>Ga0070741_10000748_pt1 | contig 109711 bp, 108 predicted proteins | sample Coa_R1_4_FD_66440 | JGI IMG/M metagenome (GOLD analysis project Ga0070741, IMG submission 66440) | Surface soil microbial communities from Centralia Pennsylvania, which are recovering from an underground coalmine fire - Coalmine... | ecosystem: Environmental > Terrestrial > Soil >...
TGAGCGTGCCCGCTTCGAGGAGCTCGGCCGCCGGGAGCGTGAGCTTCTTGGCCTGGTCGCCGAGGACGACGCTGCGCCGTCCCGTCGCCGCCGTACCCGGAGGCGCTGGGCGCGCACGCTCGACGAGTAGTACCCGGGCGCCGCGGTCCACCGCTGTGCGGACGCGGTCCGCCTCACTGCTACCGTCGGGCACGGCGGGGCAATGGGGACGTTGCCCCGCCGAAGATCGGCCCGGCGGAGCACTCCGTCCAAGTGTGCCCCCCGTCGGGCCGATCTCAAATGCGATCGCTACTGCTTCTCATCGCGATGTCCGCGAACGAGGCCTGGCCGTCGAGCTCGAGGAGGTCGAAGGCGACGAACGTCGCTCGGCTCGTGTGTGCCGCCCGATCGGTCCTGCCACTTAGCGAAGCGCCTCCCCTGCGCAGCATCGACCGCCGCCCGTTTGAGGTACCCGACCACGAACCCGATGATGGTGTTCGCCACTTCGATGATGACCGGTCCGGGTCGCCGATGGCGACATCCGTCACGCCGCGGCGCCAAGAGCGCGACGGATGCGGCGTCGGTGGCCGCGCTGAGCGCGAAACGATCCCGGACGCCTGCGTCCGCGGCGCCACGCCCGGCCTCGACGGCGGCCACGGTGTGATGCATCGCCATCGGCGCCGACATGATCGGGTGCGCTCTGCCCGAGGACGTCCCCATCGAGGCGAAGATGACATCCCATCAGCCGGTGGTCATGGCGGGTCACTGGCGGACAAGGGGGACATCGATGACAGATGCGCCGCGAAGTGACCCGAGTGCAGCCGCGAGTTCGTCAGTAGTTGTGCCACCGGCCGCTCCGCCCGCGGTGCCGGGATGGAATCGGGCCCAGCACGTCGGCTCGAGCGCGTACGTCAACCGTCTCGGCAAGACGAGGAACCCGTGGGGCGTGTGGCTGGTGTCTTTCGTGACGATCGGCATACGGGCTGTGGTGGTATTACACGATCAACGGCGAGATCCGCGAGTACGACGATCGAGTTCAGGTGCAACCCGGGGTGGCGCTCTTTGCCATGTTCGTCCCCATCGCGAACCATCGTGTCCTGGGTTAAGACGGGCGCTCGGATTTCAACGGCGCAGCGAGCCGCCGGGAGCAGGTTCCGCTGTTCGGGCCTCATCGGCTCCTTACTCGCGGTCCTCGGGTTCGGGATCGTGTGCTACCAGTCTCAGCTCAACAAGGTCTGGGACTTGTACGGCAACCCGGCGCCAGGCACGCCTATCGGCTGAGGCCGACCTCGCGGGGGAATCCCTGGGGTGGCTTCTCGAGCTGGGCGGCGGAGGCCGCGAGCCCGGTGCCCCGTCAGGCTCGTCCTGTCGCTGTGTCGTTCGTGCGGCGATCGAGCCCGAGGATCTCGCGCTCCCGCCGCAGCAGCGCATCGAAGCGGACGAGCTCGTCGGCGCAGAGCGGTGCCCGCATGAGCGCGGAGGCCAGGATGTCGAGTTCGAGGCGCACCCACGCGAGCTCGGTGCCGTCGTGCATCACCACGGACATCGGTAAGCGGCGCCGAGCGCTGTAGCGCGCATGCACGAGCGGTTCCCAGCGCCCCGAGCGGGTGTTCGAGGAAGCGGGGGGTAAGCCGCCGTCGTCGCAAGGCCGGGAGTGTGCTGGGCCAGCGAGCCCACCAGCACAGGCGCGGTCGAGAGCGCACGCCACCTCCCGGTCCGCGTCGCCTGGCGGCATGACGTGGTGGCGCCTCAGGAGGGCGCGCTGTACGTCGACTATCACTGAGCCCCGCCTTGCGGGATGGGCGAGCCCGGCGGTCCTGCTCCGCCGGGTTTGCCGCGCCCATCAGTTCGCCCGCAGGACCGGGGAACCCCAGCGCGGACGCTCCCCCCGTCCCCGGCAGCCGCGCGGGGAGGGCCCGCCGGCGCTCTCGCTTGTCCAACCATGCCGACGCCCTTTGGTCGGAGTACCAACCGCCCCTGACCGGGCCCCATGCCGCCGTGGGGCACCACGTTCAGAGCCGCCGGCACACTGGGAGCACCTTGACACAGGAGTTAGGCGTACCTAACGTGCTATTAGGAGAACCTAACCCGGCCCCGCCGAGGAGCATCGAGGACGGACTGAGATGAGTGAGACACGCACCCTGGTGCTCGGAGCGATCGCCGGAATGACGATCCTGCTCGGCCTCCCGATCGGGCGCCTCCGCAGGCCCATGCCCGCCTTGCGCCAGTTCCTCAACGCCCTGGCGATCGGAATCCTCGTATTCCTTGTGTGGGACGTGCTCTCCCACGCCTACGAGCCCATCGACACTGCCCTCTCGAATCTCCACGCTCACAAGGGCGGCATGGGGCCGGTGCTCGGTTACGGGGGGCTGTTCTTCGCCGGCATCGGTATGGGCCTGGTCGGGCTGGTCTACTACGAGCGGTTCCTGGCCCGACGACCACCCCGGGTCGGTGTCGGAGCGATGGCCGCCGGCGAACTGGACACTGCACGCTTCGGGGTCGCCGCCCTGAGCCCGGCACGCCGGCTCGCCCTGCTGATCGCCGTCGGCATTGGACTTCACAACTTCGGTGAAGGATTGGCTATCGGCGGCAGCGCCGCTCGGGGTGAGATCAGCCTCGCCACTTTGTTGATCATCGGCTTCGGGCTGCACAACGCCACAGAGGGCTTCGGGATTGTGGCCCCCCTCGCCGCTGAGTCTGAGCGGCCTGGCTGGTTGTTCCTGCTGGCGATGGGGATCATCGGTGGCGGCCCGACGTTCGTGGGCACGCTTGTCGGCCACCAGTTCACGTCTGATGCGGTCAGCGTGGTGTTCCTCACCTTGGCGGCTGGTTCGATCATCTACGTCGTCATCCAGCTCCTCGGGGTGGCCCAGAAGATGGGCAGGCACGAGCTACTCGTCTGGGGGATCTTCCTCGGGCTGGTGGCTGGGTTTGTTACCGACATGGTCGTTAGCGCAGCAGGAGCCTGATCGCTCACCCGGGTCGGTTGTTCAACGCCCGACATGACCACCGGATCCACGAGCGCTCCGGGGTCCAACCGTACGCTCGACGCCGGAGGTCGGGCATGAGCGACGCCGAATGAGTGGTGGCCCTACCAGGTGGGGTGGGCACTTGCGCCTGCGGTGGTGCGAGCACGGTTCCCCACACACCTGCCCAGCGCGACGGTTCTGCAATGAGGGCCGTGCTGGTCCATGCCCGGAGCGACCTTCGTCGCAACTGGTGGGCGTGGGCGGGGCTAGCCCTCGCGGGCGGCGGATCTGGACTCGGCGCTCGGCCTCCCTCGCCGAGTCGCGAGGCCAGCACGCCCTCGCCTCCTCGTCAGCCGACGGGCCCGCGGCCTGTCGCGCGCGAGGCGATGGGGTCGAACGCAAAGCCACTTGTGCCGAACCTCTGCGCGGCCCTTGGCGCTAGCGTCCGCGCGTAGTGAGCAGCCAGACGCCGCAGGGGCGGCTCGACGACGTGCTGGCCGTGACCGAGATCGCCCTCGGCCGCCTCGCAGTCGAGGACCTCCTCATCGAGCTGCTGAGCCGCGTGCGCGAGATCCTCGACGCCGACACTGCGGCGGTGCTGTTGCTCGACAGGGGCGGCGACTATCTCGAAGCCCGGGCCGCCTGCGGCATCGAAGAAGAGGTCCGACAAGGCGTCCGTGTGCCGGTCGGGCGCGGCTTCGCAGGCCGGATCGCGGCGAACAGGCGGCCCGTGCTCCTCGACGAGGTCGGGCCGTCCACTGTGACGAACCCGATCTTGTGGGAGAAGGGCATCAGGGTCATGTTGGGCGTCCCGCTCGTGGCCGGTCCGAGTTTGCTCGGGGTACTTCACGTCGGGCGTGTCGCGCAGCGCCCGTTCGGTGAGGCTGACGCGGAGCTGCTCGGCGTGGTCGCCGACCGGGTGGCCGGCGCGGTCCAAGCACAACAGCTCGCCGTCGAGCGGGCCGCGGCAGACGTGTTGGAGCGCAGCCTGCTGCCGCCGACGTTGCCGAGCTGCCCTGGCCTGGAGCTGGCCGCGCGGTACGTCACCGGAGAGGGACGGGCCGTCGGCGGGGACTGGTACGACGCGTTCACCCTACCGACAGGGGCCCTGTGGGTCGTGATCGGCGATGTCGCCGGGCACGGCCTCGACGCCGCCGTCGTCATGGGGCGAGTGCGAAGCGCGCTCCGCGCCTACGCGCTGGAGGACTACCCCCCTGACGAGGTCGTGCACCTCGTCGACCGGAAGGTGCGGCACTTCGAGCTCGGCGCCATGGTCACCCTCGCGTGCGCGGCCTCGGTGCCTCCGTACGACCGCTTCGAGATCGTCTCCGCCGGCCACCTGCCCCCGGTCGTCGCCGCGCCCGGTCGGCATGCGTCGCTCGTCGACCTAGACGTCCTCCCCCCGCTCGGGAGCGTGTACGACTCCCGGCGCCCGCCGACCACCGTCGCCGTGCCGCCCGGCGGAGCGTTGGTCTTCTACACCGACGGGCTCGTGGAACGCCGCTCGGAGCACCTTGATACCGGCCTCGCCCGATTGGTCGCGGCCGTCATCGCTGACCACCCCGAGAGCATCTGCCGCGCCGTGATGCGCGAGATGATCGGGTCGCAACGGCCTGACGACGACGTCGCCATGGTCGCGCTCCGTCGGGCCAACGACATGCCTCGCGGCGGCGGCACCCGTGAAGCCGAATAGGTGCAGGACGTTCACGCAAGCTCACCGCCGAGCACAGTCTCTATTTCAGTGCAGTCCCGAGCGTGTGCTGTCACCGGCGAGGAGCCGGTCGCGTGGCCGCGCCCCCTCGTTCCGGCTTACGGAGCGGCACGCCGGCTCCCCCGCCTGGCCACGGCCAGCATGGCGGATCGTCGTCGATGCCGAGTTGGGATGTCGTCAGTTCCGCGAGTCGGTTTCTACGGAGAGCTACCGATAGCGGGCGCGTGGCCCGAACGGATGCCCCGCTGCGCCGAGTGCCCATAGGACCAGCCCAAGAGCGAAGAGCACGATCCCGGAGAGCCACAGCACCGACGTGCCGAATAGGTAGCCGAGCATCAGCGCAACGACGCCAAAGACGATGATCACGACGGTTCGGCCGGTAACGCCTCAGTAGGCGCGTGCGCCGCCGCGGTGGCGGGCAATGAGCCAGACAACCGCGAGCACAATCAGGAAGAACAGCAGCGGGTGCACGGTCACGCCGAGCGCGATGGCGATCGCGGTGATGACAAGCGCGATCAAGATGTCGACTAGCACGGTTCCCCCTCTGGGTTTGAACCGCCGCACGCTGCGGTGGGCCGCCTCGTGCGGCGCGTGAGAGTCTTCCCCGGCGCGCGAGCGAAGAAACGCTGGAGGAACAGCACTGGGCGTTAGCCCGGGCCGGTATCCAACGCACTCGCAAACAACAGCCTATCGACGCGCAGCCGCGCCGCGACGTCGCGCTCCGATGATTTGTCCGGGCTGACCCTCGCACTGCCGGGTATACCGACGCCGTGGCGTTTGAGCTGCACGTTGCGCCGGTGCCGTCCGCTGCGGCCACAGCTCGCCATGTTATGGCCACGTGGCTCCGTGGCGTCGGCGTCATTGACGACGAGGCGGAGGACATCCTCGTCGTCTTGTCGGAACTCGTCACCGAGGGCATCAGCCATGAGGGAGGCGGCGACATCGTCGTGCGGGCGGTCATGCTCGAAGACCGTCGCCTGGCCATCGAGGTCGTGTCGACACCGTGGCCGGAGGGAGTGACCGTACTGCGCTACGAGCCGGGTGGTGATGTCGACCGCGCACACAGGATGGAGATCGTCGCGGCCATGAGCGACGACCTTGCCGTCCACCACGAGGGCGGCCATACCTTGATCACACTGACGCTGAAGGTCGCCTAGCGGCCACGGCGGAGCGCACGCCGCGGCCGACGCGCCCGCACGTATGGTCCCTCAGCGGCATAGCGCAGGATCTTCTGCGCTCGCCACGCCGCGGTCACGCGGAACCTCTGCTCGTGGAGAGCCGCTCGGTCACTCCGCCGGGACGTCAGCGGACGCGGGAGGGCCGATGGCGCAGTGCGCAATGCGCCGATGACGCACCGGTCCGGGCAGCCGCCCTAGCCCCCGATGGCGGCGAGCGGCTGAGGCCGCTCGCTTTGCAGCACGAACCATACGACCTTCCCGCCCGGTTCAGCAGAGGCGCCCCAACTGTCGGCGAAGGAGTCGACGATCAGGAGACCGCGCCCGCCGGGCTCGTCGGGCTGGGGGGTACGCGGCTGGGGCAGGCGAGCACAGCGGTCGTGCACTTCCACAACGACATCCGGGCCGCGGTAGTCGACCGCCAGACGATAGGCGGTGCGCGCGTGCGCAACGGCGTTCGTGGCCACCTCGCTCGTCAGGAGCACGGCGACGTCGGCGAGGTCGCCGAGCCCCCAGGCGTTGAGCGCGGCGGCGACGAACTCCCGCGCTGCGCTCACGGATCCAGCGCCGTCGTCGAAGTCAGCGTCGAGCCGCAGGGTCAAGGAGTGCTCGGGTCGGGTCTATGCGGTGTGGCTTGTCCACACCACGACTTCGACATCCCCCAGGGCTGCTTCAGGGACGCCCCTTGAATCGACGTGAGCATAGGGGCAGCGCCGCGTTCGCGGTCAGACCCGCTGGCTTGCACGAAGGACGCTGACGACCCGGAGGTGCCAGGGAACACGCGGGGCGCGGAGGCCGCACACGTGGCCCGGGACCGGGTCGGCGCGGGGGCTGGCCGCGCGGGAGCGGGCCTGCGCGACAGGCCCGCTCCCTTCACCCGTGCGCCGCGCTACTGGATGGCGGAGCCGACCGTGGAGAACTTCTTCGAGGCGTTGGAGCCAAGGAGGCTGACGGCCACGATGCACACCACGGCGATCAGGGCGACCAGGAGCGCGTACTCCACCAGGCTGGCGCCGCGCTCGGTCCGTCCGAGGCGTGCCCGGACGAACGGTGCGCAGTAGCGCTGCCAGTAGGTGATGAGGTCCACGTGTCGCTCCTTGTCGTCCGCCCGGGCGCTGTGCCGGACCGTACCCACTCCTCATCGGCACGCCTGGTCGCGTGCGCCATAGGCCAGGCGGCCCAAACGTGGGCAGGCCACAGGACGGAGCCGCACCTTCCCTTGGTGCAACGCGCTGAGCGTCGCCAACACAAAGCTGTGGAACGCAGGACCAGGCAACGCAGCCGCCCAGCCATTTCGCGCGCCGGCTGCCGCGCGACGCCGCGGAGGTGGGGACCTCGACCCTCGAGGGCGACGATAGTGCGAGCGCTTACCAGCTCACACGTTGGACGCGTGGATGCGCGTGCCCTGGAAGCTCCCGCCGCCTTGCGTAAAGACGACGTTGTTTGACGCGTCGAACGCGGTCAGGCTGAACGAGCCCGAGATGTGGTCGTCGTGCCAGCTCCCACGGATATCGACGCGGACGTACGCGGGAGGCGGACCGCTTTGCCCCGGCGGAGGAGGCCCTTGGTCGGGGCCGCTCCCGCTGTAGAACGTCCCAACGAAGCCGTGGGGACTCGTTGCTGCCCACGCGCCGAGCTGCGGAGGCCCTTCGGGGTTGATATCCAAGCTGGCGAGCGCGCCGCCCGCAGCAAAGGTCGCGACCGCGAGGGTCGTCCCTTGATCGGGCGTGTTCGTGTGGGTGACGAGCCAGGCGCCTTCGACTCCGTTGAAGGCCCCCCGGTCCCCACGGTCGTCAGCCGATGCCACACCTGCAGGCCCAAGGGCCGCAAGGCCGACTGCGCCTGCGCCTGCCGCGCCGAGGCCGGTCAAGACCCTGCGTCGGCCGATCACGTCGGTCATTCCATTCCCCCCTTCCCCCGCGACGGGCAGCGCCGCCACGAGCTCCCCCTCGGTCGCGCCGGCGATACCCGCGCTGCTTCGGGGCGAAACGCGCGTGGCGTGCCCGCTTGCGCCCCGCGGTCGTCGCGGCGGTCCGGGGCACCGCTAAGCACCGTCCTGTCGGCACGAGGTGCGACAAGAGGCATGCGTGGCGGAGTCGCGGAGGACGTCTCATGATGGCCAACACGCGTGACACATGGACAACGCCGAGACGCGGACCGAGGATCTCTCACCCACGCCCAAGGCGTTCGTCCGGCGCCACTTCACGTACGAATTGGTCGCCGTTGCGCAGTGGGTGATAGGACCCGGAGCAGAGCCAGCACCATCACCTCTGCGGCCGCCCCGGTGAGGTGACGGGTCCCACTTGCGTCGGCCTCGGGCCCCGGCTCGCCTCATATGGGACGCGCCCGGGGACCGCGCCGCTTCAGTCCGGGCGGCGCTGACCGATCTACCCACATGCGACGACGGCCGGGACCGTCGGGAGCCGGGGTCGACACCAGGGCGCGGTTCCGGCGAGCCGCACTGATCGCGGGGCTGCTCGGCGCCGGGTTTGCCGCGGTCCTGCTGTCCGGCGCGGGCGGCCACCGCACGGTGGTGTGGGTCGACGATGTGGGCACGTTCGCCGCCGCCTTCGCCGCAACCATCGCCTGCGCGGTGGCGGCGTGGCGCGGCGACCGTCGGGACCGGCTCGGGTGGGCGGCGCTCGGTGCAGGCCTTGCCTTGTGGTCGTTCGGCGAGGCGGCGTGGGCCGTCTACGAGCTGGGCACCGGGGGCGTCCCGTTCCCGTCCGTCGCGGACGCGGGGTACTTGCTCGCGGTGCCTGCCGTGGCCGCGGCGCTGTTGCTCTTCCCGTCGCCTGGGCGGTTGGCGAGGCGCACGCGGGTGCTGCTCGACGGGCTGGTCGTGGCTGGGGCGCTGTTCATGGTGAGCTGGGTGACCGTCCTCGGTGGTGCCTACCGGTCCGGCTCCGGCAGTGCCCTCGACCAGGCGATCACCCTGGCCTACCCGATCGGGGACGTGGTGACCGGCACGATGGTGCTGACGGTCCTCGCCACGCGGCGCTGGCGGTGGGGCAACCCGCTCGTGCTCGTCGGGCTGGGGCTCGCCACCATGGCCGTCAGCGACAGTGCGTACGCCTGGTACTCCCAGACGAACAGCTATTCCACCGGCAATCCCCTCGACATCGGCTACGTGGCCGCCTACCTGCTGCTGGCGCTCGCCGCGCTCCGTCCCGATGCCACGAGCGCGCCCAAGCACCGCCTTGGCACAGGCGGCGAGGGGCGCCACCGCGGGCGTTCTCCGGTCGGCGGCGTCGTTGTCCCCTACGCGACGGTGTCGATTGCGATCGTGACGTGGATCGCCGCTGCGGTCACCGGGCACCGCGACGACATGGTCCTGCTCACCTGCGGGTGGTCGGTGATCGTGCTGGTCCTGGTCCGGCAATTCGTGACGCTGCTCGACAACCGGCGCCTGAACGCGGCGCTCGAGGTAAAGGTCTCGGAGCTCGCCGGCCGCGAGCGCGAGCTTGAGCAGCTCGCCTTCCACGATCCCCTGACCGGCCTCCCCAACCGGGCGTTCTTCCTCCGCCGCGTCGAACAGGCGCTGCGGACCGGCGGCGCGCCAGTCGCCGTGATGTTCATCGACGTCGACGACTTCAAGACCGTCAATGACAGCTTGGGCCATGAGGCGGGCGACCAGCTCCTGGTCGAGGTTGCGGCCCGTCTCATGGGCGCGGTGGCCACCAGCGGCACGGCGGCCCGCCTCGGCGGGGACGAGTTCGCCGTCCTGCTCGCCGGGCCACAAGCCACGGGGGCGGCAGCTGGCGTCGTCGCCGCCCGGCTGCTCGACGCCATGCGCGCACCGTTCGACCTCCTCGGCCGCGACGTTGCGGCCAGGGCAAGCATCGGCATCGCCATCGGCACAAGGGTCGGTACTGCCGAGCTGCTGCGCCAAGCCGACACCGCCATGTACGCGGCCAAGAACCGTGGCAAAGGGTGCTACGAGGTGTTCGAGGCGCGCATGAACGACGATGTCCTGCGCCGCCTCGAAGTGCAGGCCGCGCTCGCCGAAGCCCTGGCTGCCGACCAGCTCACGCTGCACTACCAGCCCATCGTCGACCTCGCCACGGGTGAGGTGCTCGGTGCCGAGGCGCTCGCCCGCTGGGACCACCCTCGGCTCGGGACGGTGCTCCCAGCCGAGTTCGTCGCCGTGGCCGAACAGACCGGCCTCGTCCACGACCTCGGGCGTTGGGCGCTCCTGCGGGCGTGCGAGGAGGCGGCCAGGTGGCCGGTGGCGCGGGCAGCGCCGCTCGTGACGGTGAACCTCTCGGCCGTCCAGCTCCACGACAGCGGCATCGTGAACACTGTCGCCGAAGCGCTGCGGGTCGCTGGCCTCGCTCCGGAACGGCTCGTGCTCGAAATCACGGAGAGCGCGCTGCTGCGCCACACCGAGCGCACCATCGACCGCCTGCGTGCGTTCCGGGCCCTCGGCGTGCGCCTGGCGATCGACGACTTCGGCACGGGCTACTCCTCGCTCAGCTACCTCCCCCAGTTCCCGACCGACGTCATCAAGGTCGACCAGTCGTTCGTCCGCGGCATCGCCGACCCGTCGGGGATGACAGTGCTGCGCGGGATTGTCGAACTTGCCACGAGCCTCGGCATGCGGACCATCGCCGAAGGGGTCGAGACCGAGGAGCAGGCGCGGCTGCTGCGCGGCGTGGGGTGCAACGCCGCCCAGGGGTTCTGGTTCAGCCCGCCGGTCACCCCTGACCGGCTGTCGTGGTCGCCCCTCGCCGTGCCCGCAGCACGGCGAGCGCGCGGCTGAGACGGTCCAGCGCAGCCGGGTCTGGGCCCAGCCCGGGTTGCTCCAGCGTTGCCTACGCTGGGCCCATGGCACTGACACGGGGACCACGGTTCACATGACGACGATCATCAACGGCCCGTCGGACCTGCAGGAGCGGGTCGGCGAGCACCTCGGCTACAGCGACTGGTTGGAGATCACGCAGGAGCGCGTCAACCAGTTCGCCGAGGCGACCGGCGACTTCCAATGGATCCACGTCGACGTCGAGCGGGCGAAGGGGGGGCCGTTCGGGGGGCCGATCGCGCACGGCTTCCTGACGTTGTCGCTCGCGCCGGGCCTCCTGAAGGAGGTGTGGCAGATGAACGGGGCGAAGATGGGCGTGAACTACGGCCTCAACAAGGTCAGGTTCCCCAGCCCCGTCCCCGTGGGCGCCAAGGTGCGCGCCGGCGCGCTGCTCAAAGAGGTCACCGATGTCGGCGGTGGTGGGCTGCAGCTCGTGCTCGAAGCGACCTTCGAGGTGCAGGGCGCGGACAAGCCGGCGTGCGTCGCTGAGCTCGTCTTCCGCTACTACTTCTGAGAACCTGACCGCGCCCGGACCGGGCGAGGCGGCGCTGTACCGTCGTCGCCGTGACCGTTGGCGAGCCCTACGGGGGACCAGGCGCTCCCACGCCGCCTCCCGAGGGCCCACCGGCGTGGGGCCCGCCGCCGTGGGGTCCGCCAAACGGGGGCCCGCCAACCGGGGGCCCGCCGCAGGGGCCGCCCCCGGGCTGGCACCCATCCGAGGCGGGGCCGCAGCCGCAGGCCCCTGGCTCGGGGCCGCCGCAGGGTGGGCCGGGGCCGTGGGCCCCGCCGCAGGGTGGGCCGGGCCCGTGGGGCCCGCCGCAGGGTGGGCCGGGGCCGTGGGGCGCGCCGCAGCCCGAGTCGCCTTCGGCCCCGCCGCCCCCGAGCGCGTGGGTGCGGTTCCGGCAGCGCTTCGACGAGGCGCCCGTCACGGTCTCGATCGCGCTGGTCACCGTCGCGGTGTGGTTGGTGCACCTGGCGGTCCAGCACTGGGCGCACGTCAACACCGACCTCACCCTCGCCGACAACGGCCAGGGCATCCATGGCGACTGGTGGCGGCTGTTCACGCCGATGGTCGTGCACTTCGGCGTGCTGCACATCGGGCTCAACATGCTCGTGCTGTGGCAACTGGGCCCGCCCGTCGAGCGCGTCCTCGGCCGCTGGCTCTACCTGGCCTCCTACATCGTGTGCGGGGTGGCAGGCGGGATCGCGTCCGACATCGTCCTCAAGAGCACCGCGCTCTCCGGTGGCGCGTCGGGCGCGATCGTCGGGATCGTCGGCGTCCTCGTGGGCAACACCCTCGTCACCCAGGAGCTCGGTGCATGGGGCCGCCGCTCGACGCAACAGTGGAAGTTCAACCCGAAGGTGGCAAAGTCGCTCGCCATCCAGATCGTGTTGTGGGTGGCGTTCACGTCGTTCTTCATCAAGCAGATCGACAACTGGGCCCACATCGGCGGCGGTGTGGCCGGGCTCGTGATCGGGGCCGGCATCGCGTTCGCCCGCAGCGAACCCGTCCCAACCTGACCGGACGTGTTCCTCCGCGACGCACTCGAGGTGCTGTTCGTCGTCGCGGTCGGCGGCATGCTGTGGTCGGCGATCGTCAAGTTGCGGCGGGGCGAGATCAGCGTCGTGCGGTGCGAGCGGTGCGGTCGAACGACGTCCAATGCCTACGCCGTGTGCAAGCACTGCGGCGCCCCACGCGATTCGGCGTGACCCACCCGGGCCCGTAGAGTGGCCTGCGGATGGCCACGATGCTGCCCCAGGGTGAGGAGAAGGCCCGGGCCGTCCGGGCCATGTTCGACTCCATCGCCCCCCGCTACGACCTGGTCAACCGGGTGATGACGTTCGGCATGGACGTGCGCTGGCGCCGCCGCACCGTGCGCGCCCTCGCCCTGGCGCCCGGCGCCACGGTCCTCGACCTGGCCTGCGGCACGGGTGACCTGTGCCGCGACCTGTCGCGCGCCGGCTACCGGGCCATCGGTGCCGACCTCTCGCTCGGCATGCTGGCCCACAACCGGTCGGGCGCCCCCCTGCTGCAGGCGGACGCGCTCCGGTTGCCGCTCGCGGACGCCTCCGTGGAGGGCGCGGTCAGCGGCTTTGCCCTGCGCAACTTCGTGGCCCTGGCGCCGGCGTTCGCCGAGCTGGCGCGCGTCGTCCAGCCCGGTGGCCGCATCGCCCTGCTCGACGTGGCCAAGCCGCCCGGCTTCTACTTCACGCGCGTCGTCCCCCGGATCGGCGGGCTGCTGTCGGACCCCGCCGCGTACCGGTACCTGCCGCGCTCGGTCGCCTACCTCCCGCCGCCCGGGGAGATCGCGTCGCTGCTCGGTGCGGCGGGGTTCGGCACCGTCACGCGGGTGTCGCTAAGCGCGGGCGTCGCCCAACTGTTCGTCGCCACGCGGGCGGTGACGACCGCCGCGGAACGGCCGAGCGCGGCGTGAGCACGCTCCCTGCCCGCCAGCCGCTCGAGGCCCGCACGGCATGGCTCGAACAGCCCGTCGACTTGCTCACCGTCGCCGGCTCGCACGGGTGGATGTGGGAGCGCGAGGGCGCGGGCTTCGCCGGCCGGGGTGTCGCGGCGCGCATCACCGTGCCGGGCGGGATCGCCGCAGCGGCCGACGCGGTCGGGCGCGTCCTGTGCGACATCGAGGCCGACGACGGCGTCGGCGTCCCGGGCGCGGGGCCGATCGCCGTCGGCGCGCTGCCCTTCGACCGCACTGCTCCCGCCGAGCTCGTCGTCCCGTCGCTCGTGGTCGGGCGCACGCCCTCTGGGCGGTGCTGGCTCACGACGGTCGGGGCCGACCACGACGGGCCGTCCGTGCTCGCCGCGCTGGAGCCGGAGGGCAGCCGCGACCCGGACGGGTTCACGCTGTCGTCGCCGCTCCCGCACGCGGAGTGGATGGGGCTCGTGGAGGCCGCCGTGCAGGCCATCCGCGACGGGCGCTTCGACAAGGTCGTCGTCGCGCGCGAGGTGCTGGCCACGGCCAACCGCGCCGTGCACGTGCCGACGGTGCTGCGCCGGCTGCGCTCGCTGTACCCGGCGTGCACGGTCGTGGGCGCCCCCGTCGCCGGAGGGCACTTTGTGGCGGCCAGCCCGGAGCTGCTCGTCGCCCGGTCGGGCACGTCGGTCACGTCGCACCCGCTGGCCGGCACCATCCCGCGCAGCGGCGACCCCCACGCCGACCAGGCGCTCGCCGAGAGCCTGCTGACGTCGCCGAAGGACCGCGCCGAACACGCCTGGGTCGTGCGCGACGTCGTCGAGGGCCTCCAGCCGTGGTGCTCGTCGCTCGAGGTGCCGCCGTCCCCGTCGATCGTCTCCCTGCGCAACGTCAGCCACCTCGGGACGCTCGTCTCGGGGACGCTCGTCGACGGCGCGCCGTCCGCCCTCGGCCTCGCCGCCGCCCTCCACCCGACCGCCGCGGTCGGGGGCACGCCGAGGGACGCGGCCCTCGCCTGGCTGGCCGCCCACGAGCGCCTGCAGCGGGGCCCGTACGCCGCGCCCGTCGGGTGGGTCGACGCGCGCGGCGACGGCGAGTGGGTCGTCGGGATCCGCTCGGCGGTGATCAACGGCGCCGAGGCGCGGCTGTTCGCCGGCGTTGGCGTGGTGGACGGCTCCGACCCCGCCGCGGAGCTGGCCGAGACGCAGTTCAAGCTGCAGGCGCTGCTGGCCGCGGTCGTGCGGCCCTAGTCGTCCGGGCCCGCCCGGGGCCGCTGGCGCTCGGCGCGCGAGGGGTGCGCCTCGTCGAGGGCCGATGCCACGGCGGCGTTCAAGAGGGCGTGGACCTCGACGTTGCGGGCGCGGTCGGTGCGCACGAGGACCAACCTGACGCCCCCCGCCGCCCGGGCGTCGGACACCGCGGGGGCGACGCCCGCCGCATCCGTGACCACCGCCGCCGGGATGCCGTGGGCCGCCGCCAGGGCGGTCAGGTCGACGCCATGTGGTGTCCCCCACAGCCGCTCGAACTGCGGCCCGGGGAGCTCGACCTGGGGGAGGAAGCTGAAGATCCCACCGCCGTCGTTGTCGACCACGACAACACAGCAGTCGATCCCGCGTGCCGCGGCGCCGAGCAGGCCGCCGCCGTCGTGCAGGAAGGCGAGGTCGCCAAGGAGGGCGACGACGTGGCCGCCCCCGGCGCCCGCGGCGGCACCGAGGGCGGTGCTGACCAGGCCGTCGATCCCGTTGGCGCCCCGGTTGGCCAACACCCGGCACGCCATCCCGGGCGCCCCGAACCACTCGACGTCTCGGACCGGCATCGACGACGCCACGAACAGCGTGTCGCCGCTGCCCAGCAGGCGCGTCACGGTGCGCGCCGTGCCCGGCTCCGTCGCCTCCGCGCACTCGGCGAGCGCCGCGGTGATCGCTCCCTGCGCAACTGCGTCCGCCTGCTCCCACGCCGCCAGCCACCCCGGCCCGGCGGGCTCGGAGGGCGCACCGCCCGCGCCGGCGCGCACGAACGCCGTGGCCGTGCGCTCGGGGTCGCCCCACACGCCGTAGGGGTCGACGACGACCTGCTCGGGCACACCCGCCGCCCACGCGGCGAGGACCTTCGACGCCGGCGCCCCACCGGCGCGCACGATGATGTCGGGGCGCAGGCGCGCCGCGGTCGGGCCATGGCGGAGGATGGCGTCGAACGCGGTGACCGCCCCCGGCGCCGATCGGCAGCCGCTGGCCGGCGCGGCGAGCACCGGCCAGCCGAGCGCCGCGGCGGTGGACGCCACTCCCGCCGGCGCCCCGGCCCCCGCCACGATGACGCCCCTGCGCCCGGCGAACGACGCCAGCACTGGGAGCTCCGGCGGCGAGGCGGCGTGCACCGCGTGCCACGGTGCGCCGTCGGGCCGCCCGGGAGGGACCAGGTCGCCCGGCGACGCCACGAGCGGGTCGCGGAACCCCAGGTTGAGTTGCACGGGCCCAGGTCCCAGCGGCCCAGTCGTCGCCGCGGCGACGCTGCGCGACGCGACGGAGCGCCACGCCGACGCCGGGAGGTCGGCCACCGACCCCAGGTCGAGCTGCCAGCGCAGCACGGTGCCGTAGAGGTGCCGCTGCTCGATCGTCTGCGGTGCCTCGACGTCGTGGAGTTCGACCGGCCGGTCGGCGGTGCAGACGATGAGCGGGACGCGCGAGTGGTGGGCCTCGACGACCGCGGCGTGCAGTTCGACGGCAGCCGTGCCGCTGGTGACGACGACGGGCGCCGGGCGACCGGTGCGCAGCGCCAGCCCGAGCGCGAAGAACCCCGCCGACCGTTCGTCGAGATGGACGTGCAGCCGCAACGGCGCGGCGTCGACCGCCAGCGCGAGCGGCGTTGAGCGCGACCCGGGCGCGAGGACGACGTCGGTCACGCCCGCGCGCAGCCACTCGTCGACAAGCGTTGCCGCGAAGGCGGCCTGGGGGGTCACGGGTAACGTCACGGCGCGTGCGCCTCTGCCTGGTCCACGGGTTCACACAGACTGGGGCGTCGTGGGAGCCGGTGGCGCGAACGCTGCGCGCGCGCGGCCACGACGTGGTGACGCCGGACGTCGCCGGCCACGGCCGCGCCTCCGCGGCACGCGTCGACGCGTGGGGTGCGGCGCGCCTGCTGGCCGCCGAGGTCGGGGACGCAGTATGGGTCGGCTACTCCATGGGCGGGCGCATCGCCCTGCACCTGGCACTCGCCCACCCGGGCGTGGTCGAACGCCTCGTCCTCGTGAGCACGACGGCCGGGATCCGCGACACGGGGGAACGCGCCAGCCGGCGGGCCCACGATGAGGCGCTCGCCGACGACCTCGAACGTGACGGGGTCGCGGCGTTCGTCGAGCGGTGGCTCGACGGCCCGCTGTGGGCGTCGCTCCCCCGCGAGCGCGCCGGCGTGGAGCACCGGCTGGCCAACACACCGGGAGGCCTCGCATCGAGCCTGCGCCTGGCCGGCACCGGTGCGCAGGAGCCGTTGTGGGCGCGCCTCGGCGAAATCACCGCACCCGTGCTCGTGGTCACCGGAGCCGAGGACGCCAAGTTCTCGGCGCTCGGCAAGGAGCTCGTGGCCGCGCTCCCCGACGCGTCGCTCGTGGTCCTGCCGGGAGCGGGCCACGCGGTGCCGTGGGAGCAGCCGGACGCGTTCGTCGACGCGGTCGATGGCTGGCTCAGGCAATCAAGATCCCCGCAGTAAGCAGCGCGCCGAGCGCCAGTTGCAGCTTCCCCGTCGCGCCGAGGACGGCGATGAGGCGCGGGGCCGGCGCGCCCTCGACGACGCGCCGGACGGGCGTGACGGCGAGCGGCACGGCCGCGAAGCCGATCAGCGCACCCACGCGCGAGACGGCGACGAGCACGAGCGCCGCGAACGCGACGGCGATGCACGTGGCATAGAGGGCGCGCGTCCTTGTGTCACCGATCCGCACTGCCAGCGTCCGCTTGCCCGCCACGGTGTCGCCCGGGATGTCGCGAAGGTTGTTGACCACGAGCAGGGCGACGGCGAGGAGCCCGACGGGCACGGCGGCCGCGAACTCGAGCCAGTGGAGGTGCCCCGTCTGCACGTACGCGGAGCCGACCGTCGCGACGAGGCCGAAGAACACGAACACGAACAGCTCCCCGAACCCGGCGTAGCCGTAGGGCCGCGGGCCGCCGGTGTAGAACCACCCGGCAGCGATGCACAGGACGCCGACGACCAGCAGCTGGGGCCCGACCGCGACGGTCAACGCCAGCCCGGCCGCCGCAGCGACGGCGAAGGCGGCCCATGCGGCGCGGCGCACCGCTGCCGGCGCGGCCAGGCCTGACGCCACGAGCCGCACCGGCCCGACGCGGGCATCGTCCGCGCCCCGCACGCCGTCGGAATAGTCGTTGGCGTAGTTGGTGCCCACCTGGAGGGCGAGGGCGACGACGAGCGCGGCGGCCACCCGCCAGGCGATCACGTCGCCGCGAAGCTCGACCTCGGCGCACGCGGTACCGACCGCGACGGGCACGAGCGCGGCGGGGAGGGTCCGGGGCCGCGCCCCCGCCACCCAACGGTTCACGGCGCTCAATAGTGCCAGGGGAAGCGCGACCACTCAGGAGCGCGCTTCTCGAGGAACGCGTTGCGGCCCTCCTCGGCCTCATCGGTCATGTACGCCAGCCGCGTCGCCTCCCCGGCGAAGACCTGCTGGCCGATCAGCCCGTCATCGATCAGGTTGAGGGCGAACTTCACCATGCGCTGCGCCGTCGGGCTCTTGCCGTTCACGCGGGCCGCCCAGTCGAGTGCGACGCGCTCGAGGTCGGCGTGGGGGACGACGGCGTTGACCATCCCCATGGCGTGGGCCTCCTCCGCCGTGTACTCGAGCCCGAGGAAGAACACCTCGCGCGCCCGCTTCTGCCCCACCATCCTGGCCAGGTAGGCCGACCCGAACCCCCCGTCGAAGCTGGCGACGTCGGTATCGGTCTGCTTGAAGCGCGCGTGCTCGCGGCTGGCGATCGTGAGGTCGCACACCACGTGGAGGCTGTGGCCGCCGCCGGCGGCCCAGCCCGGGACGGCGCAGATCACGACCTTGGGCATGAACCGGATCAGCCGCTGCACCTCGAGGATGTGCAACCGCCCCACCCCCGGCCCGCCCTCGCCGTACTCGTAGCCCGTCTTGCCCCGCACGCGCTGGTCGCCGCCCGAGCAGAACGCCCACCCACCGTCGCGCGGCGACGGCCCGTTGCCGGTGAGCACGACGCAGCCCACATCGGTCGTCATGCGGGCGTGGTCGAGCGCGCGGTACAGCTCGTCGACGGTCTGCGGCCGGAAGGCGTTGCGCACCTCCGGGCGGTTGAACGCGACCCGCACCGTGCCGTGGGCCACCGCCCGGTGGTAGGTGATGTCGCTGAAGTCGAACCCGGTGACGGGCTCCCACGCCCGCTCGTCGAACAGCTCCGAGACCGTCACTTCGGCGCGCCCAGGTGCAGCCCCCCGTCCACGACGAGCGTGTGCCCGGTGATCCACGACGCCGCGTCCGAGGCGAGGAACACGGCCGCACCCGTGATGTCCGCCGGCGCGCCGATCCGCTTCAGGGGGACGTGGTTGGCGACCGCGGCTTCGTTCGGCTCCCACAGTGCCCGGGCGAAGTCGGTCTTCACGATGCCGGGCGCGATGGCGTTGACGCGCACCGTGGGCGCCAGCTCGGCGGCGAGCTGGCGCGTGAGGTGGATGATGGCCGCCTTGGTCGCGTTGTAGTACCCGATGCCGCCGATGTCGGTGATCATCCCGCCCACCGACGAGATGTTGATCATCGACCCGCCGCGCGCCTCGAAACTCGACCGCCACGCCGCAGCCGCCCACAGCACCAGCGCCCGCTGGTTGACCTGGTGGGTCTTGTCCATCTGGCTCGCCGAGATGCCGAGGACCGGGCCGAAGTAGGGGTTGGTGGCGGCGTTGTTGACGAGGATGTCGACCGGGCCCAACCGCTCCTCGGTGGCGGCGACGACGGCGTCCGGCGCCGATTCGTCGCCGGCGTTGGCCGCGGTCCACACCACCTGCGCCCCACCGGACGGCGTGATCGTGGCCGCGGCCTGCTCGAGCGCGTCCGCCTTCCGGGACGTGATCATCACCGACGCACCGGCCTCGGCGAACCCGGCGGCGATGGCCAGGCCGATGCCCTTCGACGCGCCCGTGACGATGGCCACCTTCCCGTCGAGCCGGAGATCCATGGCCGCTGACCCTATGCGGCGCGGGCGGGGCGTAGCGTCGCCGGTGTGAACCGCTTGGCGAGGGAGAGCAGCCCCTACCTGCGCCAGCACGCCGACAACCCGGTGGACTGGTACCCGTGGGGCGACGAGGCGTTCGAGCGCGCCAAGGCCGAGGACCGGCCCGTGCTGTTGAGCATCGGGTACTCGGCGTGCCACTGGTGCCACGTGATGGCCCACGAGTCCTTCGAGGACGACGACGTCGCACGCGTGATGAACGCCGGGTTCGTCAGCATCAAGGTCGACCGCGAGGAGCGCCCGGATGTCGACGCCATCTACATGGAGGCGACCCAGGCCCTGACCGGGTCCGGCGGCTGGCCCATGACCGTGTTCCTCACGCCGGACCGGCGCCCGTTCTTCGCCGGCACCTACTTCCCCAAGCGCGGCGGGTACGGGCGCCCCGGCTTCCTCGACGTGCTCGCCGCCGTGCAGGAGGCGTGGCGCGACCGCAGGGCCGAGCTCGACCAGCAGGCCGACCAGCTCACCGAGGCCGTGCGGGCGCGCAGCACCGTGGCCGCACCACCGGCGGGCGCCGAGGTCGGGGTCGGGCCCGATGTGCTGGCGCGGACAGCCGAGGCGCTCGTCTCTGTGCACGACGCCGAGTGGGGCGGGTTCGGGCGGGCGCCGAAGTTCCCGATGACGAGCAACCTCGACGTGCTGCTGCGCGCCTACGCCCACAGCCACGACCACGCCGTGCTCGGCCCCGTGCTGACAACGCTCGACGCCATGGCATCGGGCGGCATCTACGACCATCTCGGTGGAGGGTTCGCCCGGTACTCCGTCGACGCCTTCTGGATGGTCCCGCACTTCGAGAAGATGCTCTACGACAACGCGCTCATCCCGCGCGCGTACGTCCGTGCCTGGCAGGTGACGGGCGAGCCGCGCTACCGCCAGGTCGTGGAGGAGACCATCGCCTACGTGCGGCGCGACCTCGGCCGCGACGACGGCGGGCTGTACTCGGCCGAGGACGCCGACTCCGAGGGCGAGGAGGGGAAGTTCTACGTCTGGCGCCCCGAGGAGATCCGCGCCGCCGGCGCCGACGCCGCCATCGAGTGGTACGGCGTGACGGCCGCCGGCAACTTCGAGGGGTCCAACATCCTGCACCGCCCGGTCCGTGGCGACCTGCTGCGGCCGCCGGAGGTGGAGGACGCCCGCCGGCGCCTGTTCGACGCCCGGTGCCGGCGCGTCCGGCCGGGGCTCGACGACAAGGTCGTCACCGAGTGGAACGCCATGTGGGCTGCCACGGCGGCGGAAGCGGGCGCGGCGATGGGGCACGACGCATGGGTCGAGGCGGCGGCGGCGACCGCAGACTTCCTGCTCGCCCGGCTGCGCCGCGACGACGGGCGGTGGTTGCGCGTGTGGCACCCGGCCGGCGGGGCGCGCCACCTCGCCTACGCCGTCGACTACGCCCACCTCGTGGACGCCTTCACCTGCCTGGCGGAGGCGACCGGCCAGGCCCGCTGGGTCGCCGAGGCCCGCACGGTGGCCGATGCCATGCTCGACCTGTTCTGGGACGGGGCGGAGGGCGGGCTGTTCAGCACCGGCACGGACGCCGAACCGCTGCTGGTGCGGAGCAAGGACGTGTACGACGGCGCCACGCCGTCGGCCAACTCCGTCGCCGCCCTCGCGCTGGGCCGCCTCGGCGCGCTCACGGGCCACGAGCCCTACACGGCGGCGTGCCACGGCATCCTGCGCCTGCTCCACGGCCACCTCACCCACCAGCCGACGTCGGTGACCGTGGGAGTGGCGACGGTCGACCTCGTCGTCAGCGGCGCCACCGAGATCGTGGTCGCCGGTGACCGCCCCGACCTCGTCGGCGCCGTGCAGCGCCGCTACCTGCCGAACGCAGTCCTCGCGTGGGGCGAGCCCTACCCGTCACCGCTGTGGGAAGGGCGGGAGCGCGCCGCGGCGTACGTGTGCCGCAACTTCGTGTGCGGCCTGCCCGCCGAGTCCGAGGACGACCTCGCGGAGCAGCTCGACGCGCCCGTGTAGCGGGGCGGCGCGCGGCGCCCCCGCCCCTACGGCCGGAAGGTGCAAGTGCCCTGGTCGATGACCGCTTCCCCGGGCGCCCGCTCGGTGACGAACGTGGCCCGGTCGCCGTCGACCCACATCGAGACGGTCAGCGTGTCGCCCGGGTAGGCGGGGCGGCTGAACCGCCCCGACATCGACACGAACCGGGCCGGGTCCGAGCCGCACAGCGAGTGCAAGAGCCCCCGCCCGGTGATCCCGTAGGTGCACAAGCCGTGCAGGATCGGGCGTTCAAACCCGGCGGCCCGGGCGAACGACGGGTCCGAGTGCAGCGGGTTGCGGTCGCCGCTCAGGCGGTACAGCAGGTTGATGCCGTCCCAGGTCGAGTACGACCACTGGTGATCGGGGTCGCGCTCGGGCGGCACGGCGCGGGCAGACGGGCCACGGTCGCCGCCCCACCCGCCCTGCCCGCGGATGAACACGGCCGACGTGGCGGTGAACACGTCGCCGCCCTCGACGCGCGAGGTGATGACGGCGCCCGATCCCTTGTCCCAGATACCGGTCAGCTCGACCATCACCTCGAGCGAGCCATCGGGCGGGAGGGGCCGGTGCAGCTCGATGCCCTGTTCGCCGTGCACCATGTCGGCGAGATCGAACGTCCCTGCAGCCTCGAAGATCTCCGGTCCCAGCGTGGCCAGCACCGCGGCATACGTGGGGAACACGCGTTGCTCAGTGCCGGCCGTGTTCTCCGTCGTGAACGCCAGCTCCTCGGTCCCCGCACCGATGCCCAGCGCGTAGACGAGGCAGTCCTTCGACGACCACCGCAGCGTGACCGGGCCGATCCGCGTCCCGACGGCGGACGCGTCGATCGTCACCGCCGCCGCCCCGTCACCGTCTGGAACACGATGCGCGCCACGGTCTCCACCAGGTCGTCCTCGCTCAGCCCGCGCGCCTCGAGCTCGCGGTGGTACGCGGCCATGCGCCCCATCATCGCCATCATGGCGCTGGCCGCCGCGTACGGCGTCAGCGAGGACGACACCGCACCGGCGCGCTGCGCCTCGGCGATCTTGTCGCGCAGCCGGTCGGTGATGATCGACATGCTCTCGTTGCGCGCCGCGCGGAACCGTTGGTCGCCCTCGGCCGCCGCCAGGTCGCGCACGCGCAGCACGGCGCGGCGCTCGTCCCAGTACTCGACGTAGCGCGCCACGAGCTCCTTGCACGCCTCGAACCCCGCCGCCCCCTTCCACGGGCGCTCGACCAGCGGGACGAGCGACAGGATCTCCCCGCCGGCCTCGTCGACGAGGGCGAGCACGGCGTCGTGGACGTTCGGGAAGTACTGGTAGAACGAGGCCGGCGACGTCCCGACGCGCCGAGCGATCTCGACCACGGTGAGGTCGAGGAGCGGGCGCGACTCGAGTAGTTCGGCGGTGGCGTCGAGCAGCTTGCGCCGCGTCTCCTGCGCGCGACGCCCGAGCCGCCGGCCGCCGGGCGCGACGAGGTCGTCGTCGGCCAGGGGGGCAGGGTCGGACGCCACGGACGGCGAGGCTAGCGACCGCGCCCCGGCGGCGCCCTACGATCGCCGCCATGCGCGACGCGAAGATCCTCATCACCGGCCCCACGGGTATGGTCGCCCTGCCCGTCACGCAGGCGCTCGCCGCCGACAACGACGTGTGGGCGGCGGCGCGCTTCCGGGACGAGGGCGCCAAGCGCAGGCTCGAGGGCGCGGGCGCACGCTGCGTCGAGGTCGACCTTGTCGCGGGCGACTTCAGCGCGCTGCCGAGGGACTTCGACTACGTGGTCAACTTCGCCGTCGCCAAGACCGGGGACTGGAAGGCCGACCTCGCGGTCAACGCCGAGTCCCCGGGACTGCTGATGGCCCACTGCCGGGACGCGCGCGCGTTCCTCCACTGCTCGTCGACGGCGGTGTACGACCCGCCCGACCGCGACCCCCGCGACGAGGACGCTGCGCTCGGTGACAACCACAAGCCGATGTTCGCGACCTACAGCATCTCCAAGATCGCAGGCGAGGCCGTCGTGCGGACGATGGCGCGCCACCTCGGGCTGGCCACGACCATCGCCCGCCTCAACGTCCCGTACGGCGACAACACCGGGTGGCCGTACTTCCACCTCGAGATGATGCTCGCCGGGATGGAGATCCCCGTGCCCCCCGGCGGCCCGGCCATGTACAACCCCATCCACACTCACGACATCACCGCGCAGGTGCCGAAGCTGCTCGCGGTCGCGTCGGTCCCCGCGGTGACCGTGAACTGGGGCGGCGACCAGGCCGTCTCCCTCCAGGAGTGGTGCACGTTCCTCGGCGAGCTCGTCGGCCGCCAGCCCGTGTTCGCCGAGAGCGCCTCCGCCCTCGGCCCCGTGCCCGTCGACCTGGCACGGCTGCACGAGCTGGTCGGCGGGACGACCGTGGACTGGAAGGACGGGATGCGGCGGCTGGCGAAGGCGGCCCACCCCGAGCTGGTCGTACACTGACCTGACGCACCGTCAGATTCCCCGGGGAGCCCCATGGACTTCGACTTCTCCGAAGAGCAGGTCGCGTTCGCCAAAGAGGTCGAACGCTTTCTCGACGAGAACGACGACCCCGAGGTCTTCGACCTGACGCGGGAGAACATGGCCCAGATCGTCGATACGCCCAAGCGGCGCGCCTTCATGAAGAAGGTGGCCGACAAGGGGTGGCTCGGGATCACCTGGCCGAAGGAGTGGGGTGGCCAGGAGGGCGAGGGCGTCTACGAGTACATCCTCAACGAGGCCCTGGCCGGCCGGGGCGGCCCCCAGATCGGCAAGGGGGTCGGGATCATCGGCAAGACGATCCTGGCCCACGGGAGCGACAAGCTGAAGCAGGAGTTCCTGCCCAAGATCCTCCGCAACGACATCGAGTTCGCCGTCGGCTACAGCGAGCCCGATGCCGGCTCGGACGCGGCGTCGATGAAGCTGCGCGCCACCAAGGACGGCGACGGCTGGCGCCTCAACGGCCAGAAGACCTGGACCACGTCGGCCCACTTCGCCGAGTGGTACTGGGTCGGCGCCCGGACCGACCCGGAGGCGCCGAAGCACTTCGGCATCTCGCTGTTCCTCGTCCCGCTCGACGATCCGGGGATCACCATCCGGCCGATCTGGACGATGGGCGACGAGCGCACCAACGAAGTGTTCTTCGACAACGTGTTCGTGCACGACGACTACGTGGTGGGCGCGCTCAACCGCGGGTTCCAGTACATCAGCGAGGCGCTGGACCTGGAACGGTTCTCGATGTTCATGTTCTCGCCGATCCAGCAGCGCCTCGACCTGCTGTGCTCGTACGTGCGGACAACGGTGCGCGACGGCGTCCCGCTACGGGAGGACCCGGTCATCCGCCAGCGCATCGCCCAGTTGGTGACCGAGGGCGAGGTGGCACGGGTGCTCGGGCTGCGGTTCGTGGCCGAGTCGATGAAGGGCGGGGCGCCGCCGACGACGCACGCGTCGGAGTACAAGCTCTATGCCACCGAGCTGTCCAAGCGCCTCGCCGACGCGTCGATGGACATCGGCGGGCCGGGGTCGATGCTCCGCGTGCACACCGAGGAGGCCCCCATGAAGGGGCGGGCCGAGTCGACCTACCGCTACACGGTGATCGACACCATCGGCGGCGGCACGTCCGAGGTGCAGAAGAACATCATCTCCCGGCGCCGTCTCGACCTCCCGAAGAACTTCTAGTCGGTGCTGGACGGCATCACCGTTCTGGACCTCGCGAGCGTCGGCCCGGCGGCGCGGGCGTCGCGCTGGCTGGCCGACTACGGCGCGACCGTCGTCAAGGTCGGGCCGGTGCCGGCGCAGGCCGGGGTCCAGATCGTCCCGCCTTTCCACGCGTACAGCGCCCACCGCGGGCTCAAGCGGGTGCTCGTCGACCTGAAGAGCGACGGCGGGCGCGACGCCTTCCTGCGGCTCGCCGACGGCGCCGACGTGGTGATCGAGAGCTTCCGCCCGGGCGTGATCGACCGCCTCGGGATCGGCTATCCCGTGCTGTCGGCGCGCAACCCCCGCGTCGTGCTGTGCTCGACGTCGGGGTACGGCCAGGACGGCCCCCACGCCGACTGGGCGGGGCATGACCTCAACTACCTCGGCGTGTCGGGTTTCCTCGCCTGCTCGACGCGGGGCGCCGATGGCCGCCCGCCCATCCCGGGGGCGACCGTCGCCGACAGCGCGGGCGGGGGGATGCACGCCGTGATGGCAGTGCTGGCCGCGCTCGTGCGGCGGGCGTCGACCGGCGTCGGCGCCCACCTCGACGTGTCGGCGGCCGACGGGGTGCTGGCCCTCATGGCATTGATGGTCGACGAGCACCTGGCGACGGGCGCGCCGCAGGGGCCGCGCTCGGGCCTGTTGACGGGCAGGTACGCGTGCAACGACGTGTACGCGACGGCGGATGGGCGCTGGGTCACCGTCGCCGCCATCGAGCCGCGGTTCTGGGCCAACCTCTGCACCGCCCTCGGGCTGCCGCAGTGGATCGCGCACCAGACCGACGACGCCGTGCAGGACGAGGTGCGCGCCGCGCTCGCCGCGGCGTTCCGCACGCGCTCCCGCGACGAGTGGGTGGCGGAGCTGGCGCCCGCCGACACGTGCGTCGGGCCGGTCCTCGAAGTCGACGAGGTCGCCAACGACCCCCAGTACCTCGCCCGGGGCGCGTTCGTGACGGCGAAGCACCCCGAGCACGGCGCCTTCCGCCAGGTGGCCGCCCTGTGGGCCGGCACGGTCGCGGTGCCCGCCGACCAGGAGGTGCGCGACGCCACCGTGACCGACACGGACGAGCTGCTCGCCGCCGCCGGGCTCTCGGCCGCGACGATCGAGGCCCTGCGGGCATCGGGGGCCGTGGCGTGAGCGACCTGCCGCCCGTCGTCCCGCTGCCGGCACCGGGGGCCGTGGCGTGAGCGACCTGCCGCCCGACGTCTCGCTGCCGGCATCGGGGGCCGTGACGTGAGCGACCTGCCGCCCGACGTCCAGGCCCTCATCGGGGCGCGCCAGTACGAGGAGACGGCGGAGTTCCCCGTCGAGCGCGGCTACATCTGGAACACGTGCGCCGCCGTGCAGAACGGCAACCCGCTGTTCTGGGACGACACCGTCGCTGCGGCGATCACCGGCGGCCCAATCGCGCCCCCGACGACGCTGTCGCTGTGGATGCGGCCCCACTACTGGTCGCCGGGCCACGAGGGCGAGCGCCTGGCGCTGCAGGTCCACTTCGACATGAAGGCCCGCTTCGAGCTGCCGGAAGCGATCATCGGCGACAACACCCTCGTGTTCCACGAGCCTGTGCGCCCCGGCGACGTGATCACCCACGCCCAGGTCCTGCGCTCGGTAAGCGACGTCAAGACGCTGCACCTGGGGACGGGCCGCTGGTGGAACATCGACGTCGAGTACTGGAACCAGGACGGCGTGACCGTCGGCGTTGAGTCGTACGCGGGGTTCGGCTACCGGAAGCCGGGGCAGTGACGATGTACTTCGGCGACGTGGCATCAGGGGACCGCCTGCCCACGCTGCGCGTGGACGTGACCTCCACCCTCGTCGTCCTCGGGGCCATCGCGTCGCGCGACTGGCGGCCGATGCACCACGACTACCACTTCGCCGTCGAGCGCCAGGGCCTGAAGGACATCTTCCTCAACACCCCCAACCAGGCGGCCTGGTTCGAGCGCTACATCACCGACTGGACCGGGCCCTACGGGCGGCTCGGACGGATGACGTTCCGCATGAAGGCGTCGGTGTTCCCGCGGGACACGATGACGATCGACGGCACCGTTACTGGCGTCGAGATGGACGACACGGGCTGCGGGTGGGCGGCCCTCGCCCTCGACCTGTCTGTCGAAGGCGACACGAAGACGACGTGCTCCGCCCGCGTCGCCCTGCCAACGGGTCCCGACGACAACCCGTGGGCGCGGCGCGGCGAGCGCTGGAAGCCCTGACCCATGCCCCGAAGGAGGACGCGATGGACCTCGACCTGACGCCCGAACAGGAGCTCCTCGGCGAGACCGTGCGGGGTGTGTGCAGCCGCTACGCCGACCTCACGGTCGTCCGTCAGATGGAGGACGACGCGATCGGGTACCCGTCGGAGTTCTGGTCGCACCTGGCCGAACTGGGCCTGCTCGGGATGTCGATCCCCGAGGAGCACGGGGGCTCGGGGATGAACGCCATCGACGGGGCCGTCGTCTACATGGAGCTCGGGCGCGCGCTGGCGCCGTCGCCGCACTTCGTCAGCTCGGTCCTGAGCGCCGGCGCACTGCTGCGCGGCGGCGCCACCGAGGTGTTGCCCGGCATCGCGGACGGCTCCGTGATCGTCACGCCCGCGTGGCTGGAGCCCTCGGGCGGGTTCGGCCCCGCCGGCGTCACGCTGGCCGCAGCGAAGGAGGGTGACGGCTTCGTCCTCGACGGTGCCAAGCGCCACGTGCAGTTCGCCCGCGCCGCCCACCACCTGCTCGTCCTCGCCCGCACCGCGGAGGGAGTCACCCTGCTGCTCGTGGACACGGGCGCACCGGGCGTCACGCTCACCCAGCAGATGACGGTCGCGTCGGACTCGCAGTACCGCGTCGACTTCTCAGGCGTGCGCGTCCCCGCCAGCGCGGTCGTGGGCGAGCCGGGGCGGGGCTGGGCCATCTGGGACCAGGTGATGCACGACGCCATCATCCTCCTGGCCGCGTATGCGGTCGGGGGGGCGCGCTACGCGCTCGAGATCACGACGGAGTATTCGAAGGTGCGGCGGCAGTTCGACAAGCCGTTGGCGGCGTTCCAGGCCCTGTCGCACTACATGGCGGACGCGGCGACGCAGATCGACGGGGCCGAGACGCTGGTGTGGGAGGCGGCGTGGGCCAAGTCGGTCGGGCGCAGCATCGACCGACTGGCCCCGATGGCGAAACTGTTCGCCTGCAACGTGTTCCGCGACACAACGGCGATGGCGCAACAGATCTTCGGCGGGGTGGGGTTCACCGTCGACTACGACATCCAGCTCTACTTCCGGCGGGCCAAGCAGCTGCAGTTGTCGTGGTGGGACTCGCGCTACCTCGAGGAGCTCGTCGCCGCCGATGTGCTCGACCGAGTGACGGCCTGACCCACCCGCGTGGGGTGGTCGGTCGCGCGCCGTCGTGGGCGCGACCGGCGGCTGCTGAAACGACCGCGCACTTTGGCGCGTGACAATTTGCACAAATTAGGACACGGCACACGCCAAATCATGCAATCCGTCACGGGGGCGGGGCGGGGGGCGGCGACGGCAGGCACGGCGCGCCGGCGGCGGCGGCGCGCGATGCGGCGGCGCCGCGGGGCGTCAGCGGTCGAGGTCGAGGTTGAGCATGCGGATGGCGTTGCCCCGCATGATCTTGTAGACGACGTCGTCCGAAAGGCCGTCGACCATCTCTGTCGCGATCTTCTTCGTGTGCGGCCACGTCGAGTCGGTGTGGGGGTAGTCGGTCTCGAACGTGACGTTGTCCACGCCGATGCGGTGCAGTGACTCCAGGCCGTGGCGGTCCTTGAAGAAGCACCCGAACACGTGGGTGTAGTAGTACGTGGACGGCCGCTCGGGGATGGTGTCTTTCACCTCCGCCCACGCCCGGTGGTCCGACCACACGTCGTCGGCCCGCTCCAGGATGTACGGCAGCCAGCCGATCTGCCCCTCCGAATAGGCGACCTTGATCCGCGGGAACCGGATGAACACCCCGGAGAACAGGAAGTCCGACAACGACGCCATGGCGTTGCCGAAACTCAGCGTCGCCGTCACCGCCACCGGTGCGTCACCCGACGTGGCCGGCATCTTCGACGACGACCCGATGTGCATGCACACGCACGTCTCGGTCTCTTCGCACGCGGCAAAGAACGGGTCCCAGTGCCCGCTGTGGATGCTCGGCAGCCCGAGGTGGGGCGGGATCTCGCTGAAGCACACGGCCTTGCCCCCACGCGCCGCGTTCCGCCGTACCTCGGCGGCGGCGAGCGCCGGGTCCCACAGCGGGATGAGCGTGAGCGGGATGAGCCGCCCGCCGCTGTCGCCGCACCACTCCTCGACCATCCAGTCGTTGTAGGCGGTCACGCACGCCTCGGCGAGCTCGCGGTCCTTGGCCTCGAGGAACGTCTGGCCGCAGAAGCGCGGGAACGTCGGGAACGACAGCGACGCCTCGGTCCAGTTGAGGTCCATGTCCTCGAGCCGGGCTTTGGGGTCGTAGCACCCCGGCCGCATCTCGTCGTAGGTGATCGGCACCGCCTCCATGTCGTCTCGCGCGAACCCGGCGGCGGCGACGTGACGCTTGTTGATGTACACGAGGTCCTCGTAGACCCAGCAGTCGCCCTTCGGCCCGTCGGGGTCGAACGTCTGCTCGTAATGGCCCCCGCCGACATGGCGCATGTGGCCGATCCCCCGGCGCTCCACCCGCGGCCCGCGCTCGCGGAACCGAGCGGGCAGCCACGTCTGCCACAGGTGCGGCGGCTCCACCACGTGGTCGTCGACGCTGATGATCTTGGGGAGCTCGGTCACCCCCCAATCGTATACAACCGCCTAGAAGACGACCCCCGCGTCCCGCAGCTCGCGGACCCGTGTCGCGGAGTACCCGGCGTCGGCGAGGACGGAGTCGGTGTGCTCCCCCACGTCGGGCGCCCGCTCGGGCGGCGGGAGCAGCTCACCGTCGAGGTACCGGACCGGGTACGGCAACATGTCGGCCTCGAGGCGCGACGCGGGCACCCATGGCAGGCGGTGGCGGAACTGCGGGTCGTCGGCGATGGTCTTCGGTGTGTTGACGGGGGCGATGGGCGTGTTGTGCTCGTTTCCGAACGCGATCCACTCTGCCGACGTCCGCGACCGGAAGATGTCGGTGAGGATGGCCTGCAGCTCGCGGTTGCCCTTGGCATGGTCGGCGAACTTGCTCCCGGGCCACTTCTCGAACAGGTCCATGCGGTCGACGCCCGCGCAGAAGTTCTTCCAGAACTCCTGCTCGCTGGCCATGAACAGCACGTGCCCGTCCGATGACCGGTACACCTGGTAACGGACGCCCTCGCGCATCCCCGCCGTCCCGGCCGCCCGGCGCTCGTAGTTGTCGGCCTTGTTGCCGTACACCTCCTCGACCGGGCGCTCGTAGGACTTCTCCGTCTCGATGCGGTACCAGTCGAAGTACGCGGCGGAGTCGGACTGGGCCAGCTCGAGCGCGCACCCCTTCCCGGTGGCGCGCGCGTCGATGACCGCGGCGAGGATCGCCAGCGCGCCGTACAGCGGCCCGGCGTGGATGCCGACGCTCGTGTGCTCGGCCATCACCGTGAACCCGTCCTCGGTCTCCTCGATCGGCACCTGCCCCGCCCATGTGTCGTAGGCGATGCCGTGGCTCGGCATGTCCTTGTACGGGCCGCTCGCCCCGTACCCGGAGATGGAGCAGAACACGATGCGCGGGTTGACCGACTGCATGCGCTCGAACGACAGCCCGCGCTTGGCGAGGGCACCCGGGCGCATGGCCTCGATGACCACGTCGGCAGTACGGACGAGGTCGAGGTAGATGTCGATCCCCTCGGGCTTGCGCAGGTCGATGGCGATCGAGCGCTTGCCCCGGTTGATGTGCAACGACAACAGCGAATTGTCGCCGTTGCCGTTGGATGCCTTGATGATCGGCCACGTCATCTGGCGCCCGTAGTCGCCCGTCGGCGGCTCGACTTTGACCACATCGGCGCCCAGGTCCGCCAGGAGCCCGCCCATCTCCGCGGGCCCGAGCATCGAGCTCTCCACGACCTTGACGCCTGACAGCAACGCTCGCTCAGCCATGCCCGGTAGCGTATGTCGTATACAACAGACTCCACTCGCCGGCGTCCGCATCCTCGCCCTCGAGCAGATGCAGGCGCTCCCCAATGCCACCCAGCTCCTCGCCCGCTTCGGTGCCGATGTCATCAAGGTCGAAGCGCCCGACCGCGGCGACTCGGGGCGCGGCGCGCAGCCCGCGGCCGTCGTCAACCCCGGGGACGCGCCCGCCGGGGCGACCTTCCTGCGCAACAACTCGGGCAAGCGGTCGATCGCCATCGACCTGAAGGACCCGCGCGGCCGCGACCTCGTGCTCGACTTGGCCAGCCGGGTCGACGTCGTGGCCGAGAACCTCGGCCCTGGCCGCGCCCAGCGCCTCGGCGTCGCGTACGACGACGTCCGGGCGACGAACGAGCGGGTCGTCTACCTGTCCATCTCGGGGTTCGGTGCGGCGGGCGACTCGCCGTACGCGACGTGGCCCGCGTACGCCGCCGTCGCTGAGGCGATGTCGGGCATCTACGAGCACGCGCGCCGCGCCGGCCACGCGCCGATCGTCAACCCGGTCGGCGGGCTCGGCGACACGGCGACGGGGCTGTACGGGGTGATCGGTATCCTTACTGCCCTCCGCCACCGCGACCAGACGGGGCAGGGCCAGTTCGTGGACGTGTCGATGTTCGACGCCATGCTCGCCATGTGCGACATCGTCACCAACTTCTGGTCGCTCGGCCTCCGCAGGGAACCTGACCGGGACCTGCCCAACCCTGTCATCCTCGACTCGTTCCGTGCGCGCGACGGGTGGCTGATGCTCCAGGTGAGCCGGCGCCACCAGTTCGAACGGTTCGCCGACCTGCTCGGCCGCCCCGAGTGGAAGGACGACGAGCGGCTGGCGACGTCGTGGGGGTGGGCCGAGCACCTGGAGGACATCATCCGCCCCGCGGTCGAGTCGTGGGCATCGACGATGGGCAAGGCGGACGCGGCGCGCCAGCTGGCGGAGGCCGGGATCGCGGCGGCCCCCTGCAACACCGCCGATGACGTGGTCGCCGACGCGCACGCCCGCGCCCACCGGATGCTGGTCGAGATCCCACGGTTCGATGGGGTCGAGCAACCCGTGCTCGGCGCGGGCAACCCGGTGAAGTTGTCCGCCATGGCCGACGAGCCCAACGGTCGGATTCCCCGCCTCGGTGAGGACACGACGTCGGTGCTGGGCGACCTCCTCGGGATGGACGAGACGGCCATCAAGGAGCTGCGGTCAGCCGGAGTGATCGGTGGCCAGTAACCTGGGCCACGACAGCCGAAGGGGGTAGCGATGCTCGACCTGGTGATCCGTGGTGGCGACGTCATCGACGGGACGGGGGCGCCGCGGCGCCGGGCCGACGTCGGGGTCTCCGGTGGCCGCGTGGTCGCCGTCGGCACGGTGACCGACGACGCGGCGCGCGCCATCGACGCGACCGGCAAGGTCGTCACGCCCGGCTTCGTCGACGTGCACACGCACTACGACGCGCAGGTGTTCTGGGACGGCGACCTCACGCCCTCGCCGCTGCACGGCGTGACGACGGCGCTGGCGGGCAACTGCGGGTTCACGATCGCCCCGCTGTCGGGCGACGAGCGCGACGGCGAGTACCTGATGCGGATGCTCGCCCGCGTCGAGGGCATGCCGCTCGAGTCGCTGCGCTCGGGTGTCCCGTGGAACTGGAAGTCGACGGCCGACTACTTCGACGAGATCGAGGGGCGCCTCGGGATCAACGCCGGCTTCATGGTCGGCCACTCCGCCATCCGTCGGGTGGCGCTCGGCTCGGACGCGACGGGTAGGGCGTCCACACCCGACGAGCTGGCGCGCATCGCCGGGTTGCTGCGCGAGTCCCTCGAGGCGGGCGGGCTCGGGTTCACGTCGTCGTGGGCGCGCACGCACAACGACGCGGACGGCCACATGGTGCCGTCGCGGTACGCCACGCGCGAGGAGGTGCTCGCGCTGTGCCGCGTGGCCGGCGAGTTCGAGGGGACGTCGCTCGAGTTCATCCCCATGGTCGGCGCGTTCGAGCCGTGGGCAATGCAGCTCATGGCGGAGATGTCCGCGGCGGCTGGCCGGGCGCTCAACTGGAACGTGCTGACCGCCAACCTGGCCAACCGGTCGGTCTCCGCCGAGCGGCTTGAAGCGGGCGACGTCGCACGCGCCCACGGCGGCAAGGTCGTCGCCTTGCTGATGCCCATGAGCATGGGGATCCGGCTGTCGTTCGCATCGGGCTTCGTGCTCGACGCCATCCCGGGGTGGGAGCAGGCCATGCTGCTGCCCCGCGACAAGAAGATGGAGCTGCTGTCATCCCCCGGCGCCCGCGCCGAGCTGCAGGCCATGACCCAGCGACCGGACAACAACATGCGCATGGTCTCGGACTGGTCGACGAAGCTGATCTTCGACGTCGTGGCGCCGGAGAACGAGCAGTACCGCGGCAGGCTCGTCGGCGACATCGCGCGCGAGGAGGGCCGTGAGCCGTTCGACGTGCTGTGCGACATCGCCATCGCTGACGAACTGCGCACCAGCTTCGGGACGCTCCCCGCACCCGACACGAGGGAGGACTGGGAGGTGCGCGTCGAGTTCGCCCGCGACCGCCGCACGGTGATCGGCGCGTCGGACGCCGGCGCCCACCTCGACATGATCGCCACGTTCAACTACACGACGGTGTTCCTCGAGAACGCCGTGCGCCGGTTCGGCCTGTTGCCCCTCGAGGAGGCGGTCAAGCTCATCACCTCCGAGCCCGCCGATCTGTACGGCCTGCGGGACCGTGGGCGCCTCGTCGAGGGTGCCTACGCCGACGTCGTCGTGCTCGACCCGGCGACGGTCGCCAGTGAGGAGGTCGGCCTGCGCTTCGACCTCCCCGAGGGCGCCGGGCGCCTCTACGCGGGGGCCAAGGGCATCGACCACGTCGTCGTCAACGGCACGCCGGTAGTCGCCGACGGAGCGCTGACCGGCGAGCGCGGCGGCACGCTGCTGCGCTCGGGACGCGACACGGCCACACCATCGCTCGACTGAGCCTCAGCTCCCCAGCGCCACGGCCCGCCTGACGAAGGCGGCGAACCCGTCGGGGTGCGTCGCGTGCCCCATGTGCGGCGCGCCGTCGACGACGAAGGCCTCGCACCCGACCATCGCCGCTACGCGTTGCGAGGCGTCCGCCGAGTACGGCCACGTGTTGCCGCCGTAGCCGATCACGCACGGCACCTTCACCGCGCCCCAGTCGTAGAGCGGCTCGAGTTCAGACGCCATGTCGGTGACGAAGGCAGGGCCCTCGGCCCGGCGCTGGGCACGCGCCTCGTCGGAGAGCCGCGCCCACCCCTCGTCGCCCAGCATCGACTTGGCGCCGGCTTCGGCGACGGCCCCCGGGTCCCCGGCGGCCACGATGCGGGCGACGATGCGCTTCGAGCGCTCCGGCCAGAAGTCCATCCACGGCACGGGGGGCTCCCAGAGCCCGACGCCAGCGACGAGCTCGGGGTGGGCCATCGAGGCCAGGACGGCGATATGGCACCCGAAGCTGTGGGCCACCACCGTCGCCCGCCGGGTGCCGAGCACGTCGAGGAGGTCCGACACATGCTGCGCCAGGCCTGTGGGCGGCCCCGCCTCGACGGAGCCGCCGTAGCCGCGGCGGTCGTAGAGGACGACGCGAAGGTCGGGAAGGCGCTCGACGACGCGGCGCATACTGCGGGCCCGGTCCATGGCGCCGTGCACGAGCACGACGAGCGGGCCATCGGGCGGCCCGTGCTCGGTGACGGAGAGCCTGGCGGCGTCCCCCATTGCGTGATCGTACGCTCTAGGCGATGGACGCCTACGAGGACGAGGACCTGGCGGAGATCGCGGACGCGGTCCGCGCCGTGTGCTCCAAGTTCGACGACGACTACTGGGCGGCGTGCGACGCCGAGCACCGGTTCCCGTGGGACTTCTACAAGGTCATGGCCGAGGGCGGCTGGGTCAGCATCGCCATGCCCGAGCAGTACGGGGGCGGAGGGCGCGGCATCACGGAGGCCGCGGTCGTCCTCCGTGAAGTGGCGGCGAGCGGTGCGGCGATGAACGGGTGCTCGGCCATCCACCTCACGATCTTCGGCCTCAACCCGGTGGTGAAGTTCGGCAACGACCGGCTGAAGGACACGTTCCTCCCCCGCGCCGCCACCGGCGACCTCCACGTGGCCTTCGGCGTGACCGAACCCGATGCCGGGACCGACACGGCGAAGATCACGACGCGTGCCGAGCCCGACGGCAACGGCGGCTACGTCGTGCGGGGCCGCAAGATCTGGACGACCAAGGCGCTCGAGAGCGAGGTCGTGCTCCTGCTGGCGCGCACGGGAGGCCCGGGCCTCGACGGCCTGTCGCTGTTCCTGGCCGACCTTGACCACCGGTACGTGGACATCCGGCCCATCCCGAAGATGGGCCGCAACGCCGTGGCCTCGTGCGAGGTCGCGTACGACGACCTCCCGGTCGAGGGGTGGCGGCGCATCGGCGAGGAGGGCAAGGGGTGGCGCTACCTCCTTCACGGGCTCAACCCGGAGCGCATCCTGCTGTCCGCGGAGTCGATCGGCATCGGGACGGTCGCCCTGCGGAAGGCCATCGACTACGCCAAGCAGCGCATCGTGTTCGACCGGCCCATCGGTGCCAACCAGGCGATCAGCCACCCGCTCGCCCAGGCCCACGTGCAGCTCACGGCCGCGTGGCAACTCACGCTCAACGCGGCGAGGCGCTACGACGCCGGGCTCGAGTGCGGCGAGGCCGCCAACAGCGCGAAGTTCCTGGCCGCCGAGGCGGGGTGGTTCGCCGCCGACCGCGCCGTGCAGACGCACGGGGGCATGGGCTACGCGCTCGAGTACCACGTCGAGCGCTACTTCCGCGAGGCACGCGTGCAGCGGATCGCGCCGGTGAGCCAGGAGATGACGCTCAACTACATCGCCCAGCACGTGCTGGGCCTCCCCCGGGGGTACTGACCATGCGCCACGTCGTCGTCCTCGCACCGATGCCGCTCGAGATGGACGCCATCACCACCGCGTTCGGGCTGTCGCCGACCAGCGACGCACCGGGAGCGCCGTGGAGGGGCCGCGTCGGGGACTCGGAGGTCACCGCGGTCCACATCGGGATGGGGCCCCCGCTCACGCGCGCCGCCGTGAACCGCGTCATCGACGCGGGGGGCGTCGACCACATCATGAACGCCGGCATCTGCGGAGGCCTGGACCCCGACCTGCCGGTGGGCACGCTGATCAACCCCGAGACGCTCATCATGCAGTCGACCGGCGCGCGGTACCGCCACAACCCGCCCGGCGACGCGCCGCTCGCCGGCTGCCTTTCCACCGCCGAGGAGGTGACGTTCGACATCGAGCTGAGCAAGCGGCTGTTCCGCGAGGGGTGCATCGCCGTCGACATGGAGTCGGCCGCCGTCGCCGAGGTGTGCGAGGCGCGCGGCGTCCCGTGGTCGGTGTACCGCTGCATCGGTGACCGCTACTTCGACGGGCTGCTCGACCCCCGCCTGGTGGCGATGACCAACATGGACGGGTCCGGCAACCGGGCGGAGATCGAACGGCTCCTCGCCGCCGAGCCCGACCTCATCCCGAAGCTCGAGCAGCTCAGCAAGGACACGTTCAACGCGGCGCGGCTCGCCGCCGAGGCGGCCGTCCGGGGGTGCCTGGCGCTCGACGGCTAGGGGCCTGGCGCTCGACGGCTAGGGGCCTTGCGCTCGACGGCTAAGGGCGTTGTGCTCGACGGCTGAGGGCGATCAGGCCCGGTCCCAGAACAGTGCGAGCGCGATGCCGTCGGGGTCCTTGAAGTTGAGCATCTGCCCGGGCGGCACCTCGATCACGCCCGAATGGACGACGCCGTGCTCATCGAGCCGCCGCGCCCAGGCGCGCATCGCCTCCGGCGACGCCACCCTGAACGCGACGTGGTCGAGCCCCTGCACGGTGGGGTCAAAGGCCCGATCTTCGCTGCCCACGTGCTGGACGAGCCCGACACCTCCGCTGCCAGCGGGGAACGCGAACACCACGGCCTTGCGCGACGGCGACACCTCGCGGAACTGCTCTTCCAGGCCGAGCACGTTCGCGTACCACTCGGCGCTGCGCTCGAGGTCCGACACCGTGAGCGCGACGTGGCGGACGCCGGCGAGCCCGTCCATCTACCTCGCCGCCGGGAAGTGCGGCTGGACCTGGTCGGCGATGAGCCGGATGTGGTCGAGGTCGGAGACGTCGAGCACCTGCAGGTAGAACCGCTCGGCGCCCGCCGCAGCGTACGTCCCGAGTTTGTCGAGGACCTCTGCGGGCGACCCAGCCAGCCCGTTCTCCCGGAGCTCGTCGACCTCGCGCCGCATGGCCCTGGCGCGGCGCGACACCTCCGCGGTGGACTCGCCGCAGCACACCACGAGGGCCACCGACCACACCATGGTCCCCGGGTCCCGCCCACGCACTTCGCACGCGCGCCGCACCGCGTCGTGGGTCTGCTGCATCACGTCCAAGGGGACGAACGCAACGTTGAACTCGTCCGCGTACTGCGCGGCCAGACTTGCGTTGCGCGGGCCGCCGCGGCCGCCCATCACGATGGGTGCGTGCGGCCGCTGCGCCGGGCGCAGCGGGTCGGCCTGCACGCGCACCCGGCACGTGCGCCCCTCGTAGTCGAACGTGGCGCCGGGCGCCGCGCTCCACACACCGTGCAGGATCGCCAGCTGGTCCTCGAGCAGGTCGTAGCGCGTGCCCACCGGCGGGAACGCCAACCCATAAGCGTCGTGCTCGTCCTTGTACCAGCCCGCGCCGAGCCCCACTTCGACGCGGCCGCCGCTCATGTGGTCGACCTCGGCGACGATGGCCGGGAATGTGCCCACCGGGCGGAACGTGACCGGTGTCACCAGGGTGCCGAGCCTGATCGTCGTGGTGTCGCGCGCCAGGCCAGCCAGGGTCGTCCACGCGTCGGTGTAGGCCGGGAGCCCCGACCAGTCCCCCATCTTGAGGTAGTGGTCGGACCGGAAGAAGGCGCCGAACCCGCCGTCCTCGGCGGTCCGCGCCACGGCGAGGAGCTGGTCGTAGGACGCGCCGACCTGGGGCTCGGTGAAGATGCGCAGGGCCATCAGGCGACCACCGCGTCGCGCTGGCGCAGGAACTCCTCGAACCCGGGCACCAGCTCGAAGATCGAGTGCTCGGCGATGGCGAGCCGGTGCAGCGTCCGCGGTACCCGCGGCGGCGGCACGGGACGGGCGTGCTGGAGCGCCACGTTGTCCCACACCGCGATGTCGCCGACCGACCACTCGTGGCGGTAGGTGTTGGCCTCGTCGTAGAGCACGGCGAAAAGCCGGCTGATCAGGTCCTCACTGGTCTCGGCGTCGACGCCGAGGATGCGGTCGGTCTGCATCATGCTGACGTACAGCACCTCCTCACCGGTGACGGGATGCGGCATCAGGACCGGGTGGGCGTGGCGTGGCGCCAACGGTCCCTCCGGGCCCAGCATGGCCTCGCGGTAGCGGACAGCGCCACGCTGGCCGGCGAGGTCGTACAGGTGCAGCGCCGACTTCCCGGAGACTGCGGCGCGCAGGTCGCCGGGCAGCAACGTCGCGGCTCGCGCCCCATTGGCGAACACGGTCGGGCACCCGGCGGGCACGTCGAGCGCGTACAGGCTCAAGCCGAGGCACGGTTCGGAGGTGAAGGCCAAGTCCGAGTGGAACCACAGTTCCCCTTCGGGGACGAAGCCGCCCGGCCGCACGTTCGATACGTACCCCGTGCCCTTGCGCTCGTCGTCGAGCACGGGCCCGAACACGCGCCCCAACCGCAGGTGGTCGGCGACCGGGACGGACTGCCCGCGGAACAGCAGCAACCGGTAGGCCGCCATGAGCGACCGCAGCTCGTCCTCCTCGGCCCTGGAGAACGGCCTCGAGAGGTCGGCGCCGTGCACCTCGGCCCCGAGGGCGGCGCTCAGCGGGGTGGCACGCACCAACGAACCTTAGGCCCCGGCGAGGAACTCGATGATCTCGAAGTGCGCCCGGGGGTCCTGCGCCATGAACACGTGGCCGCCCTCGTACACCCGGAGCTCCGCGCCCGGCACCCGCGCCGCGATCGCCTCGCCGTTCTCGAGGGGTGCGATGCCGTCGTAGCGGCCGGATGCGACGAGGGTCGGGGCCGTGATGCGCGACAGCCGGTCGATGACGTCGTGGTGGCTGCGCGCGAGAAGCTGCTCGTGCTCGCCCCGCTGCTCCTCGTCGCTCCGGGCCATATCGCGCATCGAGCCGAGGCCTTCGACCAGGCGGCGGTCGCCTTCGTGCGCGGCCAGCCATTCCGGCGTGAAGCGGGTGTCGAGGAGCCCGAGCATGGCGGCCTGCCGTTCGTCGGGGTCGAGGCCGGCGAGCTTGTGCAACGGGTACGAGGCGTACTCGCCGCCGGGGGACGTGCATACCAGCGCCAGCCGCTCGACCCGTTCGGGCCAGGTGACGGCGAACTCCTGGGCGACCATGCCACCGAAGCTGACCCCGACCACGCGGCACGTCGCCCAACCGAGGTGGTCCAACAGCCCGGCCGCGTCGGCGGCATAGTCCGCCATGCGGTACGGACCGGGCGGGACCGAGGTCTGGCCGAGGCCGCGCTGGTCGTGGACGGCGAGGTCGAAGTGCGCGGCGTAGGGCTCGACCATCAGCCGGGAGCGGGCCAGGCTGGCGCCCGACCCGTTGAAGAACAGCAGTCTCGGGCCGGACCCCGACCGTTCGTAGTAGATGTCGATGCCGTTGACCGCCACGGTGGGCATGGCGGTGATCGTAGGCGTCGAGCATGATGCGAGCGTGGGGTTCCTCGAGGACAGGGCGGGGCTGGCGGGCAAGGTGGCATTGGTCGCCGGTGGAGGCGGCGGACTGGGCCGCGCCGTCGCGCTGGACTTCGCGCGCGCCGGTATCGACCTGGCATTGTGCGACCGCGACGCCGGTCTGCTCGACACCACAGCGAAGGATGCGGAGGACGCGGGCGCCCGGGTGGTCGCACGCACGATGGACGCGCGCGATCCCGAGGCCCTCGCTGGGTTCTTCGAACAGGCGGACACCGAGTTCGGCCGCCTGGACGTCCTGGTCAACGTCGTCGGCGGCACGTTCCGCCAGCCGTTCGCGGAGACGACTCCACGTGGTTGGGACGCCATCATCCGCACCAACTTCACCTGGCTCCTCCACTCGACGAAGCTGGCGATCGAGCGGATGCGCGCCGGCGGGCGCGGTGGCAGCATCATGAGCATCACGTCGATCGAGGCCCACCGGGCGGCGCCGAACTACGCGGTGTACGCAGGGATGAAGGCGGCAGTCACGAACTTCACGCGCAGCCTGGCCCTCGAGCTCGCGCCCGACCGGATCCGGGTCAACACCATCGCGCCTGACATGGTGCCGACGGAGGGTGTGATGGGGATGACCGGCTCGACCCTGGCGGCGGGGTACGGCGACACCCTGAGCACCGACATCGCCATCCCGATGCGCCGCGTCGGCCGCTACGAAGACGTCGGGAACGCCGCCCTCTTCCTCGCGTCGGAGCTCTCGAACTACATCACCGGTGAGACCCTGCACCCCGACGGCGGCGCGCACGCGTCTGCCGGCTGGTTCAACTGGCCGCGGACCGGGTGGGCCAACACGCCTCCGCCGTGGGTCGTCGACCTCCTCGACGGCTGACCCCGGCGCGCGGCGGGGGTCGCCGCCCGCGGCCGCACCGCTGATCGGCGGGCGGCCTACTCGAGCGGCGCGACGCCGAGGTCGCGCCCGAACCCGTTGAGCTCCTCGACGAGCGCCGCCGGCAGTGGGATGCCGTGCTCCAGCCGGGCGCGTCGCGTCTCGTGCTCGGGCTCACCGGGCAGCCAGATCCGCTCGACACCCTCGGCGCGTGCCGACGCGCGGACCTCGCGGACGAGGGTGTCGACGCGCCCGCGGAACTCCTCGAGGGGCATGAACCGGCTCGGGTCGATGGCCAGCAGGGTGAAGCCCTTGGCCACGCGTTCGTCGCCGTGCAGCGGTGACGCCGTGTGCTCGATGTGCCCGAACGAGCTGCCGGCGAGGACACCGGCCATTAGCTCGACGAGCAGGCCAAGCCCGAAGCCCTTGTGGCCGCCGAACCATTGGAGGTGGCGCACCGACGCGGCCGCCGTGTCCGTGGTCGGGCGCCCGTGCTCGTCGTTGGCCCACCCGGGCGGGATCGTCGGGTCGCCGCGCTTCTTCGCGAGCAGGACTTTGTTGCCGGCGACGGCCGTCGTCGCCACGTCGTAGACGATCGTGGGCTCGGCGCCGGTCGGGACCGCGTACGACACCGGGTTGGTGGAGAAGATCGGCGTGACGCCCCCGTAGGGCGGGACGAACGTCGGCCCGTTCTGGAACAGCATGGCGATGTGGCCGGCCTGGGCCACCCGCTGCGTGTAGGCGCCGAGCGCTCCGAGGTGGGTGGCCTCGCGCACGGCGACGACCGCCGTCCCGTGGCGCGCCGAGCGTTCGGTGGCGAGCGACACGGCCCGCAGCCCGGCCACCTGGCCCAGCCCGAGACCGGCGTCCAGGTGGACCGTCGCCCCGTCGTCGGCGATGACCGAGGGCTCAGCTGCAGGGCGGATGTGGCCGGAACGGATCCGCGAGACGTAGAGCGCCATCAGGTGCGCACCGTGGGAGTCGACACCGCGCAGGTCGGCCTCCACCAGCAGCCCGGCGACCGTGGCGGCGTGGTCCTCCGGCGTGCCGAGCGCGACCAGGAGCGCGGAGAGGAACGCGGTGAGGGACTCGGCGCGAACGGTCATGGGGCGAGAGCGGTAGCGCGCACGCCGCGGAGGCTACGTGGCCGAGGAGCGCTGCGGCGTCACCGGACGCGCGCCAGGACGCGCCAGGTCGTGGCCGGGCGCGTCACGGCGCGTCATCGCGCGTCACGGCGCGTCAGGTCGTCGCCGGGCGGGTCAGCAGGTCCGCGACGGCGGACGCCACCTCCTTGGCGATCTGGCGGACCTCGTCGGCCGGCCAGACGCCGAGCGGCACGTGCGGGTAGTCGACCGTGACGAACGGGTACTCCCCCATGGCGCTCACCCGCGCCATGGCCCGCGCCGACGCGGCCTGCGACTCGTGGATGACCGCCACGCTCGGGATGCCTGCCCACTCCAGTTCGACGGCGTCGCGCAAACTGCGCGCACTACATGAGCCTCAGCCGCCGAAGCCCGTGATGGCGACCGTCGCTCCTTCCGTGAGCCGCTGCCAGTCGTCGGCCTCGGGCGGGACCGACACGCTCGACTTCAGGACCGGGATGGCGGCCTTGATGCCGTGCGTGCTCGACAGTTCCTCGTAGAGGGCGTCGAGGAACGCCTCGGCCTCGCCGAGGCCGTTGGCGACCAGCCCGACCACCGCTCCGTCGAGCGACGCGGGGCGCGGGGCGACGCGGCCGCTCGGCTCGGGTAGCGGCCCGCTGGTCGGGTCGAGGCCGATGAGTCGTCCAGCCATGCAGACCTCCCTATCTCACAGGTTCGGTGATGGCCCACGCCAGGTGCGGGAACATCACCCATGTCTCGGCCATACCCGGGCCTCCGGCACCCACCAGGAGCAACCCCTCGGGATGGCCGAGCTTGACCCGCCCCTCGCCCGGCTGCTGCGGCTCCATGAGCTTCGGCCACAGGTACGCGCGCGCATCGGCCTTGGACCACCCGGCATCGACCAGGTAGCGCCGGTGCTCCGGGCCCATGACGACGACGACGTTCGTGCCGTCCCCGAGCCACCGGTCCCCGGCGGTGCCCTGGCGCCGCAGCGTCCGGGCGAGCGAATCGAGGACGCCCTCGGGCGTCCGGCTCGTGTAGTCGGGCGACGACACCATGTACATCACCGAGTGCACGGTGACCGCGCTCGACCCCGCCGGGAACCCGCGCTCGACATGCAGCGGCACCCAGTCGCTGCCTTCCTCGTCCTCACCAAAGCAGAAGCTGTAGCGCGCCGGCGTCGAGAACGTGGCCCGGTCGAGGAACCCCGGCACCGAGCGGCACACGTTCCGGATCACGAGCCGGAGGGCCCGGCCGATGGTGGCGTTGGGCCGGAACCCCGGCCCGAAACAGCCGGCCGTGCACGCGACCCCGAGGTCGTTGCGCACGGGGCCGTTGATGATCACGAGCTGCGACGCGCCCGACAGCGTGCCCGTCGTGCTGTGGCAGTTCGCCTTCTCGTGGAGGTGGGCGCGCACCGCAGCGGCAACCACCGGCATGTACTCGGGGAGGCAGCCCGCCATCACGGCGTTGATCGCCGCGTGCTCGGCGGTCACGACGACCTCGCGCGTCGGGACGGCGCCGAGCACCGTGTCGGGTTCGAGCCCGGCGGCATCAAGGAACCGCTCGACTGCCTCGGGGGTCGGGGGCACCACCGGCAGCCCGTCGGTCCACCCGCGCCGGTGGTAGTCCTCGATCAGCTCGAGCGGGTCGTCGTACTCGAGCCGGTCCGCCCGAAGGACGCTCACCCGTCCTCTCTCGGGTCCTCCACCACGACACCCGCGAGCCCGGGGACCCGGCGGGTGAACGCGTCGCTGATCATGGTGTGCAGCAGCTCCGGTGGCAGGACGCACTCGAGGCACGACACATTGGCCAGGTCGAGCTTGAGGACCACCTGGCCCACCGCGTCATCGACGCCCTGGAGCACGAGGTCGGCGCCGTCGGCCTGGACCAGCGGGCGCACCTCCTCGAGGGCGTTGTCCACGTCGGCGCGGGCGATCACCGCCCCGAGTATACGATCGGGCATGCCGTCAGACGTCGCCGCCCTGGAGGCCCGCGTCGACGAGCTGGTGCGGCGGGTCGCCGCCCTCGAGGACGAGCGGGCGATCATCGACGTGCTCACCAGGTACGGCTTCGCCGTCGACAGCGGCGACCCCGACGCCACGGCCGACCTGTACGCCGACGGGTGCATCGTCGAGATCGACGGCGACGCGCGGATCCGCAGCCCAGAGGACATGGCGGCCATGGTCCGGGGTGCCGGGCACCAGTCCCTGCTCCCGAACTGCGCCCACCAGATGGGGCCGTTCTCCGTGCGCGTGGACGGCGACCGGGCGGTGGCGACGGGGTACGGGAGGGTGTACCTGCGCACCGCCGACGGCTTCGGGATCTGGCGGGTGTCGGCGGGTAGGTGGGAGCTCGAGCGGCGGGGCGGCCGCTGGCAGGTGCTGCGCCGGTGGACGCGGGCGATGGGTTCGGCGGACGCCCAGCAGCTGCTTCACGACGGTCTCTGAGCGCTCTCTACGCGCGCCGCCGGCGGCGCGTCCTAGAGTCCGCCGCCATGGGTCTCGTCGACGGCAAGGTGGCGTTCATCACGGGAGCGGCGCGCGGCCAGGGCCGTTCGCACGCCATCCGTCTGGCCGAGGAGGGTGCGTCGATCATCGCGACCGACGCGTGCACCGATATCGAGGTCGTCCCCTACCCGCTGGCGTCCGATGAGGAGCTGGACGAGACGGCCGAACTGGTGCGCCAGGCCGGCGGGTCGGTGGTGACGGCCAAGGCCGACGTGCGGCGCTTCGCCGAGCTCAAGGCCGCGGTCGGCGTCGGGCTGCGCGAGTTCGGGCACATCGACATCGTGCTCGCCAACGCGGGCATCGCCACGATGGGCGTCGACCTGCCCGACGACGAGCTCGAGGCGTCGTGGGACGCCGTCATCGACGTCAACCTGAAGGGCGTGTGGAACACGGTGCGCGCCTGCGCGCCGCCAATGGTCGAGCGCGGCCAGGGCGGGGCGATCGTGCTCACGTCATCAACGGCCGGGCTGAAGGGGCTGTCCGCGCCGGGGTCGGTCGGCAACGAGTCCTACGGCGCGGCCAAGCACGGCGTGGTCGGGCTCATGCGCCAGTTCGCCGTCGAGCTCTCGAAGGACCGCATCCGCGTCAACACCGTCCACCCGACGGGCGTCGACACGATGATGGTCAACAACCCGGCGATGGAGAAGTTCCTCGGCGCCTTCCCCGACGCCATGTCGAGCCTCACCAACCTGCTGCCGGTCGAGCTGCTGCAGCCGCGCGACATCAGCGACGCCATCCTGTTCCTCGTGTCCGACCTGGCGAAGTACATCACCGGTGTGACGCTGCCGGTCGACGCCGGCTTCACCGTCAAGTAACCGCGGCGCGCCCGCCGCGACGTCGGCTGGGACGGCGATCGCCGACCCACCGCCCAAACGGTACCATGTGCGCACAAGCCGCGTTGCGCGCGAAGTGCTACGGTCCGTCACGTCTCCCGCACGGCTGGGTGCCGGGGACGCACAGGGGGGAGTCGACATGGCAGTGCAGACCGCAGGCCTGCGTGCGCGCGGGGCGAGGCCCATGGACCCGGACCGGCGGACATCCCTCGTCGCCGGGCTGTTCTTCATCGGGACGTTCGTGTTCTCGATCCCGGCAGCCCTGCTCTACAGCCGGGCCTTGAAGGCGAACTACGTCATCGGCTCGGGTGCCGACTACCGCGTCTCGCTCGGGGCACTGCTCGAAGTGCTGTTGGCGGTCTGCAACATCGGCACCGCGGTCGTGCTGTTCCCGGTCCTGAAGCGCCACAGCGAGAAGGTGGGGCTGGGGTACATCGCCAGCCGCATCGTCGAGTCGTGCGTCATCGTGTTGGGCGCCGTCAGCGTGCTGTCGATCATCACGCTGCGCCACGACGTCGCGAGCAGCGGGGGTGCCAACGCGACAACGTTCGTCACCGTCGGCAGGTCGCTCGTTGCGTTCCACGACTGGACGTTCCTGATCGGGCCCACCTTCTGCGCGGGGTTCGGCAACGGGATCCTGCTCGGGTACCTCATGTTCCGCTCCCGTCTCGTTCCTCGCCCATGGGCGGTGCTGGGGCTCGTCGGCGGTTCGTTGTGCTTCGTCGGGTCAACGGTGAGGCTGTTCACGCACAACGGGCACACCACGCCACTGACCTCGGTGCTCGTCGCGCCCGAGATTGCGTGGGAGGCGTTCTTCGCCCTCTACATGACCTTCCACGGGTTCCACCGCTCTCCGGTCCTGGACCGCGACGAAGCGGCGGCGTGAAGCGCAGGGCGCAGATGGACGACGCGGTCAGGCGAACTCCCATCGGCGGGCCGGGCGCCCGGCCTTCGTCGTCCACGCTTCCCCCGTCCCGCCTCCGCTGAGGAGGTCGACGACCGCGGCTGCCACCTCGTCCGCGGGCTGCATGGGCCGGCCCGCGCGCGCGATCAGCGCCCGGCGCTCGTCGTCGAGGATCGGCGTGTCGGTCGTCGACGGGCACACGACGTTGATGCGGATGCCTTTCGCCGCCAGCTGCGGTGCGGCGCTGCGGACGAACCCCACGATGCCGTGCTTGGTCGCCGCGTAGTACGGGTCGTCGGCGAACGCGACCAGTCCGGCGAGTGACGCGGTCGCCACGATGGCACCTCCCCCACCGGCCGCCATCGACGGCACGACGGCGCGCACGCCGAGCAGCACCCCGTCGAGGTTGACGCCGCGCACGCGTTCGTAGTCGTCGACGCTGACGTCTTCGACCGAGAACGGGTAGCGGGTGGTCGGCACGCCGGCGTTGAGGTGCGCCATGGTCACCGGGCCCCACCATCCCGTCACCTCCGCCACGATGCGCTCCCATGCGGCCGGCTGCGACACGTCCTCGACGAGCGCACGCCCGCCCACGGCCGCGGCCACATCCGCGGCGACAGGCGAGCGGTCGACGACCGCCACGCGCGCGCCCGTCGCGGCGAGCCGGCGGACCGTCGCCGCGCCGATCCCCGACGCTCCCCCGGTGACGATGGCGACGGCGGCCACGCGGGCTACCGGTGGCCGCGTTGGAACGTCGGTGCCCGCCGCTCGGCGAAGGCGGCCACGGCCTCGAGGTGGTCGGCGCTGCGGAAGGTGATCGCCTCCATGGCGAAGGCCATGTCGTACAGGCGCGCCACCTTGTCCTCGAGCTCCTTGTTGACCAGCTGCTTGTTGAACCGGATGGCGAGCGCGGGGCCCTTCGCCAGCCGCCGGGCCATCCCCATGGCGGCGTCGAGGAGGCCTTCCGCGGGGACGACGTGGTTGACCAGCCCGATGCGCTCGGCCTCCTCCGCGGTGAGCAGGTCACCGGTCATGAGGTACTCCTTGGCCCGGTTGACCCCGACGAGCAACGGCCAGAGGATGGCGCCCCCGTCCCCCGCCACCAGCCCGGCCGCCACGTGCGGGTCGCCGATCCGGGCGCCGGCGGCCATGAACACCACATCGCAGAACAGGGCCAGGCTGGCGCCGAGGCCGATGGCGTCGCCGTTGACGGCGGCGATCATGGGCCGGCGGATGGACAGGATGTTGCGGGCGATGGCGACGCCGTCCACGAACAGCGACGAGAACCCGTCGTCGTATGCGGCGCCCTCGTTGTTGTCCTGCATCTGCTTGAAGTCGGCGCCGGCGCAGAACCCCTTCCCCGCCCCGGTGACGACGATGACTTCGAGGTCGCCGTCGTCCGCGATCCGCGCGTACAGCTCGCGTAGCTCGCGGTGCATCACCGCGTCAATGGCGTTGCGGCGCTCGGGCCGGTTGAGGGTGACGAGGAGGACCCCGTCATCGTCGACTTCCGTGGAGATCGTCTGCAGCCCGTAGCGGTCCATGCGCGAGAGGCTACGCAAGTCAGCGGTTGACGGCGCCCCCGTCCACGACCATGGACAACCCGCTGACCCAGTCCGCCCGGTCGCTGCACAGCCAGACGGCCGCCTCGGCCACCTGCGCAGGACGGCCGAGCTTGCCACCAGGCATGGTGGCGAGGATCGCCTTGGCGATGTCGGGGCTCGACTCGAACCACGACGAGATCATCGGCGTGTCGACCATGCCCGGGCAGACCGCGTTCACGCGGACGCCGCGGCCGTTGTACTCCTGCGCCGCCGCCTTCGTGAGCCCGAGCACGCCGTGCTTGGCGGCGGTGTAGTGGGGCAGCCCCGGTGCGGCGATGATGCCGGCCCCGGACGAGGTGTTGACGATCGCGCCTCCCCCTTGCTGTTCCATCTGGCGGAGCTCGTGCTTCAAGCAGAGGAACACCGAGGTCAGGTTCACCGCGATCATCCGGTCCCACGCGTCCTTGGTCAGCGCGGTGAACGGCCCCGACGCGTCGGTGATGCCGGCGTTGTTCCACGCGCAGTCGAGCCGCCCCTGCTCGGTGACGATCCGGCCCACCAGTGCTTCCACGGCGGCCTCATCAGCCACATCGGTGTGCACAAACGTCGCCTTCCCCGGCGCGGCGGCGACCGTGGCCGCGCCGCCGCGCTCGTCCACGTCGGCCACGTACACGTGGGCCGCGCCCTCGCGGGCGAAGATCGCCGCGCCCGCCTGGCCCATACCGCTGCCCCCGCCCGTGACGAGGACCACCTTGCCGTCGACCAGCCCCATCGCGCCCCCTCTTTCTTCCCCGGTCACTGCGTATCATCGCCGACCGTGCTCGACCGCCGCTTGCTCGCCCCCCACGCCCTCGCGGGCTGGGCCACGAAGACCCCCGACGCCATCGCGCTCGAGCACGTGGACGGCGAGCGGTTCACCTTCGCCGAGCTGCACACCGAGGCCCTGCGCTGGGCCGCTGCCTTCCAGCTCGCCGGCGTCGAGGCGGGTACGCACGTGGCCACGTTGCTGCCGAACGCGTCGGTCGCCCACCGCAGCATGCTCGGGCTGGGGTGGCTGCGTGCAGTGGAGGTGCCGCTCAACGCCGCGTACCAGGGCCGGATGCTGCAGTACGCGCTCGACCACTCCGACTCGACTGTGCTGGTGGCCGCCGACGAGTTCTTCGACCGCGTGGCAGCGGTCAGCGAGTCGCTCCCACGGCTCACGGCGGTCGTCGTCGCCGACGGGCCGGCGCGGCCAGTCCCCGGTGGCGCGCGCGTCCTCGCCTTGGCCGACCTGCTGCACGGGGTGGAGCCCGCGGCAGGGCTCGATGGGCCGGAGCCGTGGGACATCGCCTGCCTGCTGTTCACGTCGGGCACGACCGGCCCGTCGAAGGCGGTGGTGAGCCCCTGGGGCGCGGTCGTCACGCAGATGAGCAACTGGATGCCGGAAGAGGCGGGGCGGCCGGGTGAGGGCCTGTTCACCGCCCTGCCCATGTTCCACAACTCCGGGCGGGCCACGTTCGCCATGACCCTGCAACGAGGCGCGCGCTTCGTGTACCGCGACAAGTTCAGCGCCACGCACGTGTGGGAGGACGTGCGCAGGACCAACTGCGTGACGCTGTGCCTCGTGGGCCCGATGACGTCACTGGTGTGGTCGGCCGACCCCCGGCCCGACGACGCCGACACGCCCGTGCGCTACGTCGTGCTCGGCCCGATGATCCCGGAGATGGAGGCGTTCGAGCACCGCTTCGGCGTCCGCGTGGCGACGTGCTACGGGCAGACCGAGGTGGGCTCGCCCGTCGCGACCGGTTGGGACCATGGGCCGTGGGCCAACTGCGGGCGGGTCCGCGAGGACTACCCGTTCCCCGAGGTGCGCCTGGTCGACGAGCACGACGACTCCGTCCCCATCGGCACGGTCGGCGAGATGGTCGTCCGCACGAGGGAGCCGTGGGCGCTCAACCTCGGGTACTACAAGATGGCCGAGGAGTCGGTCCAGGCCTGGCGCAACGGGTGGTTCCACACGGGTGACGCGTTCCGCCAGGACGAGGACGGCTGGTTCTACTTCGTGGACCGCATGAAGGACGCCATCCGGCGGCGCGGGGAGAACATCTCGTCCTTCGAGGTCGAGAACGCCGTGCTCGAGCACCCGCTGGTCGTCGACTGCGCGGCGGTGGGGATCAGGGCGCGCCACGGCGACGAAGAGGTGATGGTCGCCGTCGTGGTGAAGGAGGGGTTCGACCCGGCCGAGCTGATCGCCTTCCTCGAGCCCCGGATGCCGCGGTTCATGGTCCCGCGCTACGTGCGCGTCATGGACGACCTGCCCCGCAACGAGACGACGGCGCGCGTGCGCAAGCAGCACCTCCGCGACGACGGTGTGACCGAGTCGACGTGGGACCGCGAGGGCGGCTGAGCCAGGGCGTGGGGAAGGGCGAACGCGTCGAGAGGAGCGACGGCGTCGGGACGGGCGACGGCGTCGGGAGGGCCGCCTCAGAACGGTGACGGGAGGCGGTCCATCGGGACGGCGATGACGGTGGTGCCTCCGGTGGCGCACGCCTCCCGGATGGCAGGCCCGAGCGCGGCGATGTCATGCACCACCATGCCGTCGGCACCGAACGCGCGCGCCAGCTGCACCCAGTCGGGGTTGCGCAGCAGCGTGCCCAGCTCGCGGCCGCCGTACTTCTCGCGCTGGTCCCGGTTGGAGTTACCGTAGGCGCCGTCGTCGAACACGACGACCACGGTCGGGATGTCGTGCTGCACGGCGGTGGCCAGCTCGCTCGACGCAAACAGGAACCCGCCGTCGCCGACGACGGTCACGACCGCACGGTCGGGCCGCCCGACCTTGGCACCCAGGGCGGCAGGGAACCCGAACCCGAGCGTCCCCATATACGACGTCGACAGATACGTGCGCGGCGCGTACACCGGGTAAAGCATGTGGCACATGTAGGCGACGCTCGTGGTGTCGCACACGAGGACCCCGTCGTCGGGCACGCCGGCGCGCACGGCGTCGACCATGGCCGCGGCCGGGCCGATGGCGCGCAGCGACGCTTCGGCGGCGGCGCGTGCGGCGCGCGCCTCGTCCGCGCGTGACGCCCGGCCCCCCGGCAGTAACGCGGCCAGCGCCGACAACGACAGGGCCGCATCGCCGGCCACGGCGACGTCGACAGGATGGTTGCGCCCGATCTGGTCGGCGTCGACGTCGACCTGCACCAGGCGCTGGCCGGCCGACAGCCCGAACCCCTGGAAGCGCGTCCCGACCGCCAGCACCACATCGGCGGCCTCGATGACCGGGCGCAGGCGGCGGTTGACCCACATGGTGCCGACCGACAACGGGTGGCGGTCATCGATCGCCCCCTTGCCCTCGCGCGTGGTGACCACGGGCGCCTGCAGCCGTTCGGCGAGCGCGGTGAGCGCAGCCGCCGCGTCACCGAGCACCACGCCGCCACCCGCGACGACGAGGGGCGAGCTGGCTCCGGACAGCACCGCCGCGGCCTTGTCGAGCGCGGCGGCGTCGGCCGCACGCGGGGCCTCCCGCACCGGGGCGAGCGCCGAGGCGCCCGGGGCGTCGTCGCTGAACGCCTCGGGCGGGACCTCGACCTCGGTCGGGCGCGGGCGCCCGCTCGTCATCTGCGTGAACGCGTCGCGCACGGCGGTGGGGATGTCGGCGGCGTGCAGCACCCGCGTTGCCGACTTCGTCACCGGGCGCACGATGTCCAACTGGTCGTGCACGTCGTGCAGCAGGCCGAGGTCGCGGCCGATGCCGTCGCGGTTGACCTGACCGGCGAGGAGAAGCACCGGCGACGAGCATGCGTAGGCGGTGGCGAGCCCCGACGCGGCGTTGTAGACCCCGACGCCGGGGACGACCATGGCCACCCCTGGCCTCCCCGTCGCGCGGGCGTACCCGTCGGCCATGTACGTCGTGGCCTGCTCATGGCGCGTGACGATGTAGCGGATCTCGGGGACGTCGACGAGGGCATCGAGGGCGGCCATGAGCTGGTCGCCGGGAAGGCCGAACACCACCTCGACACCCTCCGACCGCAACTGAGCGGCCAGGAGGGCGCCACCACGCACGGGTGCATACAGTATTCGTCGTGCCCACCGTGGTCGAGCTCGACGTCCGCCGCCAGGCCGGCGCGCTGGGCGCGGTGATCACGGGCGTGGACCTGTCACGCGGCGTCGACGACCGCACGTTCGACGCCATCCACGCCGCGTTCCTCGAGCACATGGTGATCTGCATCCGGGGCCAGTCGGCGATGACGCCGGAGGACCAGCTGGCCTTCGCCGCGCGCTGGGGCGAGATCTCGGTCCATCCCTACGTCCCGTCCATCGAGGGCTACCCGGGGATCATGCGCATCTACGACCCCAACCCGGTGACGGTGACGTGGCACGCAGACACAACGCACATGTCGCGCCCGCCCGCGTTGACGCTGCTGCTCGCGCGCGTGCTCCCGCCGTACGGCGGCGACACCATGTTCGCCAACGCCGCCCTCGCCTACGACGGCCTGTCCGACGGGCTGCGCGCGACCATCGACGGGCTGCGCGCCGTCCACCAGGGCACCGAGCTGGCGGCGACGGCGGGCCTCGACCGCGAGGCGGTCACGACCACGCACCCCGTCGTGCGCACGCACCCGGAGACGGGGCGGCGCGCCCTGTTCGTGAACGGGAACTACACGGCCAGGATCGACGGGTGGACCGAGGACGAGAGCCGCCCACTGCTCGACTACCTCTACGCGCAGGTGGCGCGGCCGGAGTACACGTACCGCCACCGCTGGGAGGTCGGCGACCTCATCATCTGGGACAACCGCTGCACGCAGCACGCGGTGGTCGGCGACACCGGCGGCGCGGAACGCACGCTCCACCGCGTCACCATCGCCGGCGACGAGCCGTACTGAGCGGCCGGTGGACCTCGACCTGAGCGACGAACAGGACGCCACGCGCGACCTCCTCCGCCGCCTGTTCGCGAAGGAGGTCGACGCGAGCGTCGTGCGCGGCGCGGAGCGCCTCGGCCACAGCCCCGCCGTCTGGTCGACGCTGGCCGACGCAGGCATCCCCGGCATGGGCGCGCCCGCGTCGGTCGGCGGTGGTGGCGCGGACCTCACCGTGCTCGTCGTGGCCGCCTACGAGGCGGGCCGGGCCATGGCGCCGGCCCCGCTCGTCGAGCACCTCGTCGCCACCCGCGCCATCGCCGCGCACGCGCCGTCGCACCCGCGCCTGCCCGCACTGGTGGCCGGTTCCGCGATCGCCGCGTGGGCGCCGGCCGGCAGCGGGCTCGTCCCCGGCGCGGCCGTCGCCGAGGTGGTCGTCGGGGTCGACGGCGCGTCACTCGTCGCCGTGGGGAACCTGCCCGCGGGCGCGTCGGGCCCGAACCACGCCTCGGCCCCCCTCGCGCGCTGCACCTTGGCCGGGCCCGACCGGGCGGTCCTCGGCGATGCTGCCGCAGGAGCGGCGGCGGCCGACGAGTGGCGGGTGCTGACCGCGGCAGCGTTGGCCGGGCTGTCCGAGCGGGCGCTCGAGGTGGTCGTGTCGTACGTGAAGGAGCGCCACCAGTTCGGCGTCCCCATCGGCTCGTTCCAGGCGCTGCAGCACGGGCTCGCCGACCTCCCCGGCCAGGTCGACGGGGCCTGGCTGCTCGCGCACGAAGCGGCGTGGGCGCTGACGACCGGGGCGCGCACGGTCACGGGCGCGTCCCCGCGCGCGGTGGCGGCGATGGCCCTGTTGTTCGCGGGCGAGGTCGCACGCGCCGTTACCGCGAAGTGCGTGCAGTACCACGGCGGCTATGGCGTCGCCGAGGAGTACGACGCACAGCTCCTGTACCGGCGGGCGCGTGGCTGGTCGCTCGTCGCCGGTGACCCCGGTGACGAGCTCGACCGGCTGGCGGGCCTGTTGCTCGAGGACGCGTGACCGTGGACTTCTCCCCCAACCCGTCCGTCGCCGCCTTCACCGCAGAGGTCCGCGACTTCCTGGCGGCGCACCTCACCGACGACATGCGCCACGAGATGCACCGGAGCGGGACGTCGCACGACGAGGGACTGCACCGCGCCATCGCGGCGCGGGGCTGGCTCGCCGCCGCCATCCCGGGGTCGCCCGACGCGCGCGACCCGTTCGAGATGGCGGCCCTGTTCCGCGAGCTCGAGCTGGCCGATGCGCCCTACCACGGGCTCTCGGTCACCATGCTCGTCGCCGGCGTCATCCAGCAGGTCGGCTCCGACGGCTTGCGGGCGAAGGTCCTGCCCGAGATCCTTTCCGGCGACGCCCTGTGCTGCCTCGGGTACTCCGAGCCCGACCACGGCTCCGACGTCGCCGCGGCCAGCACCCGCGCCACGCCCAACGACGAGGCGCACACCACCTGGACGATCAACGGCCAGAAGATGTGGACGACGCTCGCCCACCTGTCGCGCTACGTGCTCCTGCTCACCCGCACCGACCCCGACGTGCCCAAGCACCGGGGGCTCACCATGTTCCTCGTGCCGCTGGAGACGCCCGGCATCAGCATGCAGCCGGTGCACACGATGGCCGGTGACCGCACCAACGTGACCTTCTACGACGACGTGGTCGTCGGCGACGAATGGCGGATCGGGGACGTCAACGGCGGCTGGCATGTGATGGGGGTGGCGCTGGCGCTCGAGCGGGGCGTGATGGGCGGCACGGCACCGGGCGAGGTGCTGTGGCACTCCGCCGTGGCCTGGGCCAGGGGTGCCGGGCTCACCGATCGGCCACGCGTGCGCGAGGTCGTGGCCCGCACGCGCATCGACGTCGAAGTGTCGTGGCTCCTCGCCCAGCGCACGGCCGCCATCGCCGCAGGCGGGGGCCTGCCCAGCGTGGAGGGCTCGATCACGAAGCTGTTCGCGACCGAGTCCTACACGCGCGCGGCGCGTGCGTGGCAGGACCTGGCCGGTGCCGACGGGCTCCTCGACATGGACGCGCCCGGCGCCATTGCCGACGGCGCTATCGAGCGGGCGGCGCGCCATGCCCCGCTGACGACGATCTACGGCGGCACCAGCGAGATCCAGCGCAACAACATCGCCGAGCGCCACCTCGGGCTCCCGTCGACACGGCGGCGGTCGTGACCTCGCCCGTCGTGGTCACCGGCGGCGCGTCGGGCATCGGCCGGGCGTGCGCCGAGGCGCTGGTGGAGGCCGGCCGGCCCGTCGCCGTGCTCGACCGCGCCGCCGCGGCGATCGACGGCGTCTGGGCGGGCGTCGTCGACGTCACCGACCCGGCCGCGCTCGCCGACGCCGTCGCGTCGGCACACGCCGAGCTCGGCCCCTTCGGCGGGCTGGTGCACGCGGCCGGTGTGGTCCGCACCAGCCCGATCGACGCGTTGGCATGGGACGAGTGGGCGAGAGTCATCGACGTCAACCTGACGGCCTACGCCCGGTGCGTCCAGGCCGTGATCGGCGACCTGCGGTCGGTCCCCGGGGCCGCCATCGTCGGGATCGCGTCCATCGACGGGCTCGTCGGCCATGCCAACAACGGCCCGTACTGCGCTTCCAAGGGCGGCGTGCTGGCGCTCACCCGCTCGCTCGCCGTCGAACTCGGCCCGGCGGGGATCCGGGTCAACGCGGTGTGCCCCGGCTACATCGACACGCCCATGCTGGCGCCCAGCCTCGGCGTCGCCGGCGTGCGTGACCGCATGGGCGCGGACTCAGCACTCGGGCGGCTCGGCCGCCCCGATGAGATCGGGAAGGTGGTGCGCTTCCTGCTGTCGGACGACGCGTCGTTCGTCACGGGTGCGACCATCGTCGTTGACGGCGGGACGACTGCCAAGGCCTGAGGAGGGTGCACGTGGAGGACCGCAAGGTGGCGCTCGTGACCGGCGCGAGCCGGGGGATCGGCAAGGTGTGCGCGCAATGGATCGCCCGCGCCGGCTACGACGTGGCGGTGACCGCCCGGACCGTCCACGAGGGCGAGGCGCGCGAGCACTCCTCCACCGTGAAGCAGTCCAAGACGACGCCGCTCCCCGGCAGCCTCGAATCGACGGCGGCGCTCGTCGAGGCCGAGGGCGCGCGAGCCCTCCCGGTGGCCGCCGACCTGCTCGACCCCGCGTCGCTCGGCGCGTGCGTGGCCACGGTGCTCGAGCGGTGGGGCCGCATCGACGTCGTCGTGCACAACGGGCGGTACATCGGCCCGGGGCACATGGACCAGCTCCTCGACACGCCGATCGAGCTGCTCGAAAAGCACCTGTACGCCAATGTCATCGCGCCCCTCGTGATCAACAAGCTCGTGCTCCCGGGGATGGTGGCGCGCGGCACGGGCACCATCATCGGGATCACGTCGGCGTCGGGGTACGCGGACCCCATCCGGCCGGCCGGCCAGGGCGGGTGGGGGCTCGGCTACGGCATGTCCAAGGCCGCCTTCCACCGCATCGCCGGGACGCTCGCCGTGGAACTGGAGGGGACCGGGGTACGGGCCTTCAACATCCAGCCCAACCTCATCGCCACCGAGCGCATCGCCGCGGACATGGCCGAGTTCGGGATCGAGAACAAGGGGGCGCCCGCAGAGGTCGTCGCCGCCGTCATCGTGTGGCTGCTCACCGACCCCGAGGCCGACGAGTGGAACGGCCGCAACATCGAAGCCCAGTTCTTCGTCCACGAGCGCGGCCTCCTGCCCGGGTGGGCGGGGCCCGAGCCGGTCGAGGCGCCGATCCGCTACGACCTGTCCGGACAGGTCATCCTGGACTACGAGACCGCCCTGCGCCGTTCGCGCGGCCTCGCCTGACGCCGCGGCCGTGAACGACAAGGTCTACATCCACGAGTTCATCAACATCATCGGGCACAACCGGGCCAAGTACATGCACCACATGACGGCCAACTGGAGCCCGATCGCCCAGGAGGAACGCCACCAGCTCTGCTACGGCGTCTGGGGCATCGTGGGCACGACGCGCGGCTGGCCCGAGGTGCTCAACATCTGGGAGGAGGACGGCTTCGACGGCCTGGCGTCGTCGTTCCGCCACGAGCTCGGGCACTCCACCCTGCAGGACCCGAAGCTCTCGAAGTGGTGGGCCGAGGCCGCCAACTACCGCAGCAGCGGCACCGACCGCGTCCTCGTCCCCGCACCGTGGACCCGGACCATCGAAGAGCTGTGCGCGGACGGCGTGAGCGGCGAGGCGTACGCCCAAGAGCAGTTCACGCTCGAGCAGGGCAAGGCACGCGACTTCCTCGAGTACGTGGCCGACACCGCAGTGCCGCTGTACGAGGAGCACGGCTGGGCCCTCGCCGGAGCGTGGGAGACGGCGATGCGCAACGAGACCGAGTGCTTCCTGCTCTGGGCCATCCCGACGTGGGAGCGGTGGGCCAGCTTCGAGCAGGCCGAGCGGGCCGACACCCCGCTCCGGCGGTGGCGGCGCGACAGCTACGAGCGCACCACCGGGTGCCACCGGTTCCTCGTCGTGGACGCGCCGCTGTGCCCATTCCGCACCGGCCGCCAGCCGCGGGTCGAGGACCGCACGGACAACTGGACGGCCTGACGCCGCGGCGCGGTGGGGGGCCGCGCACGCCGTCCCGCCGGTCAGCCGAGGTCGTGGGTGGACCAGCCAGCCGTCCCATCGAGTGCGGCGACGACGGCGAGCCGCTGGGAGTGCCCGCCACCGAACTGGGCGGCGGCGCCCGCAATCAGGCGCGTCCAGCGGTGGAGGCCGGACTCGGCGAGGTAGCCGGTCCCGCCGCACACCTGGTGGGCCGACGCCGCCACGCGGGCCAGCGCGGTCGCGCAGAGTGCCTTGGCGGCCGCCACCTCCGCGCCGGCCGGCCGCCCGGCGTCGAGTGCGGCGAACGCCTCCTCGACCGCGCCGAACGCCGCCAAGTGGTCGATCGCCATGTCGGCCATGCGGTGCTGCACGGCCTGGAACCGCCCGATCGGGCCGCCGAACTGGACACGTGTCGTCACATGGTCGACGCTGCGCTCGATCAGCGCGGCTGACGCCCCGACGGCCTCCGCGCACAGTCCCGCGGTCCCGACGAGCACGGCGCGCGCCACGCGCTCCCACGCGCCCCCTGGCTCACCGATCACGCGCCCGCGCGCGCCCGAGAACGTCACCGTCGCCTGGCGGTCGCCTGCGACCGAGGGCCGCACCTCGATACCGACGCCGGGTGCCGATGCGGGCAGCTGCACCAACGACGCGCCGGCGCCAGGCCCGTCCGCGGCGACCACGAGCACGTCCGCGGTGGCGGCGTGCGCCACGTACGCCTTGACGCCGTCCACCACCGCGACGCCTGCCTCGAGCCGGCACACGGCGCCGAGCGCGCCCGGCGCGACGGCACCACCCGGGCCGCACACGCACAACGCGGCGCGCACGCGGGCGTCGGCCACACCGTCCATGGGCGCGGCGGCGAGCACCTGCACCACCCCGTTCTGGACCGGCGTCGGGGCGCCCGCCCGGCCGAGCTCCTCGAGCACGACGGCGAGGTCGGCCAGGCGCGCCGGCGCCAACCACCCCGTGGCGCCCAGCGCGGCCCACAGCGCGGGGTCGTAGCCCTCCTCCGGCGACGCCCACGGTGCGAGGAACGCGCGCACCTGCGCCCGCAGCGGGCCACCGCCCGGCAGGAGATCGAGCTCCATCACCGCGGCAGCCCAAGGCCGAGCTGGGCGATGCCGTCGCGGTGCAGCTCGTTCGTCCCGACGCTGATCGGCCCGTCCACGCGGAACAGCGCCTCGAAGGCGAACCGCTCCGGGCCCGGCGAGAAGAACGAGCCCTCGATCCCGCCGGCCGGGCCGGCCAGCTCCGTCGCGGCAGCGGCCATGCGCTGGGCCAGCTCCGTGAGGAACACCTTCGCCACCGACGCAACGACGCGTGCAGCACGGCCCTCGGCGGCGAGGGCGGCGAGCGCGAAGCGCCGCCCGGCCTGGAGCTCGGCCCACAGCCCCCCGATGATGTCGCCCGCCCACGCGTCTCTCAGGAGGCTCGCGCCCGTGGAGAACATGAGCAGCTCGTCGTACAGCCGCTGGCACCATCCCAGGCCGAACATGGCGTTGCGTTCGCTTTCGACGGCCGCAGCGAGTTGCCGCCATCCATCGCCCTCCCGACCGACGAGATCGCCGGGCGCGCCGTCGAATGCGACGTCCCACAACGCGTAGCGCGCCATGGTCGGGCGGGCGACGACCGAGACCCCCGGCCCGCGGAGGTCGACCAGGAACATACTGAGCCGGCGCCGCAGCTCGGCCCCCGCGTCGGTGACCGCGATGGTGAGGCACCAGTCGGCCTTGTCCGCGCCGGTGATGAGCGTCTTCACCCCGCGCAGCGCGTACGCCTCACCGTCGCGCGTCGCGGTCGTGGCGACGCCAGAGAGGTCGTTGCCCGCGCCCGGCTCGGTGTACGCGATGCACATCTCCACCTCGCCGGCCAGCATCAACGGGAGGAGGTGTGCGCGCTGGCGCTCGTCGCCAAACGTGATGATCGGCGCGCCGGCGAGCACCATCGCCGTGTCGATGAGGGGCGCGTGGTGGTACGCCGCCTCGTACTGGAACGCCGCCGCGTACTCCCTGGGCCGGCCTCCTCCAGCGTGCGCAACGTCGGTGCTGATGCCCAGGTAGCCGCGCCTGCCGGCCTCGCGCTGCAGCGCCCGTTCGAACGGCTCGTCGAGGCCCGTGCGGTCCAGAGGCGCCTCGTGGCCCGCCGTCCGCTCGGGCGAGAGCGCGTCCGCCAGGAACGCGCAGACCTCCAGGCGGAACGCCTCGGCGCCGGCCGTGAATAGCGGGGCCGCGGTCACCCTGGCGTGGCGTCGAACAGGCCGCGCGACGCGAAGACCTCGACCACCTTGTCGCCGACGCGCCGCATCATCCCGAGCAGTTCGTCCGACACACGCGTGGCGTCACCGCGGCGCAGCGCCCGCACGACGGCGGCAATGCCGCGCTTCTCGACGGCCGTGGCCGCCGGGACCTCGACGAAGAAGTCACCGGGCACCAGAGCGGACATGGCGCGGAGCACCGCCTTGATCCGCGGCGAGCCGGCGCCGTCAACGAGCGTGGCCATGAACCGGAACGACAGCTGCCCCAACGCGACGGCGTCGTTGGTGCCCTCCATCTGGCCGGCGATCGCCGCGAGGTCCGAAACGAGCCCGGGGCCGCGCCGTGCGAGCGCGCGCGACGCGGCAAAGCCGTACACGAGGCCGAGCAGCTCGTAGTGGTCGCGCACGCCGACCTCGTCGATGGCGTTGACGAACGCGCCACGGTGCATCTCGATGGTGACCCACCCCTCGCGTTCGAGGGCGATCAGCGCCTCCCGCACCGGGATGCGGCTGATCCCGAGGTTCTGGGCGATCTCGTCCTGGGGGACGCGCGCCCCCGGGCGCAGCTCACCGTTGAAGATCAGCCGCTGGATGTGGCGCGCTGCGTCCTCGCCGCTGCTGCGGCGCACCAAGCGCTCGCCGGACAGACGTTGTGCCACTCGCCTCCTCGCGCCGGCTCATGGGCGCCACAGCCCATCTTCGTATACTTCATACCATGACGCTCGACGGCGCCGCGGCCACCGACCTCTGGTCCGCGCTCGGCGCGCGGGCGGAGGCGACACCGGACGCCGTCGTGCTCGTCGACCGGTACGGGCGCCGGGTCACGTTCTCCGAACTCCGGGACGACGCAGCGACGGTCGCCGCCGGGCTCGCCGCGCTGGGTGTGCGCGCCGGTGACGTCGTGGCGTGGGAACTGCCGACGTGGGTGGAGGCCGTCGTGCTCGCCGTCGCCCTCAACCGCGTCGGCGCCGTGCAGGTGCCCATCATCGCCATCTACCGCGAGCGCGAGGTCACGCACTGCTGCCGGCAGACGGGCGCGCGCTGGCTCGTGACGGCGACGGAGTTCCGCGGGTTCGACTTTGCCGGTATGGGCGAGTCGATCGCCGCCGAACTCGGCATCGCCCACCTCACCATCGAGCGCGGCGCGCTCCCGCGCGGCGACCCGGCGGCGCTGGCGCCGCACACGCCGCAGCCCGACGACGCCCGGTGGGTGTTCTACACGTCGGGCACGACGTCCGAGCCGAAAGGGGCGCGCCACAACGACCGCGCCCTCGCCGGGGTCGGTGCCCGGATGGCGGCGCGCATGCAGCTCGGGCCCACATCGCGCTACGCGCTCCCCTTCCCGTTCCCCCATGTGGGCGGGATCCTGTTGCTGTACAGCGCGCTGCACAGCGGGTGCACGCACCTGCTCGAGGACGCGTTCGACCCCGTCGAGACGACGGCGTTCCTCGCACGCGAAGGCGTCACCCACGCCGGGACCGGGACACCGTTCCACCTGGCGTACCTCGCCGAGCAACGCAAGCGCGCCGGCGAGCCATTGTTCCCGGCGCTGGTGTGCTGCCCGGGCGGTGCGTCGCCGAAGCCGCCGACGTTGCACGCGACCGTGAGAGACGAGCTGGGGGGCATCGGCATCGTGTCGTCCTGGGGCCTCACCGAGGCGCCGATCCTCACGTACAGCACCTTCGACGACCCCGACGACAAGCTGGCAACGACGGAGGGGCGGCCCCTCGATGGCGTGGTGCTGCGCGCCGTGCGGGCCGACGGGACCGTGGCCGCGCCCGGTGAGGAGGGCGAGCTCCAGGTGCGTGCCCCCCAGGTGATGATGGGCTACGTCGACGCGTCGCTGGACGCTGCCGCGTTCTCGGACGGCTGGTTCCGGACGGGCGACCTGGGGACGGTCGACGCGGACGGGTACGTGCGGATCACCGGGCGGCTGAAGGACGTCATCATCCGCAACGGCGAGAACATCTCCGCCAAAGAGGTCGAGGACCTGCTGTTCGCCCACCCCGGGGTGGCGGAGGTGGCGGTGATCGGCTTGCCCGATGCGCGGACCGGCGAGCGCGTGTGCGCGGTCGTGGCGCCCGCGGGCGGCTCGCCCCCACTGTCGCTCACCGAGGCGCGGGCCTGGCTCGAGTCCAAGGGGCTGCGCCGCCAAGCCGTCCCGGAGCAGGTCGAGCACGTCGACGCCCTGCCCCGCAACCCTGCTGGGAAGGTGACCAAGCAGGTGCTGCAGGACCGCTTCGCCACCGCCGCCCGTACCTGACAGGATCGGAGGCCGTGCCGCACCCCTTCCACGACGTGGCCATCGTCGGCGTGTACAACACCGCGCAGTCGCGCCACCTCCCGGAGCACGATTCGGCGTCGATCGCGCTCGAGGGAGCGCTGGGCGCCCTCGCCGACGCCGGGCTGCAGCCCAGGGACGTCGACGCGGTGTGCGGGCAGTTCTCATCGGACGACGTGCTCACGTTCGGCCTCGGGCCGTGCGTGCGGCGCCCGCTCGGCCTCGGCATCCCCGCCATCCTCGACTCGGCGGCGCTGATCGCCACCGGCCAGGCGGACGTCGTGCTGCTGTCGGCCGGCGGCGCGGCGGTGTACACCGACCGGGCGGCGACGGCACCGTGGACGCGGCCGGCGCACGAGTTCGTCGTCGGGTACGGGCTGTTCACCGCCGCCGAGTTCGCGTTGATCGCCCGCCGCCACATGCTCATGTACGGCACCAAGCCCGAGCAGCTGGCCGCCGTCGCCGCCACGATCCGCAACAACGGCCACATCAACCCCAAGGCCGTGTACTTCGGGCGTGGCCCGTACACGCCCGACGACATCCTGGCTTCAAGGATGGTCGCCGACCCCTACCACCTCCTCGACTGCGCGACGACCTCCGAGGGAGGCTGCGGGATGGTGCTGGCGCGCGCCGACCGCGCCGCCGACCTGCCGTCCACGCCCGCCTACATCCTCGGCGGTGGCGGCGACATCCTCGGCCCCTCGTACCACATCCCGCCGCGCTGGGACATGCGGGGCGCCACCGACCCCGACGTGCCCGACGGCCTGATCGGGCGCAGAGCGGCGCGCAACGCGTTCACCATGGCAGGGCTCGGGCCGTCCGACGTCGACGTCGCCGAGTTCTACGACCCGTTCTCTTTCGAGATCATCCGCCAGCTCGAAGCCTTCGGGTTCTGCGGCGAGGGCGAGGGCGGGGCGTTCGTCGAGGACGGCCACATCGCGCCTGGCGGGACGCTGCCGATCACGACCGACGGCGGGCTGATGTCCTTCGGCCATGCCGGGCACACCGCGCAGCTGATCCAGCGGGTGATCCGCGGCGTCGAGCAGGTGCGCGGGTCCTGCGAGACGATGCAGGTCGAGGGGGCGGAGGTGGCGATCTGCACGAACGGCGGCGCCGGCGCCCTGTTCACCGACGTCATGCTCGTGGGGAGCGCGCGGCCATGAGCACGCTGCAGCCGCAGCGGCCCGGCATCCCCGCCCCGCACCCCACCCGGCTGTCGCAGCGGTACTGGGACGGGTGCCGCCAAGGCGAGCTGTGGTACCAGCGGTGCGACGCCTGCGGTGCGGTCCCACCGCGGCCGACGACCATCTGCCCCCGGTGCTACGCCCGGTCGCTCACGTGGGAGCAGAGCGCCGGCCGCGGCTCGTTGTACAGCTGGACGGTGGTGTGGCGGCCGCAGCATCCGGCGTTCGAGGTCCCGTACGCGCCGGCGATCGTCGAGCTCGACGAGGGCCTCGTCCTGATGTCGGCGATGGTCGGCTGCGAGCCGGAGGACCTGGCGGCGGGGATGCGCGTCGAGGTCGAGTTCCACCCGGCGAGCGACACGATCACCCTCCCGTATTTCCATCCCGATGCCCAGGCCTGACCTCCGCGAGCTCGTCGCGCCGGGGCACACGGCGCTCGTTCTGCAGGAGGTCCAGCGCGGCGTCGTCGGGGACCAGTCGGCGCTGCCCGCGCTGGCCGAGGCGCTGCGAAATTCGGGCGGCATCGACAACATCGCGCGGCTCGTCGTCGCCGCGCGCACAGCGTCGGTGCCCGTGGTGCACGCGACGGCCGCCGGCCTGCCGGGGCGGTTCGGCGCCAACCAGAACGCGCGGCTGTTCAAGGGCGTGCGCTCCCTCGGCGACGCCAGCGACACCGGCGCCGCACCGCTGCCCGAGGTCGGGCCCGAGCCCGGGGACATCGTGCTCCCCCGCTACCACGGCCTCAGCCCGATGACGGGGAGCCAGCTCGACTCGTTGCTCCGCAACGAAGGCGTCTCGACCGTGGTCGTGGTCGGGGTCTCGTTGAACGTCGCCATCCCCAACCTGGTGTTCGACGCGGTGAACCGGTCGTACCAGGTCGTGGTGGTCCGCGACGCGGTGGCCGGTGTGCCGGACGGGTACGGGGAGCAGATCCTCGAAAACAGCCTGTCGCTGGTAAGCACGCTCGCTGCCGCCGACGACGTGATCGCCGCCTGGTCGTCCTGAGCCGCCGCCCCGGCCCGCCCGCCCTCCCGGGCCCTCGGCCCGGGCCCTGTGTGCGCTCGCGCTCAGCGGCCGGGGAGCGTCCCTCCGTCGACGGTGTAGAGCTGACCCGTGATCCACGACCCCTGGTCCGAGCACAGGTAGACGACCATCCACGCGACGTCCTCGCCCGTGCCGGCCCGACCCAACGGGACTTGGCGGGCGACGAGGTTGTCCCAGGGCTCGCCGCGTGGCACGTCGTCCATGCGGAACGTGTCGATGATCCCCGGGCAGATGGCGTTGACGCGCACCTGGCTCGGGCCCATCTCGGTCGCCATGCCGCACGTCAGCGCGTGGATCCCCGCCTTCGACGCCGCGTAGGCCGTCGTCCGCGCCGCCATCATCTTGCCGCCGATGGAGGAGATGTTGACGATGCTGCCGCCGCGGCCGCCGTCCATGAGCAACCGCCCGAAGGCCTTGCTCATGTAGAACGTCCCGTGGAGGTTGACGGCGATCACGTGCTCCCACGTGGGCACGTCCATGTCGACGACGGGGACGCGGTCGGAGCCCCGGGCGGCGCCGGCGTTGTTGACGACGATGTCGACGCGCCCGAACTCGTCGATGACGCGGCCAGCGAGCGACTGCACGGCATCCCAGTCAGCGACGTCGTTCACGATGGGGAGCGCCCGCCGGCCGAGGGCGCGCACCTCGTCGGCCACGGAGTCGATGTCGCGCCAGCCGGCGGCCTTCTCGTCGTCGGGGTAGCGCTCGGGTGGCCTGCCGGTCCCCGTGAGCACCACGTCGCAACCGGCGCGTGCCAGCTCGACCGCGATCGGCCGGCCGATCGACCGCATGCGGCCCGCGCCGGTGACCACCGCCACCTTCCCGTCCAGACCCGTGAGCTCGAGCACGGCCGCCACACTACGAGTTGGCGCGCCACGGGCGCCGCGGGCGCACGCACCGACGCGACGGGTGGGCCGCGCGGACAAGGTGGTGACGGTGGAGTGCGCCTACGCGCACTCTGTCGCGACCACCCTGGCCGCGCCGGGGGGCGCGACGGGGCCCGCGTCCGGGCGGGGACAACAAGGTGGTGACGGTGGAGTGCGCCTACGTGCACTCTGTCGCGACCACCCTGGCCGCGCCGGGGGGCGCGACGGGGCCCGCGTCTGGGCGGGGACAACAAGGTGGTGACGACAGAGTGCGCCTACGTGCACTCTGTCGCGACCACCCTGGCCGCGCCGGGGCAGGGCGCGCGCTACGGCGCCGGGTGGGCGCGCGCCAGCTCGGCGCGCAGCACCTTGCCCGCCTCGCTGCGGGGCAGGGCGTCGAGGCGGTGGTACGCGACCGGCACCTTGTAGGGCGCCAGGACGGCGCGGCACTGGGCGTCGAGGTCGGCGTCGGCCGGCGCCGCCCCCGTCACGAACGCGACCGGCACCTCCCCCAGGCGCTCGTCGGCGACGCCGACGACGGCGGCGTCCTCGACGCCCGGGCACAGGCGCAGGACCTCCTCGACCTCGGCGGGGAACACCTTGTTGCCCCCGCGGTTGATCACGTCGCTCACGCGGCCCTCGATCCATACGAACCCGTCCTCGTCGATGCGCGCCACGTCCCCCGTGTCCACGAAGCCCTCGTCATCGACCCGCTCTTCCAGGCCGATGGCCCGGTTCGGCGGCCGCACCAGCAACCGCCCGGCGCCGTCGGCGTCAGGGTTGCCGATCCTGATGTCGACGCCCGGGTGGGGCCTGCCCACCGCGCCCAGCTTCTCCGGGAACGACCGGGCGTCCTCCGCCGTCCACCCGATCACCTCGCCGATCTCCGTTTGGCCGTACCCGTTGAGCACGAACACGCCGAACTTGTCGAGGAACCGCCTGGCCTGCAGCGGCGACAACGGCGCCGTGAGGCTGCGCACGTACCGCAGCGGTGCCAGGTCGGTGACCGCCGCGTCGCCGTTGAGCATGGCGATGGCCGCGGGCGGGAGCACGGTGGAACGGATCCCGAAGCGGGCGATCAGCGCTGCGAACCCGGCGGTGTCGAAGCGTTCCATGATCACGATGGCCGCGCCCGCCCGGAGCGCGAACAGCGTGTTGTAGATGCCGGCGTTCTGGGCCAGCGAGAACGGGATCAGGTTCGGGGGTGGCCGGCGCGCCGGGGCGCCGGCGGGGCGCAGAGCCAGCAGCACCCGGTCGAGGATCTCGAGGTAGGCGTCGTGCCGGTGGAAGATCGGCTTCGGCGCGCCCGTCGTGCCCGACGTCCACAGCACGAACCCGGTCCCGTCCTCGTACACCCGCTCGCCCCCTTCGAGCGAGAGGCCGCCGGCGGTCAGCCGCGCCGCCACCCCCGTCAACGAGGCGATGCGGCCCACCTCGGCCCCGGGTGCCCGCACGTTGACGGGGACGAACACCGCGCCCGCCAGCCACACCCCCGCCATGGCCGTCACCGCGTCGGGCCCGTTGGGCAACTGCACGGCGACGGCCCGCCCCGGCCCGACGCCGGCACGCGCCAGCTCCTCGGCCACCCGCCGCGCCTCCGTGCGCGCCCACCCGGCGGTGACCGACCGGTCCACGGTGTGGACGAGGTCCTCGTCGTCGGCGAACGGGTGGTCGATCAGCAGCGACGCCAGGTTGAACCCGCTCACGGGACCAGCGGCTGCCACACCGGCTCTCGCTTCTCCGCGAACGCGAGCGGCCCCTCCTCCTGGTCCGGGTGGCCCCACATCGACACGAGCTCGAGGGCACCCAGCCGGCAGGCTTCGGTCAGGCCGTGCTCCATCGCCTGCCACAGCGCCCGCTTCGTCGCCGCCATCGCCGCCGGTGAGTTGCGGGCGATCTTCTCCGCCAGCGCCTGTGCCTCCTCCCGGAGGCGCTCCGGCGGGTCAACGATCTGGCTGATCATCCCGAGCTCGTACGCCCGTTGGGCCGACATGCGCTCGTACCGCCCGAGGAACGCCATCCGCATCACCGACTCCGCGGGCATCTTGCGCAGCAGGCCGATCGCTTCCATGGCGACCACCTGCCCGACGGACACGTGGGGGTCGAAGAACTGCGCGTCCGACGCGGCGATCACGATGTCGGCGTCGGCGATCCAGTGGAACCCCCCGCCTGCACAGATCCCGTTCACTGCCGTGATGACCGGCTTCCACACCTTCTGGTGCCACGCCGTGAAGTGGAAGTCGTTGTCCTCGACCGACTGGCGGTAGCGCTCGAACCCGACCCCGTCGGTCGCGATCTCGGTGACGTCGACGCCGGTCTGGAAGGCGCGCCCGTTGCCGGTGTGGACGATGACGCGCACGTCGGGATCGCCGTCGAGCTCCTTCCATGCGTCGGCGAACTCCTCTCGCATCTTCGCCGTCATGGCGTTGAGCTGGTCCGGGCGGTTGTTGATCAACCACCCCACCGGCCCGCGCCGTTCCACGACCAGCGACGTGTACTGCCCCATCACCGCTCCTTCGACTGGGTTCGGCCCAATGGTTGCCACGCGGGCTCGCGCTTGTCGGCGAACGCCCGCGGTCCTTCTTCCTGGTCGGGGTGCCCCCACATCGACACCAGCTCCTGCCCCCCTGCCCGGCACGCCTCGGTCAGGCCGTGCTCGAACGCCTGCCACAGCGCCCGCTTGGTCGCCGCCATGGCGGCAGGCGAGTTGCGCGCGATCTTCTCGCCCAGTGCCTGCGCCTCGTCCCGCAACCGCTCGGGCGGGTCGACGACCTGGCTGACCATCCCGAGCTCGAAGGCCCGCTGCGCCGACAGGCGCTCGTAGCGGCCCACGAGCGCCATGCGCATGACCGCCTCCGCCGGCATCTTGCGCAACAGGCCGATGGCCTCGAACGCCGTCGCCTGCCCGACCGACACGTGCGGGTCGAGGAACGTCGCGCTCGACGCGGCGAGGACGATGTCGGCGTCGGCGACGAAGTGCAGGCCGCCACCGGCACACGTCCCGTTCACCGCGGCGATCACCGGCTTCCACACCTGCTGGTGCCACGCGGTGAAGTGCAGGTCGGCCTTCGCGGTCCGCCGCGACTGCTCACGCAGCGCCGCCGGGTCGCGCGCCAGCTGCACCATGTCGAGGCCGGTCTGGAACGACGCGCCGGTGCCCGTGTTGACGATCACGCGCACGCGGTCGTCACCGGCGAGCTCGGCCCATGCCGCTTCCAATTCGGAGAACATGACCGCGTGCATGGCATTGCCGGCCTCCGGCCGGTTGAAGATCAACCAGCCAACCGGCCCTTGGCGCTCGACGATCAGCGACGTGTAGCCCATCAGCTCCGGGGCACGTCCTTCCACGGCGCGTCCTGCCACGGGTCGGGTTCGCGCGGGAGGCCGAGGACGCGTTCGCCGAGGATGTTCTTGTTGACCTCGGTGGTGCCCCCTTCGATCGTGTTGGCGCGGCTGCGGAGCATGCCCTTGACCTCGAACGGCATGGCGCCTTCCCACGCCTGGGAGCGGAGCCCGAGCAGCGCGGTGGCGAGCAATTGCGTGCGCTGGTTGAGGTCGCCCTGGTGGACCTTGCCGATGGAGCTCTCGGGCCCGGGCGAGCGCCCCGCCTTCACGGTGGCCCGCACGCGCTGGTTGGTCCAGTCGCGGACCCGCTCCTCCGTGGTCACCTGCATCAACCGCAGCCGGGCCACCGGGCCGGCCCCGCCCGCCAGCCCGAGGAGGTGGCGGGCGCCCGCTCCCCCGATGCGGTCGACGCCGCCGGAGCCGGACCCGGCGACCATCTGGCGCTCGCCCGACAGCGTGGCGTTGGCGACCCTCCAGCCGTCCCCGACGTCGCCGACGCGCTGCGCGTCGGGGACGCGGGCACCGTCGAGGAACACCTCGTTGAACTCGACCTCCCCGCCCATGTGGCGCAGCGGGCGCACGTCGACGCCGGGCTGGCCCATCTCGAGCAGGAAATAGGTGATGCCCTTGCGCTTCGGCACGTCCGGGTCGGTCCGGGCCAGCACCACCGCCCAGCCGGCCAGGTGTGCCCACGTGTTCCACACCTTCTGGCCCGTGAGCGCCCACCCGTCGCCGTCGCGCTCGGCGCGCGTGGCGAGCGAGGCCAGGTCCGACCCGGCGCCGGGCTCGCTGAACAGCTGGCACCAGACCTCTTCGTTGCGCACGATGGGCGGGAGGAACCTCAGCCGTTGCTGCTCCGTGCCGAACGCGAACAGCGCCGGGGCGGCGAGGTTGAGCCCGAGCGGGTTGAGGCGGCCCAGGTTGTACGGGCGCAGCTCCTGTTCCACCGCACGCGCCGCGGCCGGCGCCAGGTCCAGGCCGCCGTACTCCTTCGGCCACGTGGGCACCACCAGCCCCGACGCGGCGAACACGGGGTACCAGGCCTCGTAGTGGGCGCGCGAGCGCACCTCGCGGATCGCCGCGGCGCCGCCGGCGCGCGCCCGTTCCCGCCACGGCGCGGGGACGTGGTCTTGGACCCACGCCCGCACGGCACCGACGACGTCGTCGAGCGCGGTCTCGCGCCCGATGGGCAGCGCCGTCATCGGCCGCTGAAGCGCGGCGGCCGCTTGTCCGCGAACGCCTGCAGGCCTTCGCGGAAGTCCTCGCTGCGCGACGACAGCTCGACGGCGAACGCCTCGTCGCGCAGGTGGGCCTCGAGGGGCAGCTCGCGCCCCCGCTGCAGCAGCCACTTGGTGAGCCCGATGGCGACGGTGGGGCCACCCGCCAGCTGCGCGGCGAGCGCCTCAGCGGCGGCGGCCACGTCCGCGGCGGGCACGGCGCGGTGGACGAGGCCCCAGTCGGCGGCCTCGCTCCCGCTCACCGCCCGCCCGAGCAGCAGCATCTCCCGGGCGCGCACGTCGCCGACTCGGCGCGGGAGCAGCCACGTGCCGGCGCTGTCGGGCGTGAAGCCGCGCTCGGTGAACGGTTCCCACAACCGGGCGTCTTCGGCCGCCACGGCGAAGTCGGCGGCGAGGAGCAGGTGCAGGCCGATGCCGGCGGCCCAGCCCCGCACGGCACAGACGATCGGCACCTGCACGGAGACGAGCAGCGGGACGAGTCGGTGCGCTTGCGAGGGCAGCCGGCGCTGGATGCTGCCCGCCCGCGGCTTGGGGCCGTCGCGGCCCGCGTTCCGCGTGAGGATGTCGAAGCCCCCGCAGAAGTGGTCGCCCTCGCCGGCGAGCAGGATCACCCGGACGGACTCGTCGCGTTCGGACGCATCGACGGCGGCGATCAGGGCCGCCACCATGTCGTCGTCGAGGGCGTTGCGCTTGGCGGGCTTGTCCAAGACGATGCGGAGCACAGCGTCCTCGCCCAGGGCGACGCGCAGCCCCGGGCAACCCGCGTAGGGCCCGGCGTCGCTGGTCATCCCTGCGCCGACCGGGGGACGCGCTCGTCGAAGGCCGCCGAGATCGCCGCCATGGCCTCCTCGAGGTCGCGGCCGGGCGCGTCGGGGAGCCGCACGGCCCCGGACGACCGGCTGGGGAGCAGCACCGTCGCGTGGCCGGGCGTCGTCAGCTCCCCGCGTTGGTTGACCGCGGTGAGGTCGAGGTCGACGGCGTGGCGCCCGCCATCGGCCACGTACTTGCGCACGACGGTCCCGCGGAGCCACTGCGTGTCGCCGACGTAGTTGAACCGCCGGAACTCGCAGTCCAGCTTCCACAACCATCCCTCGTCGCCCATCCAGTCCGTGCACAGGTGGATGAGCCACGTCTCCCGCATCCGCCCGTAGTCGAAGGTCGTGGGGTTGCCGGACCGGCGGGCGAACTCGGGGTCCCAGTGCACGCGTTGCATGACGTCCGGGATGTTGAGCTCGTCGCGGTGGAAGAACCGGGGGATGCGGGTGCGGTTGCGCCACCCGAGGCGGAGGGGCTGCACCCCGTAGAGGCCCATGCCCATCCCGACGTGCCAGCAGATCATGTCGGTGACGGTCAGCGGGCCCTTGACCATCGGCCCCACGGTGTCGCCCTCCGCCACGTCCTCCCACCACCGCGGCTCGGACCCGCGGGGGCCCTCGGCCGCGTACTGGGCGTCGATCGCCGCGATCTCCTCGTCGCTGTAGGGCGTGAGCTCGACCGCGTCGTACTTCTTGCGCTCCCTCGCCTTGGTGCGCTCCGTCCGGATCATCAGCCGGTACTGGGCCGACAGCACGGGGCCGTCCTCGGCGCGGAACACCTGGCCGGTCCACTCGTGCACGGCCCGCCCGGCGAACTCGCTCGGCTTGTCGAACACGGCGACGAGCGCGTTGCGCCGCCACACCCGCGACGACGGGTACAGCGGTGACCACCACTCGCGGGCGCTCGCCGAGTAGAACGCGTGCACGCCGCGCAGGGGGTCGCCCTTCATGAGCTCGCGGTGCTCGGGTGCGACGGCGTCGACCTCGTCCTCGCCGATGAGCGTGTCGCCCCCGACCAGGGGCGGCGGGGCGATCGGGCCGCCCCAGCGCGTCTTGTCCCCGTAGGACGGGTCGCACCACAGCGGGTTGTCGTCGCCGTAGGCCATGGCCACGTGCCGGAAGGCGTCCGTCCCGGGGCACCGGTAGTGCGGCGGCTGCGGGTGGGGCTCGGCCACCCCGATCCTGGCCCTCAGCCGGGCCACGCCCTCATCGGTGATGCTCCCGTCGGGCATGGGGCCGCATTGTATATTTTCCGCCCCGCGGCCGGCCCGGGCGCTTGTCCTCGGCGGCGGGATCGGTGAACATGCACCGCCGTGCTGCCGCTCTCAGGCACCCGCGTCCTGGACCGAACGCAAGGGATCGCCGGGGGCTATGCCACCAAGGTGCTCCGCGACGCCGGCGCCGACGTCGTCAAGGTCGAACCCGGCGACGGGGACCCGCTGCGGCGGTGGCGGTCGGGCGCCCTGTTCGAGTACCTCAACGGGGGCAAGCGCTCGGTGTCGTCCGCGGACGGCCTCGACGCCGTCGCCGACCTCGTCATCGGCGACGAGCGCCTCGACGTAGGCGCCCTCCGGGCGGCCCACCCGGCGCTCGTGGTCGTCACCATCACGCCGTTCGGCCTCGACGGCCCGTGGGCGCGCCGGCCGGCCACCGAGTTCACGCTGCAGGCGGCGTGCGGTTCCATCGGCAACCGCGGCCTGCCCGAGCAGCCGCCGCTGGCGGCGGGTGGGCGCGTCGGCGAATGGCTGGCCGGGACGTACGCGGCGCTGACATCGATCGCCGCGCTGCGCGAAGCGCGCCGCAGCGGTGTGGGCGAGCACGTCGACGTGGCCATGTTCGACACCATGACGGTGACGATGACGACCTACCCGTCATTGTTCGCGTCCCTGTCGGGATGGCCACCGGTCCGCGGCACGGGCCGCACGGTGGAGGTGCCGTCGATCGAACCGACGGCCGACGGCTACGTGGTGTTCACGACCAACAGCGCCCAGCAGTACCAGGACTTCATGGTCATGATCGGGCGGGCGGACCTGCTGGAGGACACGGCGCTGGCGCGCGCCCAGGGCCGGTTCGAACGGCGCGCGGAGTTCCTCGAGGCGGTCCACGAGTACACGACCAAGCGCACCACCGCCGAGGTCCTCGACGACGCCGCCCTCATGCGCATCCCGAGCGGGCCGGTGCTCAACGGGCGTACGGTCACAGCCTTCGAGCAGTTCGTCGCCAACCCCGTGTTCGCCCCCGCGGCCAGCGGGCGCTTCGTGCAACCGCGCCGGCCCTACAAGATCGACGGCACCGGCGGCCCGCCCCCAGGCCCCGTCCCCACTGCGGGCGCGGACACCGGGACGATCGACTGGCCGGCGCGGCCACCCACCGCGCCGTCGGGTTGGCAGCGACCGCTCACCGGCACGCGCATCATCGACCTCACCGCCTGGTGGGCCGGGCCGATCGGGCCGCAGGCGCTCGCCGCGCTCGGCGCGGACGTGATCAAGGTCGAGTCGGTCACCCGTCCCGACCTGATGCGCTATGCGTCCCCGAAGCCGCCCACCGAGGACCGGTGGTACGAGTGGGGGCCCGTCTTCCACGGCGCCAACACGGGCAAGCGGGCCATCACCCTCGACCTCACCCGGCCCGAGGGGATCGAGGTCCTCGAGCGCCTCATCGCCACGGCCGATGTGCTCGTCGAGAACTACACGCCGCGCGTGATGGACCAGTTCGGGCTCGGTTGGGAGCGTCTGCACGCCCTCAACCCCCGCCTCATCGAGGTGCGCATGCCCGCGTTCGGCCTCGACGGGCCGTGGCGCGAACGCACGGGCTTTGCTCAGACGATGGAGTCGATCACCGGCATGGCGTGGGTCACCGGGTTCCCGGACGGGCCGCCCGTCCTCGTGCGCGGCGCGTGCGACCCGCTCGCCGGCATGCACGCCGTCATCGCCACCCTCGCCGCGCTGGAGCAACGCGAGCTCGACGGCGAGGGCCGACTGGTCGAGGCCATCATGGTCGAGGCGGCGCTCAACGTGGCCGCCGAGCAGGCGGCCGAGTACACGGCGTCGGGCGTGCTGCTCGAGCGCGACGGCAACCGGGGGCCCGTCGCCGCGCCTCAGGGCGTCTACCGGTGCCAGGGGGATGACCGCTGGCTCGCCATCGCCGTGGCGACCGACGACCAGTGGGCCGCCCTCGTCGACGTGCTGGGCCGGCCGGGCTGGGCGGCCGGAGCCGAACTGGCGACCGAGGGGGGCCGGCGCGGCGCCCACGACCGCGTCGACGACGGCCTGGCGGCCTGGGCCGCCGGGCAGGACGCCGACGCCGCCGCGGAACGGCTGGTCGTGGCGGGGGTGCCCGCCGCCGCCGTGGTCGTCCCGCGCGACATCGTGCACAACCCGCAGCTGCGCCACCGCGGGTTCTTCGAAGTGGAGGACCACCCGGTCGCCGGGCGCCACGAGGTGCCGACCTTCCCCGTGCGCTTCTCGCACGTCGACCGCTGGCACCACCGGCACGCCCCGACCCTGGGCGAGCACAACGACGAGGTCCTCACCGAGCTCGGACTCGCCGCCGAGATCCCCCGCCTGCGCGAACTCGGCATCATCGGCGAGCGCGTGGTCAACGGATGACGGGCACGGTCCCGTCTGCGCTCCGCGAGGCGGCCGGGACGTTCGGTGACGACGCAGCGATCGTCGACGGAGCATCCCAGGTCACGTTCTCCGAACTGGCGACACGGGCAGAGGACGCGGCGCGCGCGCTCATCGCCACGGGTGTGCAGCCCGGCGACCGCGTGGCTCTGTGGGCTCCCAACAGCGTGCAATGGATCATTGCGTCGTTCGGTGTGTACGCCGCCGGTGCGGTGCTCGTCCCCCTCAACACGCGGTACAAGGGCGAGGAAGCCGGCCACGTGCTGCGGACGTCGCAGGCGTCCGTGCTGCTGACGGTCGACGACTTCCTCGGCGCCGACTTCCGCGGCATGCTCGACGGCGTCGCCGGCCTCGGCGCTCTGCAGCACCGCATCCTGCTGTCGGAGTGGGACGCGTTCGTCGGGCGCGGGCGTGACGTGCCGCGCGCCGACGTGGTGCGGCGCGAGGCAGCGATCGGACCGGACGACCTGAGCGACATCATCTTCACGTCGGGCACCACCGGGGCGCCGAAGGGGGCCATGCTGACCCACGGGGCGAGCGTGCGGACCTACGAGCTGTGGTCCGACCTCGTCGGGCTGCGCCGCGGCGACCGGTACCTCATCGTGTACCCGTTCTTCCACACGGCCGGGCTGAAGTCGGGCGTGCTCGCGTGCGTGCTCAAGGGCGCGAGCATGCACCCGCACCCCGTGTTCGACGTGCCGAGCGTGATGCGGCGCGTCGCCGACGAGCGCATCACCATGCTCCCGGGGCCCCCGACGGTGTACCAGTCGATCCTCAGCCACCCCGACTTCGCCTCGTTCGACCTGTCGTCCTTGCGCCTCGCCGTCACCGGTGCGGCCGTCGTGCCTGTGTCGATCGTGCGCCGCATGCGCGAGGAGCTGCGCTTCGAGAACGTCGTGACGGGCTACGGGCTGACCGAGACGACGGGGACGGTCAGCATGTGCCGCCACGACGACCCTCCCGAGGTGATCGCCGAGACCGTCGGCCGCCCGCTACCGGGCGTCGAGGTCCGCACCGTCGACGACGACGGCCGTGACGCGGAGGTCGGCGAGGTCATCGTCCGCGGCTTCAACGTGATGAAGGGGTACTTCGACAACCCGTCGGCGACCGCGGACGCCATCGACGCGGACGGGTGGCTGAAGACCGGCGACATCGGCCGCATCGATGCCGCGGGCAACCTGCGCATCACCGACCGCAAGAAGGACATGTTCATCGTGGGCGGGTTCAACGCGTACCCCGCAGAGATCGAGCACGCGATCCTCGGGTACCCCGGCGTGGCCCAGGTGGCGGTCGTCGGCGCACCGGACGAGCGCCTCGGTGAGGTCGGCGTCGCCTTCGTCGTGCCCGTCCCGGGCGCCTCCGTCGTGGCGTCGGAGCTGATCGAATGGTGCAAGGAGCGGATGGCCAACTTCAAGGTGCCCCGCGACGTGCGCATCGTGGAGGCGCTCCCCCTCAACCCGTCCGGGAAGGTGATGAAGTTCGTCCTGCGCTCGTCGCTCGACTAGTACCGTTCGAGGAGCAATGCTGCTCCGTCTCCTCCGCGCCCAGTTAGCCCCCTACCGCCGCCTGCTGTGGCTGGTGGTCGCCTTCCAGACCGTGCAAACGGTCGCGGCGCTCGCCCTCCCGACGATCAACGCCAACATCATCGACAAGGGCATCCTCCACCACAACCAGGGCTACATCCGGTCCGAGGGCGCCATGATGATCGGCCTGACGGTGGTGCAGATCACCTTCTCCGTGCTCGCCGTCTACTTCGGTGCGCGCGTGGCGATGGGGTTCGGGCGCGACATCCGCAACGACCTGTTCCACCAGGTGACGTCGTTCTCGAGCCGCGAGGTCGGCGCGTTCGGCGCGCCGTCGCTCATCACGCGCATCACCAACGACGTGCAGCAGATCCAGCTCATGGTCGTGATGGCCGTCACCATGGCCGTGGCGGCGCCGATCACCATGGTCGTCGGCGTGTTCATGGCCATCCGCCAGGACATCGGGCTGTCGGCGATCCTGCTCGTCAGCATGCCCGTCGCCGCCGTGCTCCTCGGCGCGCTGGTCTCCATGATGGTGCCCGCCTTCGGGGTGATGCAGGACCGCATCGACCAGATCAACCGGGTACTGCGCGAGCAGATCACCGGCATCCGCGTCGTGCGCGCCTTCGTGCGCGAGCCCGAGGAGCAGGTCCGGTTCGAGCAGGCGAACACGGAGCTCACCAGGGTGTCGCTGCGCACGGGCCGGCTGATGTCGTCGATGTTCCCGACCATCAACATCCTGATCAACCTCTCGAGCGTGGCCGTGCTGTGGATCGGCGCCAACCGCGTCGGCGCCCACGACATCGGCGTCGGGTCGCTCGTCGCCTACCTGAGCTACCTGGTCCAGATCCTGTTCTCCGTCATGATGGCGACCTTCGTCGTGTCGATGGTGCCGAGGGCGTCGGTGTCGGCCGGGCGGGTCCAGGAGGTCCTCGACACCCCGTCGACCGTGGCGCCGGCCGCGTCGCCAGTGCGCACCGTGGAGGTCCACGGGGAGCTGGAACTCGAGGGCGTCGGGTTCCACTACCCGGGCGCCGAGCACGCCGTGCTGAGCGACATCTCGTTCAGCACGCACGCCGGCCAGACCACGGCGATCGTCGGCAGCACGGGCGCGGGGAAGACGACGCTCGTCAACCTCATCCCCCGGCTGTTCGACGCCACGGCGGGCGCCGTGCGCATCGACGGCGTGGACGTGCGCGACCTCGAGCCCCAACTGCTGTGGCGCCTGATCGGGCTGGTGCCGCAGCGGCCGTACCTGTTCTCGGGGACGGTCGCCAGCAACCTGCGCTACGGGCTGCCCGACGCCTCGCCCGAGCAGATGTGGGAAGCGCTCGAGGTGGCGCAGGCGGCCGAGTTCGTGCGGGCCATGCCCGGCGGCCTCGAGGCGCGGATCGAGCAGGGCGGCAGCAACGTCTCCGGCGGGCAGCGCCAGCGGCTGGCCATCGCCAGGGCGCTCGTGCGCAAGCCGGAGATCTACGTGTTCGACGACTCGTTCTCAGCGCTGGACCTGACCACGGACGCCCGGCTGCGGGCGGCGCTCGTGCCCTACACCCGTCAAGCGGCGGTGGTGATCGTGGCCCAGCGGGTGTCGACGATCACCTCGGCTGACCTGATCATCGTGCTCGAGGACGGCGAGATCGTCGGGCGGGGGACGCACCACGAGCTGCTCGCCTCGTCGCCCACGTACGCGGAGATCGTGCAGTCGCAGATCGGCGAGCGGGAGGCGGCGTGACCCTCCTCGACGAGGAGCACGAGGACCAGGACCGCCCCGGCGCGTTCTCGACCGCCGAGACCCGGCCGGCGGGGCGCTTCCAGTCGATCGGCGTCCCGGTCGAGCGGTCCAAGGACTTCGGCGCCGCCGTGCGGCGCCTCGTGCGCCTGCTGCGCCCCGAGAGCCCGATGCTGGCCGTGGTCGTCGTCCTCGCCATGGCGAGCGCCACGTGCAATGTGCTCGGCCCACGCGTGCTCGGCCACGGGACCGACGCCATCGTGCGGGGCATCACCGGCAACCGCGGGATCCTGTTCGGCCAGCTGCACCACATCCTGCTCGAGGCGGTGCTGCTGTACGTGCTGTCGTGGCTGCTCGGGCTCGCCGCCGCCTACCTCATCGCCGGCGTCGTGCAGCGGCTCATGTCGCGGCTGCGCAGCGCGGTCGAGGTGAAGATCAACGCCCTCCCGCTGAGCTACATCGACCACGAGCAGCGGGGCGACCTGCTCAGCCGGGTGACCAACGACATCGACAACATCGCCCAGAGCCTGCAGCAGACGATGAGCCAGATGCTCACGTCGGTCCTGATCCTCGTCGGTGTCGCCGCGATCATGTTCACGATCTCGCCGCTGCTCGCCGGCGTGGCGATGGTCACCGTGCCCATCTCGGTCTTCGCCATGCGCGGGATCGCGTCACGGGCGAGGCCGAAGTTCATGGCCCAGTGGCGGCACACCGGCTCGCTCAACGCCCAGATCGAGGAGACGTTCACCGGCCACGCGGTCGTGAAGGCGTTCGGCCGCCAGGGCGAGGTCGAGGAGCAGTTCCGGGCCAAGAACGCCGAGCTCTACGACGCCTCGTTCGGCGCCCAGTTCATGTCGAGCCTGATGATGCCGGCGACGATGTTCCTCGGGAACGTGCAGTACGTCCTCGTCGCCGTGATCGGTGGGCTCCGCGTGGCCAGTGGGGCCATCAGCGTCGGCGACGTGCAGGCGTTCATCCAGTACTCGCGGACATTCGCCGTGCCGCTGACCCAGCTGGCGTCGATGATGAACGTGTTCCAGTCCGGCATCGCCTCGCTCGAGCGGGTCATCGAGTTCCTCGACGCCAAGGAGCAGAGCTACGACCCCGTCGGCGTTGCGCCGCTCGCGCCGGTGCGCGGGCGGGTCGTGTTCGACAACGTCACGTTCTCCTACGACCCCAAGACGCCGCTCATCGAGTCGCTGTCGCTGGTCGCCGAGCCCGGGCAGACCATCGCCATCGTCGGCCCCACGGGCGCGGGGAAGACCACGCTGGTCAACCTCATCATGCGGTTCTACGAGCTGCGGGGGGGCACGATCAGCATCGACGGGCGCGACATCGCGTCCCTCCCCCGCCGAGAGCTCCGGGCGAGCATCGGGATGGTGCTGCAGGACACGTGGCTGTTCGGCGGGACCATCCGTGACAACATCGCCTACGGCAACCCGGCCGCCACCGAGCAGCAGATCCTCGAGGCGGCCAAGGCGACCTACGTCGACCGCTTCGTGCACTCCCTCCCGGACGGCTACGACACGGTGATCAACGAAGAGGGCGACAACATCAGCGCCGGGCAGAAGCAGCTCCTGACGATCGCGCGCGCGTTCCTGTCGGACCCGGCCATCCTCATCCTCGACGAGGCGACCAGCTCCGTCGACACGCGCACCGAGGTGCTCGTGCAGCATGCGATGAAGGCGCTCCGGTCGGGGCGGACCAGTTTCGTCATCGCCCACCGGCTGTCGACGATCCGGGGGGCGGACACCATCCTCGTGATGGAGCACGGCCGCATCGTCGAGCAGGGCTCGCACAACGAACTGCTGGCGGCTGGCGGCGCGTACTACAACCTGTACAACTCGCAGTTCGCCGCGCCGGTCGCCGAGCTGCCGTAGGCGCGCCCGCGCCACCTCGCGCGTGCCCGCGCGCGCCACGAGCCGCCCGCTCGCCGGCGGGCACTACCGTGACGCCGTGCCCAAGGGGATCTTCCACGCCGTCGTCGCCACCGATGACCTCGATGCCAGCCTGCGCTTCCTCGTCGACGTGTGCGGCATCGGCCCCGTCCGGCGCTACTCGACGCCGGCGCGCGCGCTCAGCTCGGTGCTCGGCTGGCCGCCCGGCGACTACGTCGCTACGGCCGCCATCGTCGGCCAGCCGCCGGGGATGCTCGACATCGTCGAGGTCCCTGAGCCGCTGCGGGGGACCGTGGCCCCCGGCGTGCAGCTGCTCGCCATCGCCACACCCGACGTCGCCGGCCGTGTGGCGGCCGCGCAGGAGGCCGGGTTCTCACCCCTCGAGCCGCGGACCGTCGTGGACGCCGACGGCGCGCAGATGACGACCTCGCCGGTGACGGTCGGCGGCGTCGGCTACGAGCTGGTCCGCTTCGGCTGACCGGTCACTTGCGGGCCGCGGGAGGCACCGCGGTCTGCAGCCCCGTCCAGTCGACGAGCACGGCCCGCTCGGCGATGCGCCACTGCCCGTCGACGCGCCCGTACCGGTCGCGGTACCGGATCAGCATCGTGAACTCCGTCGCCCCGTGGCGGGTGCGCGTGAGGTGGCGCGCCGTGCAGTACACCTCGCCCGTCGCCCCGTCCCCATCGCCCGCGTACGTCGACTGGCCGAGGAAGTGGAACGTGGCGTCGTAGACCGAGATGCGCTCGATCACCCGGGCCAGCTCCTCGCTGCCCCGCAGCACGGACCTGGGCTCGTCGTACACCCCCGGGTCGTAGACCCGCAGCACACCCTCGGGCGCGAACACGCCCACGAACGCGTCCACGTCCCGCCGGTCCACCCCCGTCGCGTAGCCAGCGGCGAGGGAGCGCAACGCGCGCTCGTCCTCGAGGGCCAGGTTCACCGCAGCCGCCACTCGACGCGGCCACCGGACGCGAAGCGCTCCATGCTCTCCTGCATCACCTTCTTGTCCTGCCCGATGCGGATGTACAGGTAGGCGAGGTCGATGGCCTGGCGCCGCGGCACCTCGCGGGCGTTCCAGACGGCACGCACCGTCCCCATCACGGGGAGGGGGTCGGCCGACGCGATCGCCCGCGCCGCCCATTCGGCGACGTCGTGCAGCTCCTCCTTGGGCACGACCTGTGACACGAGGCCGATCTCGTACGCGCGCTGCGCGGACATGCGCTCGTACGAGCCGAGGAGGGCCATGCGCATGACTTCCTGGAAGGGGATCTTCTGGGCCAGGTGGATGGGCTCGTACACGGCGGGCAGCCCGGCCTGGAGGTGGGGCTCGAAGAACGTGGCGTGGTCGGCGGCGATGATGAACTCGACCTCGCCGAGGATGTAGAACGCCCCCCCGCACGCCATGCCGTTGACGGCGGCGATGACCGGCTTCCAGCAGTCGTTGGCCTTCGGGCCGAGCGACTGGCCCGGGTCGACGTAGGTCCACGGCGTGGTCCAGCCCGGCAGGTCCTCCTCGTCGCTGACGGCGCGCGGGTCCACCGACGCCCGGTCGACGCCGGTGCAGAAGGCCCGCTCGCCGGCACCGGTCAGCACGATGACGCGCACGTCACGGTCGACATGGAGCTCCCGCCACACGGTGCGGAGCTCCTCCTGCATCGTCCAGTCGAACGCGTTGAGGACCTGGGGACGGTTCAGCGTGAGCCAGGCGATCCCATCGGCCTTCTCGAGAAGGAGCGTCTCCATGGGCCAACCGTAGCCTCACGTACGCTCAGCCCGATGACCGACGACATGCTCGAGGACCAGGTCCGTTACCGCTGCGACGCAGGGATCGCGTGGATCACGCTCAACCGCCCCGAAGCGGGCAACGCGCTCACATGGGGCCAGCGCGAACGCATCATCGCCCTGCTCGACTCGGCGAGCGGCGACCTGGCGGTGCGCGCCGTCGTGATCGGTGCGCAAGGCCGCCACTTCTGCACGGGCGCCGACCTGCGGGCCGATCGCCCGGCACCCGTGCTGCCCGAGGGCGCGCCGGAACGCCCGGCGGGGAGCGTGGCCCGGATGATCGCCGCGGGCGCGCAGCGGTTGATCGCCGCGGTCCTCGACTGCGAGAAGCCCGTGATCGCCGCCGTCGGCGGGACGGCGGCCGGCATCGGGGCGCACCTCGCGTTCGCCGCGGACCTGGTGGTCGCGTCCGAGCAGGCGAAGTTCATCGAGGTGTTCGTGCGGCGCGGGATCATCCCCGACGGCGGCGGCGCGTACCTGCTGGCCCGACTGGTCGGGCTGCACGTCGCCAAGGAGCTCGTGTTCTTCGGCGACGACCTGTCGGCCGCCGACGCCCTGCGGCTCGGCCTGGTCAACAAGGTCGTCGCGCCGGACGAACTCGACGAGACCGTGCGCGCGTGGGCCGAGCGGCTGGCCGCGGGGCCGACGGTCGCCCTCGGGCTGGCGAAGCGGCTGCTCAACCGGTCGACCGAGTCCGACCGGCTGACCGCGTTCGCCGAGGAGGCCGCCGGCCAGGAGCTGGCGACCAACAGCGCCGACGCCCAGGAGGGCGTGGCCAGCTTCGTGGAACGCCGCCCGACGCAGTTCAAGGGATGGTGACCCGGCCGGCGGATGCTGACCGCGGCCCGGTGACCGCGCGCGCGGCCGGCCTCTACCCCTCGAAGGGGCCGCGGCCCATCTGCTCGCGCACGGTCACGACCGGCGGGTTGGTCAACGACCGCCGCTGCCAGTTGGCGCCGTCGACCACGAGGGTGTGGCCCGAGATGAACCGGGCGTAGGGCGACGCCAGGAACGTCGCCGCCCACCCGAGCTCGCGCAGCCGCCCGACGCGCAGCGCCGGCTGGCAGATGTCCTTGTCGCTCGTGCGGTCGAGGTTGCCGCGGATGTCCGCGGTCATGTCCTCGTGCGGGAACAGCCCGGGGACGAGGCCGTTGACCTGGATCCCGTAGGGGCCCCACTCGACGGCGAGGGTCTCGACCATGTTCTTGACGCCCGCCTTGGCGGCCGCCGAGTGGGCGAACCCCGGCCCGCCCGTCCACGCGTACGACGCGCCGACGTTGATGATCGACCCCGGCGACCCCTCGGCGATGTGGCGGCGGGCGAACTCGCGCGCGCAGAAGAACGTGCCGTTGAGGGTGATGTCGACCACGGTGCGCCACGCGTTCGGGGACATGTCCTCGGCGGGGACCGGGAAGTTGGCGGCCGCATTGTTGACGAGCACGCCGGGGAGCCCGAACGCGGCCGTCGCCTCGTCGAACGCGGCCTCGATCTGTGCCGGGTCGCGGATGTCGCACGCGACCGACAGGACACTCCCGCCCAGCCCCTCGATGGCGTCGCGGCCGGCGTCGAGGTGCTCGGGCTTGCGGCTGGCCACCACGATGTGCGCGCCCAGCCTGGCGAACTCGGTCGCGATGGCGCGCCCGAGGCCCGTCCCGCCCCCGGTCACGAACACGGCCGTGCCCTCGTAGGTCCCTGCGGGCAGGGCGCTCTCGCCCGGCGGCGGCGGCTCCGGAAGCCCGGCCATGTCAGCTCCCCGTGTACTGGCCCGGCCGGCCCTCGGCGCGGGCGGCACGGAACTCGGCGTAGTCGGACGACTTGTTGATGAACGTCTGGTACACGAGCTCGTGCTCCATCGACGCCCGCACCTCGGGCTCGCCCAGGTTGCGGATGACGCGGCGGGCGAGCTTGACGGTGGCGAACGGCGACGCCGCGATCTTCGAGGCCATCTCCATGGCGGTCGAGTCGAGCTCCTCGCGCGGCACGACGCGCGACACGACGCCGTGCTGCAGCGCCTCGTCCGCCGTCATCACCCGGCCGGTCAGCACCATGTCGCTGACGACCCCGTGCCCGCACATCTGGAACAGGCGCGATACGCCGCCGGTGTCCGGGATCACGCCGTGGGTCACCTCGGGCAGCATGAAGCGCGTCCCCTCGGCGGCGATCCGGATGTCGCAGATCAGCGCCCGCTGGAACGACCCACCGATCGCCCACCCCTGGATGGCGACGATGATCGGTGCATTGATCTCGAACACCTGCTGGATGCCGGCGTGGCCCCGCAGCATGAGCTCGTGGTGGGTGTAGCGCTGGTCGCCGGCGCCGATCGTCGACACGTCGCGGCCCGACGACCACGACTTGCCCTCACCGCGCCACACGACCGCGCGGACGTCCCGGTTGGCCTTGAGCTCGGCCAGGATGGCGAACAGGCGCTCGTCCATGGCGTCGTCGAACGCGTTGTGCTTCTCCGCGTTGTCGTTGGTGATGATCGCGACCGGCCCCTCGTAGTCGAGGCGCACGCGGTCCTCAGCCATTCCCCTCCCCCTCCGTGAACATGGCGGCGACGTTCGCCTTCACCACCTTCTGCAAGGCGTTGACCGGGAGCTCGGCCACCACGCGTAACCGGTCGGGCGCTTTGTAGCTCGCCAGCCGCTCGCGGCACCAGGCCTTCAGCTCGTCGAGCGTCGGCGGGTGCGACGGGTCGGCGGGGATGACGGCAGCCGCGCCGATCTGCCCGAGCACCGGGTCGGGGACCCCGACGACGGCGGCGCGCACCACGCCGGGGTGCTCGCCGAGCACGTCCTCCACCTCGGCCGGGTACACGTTGTAGCCGCCGCGGATGTACATCTCGACCTTGCGCCCGACGATCGACAGGTTGCCGGCGGCGTCGAGCCACCCGAGGTCCCCCGTGTCGAGCCAACCGGCGGGGTCGATCACCGACGCCGTCCGCTCCGGGTCCTTCCAGTACCGCCGCATCTGGGCGCGCGACCGGATGTGGATGTCACCGACCTCGCCGACCGACGCCCGCTGCTCACCGACGCACACCCGCAGCTCGACGTTCGGCGCCGGGCGGCCGACGGTGTTGGCGATCACCTCGTCGTCATCATCGACCTGCGTGCCCGTCGTGACCGACGCCTCGGTGCTCGTGTACCGCACCACCACAGGGACGCCGAAGGCCTTGCGCATGGCCCGCACCAGCTCGGGCGGGACCTTGCTCGCGCCCGTGCTCGTGATGCGCAGCGACGACACGTCCGTCGTCGGCAGGTCGGGGTGCTGCAGGACGAGCTGCCACTGGGTCGGCACGCCCTGCCCAACGGTGACCGACTCGTCGGCGATGAGGCGGAGGTGGTCGGCGGCGTGCCACGGCGTCGGGATGATCACGGTCGTGATGACGTTGCCGATCTCGTCCCACGGCCGCGTCATGTAACCGACGTGGGCGAACGGCACCGGCGACAACCGGCGGTCCCCGGGGACGCTCAGCACACCGGCGCCGAGCGCCATGTCGCGGAAGCACCCGTGGTCGAACACCGCCCCCTTCGGCACCCCGGTGGTCCCGCTCGTCCACACGATCGCCACCGTGTCGTCGAGCCCCATCGCCGGCAGCGACGCCGGGCGGCCGCCGGCGGCGACGACGGGCGCGAGGTCGGCGCGCATCAGCACGGTCCCGGCCTCGGCCCCCGGCGGGAGCGACGCCAGCCCGGGGTCGAGGACCGTCACCCGCGGGGCGGTGCGCGAGAAGATGCTCGCCATCTCTCGGGCGCCGAGCCGGGGGTTGAGCGGCGACGTGATGGCGCCGAGGCGCATCACCGCCTGGTAGCACACGGCGAAATCGGCGCACGCGCCGAGCACGAGCGACACGACGTCGCCGCGGCCCACCCCATGGTCGGCTAGCCAGGCCGCCACCGCGTCGGCGGCCGCGTCCCACGCCCCGAACGTCAACCGGGTGGCGCCGTCGACGAACGCCTCGCGGTCCCCGTGGGCGTCCGCCGCCCGCCGCAGCAGCGTGCCGGCGTCGGTCACGCCGGAGTCGTCGACGCGGCGGACCATGCCTAGAAGGTCAGCACGCCGCGTGCGAGGCGGCCCTCGTGGAGGTCGTGCAGCACGGTCTCGAAGCCGTCGAGCGGGTACGTCGCGGACACCAGCTCGTCGAGCATGAACTGCCCGGACCGGTACAGGTCGATGATCATCGGGATGTCGTGGTGGGGCCGCACCGAGCCGTAGCGGCACCCCATCACGCCGCGGTCGACCGTCGTCAGCCGGAAGAACAGCGCCGACAGCTCCGTGTCGGCGCGCGGGACGCCGAGGATGACGACGTTGCCGCCCCAGTCGAGCATCTCGAGGCCGTCACGCACGATGGCGGGGTTGCCGACGCAGTCGAACACCCAGTCGGCCCCGCCCCCGTTGCCGAACGCGCCGGGCGTGGCGCCGAGCATCGAGCGCACCTCGGCGACGACGTCGATGCCGCGCGGGTTGATGAAGTCGGTCGCCCCGAACTGGCGGGCGAACACCTCCTTGGCCGCGACCGTGTCGATGGCGATGATGCGCGACGCCCTCGCCACGCGCAGGGCCTGGATGACGTTGAGCCCCACGCCGCCGACGCCGAACACGACTGCGGTCTGCCCCGTGCGCACCTGGGCGCGGTTCCACACGCAGCAGGCACCGGTCACGACGCCGCACCCGATGAGGCAGGCCGACGTGAGCGGGATGTCGTCGTCGATCTTGACCGCCTGCACCTCCTTCACGACGGTCTCCTCCGCGAACACCGACGAGGCGGCGAAGTTCCACGCAGGCTCCCCACCGACGGTGAACGGTTGGGTCATGTTCCCCATGCTGTGCTTGCACCGCGTCGGCCAGCCCATCGCGCACTCGGCGCACTTGCCGCAGTTGGCGAGCGTCGTCACGACCACGTGGTCGCCGGGCGCCACGTTGGTCACCCCGGTACCCACCTCCGACACGATCCCGGCGCCCTCGTGCCCCATCACCACGGGGGTCGGGAAGGCGATGGTGCCGTCGATCACGGACTGGTCGCTGTGGCACACCCCGGCGGCGACCATGCGGACGCGCACTTCGCCGGCCCCGGGCGAGCGGACGGCCACGTCGTCGCGCACCGCGGCGCGCGTGCCGTCGTAGACGATGGCGCGCATCAGCCCGGCCAGATGAGCGACTGGAGCTCGGTGTACGCGTACAGGCCGAAGTCGCCGCCGTCGCGGCCGACACCGCTCATCTTCCACCCCCCGAACGGCGCCTCGTGGTTGCGCTGCGCCGTGTTGATGCCGACGTGGCCGGCCTGCAGGCGCTTGGCCACCTCATACGCGCGCGCCGTGTCCTCGCCGAACACGTAGTCGTACAGGCCGAAGATGCTGTCGTTGGCCATGGCGATGCCCTCCTCCTCGTCGTCGAAGGGCATGGCGACGATGACCGGGCCGAAGATCTCCTCGCGCGCCGCGGTCATGTGGTTGGTGCAGTTGGCGAGCAACGTCGGGGCGACGTAGTACCCCTTGTCGATCTCGGGCCGGTCGCCGCCCACCACGAGCTCGGCGCCCTCGGCGGGGCCGCTGCGGATGTACGTCTCCACCCGCTCGCGGTGCGCGGCGGAGATCACGGGGCCGACGACGGTCTTGGCATCGGTGGGCGGCCCGATGGCCAGCGCGGGCGCGGTGGCGGCCAACTTGGAGACGAGCTCGTCGTAGTGCGAGCGGTGCACGACGGCGCGCGTCGGCGCCGTGCAGATCTGCCCGGAGTGGAACGCCCACGTGCTGACGAGCGCAGTCACCGCCTTGCCCACGTCGGCGTCCTCGAGCACGAGCGCGGCGCCCTTTCCGCCGAGCTCGAGCAGCAGCCGCTTCATGGTCTTGCCACCCGCCTCGTAGATGCGCGTGCCGACCGCCGTCGACCCCGTGAAGCTCACGCAGTCGACGTCGGGCGAGTCGACCAGCACCGACGCCGGCTCGGGGCGGGCGCTCGTGATGACGTTGACCACACCGGGCGGGAACCCGACCTCGTCGCAGATCCGCGCCAGCTCGATCACCATCAGCGGGTCCTGCGGCGCCGGTTTCATCACGACCGTGTTGCCGGCGGCGAGCGCGGGCGCCACCTTGCCCGCCATGTTGACCAGCGGGAAGTTGTACGCGGCGATGCACGCCACCACGCCGACCGGTTGGCGCAGCGCGATCCCGCCCATGAGCCCGCCCGGCGCGAGCGGCGTGGTGCCGATCGGGCTCGGCGGCAATGTGATCGAAAGGTCCTTCACGGCGCGGCGGGCGTAATCGCGGAACCGGGCGACGGCCTGCGGCACCTGCAACGACGAGCCGACCGACAGCGTGGCGCCGGTCTCGGCGATCACGAGGTCGAGGTACTCGCGGCCCCGCTCCTGCAGCTTGGCGGCCACCGCGTCGAGCAACCGGGCGCGCTCCTCGGGCTTGGTGCGCCCCCACGGCCCGGCGGCGGCCCGTGCCGCGGCGCACGCGGCCTTGGCGTCGTCCACGCTGGCGTCAGGCGCCCGGTCCACGACCTCCTCGGTGGCGGGGTTGACCACGTCGTACGCCCCGCCGGAGCCCTCGGTCCACTCGCCGCCGATCAGCAGTCTGTACGGCCCTCCGATCGTGGTCGTTGTGGCCATGGCACCTTCCTCTGCGTCCTCTGGGATGGGGAATCTGACACTACGTCAGCCACGCGCGAGGCTGCGCTCCGGCGCCGTGACCACGGCCGCCGGGGAGGTAGGGCATGAGGGGCGACGTGTTCGCACTGGACGGGCGGGTGGCGATCGTCACCGGGGCGGGCACCGGGATCGGGCGGGCCACGTCGCGGGTGCTCGCCGAGTACGGCGCCGACCTCGTGCTCGCCGGGCGCCGGCCAGAGCCGCTGGCGCAGACGTCGTCGATGATCGAGCAAATGGGCCGGCGTGCCGTGGCCGTGCCCACCGACATCACCGACGACGACGCGTGCGCCGCGCTGGTCGCCGCTGCGCTCGACGCGTTCGGGCGCGTGGACGTGCTCGTCAACAACGCCGGCGGGAGCATCAACAAGCCCCCCGTCGAGTGGACACCCGCTGACTGGCACAAGATCGTCGACCAGAACCTGAGCGGTGCCTGGTTCATGTCGCTCCACGCCGGTCGCCACATGCTCTCGCGCGGCAGCGGGTCGATCGTCAACATCTCGTCGGGCGCCAGCTTCCTCGCCCTGCCCAACGTCGCGCCGTACGGGGCGGCGAAGGCGGGCCTGAACAGCATCACCCGCTCGCTCGCCGCGGCATGGACGCCGCAGGGCGTACGGGTCAACGCCATCGCGTGCGGCGCGGTGAAGACCGAGGGGTACGGGCGGTCGACCACCAAGGCGGCGCTCGGCGACGACGTCGTGCTCGGGCCGGGCAACGCCATCGGCCGCGTCGGCCAGCCCGAGGAGATCGGCAACGCCGTGCTGTTCTTCGCGTCGGACGCGTCGAGCTACTGCTCGGGGCAGACGCTGTGGGTCAACGGCGGCCCCAAGGCGCCGCCGACCATGTAGCCGTCACGCCGTCTGGGCGCGCAGCTCCGTCTTCAGCACCTTGCCGCTGGCGTTGAGCGGCAGGGCGTCGACGATCTCGACGCGCCGGGGCACCTTGAAGTTGGCCATCTCCTTCGACGACCAGGCGATGAGCTCGTCGGGGGTCACCGACTGGCCCGGGCGGAGCACCACGAACGCCATGCCGACCTCGCCGAGGCGGTCGTCCGGGACGCCGATCACGGCGGCCTGTGAGACCGCCGGGTGGCAGACGAGCACGTTCTCGATCTCGGCCGGGTAGGCGTTGAACCCGCCGACGATGAACACGTCCTTCTTGCGGTCGGTGATGCGCAGGTACCCGCGCTCGTCCATGACGCCGATGTCGCCCGTGTGCAGCCAGCCGTCGGCGTCGATGGCCTCGGCCGTGGCGGCGGGGTCGTCGAGGTACCCCCGCATGACGTGGTACCCGCGGGTGACCACCTCGCCGGGCTCACCGCGGGGGACCTCGTGGCCCTTCTCGTCGACGACCTCGCACTCGGTGTCGGGGATGGCGCGCCCGGACGTGTTGGCGATGGTCTCCGCGTCGTCGTCCTGGCGGCACATCGTCACCGTGCCCGTCGCCTCGGTCAGGCCGTAGGCGGTGAGGACGGTCTGGAACGTGAGCTCGCTGCGCATCCTGCGGATGAGCTCGACGGGGACGACGGCGGCGCCCGTCACGGCCAGGCGCAGGCTGGACAGGTCGTGGTCGGCGCGGTGGGGGGCGTCGAGGATGCTCTGGAAGAGCGTCGGTGGCCCGGGGAGCACGCTGATCTGCTCCTGGCCGATGCGCGCCATCGCCGCGTCGACGTCGAAGACCGCCTGGGGGACGACCGTGGCGCCCTTCAACAGGCACGCCACCCAACCGGCCTTGTAGCCGAACGTGTGGAAGAAGGGGTTGACGACGAGGTAGCGGTCGCCGGCGCGCAGGCCGACGATGTCGGCCCACGTCTCGAACACGCGCAGGGTCTGGGCGTGCGTGCACATCGCCCCCTTGGGGCGGCCCGTCGTGCCCGAGGTGAACAGGACGTCGGACAGGTCGTCGGGAGCGATCGCCGCGGCGCGGGCGCGCGCCTCAGCCACGGGCACGTCGCGGCCGGCGGAGAGCCAGTCGCCCCAACCGATGGCGCCGGGGGGGACGTCCCCGCGCAGGATCACCGTGCGGGCCAGGTCGGGCAGGTCGAAGCCGGCGAGCATCCCGGGGTAGTCGTTGCCGAGGAAGCCGTTGACGCAGAACAGCAGGCGCGCCCGGCTGCGCCCCAGGATGTCGGCCGCCTCGCGCCCCTTGAACCGCGTGTTGAGCGGCACCAGCACCCCGCCCGCGCCCAGGACGCCGAGGGCCGCGGCGATCCACTCGTGGATGTTGGGCGCCCAGATGGCGGCCCGGTCGCCGGGCTGCAGGCCGGCGGCCATCGCCGAGCGGGTGCTCGCCTCGGCCACCTCCGCCAGGCCGGCGAAACTGAGGCGCAGGTCGCCGTCGACGATCGCCTCCTGGTCCCGGAACCGCGTCGCCGCGGCGGCGACCAGCCCCGGCACGCTCTTCCATTCGAGGTCGGCGCGCATCGCGGCGAACGGTACCCCCGCGCCACGCCCGCGTGACGGGCGGCTCGCGGCGCGGCGCGGCGCGTTGCCCGGGCGGGGCAGGCGCTAGTGGGGCGGCGCGTTGCCCGGGCGGGTCGGGTCGCAGCCGCCCGGCGGGTCGTTGTAGCGGTGGTCGGCCCGCCACGCCCCCTGCTCCCAGCCGCCGACGGGGTTCGCCGCCCACCCGAGGCCGGCCACCGCGGACGAGGCGACGTACGCCACGCGCACGGCGCCGTCCTGGCAGAAGTGCCACTGGTCGGGCTTGCGCAGCAGCTGCAGGTGGCCGTCGGCCGCCGGCAGCCAGCGGGGCGCCGAGCCGTCGATGGCGCGCAGGACGGGCGCCGGGTCGGCGTAGGCGTTGCCCGGGTGCGATGCGGCGAAGCGCTGGTACAGCGGGTCGATCTGGTCCGGCCGGGCGTTGCCCCCGGGGGGTTCGCCGAGCCACAGGATCCGCGCCCCGCCGGACTGCAGGATGCGCGCCGCGGTCGCGAGCACGCCCTCGTACGCATCGACGCCGTGGGCCTGGACGTACGACCAGTCCCAGCCCCCCATCATCACGAACACCAGCTGTGGGTGGTTCTGGGCCACGAGCGCCGGCCAGTCGCGCTGCCAGCCGGCCGGGTCGCGCGTAAAGCTCCACCCCGGCCACGACGCGTTGACGACCGTCCCGGTCCCGAGGTGGGCGTACAGCGCGCTGATCGCCTCGGAGACGTCGAACATCCCCGAGTCGCCGATGATCATGATCGAGCTCGGGACGGGGCCGGGCGCGACCGTCGCGGTGGGCGACGACGAGGCGGCGACGAGCGGGGGTGACGCGGTGACGGGCACGGGCCCGGCCGGGGACGCAGGGCCGGCGGCGGGAGCCGGTGCGGACGCGACGGCGGGGGCCGACGCCGCGGCCGACAGGTGCTGCACGGTCGGCGAGTGGCCGGCCAGCTGCACGTCGGCGTAGGCGACGGTGCTCGCCGGCACCGACAGCGTCACGACGGCGGCCGCCACGGCGACGGTCGTCACCGCGGACGCGGCGGCCGGGAAGATCCGCCACGTGACCAGCACGCGGCGGCGACGGATGGGCTGCTCGAGCCAGATGTAGCTCGCCCACGCCACCATCCCGGTGACGGCGATGCGCAGGAAGAACAGGGGGACCTGCGACAGGTGGGTCCGCCCGGGCGTGAGGGCGAGGAAGATCGGCCAGTGGTACAGGTACACCCCGTAGCTGACGAGGCCGAGGGTGGCGAGCGGGCGCCACGACAGCAGTGACGCCACCGGCCCGGGCCGGACGGCGGCGGCGATGGCGGCGACCGACAGCGCGGCCTGCAGGGGCAGCAGCCCGCGCGTGACGAACGTCGACGTCTGCCCCACGAGCGGCCACAGCACGGCGCTGCCCGCCAGCCCGGCGACGCCGAGCGCCAGTACGGCGGCGCGCCCGCGGCGCGTGGCCGGAGCGTCCGGTGCGGAGGCGCTCTGCGTCCACCACACGGCGAGGAGCCCACCGACGAGCAGCTCGGCCATGCGCGTGTCGGTGCCGTAGTACACCCGGTCGAGGTGGCCGCGGAGGTGGACCGCCCAGGCCACGGATGCCGCCGTGCCGAGGCCGAGGACGGCGGTGAGCAGGCGCCGGCCGCCGAGGCGCAGGGCGGCGAAGGTGGCCAGCGGGTACAGCAGGTAGAACTGCTCCTCCACGGCGAGCGACCAGAAGTGCTGGACGGGGCTGGGCGCCGACCACAGGTCGGCGTACGAACGCCCGGCGTACAGGAACCTCCAGTTCGCCACGTAGGCGACCGCCGCCCACACGTCGAGGCGCAGCGTGTGCAGCTGCTCGTGGGTGCCGATCGCCCACGCCAGCACCGACACGGCGGCCAGCGTGGCGAGGGCGGCCGGCATCAACCGCCGGAACCGGCGCGCCCAGAACGTGCGCAGGTCGATGCGCCGGTCGCTCCCCCACTCCCGCAGCAGCAGGCTCGTGATCAGGAACCCCGACAGCGTGAAGAAGATCGACACGCCGAGGAACCCGCCCTTGGCCCACGAGAACCCCGCGTGGAACAGCAGCACCGCCGCGACAGCCACCCCGCGCAGGCCGTCGAGGGCGGGCAGGTGGGTGAGCCGGGAAGTACGTGACTGGCCCGCCATGGCGCTGTTCAGTGTTACCAAGCGACGACGCCCCAAAGCGAGCCGCACCGGCTCCGTTTTGTCAGTTTTGGGCCAGCGATCAGGGCGGGCGACGCCTGGACCGACAACTCGTGCATGGAGGGCAGCACGCGCGTCGGACTGGTGGCAGGCGCCCTCGCGGCCGTGCTCGCGTCCGTGGTGGGCTCCGCCGGGGCGGCCTGGGGGTCGGGCTGGCACCTCGTGCACGCGCCCGGCGCCCGGCCCGCGTCGGCCGCACCGGCCCGCCGCGTGGCGCTGTTCGGCGACTCGCTGGCCGACGAGGCGGCGACCGACTTCACGTTCGCCGCCGCCCTCGACGGCTACCAGGCCGAGACCTACGTCGGCGGCGGCACGGCCCCGTGCGACTGGATGGGCGACCTGGCCGCGGTCGCCGGCCGGCCCGTCGCCGAGCGGCCCGCCATCGCCGTGATCGAGTTCACCGGCAACGCCTTCACGGCGTGCATGCAGCCCGACGGCACCATGCCCACGGGCGACGAGATCGTCGCCGACTACACGCGGGACGCGACGACGTACATCACGACGCTCCTCGCCGCCGGGGTGCGTCCGGTCTTCGCGCTCGCACCCGCGGTCGACCACCCCTCGCTCGTGCCGCAGATCAACGCCCTGTGGCGCCAGCTGGCGGCCGCCAACCCGGGCGTCACCGTTGTCGACGCCGGCGCAACCGTCGACAACAGCGACGGCTCGTTCACCATGACGCAGCCGTGCGCGCCGTGGGAGGGGGCGGCGCAGGGGTGCTTCCTCGGCCGCGTCATCGTGCGCGCCCCCGACGGCACGCACTTCTGCCCGACCGAGGCCCACACCGTCAACGGTGTCGTCGGCGTGTGCGACGTCCCGAGCCCGGGCGCTGTCCGCTACGGGATGGGCTTGGCCGAGGCGCTCACGACGGGCTGACGACCGCGTCGGCGACACGCGCGCGGTGCGCCGCGGTCGTCCCCCACACGCGCTCGAGCGCCCACGCCCGCTTCATCCACAGGTGCAGGTCGTGCTCCCACGTGTAGCCGATGGCGCCGTGGCACTGCAGCGCGGCGCGCGCCGCGACCCCGGCGGCGCGATCGGCGAGCACCTTCGCCATCGAGACGTCCCTCGCGCGCGCCGGCGCGCCACGGGCGACCGACCAGGCGGCGCGGTACACCGCCGGCCGCGCGTGCTCGACGAGCAGCAGGGCGTTGGCCAGGTGGTGCTTGAGCGCCTGGTAGCTGCCGACGGGGACGCCGAACTGGCGCCGTGCACCCGTGTACTCCACGGTCATGGCGATCATGCGCGCCGCCAGCCCGCACTCCTGCGCCGCCGCCCCGAGCACGGCCCGGTCGAACGCCAGTGCCGCGTCGCCCTCGAGCGCCGTCCCCGCCGGCGCGCGCACGGCCACGTCCCGGCGCGACCCGTCGACGGACTCGAGCGGCACCGACGGCGCGCCCTGCACGAGGCGCAGGCCCCCGTCGTCGGCCAGGACGATGGCGTCGGCGACGGCGCCCCACCCGACGCGCGACGCGCGTTGGGAGAACGTGACCGAGACCTCTCCTGCCACCGCTGCGGCGGTGAGGGCCGAGCCTGCCGAGGCCAGCAGCGGCACGGCGACTGCGGCGTGCTCGACGATCGGCCCCGGGAGCGCCGCCCGCCCGGTCTCTTCCAGGCACAGCACGAGGTCGACCTCGTCCATCCCGAGGCCACCCGCGTCGAGCGGGGCCAGCATGCCGAGCACGCCCATCTCGCCCAATTGCTCCCACAGCTTCGGGTCGTAGCCGCGGTGCGCGGGCGCCCACGTGGCGCGCACGGCCGACGGTGGGCAGGCGTCGTCGAGCAGGGCGCGCACCGCGTCGCGGAACGCCAGCTGCTCTTCGGAGAACCTGAAGTGCACGGCGCTACTTCCGCGGCATCCCGAGCAGGCGCTCGGCGATCACGTTGCGCTGGATCTCGTTGGTCCCCGCGTAGATGGGGCCGGCGAGGGCGAACTGGTAGCCCTTCAGCCACGCGCCGACGAGGTCGGCGTCGTCGCCGATGATCTCGAGCGCCGTCTGGTGGAGGTGGATGTCCATCTCCGACCACCAAACCTTGTTGAGGCTCGACTCCGGGCCCATCCGCTCACCGTCGACGAGGCGGGTGACGGTGAACTCGGTCGCCAGCCGGTAGGCCTCGACCTCCATCCAGCAGTCGGCCACCTCGAGGCGCAACGCGGGGTCGTCGGCACCCCGCTCGCGGAACAGGTCGATCAGGCGGGCGACCACGGCGGCGAAGCGGCCCGGCGACCGCAGCGTCAGGCCGCGCTCGGAGCCCGTCGTCGCCATCGCCACCTCCCACCCCCGGTTGACCCCGCCGAGCACGTCGCGGTCAGGGACGAACACGTCCTCGAAGAACACCTCGGCAAACCCGGCGTCGCCGTCGAGCTTGTCCACCGGCCGCACCGTGACCCCGGGCGCGGCCAGGTCGACCAGGAAGTACGTCATGCCCCGGTGGCGCTCGGCCTCGGGGTCGGTGCGGAACAGGCCGAACAGGTGCGTGCAGAACGCCCCCCGCGTGGTCCACGTCTTCTGGCCCGACAGGACCCACCCGCCGCGTGCGTCGTCGCGCGCCGCCCTGCTCTTGATGCCGGCGAGGTCGCTGCCGGCGTCGGGCTCAGACCAGCCCTGGCACCACACGTCCTCCATGGCCGCCATGCGGCGCAGGACGCGGTCCTTCTGGTCCTGGGTCCCGAACTCGAACAGCGTGGGCGCGAGCAGGAAGATCCCGTTCTGGCCCACCCGTTGGGGCAGGCCGGCGGCGTAGTACTCCTCCTCGAAGATCAGCCACTCCCACAGCGACGCGTTGCGCCCGCCGTACTCCTCGGGCCACGACACCACGGCCCATCCGCCGTCGAACAGCGCGCGTTCCCATGCGCGGTGCACGGGGAAGCCCTCGGCCGTGTCGCCGGGGGGCATGGGCAGCTCGGGCTTGTGGGCCGCCAGCCATGCCCGCGCCCCGGCGCGGAACGCCCGCTCGGCGCCGGTTTCGGTCAGGTCCACAGGGCGCCCGAGCGTACCCGGGCGCGCCCGCTCACTCCTCTTCGATGAGCACGCGCTCGGCGAGCGCCTTTTGGCGCCGGACGGCCTTGCGCCGCTTCCAGAACGGGGTCTTCCAGACCTTGAACCCTGGGCGGCGGCCGGGCTTCGGCACCTTCTGCGGGCGCGACGTCTTGTGGCCGACGTCGTGGACGCTCTTCATGGGGACGACCGCATCGAGGTCCTCCCCGTCAAAGACGTGGATCGCCTCGCTGGTCCGGTGGCGCTCCGCCCGCCTCGTACGGCGACGGCGCTCCGCCGGGGCTTCCCGCACCCGGTCTTCCTCTCGCTGCATCCGGACACCTCCTAGCGTCCTAGCTGCTGCTCCCAGCGTACGCCCGGGGGGCGGGGCCGGCCAGGGCCCTTCGCCGGTACCATCGGATGGTGCCTACCGTCAAAGCACGTGTCCCGGCCGTCGAGGGGTGGTTCACGATCGGCGACGACCCCGCCCTGCTGGGGACCAGGTGCACGGCGTGCGGGACCTACTTCTTCCCCCGCGAGGAGTCGTTCTGCCGCAACCCGGCGTGCCGCGGCCGCGAGCTCGAAGCGGTCGAGCTCAGCCGCAGGGGCCGCGTGTGGTCGTTCACCGACAACCGCTACCAGCCGCCGCCGCCCTACGTGTCGCCCGACCCGTTCGTGCCCTACGCCATCGCCGCCGTCGAGCTCGAGCGCGAGCGGATGGTCGTGCTCGGCCAGCTCGAGGCCGGGGTCGACACGGCCGGGCTGCGCGCCGGCCAGGAGGTGGAGCTGGTGGTCGGCCCGCTCTACGAAGACGACGACCACGAGTACGTGGTGTGGAAGTGGAGGCCCGTATGAGCGAGGTGGCGATCCTGGGCGCCGGCATGCACCCGTGGGGCAAGTGGGGCCGCAACTTCGTCGAGTACGGGCTCGTCGCCGCCGAGGCCGCCCTCGACGACGCCGGGGTGGCGTGGCAGGACATCCAGTACGTCGCCGGCGCCGACACCATCCGCAACGGCTACCCGGGCTTCATCGCCGGGGCCACGTTCGCCCAGGCGCTGGGCTGGACCGGCAACCGGGTCGGCAGCTGCTATGCGGCGTGCGCCAGCGGCGCCCACGCCATCAACATGGCCCGCGCCCAGATCCTCGCCGGCTTCTGCGACGTGGCGCTCGTGGTCGGCGCCGACACGACGCCGAAGGGGTTCTTCGCGCCGGTGGGCGGGGAGCGCCGCGACGACCCCGACTGGTTGCGCTTCCACCTGCTCGGCGCCACCAACCCGACCTACTTCGCGCTCTACGCCCGCCGGCGGATGGAGGCGTACGGCGCTACCCCGCGCGACTTCGCCCTCGTGAAGGTGAAGAACTCGCGCCACGGGCTGGCCAACCCCAACGCCCGCTACCGCAAGGAGGTCTCGGTCGACGAGGTGCTCGCGTCGCCGATCGTCGCCGACCCCCTGCACCTGCTCGAGATCTGCGCGACGAGCGACGGCGCCGCAGCGCTGGTGCTGTCGAGCCTCGAGTACGCGCGCGCCCACGGCGCGTCACAGCCCGTGCGCGTGTCGGCGGTGTCGACGGTGACGCCCATGTTCCCCAACTCGGTCATCGAGATGCCCAACTTCGCGACCGACTCCGGCGCGGTGAGCGCACCACCGGAACGCACGTTCCGCGACTCGATCGCCCAGGCCGCGCTCGAGGAGGCCGGTATCGGGCCCGAGGACCTCGACGTCGCCGAGGTGTACGACCTGTCGACCGCGCTCGAGCTCGACTGGTACGAGAACATCGGGCTGTGCAAGGAAGGCGAAGCCGAGCGCCTCGTCAACGACGGCGACACGGCGCTCGGCGGCCGCATCCCCGTCAACCCGTCGGGCGGGCTGGCCTGCTTCGGTGAGGCCATCCCCGCCCAGGCGATCGCCCAGGTGTGCGAGCTCACCTGGCAGCTGCGCGGCCAGGCGGCCGGCCGCCAGGTCGAGGGCGCGCAGGTCGGCCTGTCCATCAACCAGGGCCTGTTCGGCCATGGTTCGTCCGTCATCGTGAAGAGGTAACGCACATGCCCGAGGCTTACATCGTCGACGCCATCCGCACGCCGGTCGGACGGCGCGGTGGTGGGCTGTCCAAGGTCCACCCCGCCGACCTCGGCGCCCACATCATCAAGGCGCTCGTCGACCGCACCGGCATCGACCCCCTCGCCGTCGACGACGTGATCTGGGGGTGCGTGGACGCCATCGGCCCGCAGGCCGGTGATATCGCCCGCACGTGCTGGCTGGTGGCGGGGATGCCCGAAGAGGTGCCGGGCACGACGATCGACCGCCAGTGCGGCTCGTCGCAGCAGGCCGTGCACTTCGCCGCGCAGGCGGTCATGAGCGGGACCAACGACGTGGTCGTCGCCGGTGGCGTGCAGAACATGAGCGCCATCCCGATCACGGCGGCCATGCTGGCCGGGCAGCAGTACGGGTTCGACGACCCGTTCCGTGGCTCACCGGGATGGCTGGCGCGCTACGGCGACCAGGAGGTGTCGCAGTTCCGCGGCGCCGAGATGATCGCCGAGAAGTGGGGCATCTCACGCGACGACATGGAGCAGTTCGCCGTCGAGTCGCACCAGCGCGCCATCCGGGCGCGCGACGAGGGCCGCTTCGACCGCGAGATCGTCCCGCTCGCCGGGGTGACCGCGGACGAGGGGCCGCGCGAGCCCAACTGGGAGAAGATCCGCTCGCTGCCCCCGCTGGTGCCCGACGGGAGGCTGACCGCGGCGGTGTCGAGCCAGATCTCCGACGCGTCGAGCGCCCTGCTCATCGTCTCCGAGCAGGCCCTGCGCGACCACAACCTCACGCCACGGGCGCGGGTCCACCACATCTCGGTGCGCGGCGCCGACCCCATCTACATGCTTACCGCGCCGATCCCGGCGACGGCCTACGCGCTGCAGAAGGCGGGCATGACGCTCGACGACATCGACCTCGTCGAGATCAACGAGGCCTTCGCGTCGGTGGTCCTCGCCTGGCAGAAGGAGACCGGCGCCGACCTGGCCAAGGTCAACGTCAACGGCGGGGGCATCGCCCTCGGGCACCCCCTCGGTGCGACCGGTGCGCGGCTGATGACGACGCTCCTGCACGAGCTCGAGCGCACCGGTGGGCGCTACGGCCTGCAGACGATGTGCGAGGGCGGCGGCCAGGCCAACGTCACCATCATCGAACGGCTGTAGTGGCGCTGTCCGACGACTCACTGCTCGCGCAGCGCGGGCGGGTGGTGCTGGTCACGGGCGGCAGCCGGGGGGTCGGGCGCGGCATCGCCGAGCGGTTCCTTGCCGCCGGCGCGTCCGTGGTGATCTGCGGCCGCCACGAGCCCGAGTCGCTCCCGTCGGCGGACGGTGCAACGGCCGCGTTCGTGGCGACCGACGTGCGCGACGCCGACCAGGTGCGTGCGCTCGTGGACGGCATCGTCGCCGAGCACGGCCGCCTCGACGTCGTGGTCAACAACGCCGGCGGCGCGCCGCCGGCCGAGTCGGCGACCGCGCCGGCGCGGTTCTCGACCGCCATCATCACGCTCAACCTGCTGGCGCCCCTGTACGTCGCCCAGGCCGCCAACGCGGTGATGCAGGCGCAGGACGACGGCGGGCTCGTGATCAACATCGGCAGCATCAGTGCGTCGCGGCCCAACCCGTCGGCGGTCGCCTACGGCGCGGCGAAGGCCGGCCTGGTGAACCTGACCGAGACGCTCGCTGTCGAATGGGCACCGAAGGTCCGGGTGAACCTCGTGGCCGCCGGCTACGTGCGGACCGAACAGTCGCACCTGTACTACGGCGACGAGGCCGGCATCGCGGCCGTCGGCGCGACGATCCCGCTCGGGCGCATGGCCGAGCCGGGCGACATCGGTGACGCGTGCCTGTTGCTGGCGTCGCCGCTGGCGCGCTACATCACGGGGGCCAACCTGGCCGTGCACGGGGGCGGCGAGCGCCCCGCGTACCTCGACGCGTCACAGGGCGACGTCGCCAAGGAGAAGGGGTAGGAGATGGGGGACCTCGGGTTCTGGGCGCTGGCGGCGGACGACCCCGCCTACCTCGCACTGGTCACGCCTGACGGCGAAGAGGTGCGCGCCGGCGACCTGCTGGCGTCCAGCAACCAGGTGGCCCACGGCCTGCGCGCCCTCGGGCTCACGGCGGGCGACGCCGTCGCCGTCCTGCTCCCCAACGGGCGCGAGTACATCGAGCTGTACCTGGCGTGCCTGCAGTGCGGCTGGTACCTGGTACCGATCAACCACCACCTGGTCGGACCCGAGGTCGAGTACATCGTGCGCGACTCCGAGGCGCGCGTGTTCGTGGCGCACGCCCGGTTCGCCGAGGTGGCGTCGTCGTTCGACTTCGACCCGGAGCGGCGGCTGTCGGTCGGCGGCGACATCGCGGGGTTCCGCCCGCTGTCGTCGGTGACCGCCGGGCAACCGACGAGCCTCCCGACCGACCGCACCACCGGGCTGGTCATGAACTACACGTCGGGGACGACCGGGCGCCCGAAGGGCATCCGGAGGGCGCTGCAGGGAGTCGACCCCGAGCAGGTGGCGGGGACGTTCGGCGGCATGCTGCTGCTATTCGGCCTGCAGCCCCGCGACAGCAACGTCCACATCGTCGGCTCCCCGCTCTACCACACGGCGGTGACCGTCTTCGCGGGCGGGGCGATGCACCTCGGCCACACCGTCGTGCTCATGGACAAGTGGACGCCCGAGGGGATGCTGCAGCTGATCGAGCGGCACCGGGTGACGTCGAGCCATATGGTGCCGACGCAGTTCCACCGGCTCCTCGCCCTCCCCGACGACGTGCGGTCGCGCTACGACCTCTCGTCGCTGCGCCACATGGTGCACGCCGCCGCCCCCTGCCCGCCCGACATCAAGCGGCGCATGATCGAGTGGTGGGGGCCCGTGATCGACGAGTACTACGCGGCGAGCGAAGGCGGGGGCACCATCGTGTTCGCCAAGGAGTGGCTCGACAAGCCGGGCACCGTCGGCAAGCCGTGGCCGATCTCGGAGATCGCCATCTTCGACGACTTGGGCAACCGGCTGACGGAGCCACACCAGATCGGCACGGTCTACATGCGGATGGGGACCTCGCCCACCTTCGAGTACTTCAAGGACAAGGAGAAGACGCAGAAGAACCGCATCGGCGACTTCTTCACCGTCGGCGACGTGGGGGAACTGGACGAAGACGGGTGGTTGTTCCTCCGGGACCGGAAGATCGACATGATCATCTCCGGCGGCGCCAACATCTACCCGAGCGAGATCGAGAGCGAGCTGCTCACCCACCCGAAGATCGGCGACGTGGCCGTGTTCGGCATCCCGCACGAGGATTGGGGCGAGGAGGTCAAGGCCGTGGTCGAGCCGGCCGCGGGCGTCACCCCGGGGCCGGAGCTCGAAGCCGAGATCCTCGCCTGGTGCGCCGGCCGCCTGGCCAAGTACAAGACGCCGAAGACGATCGACTTCGTGCCCGAGCTGCCGCGCGACCCGAACGGCAAGCTCTACAAGCGCAAGCTGCGCGACCCCTACTGGGAGGGCCGCGAGCGCGCCATCTGACGGCGCGGCCGCGGCGCGGCCGCGGCGCCGACACGGCGCCGCCGGCCGGTTGGCCGCGCCGGGTGGGGCTGCCCTATGTTCCGGCCGTGGAGGCCAACCTCGCTGACCTGTTCGAGCTGGCGGTGGACCACTTCGGCGACCGGGAGTACGTCGTCGCCGCTGGCAAGCGGCGGACGTTCGCACAACTGGAAGACCGCGCCAACCGCTTGGCCCACCACCTCGCCGCCCAGGGCGTGCGCCCGGGCGACCACGTCGGCATCTACGCCTACAACTCCGTCGAGTGGGTGGAGTCGTTGTGGGCGATCTTCAAGCTCCGTGCCGTGTGGGTCAACATCAACTACCGGTACGTGGAGGACGAGCTGCGCTACCTGTTCGACAACGCCGATCTGGTCGGGCTGATCCACGGGCGGGAGTTCGGTGACCGGGTGGCGTCGGTGGGCGACGCCATGCCGCTGGCGCGGTTCTCGCTCGTCATCGACGACGGGACCGATGTGGCCTACCCACGCGCCGATAGCGTCCCGTACGAAACGGCGATCGCGGAAGCTCCGGGCGGGCGCGACTTCGGGCCCCGCTCCCCCGACGACCACTACATCCTCTACACCGGCGGCACGACCGGCATGCCCAAGGGTGTCGTGTGGCGGCACGAGGACGTGTTCTACGCGTTGGGCGGCGGCATCAACCTCACGACGAACGAGCGCGTCGCCGACCCGTCCGACCTCGTCGCACGGGGCGCTGCCAACCCCTCGCAGCTGGTTTCGCTCCCCATCGCCCCGCTGATGCACGGTGCCTCGCAGTGGAGCGTCATGGGCGGCGCCTTCCAGGGCAACAAGGTCGTCCTCGTGCCCCACTTCGACCCCCGCCAGGTGTGGCAGCTGGTGCAGGACGAGAAGGTCAACCTGCTGTTCATCACCGGCGACGCCATGGCGCGCCCGCTCCTCGAGGTGCTGTCGCAGCCAGGCGCCGACTACGACACGTCGTCGCTGTTCGCGCTGGCGTCGACGGCGGCCGTGTTCTCCCCGTCGCTCAAAGACGAGTTCCTCACGCGGTTCCCCAATCTGGTGGTGAGCGACGCCATCGGCTCGTCGGAAACCGGTGGCAACGGCCACACCGTCGTGAAGAAGGGCACGGCGATGAAGGGCGGCCCCACGGTGAGTGTCGTGTCCGGGACTGTGGTGCTCGACGACGACCTCAACGAGGTGGCCCCGGGGTCCGGCGTGGTCGGCAAGGTGGCCCGGAGGGGCTACATCCCGCTCGGCTACTACAAGGACCCGGTCAAGACGGCCGAGACGTTCGTGGAGGCCAACGGCACCCGCTACGCCATGCCCGGCGACTACGCCGTCGTCGAAGCGGACGGGACCGTCACCCTCCTCGGCAGGGGCTCGGTGTCGATCAACTCGGGGGGCGAGAAGATCTACCCCGAGGAGGTCGAAGCCGCGGTGCGGTCGCACCCCGCCGTGTGGGACGCGACCGTCGTCGGCGCGCCCGACGAACGCTGGGGGCAGAAGGTCGTGGCCATCGTGTCGCTACGCCCCGGGGCGACCGTCGACCTCACGTCCGTGCAGGACCACTGCAGGAAGGTGATCGCCGGGTACAAGGTGCCGCGCGCCCTGCACATCGTCGACGAGGTCGTGCGCTCGCCGAGCGGCAAGCCCGACTACCGCTGGGCCTCGACCGTCGCCACGTCGCCCGGATGAAAGACGTCGGGCCGCTCGCCGGCCTCCGCGTCGTCGAGTTCGTCGGGCTCGGACCGGGGCCGTTCGCGGGGATGCTCCTCGCCGACCTCGGCGCGACCGTGCTGCGCGTGGACCGCCTCTCGGACGCGACGCGCGCGTCGCGAGCGCACCCGCCGCGCGGCCCGCTGCACCGCGGCAAGGGCTCGGTCGCGGTGGACCTCAAGCACCCGTCGGCCGCGGCGTTCGTGCTGCGGTTGGTCGAGCACGCGGACGCGCTCATCGACGTCTGGCGCCCCGGTGTGGCCGAACGGCTCGGCGTGGGCCCCGACGACTGCCTGGCGCGTAACCCGCGGCTGATCTACGGGCGGCTCACGGGCTGGGGCCAGGAGGGGCCGTGGGCGTCGATGGCGGGCCACGACATCGACTACATCGCCCTGGCCGGCGCGCTCGAGCCGCTCGGCCGCGCCGGCGAGCCGCCCACGCCACCGATCAACGTGCTCGGGGACTTCGCCGGCGGGGGCATGCTGCTCGCGTTCGGGATCGTGTGCGCGGCGCTCGAGGCGACGCGCTCTGGGAAGGGCCAGGTCATCGACGCCGCCATGATCGACGGCGCCGCGCTGATGATGGCGCCGTACTACACGGCGCGCGCATCGGGCTCCTGGGGCCCGCGCGGTACCAACATGCTCGACACCGGCGCGCCCTTCTACGACGTGTACGAGACGGCGGACGCCAAGTGGATGGCGGTGGGTGCCATCGAGCCGCAGTTCTACGCCGCGCTGCTCGGCGGCCTCGGCCTCGCCGGTGACCCGCTCTTCGCCGAGCAGCACGACCGGGCGCAATGGGCGGCGCAGAAGGCGCGCGTCGCGTCCGTGTTCCGCACGCGGACACGCGCGCAATGGTGCGACGTGTTCGACGGTACGGACGCGTGTGTCGCACCCGTGCTCGACCCGGTCGAAGCGCCCGCGCACCCGCACCACCGCGCGCGCGGCACGTTCGTCGATCAACAACCCGCCGCTGCACCGCGGTTCAGCCGCACACCACCGGGCGCTCCCGGTCCCGCGCACCATGCAGGTGAGGGCGCGGACCTGCGCGAGTGGGGCATCCCTGACGAAGACGTCAGTGCCCTACGCGACGCGCGCGTGATCTGGTAACGCGCCTCTATCCACAGGGATGACCTGCGGAAATACAGGTACGCGATTCGCGCGGGTCGAGTTCGTCGTGCCAGCACCATATGTCTGTCTTGTCGCGCAAGTGTGGTTCGCGCACCAGCGGTTCGACACTCGTGCGGAACGACCCACTAGCGTTTGGGCGGATGCGGGGGTTTCAGAAGCTTGTTGCACTGTTCGCCGCGCTTGCAGCACTGGCGGGAACTGCGTTCGCCGCTGCGGGACCGACATCACCGCCGTCGTTTGACGCGTCGATCAGCCCAGGCACGGTTGCGCTCGCGTTCGAGTGGGCGATCGACGTCGAACGCGGCCAGCACGGCCTCGGGCCGCTCGTCATCGACGCGGTCGAGAACGTGCAGGCAGTCAACTGGTCCAGCCTGATGGCGTACACGGGCACGCTCGCCGAGGACCCGAACACGAGGGCGGCGATCGCGTCGTACCAACCCAACTGGCGCGCCTTCGGCGAGAACGTCGGCGTGGGTGCGACGCCACAGTCCATCGAGGCCGCCTTCATGGCGTCGCCGCCCCACCGGGCCAACATTCTCGGGAATTACACCCACGTCGGCGTCGGCGTCGTGAGCGCCAACGGCCGCCTCTGGGTGACCGAGCGTTTCTACAGCTAGCGCTGTCATTCGTCGCCCGCGCGCGTCAAGCTGATGGCATGGCGCACGTCGACACGTCGGGCATCGACGACCTCCTCGAGGTCGTCTGGGACCGGAAGGCGACCGACCTCCTCCTGACGGCAGGCTCACCGCCGCTGATCCGCGTCGACGGCACCATGTCCGCCATCGACGGGCGCGCCGCGCTCACTCCTGACGACACCGAGCGGGTGGTCGCCGGCGTCATCGGCGATGCCCTTGCCGAGCTGCGCAAAGAGCGGGAGCTCGACTTCGCCTTCGGCTGGCGCGAGCTCGCCCGCTTCCGCGCCAACGCCTTCTTCGAGCGTGGCGCCATGACGTTGTCGGTGCGCAAGATCCCGCTCGAGATCCCGACGCTCGGCGAGATCCGGCTGCCCGCCGTGGTCGAGGAGTTCCTGTCGATGCCGCAGGGCCTGGTCCTCGTGACCGGGCCGACCGGCGCCGGGAAGTCGACGACCCTCGCGTCGATGCTCGACTGGATCAACGCCCATCGCGCGACCCACATCGTGACGATCGAGGACCCGATCGAGTACATCCACCGGCACAAGAAGTCGGCGGTGAACCAGCGCGAGGTCGGCGAGGACACGCACTCCTTCGCGCGGGCGCTCCGGTCCGTCCTGCGCGAGGACCCAGACGTCGTGCTCGTCGGGGAGATGCGCGACCAGGAGAGCATCCAGACGACGCTGACGATCGCGGAGACCGGCCATCTCGTGTTCGCCACGCTCCACACCAACGACACGGCGACGGCGCTGGACCGGATCGTGGACGTGTTCCCCACGGACCGCCAGCAGCAGGTCCGGGTCCAGCTGGCGGCCGTCCTCGTGGCTGTCGTCGCGCAGCGCCTCGTCCCGAAGATCGGCGGCGGGCTCGTGGCCGCGTTCGAGCTGCTGGTCGCCAACACCGCCGTGCGCAACCTCATCCGTGAGGGGAAGTCGGCGCAGCTGCGGAACGTGCTGATGACCAACCAGCGCATCGGGATGCAGACGCTGGAGATGGACCTGTCTCGGCTCGTCGCCGACGGGGTGGTGACCTACGACGCCGCCGTCGCGAAGTCCGTCGTCCCCAAGGACGTGAGAGCCGCCGCTACAGCCCCATGAAGCTGCCGCCGTCGCAGACGATCGTCTGCCCGGTCACGAACGACGCGCCGTCGCCCGCGAGGAACACGGCCACTGGCCCGATATCGGTCTCCGGGTCGCCGATGCGCCGGAGCGCGGTGCGCGCGGCGACGGCATCGCGCAGGTCGGGATCGCCGGCGAAGGCGGCGGAGAGCGCCGGGCTTTCGGCGACCGGCCCGATGCAGTTGACGGTGATCCCCTCGGGGCCCCACTCCTTGGCGAGCGACTTGGCGAACGTCCGCTGGGCGCCCTTGACCGCCGAGTAGATCGGCCGCGTGGCGCTGCCCTCGACGCCCGATGGTGAACTGATGAGGATCAGGCGGCCGCGCCGGCCGGCGCGCCGCAGGTGCGGGTAGGCGGCACGGGCGCAGTAGAACGAGCCCCATACCGCGGTCCCCGCATTCGACCGCCAGATCTCTGCGTCCGCGTCGTCGAGACGGTGGGCGCGCGCCGGCTTGTAGGCGTTGTGCACCATCACCTCGAGGCCACCGAAGCGTTCGACAGTCACCTCGACCGCGGCCCGGACGGACGCGTCGACCGTGACGTCGGTCTCGATGCACAGCGCGCTGCCGCCGGCGGCCCGGATGGCGGCGGCGACGGGCTCTCCCGTCTCCGCGCGCCGGGCGGCGACCACAACGTTGGCGCCTGCCGCGGCGAGGGCGCGGGCGATGCCCTCACCGACGCCCTGGCCGGCGCCGGTGACGATGGCGGTGCGGCCGGCGAGCGCGGTCATGGCGCCATCCACGTCCCGCCGTCCGCGGTCAGCGTCACGCCGGTCAGCGCGGCCGTATCGCCCACGGCGAGCGCGCACACCGCCCGGGCGACGGAGGCCAGGTCGGCGACGGCCGCCGTGCCGAGCGCCGGCGGCGAGAGCGAGACCGACGGCAGGTCCGCGGCGCCCGGTGCCAGTCCGGCGAGGTCGGCGGCAAGGACGTTCATCACGATGCCGTCCGCGCCCCACTGGCGCGCCGCCGACTTCACGAGCAGGCGCTGCGCCTCGGCCGCGGCGGCGAACGCGGCGAGGCCGGGTGCGCCGGCCATCCCGATGGTCGGCACCACCACGACGACACGCCCACCCGGCCGTCGCAGGTGCGCGAACGCATCGTGCAGGGACGCCAGCAGGTCGAGCACGGGGCGGTCGAAGGCCGCCACCAGGTCGTCGTCACCGAGATCGGCGAACGGGCGGACGGCGGGAGGCTCCGCCCACGGCCCGAGGTGCACGTAGGCATCGACGTCGCCCTGCGCGTCCCACGCCCCGAGCGGTGACACCTCGGCGCCGAGCGCGGCGAGCCGCTCGACGACGCGCGCCCCGAGCGGGGTGCGCGCCCCCTCGACGACGACGGCGCCGGTCACGTCGACGTGGTGAGGACGAACGTGAGCACGGCGTGGGCCACCGGCCCCTCGGGCACCTCCGGCGAGGTGATGACCGCGTCGAAGATGGCGGTGCGCCCCCGCATGCGGAGCGTCGTGAGCTCCACCCACAGGTCGCCGACGGGCGCCCCGCGCAGGAACTGCATGGACAGGTCCGCGGTGAAGGCGTCACTGCCCGGGGGCTGGTGGGCGACCGCCATCATCCATCCCACCGCGTCCATGAACCCGACCAGGGCGACGCCGTTGATGACGCCGCCCGGGCGCAGGTCGAACTCCTGCGGGCGCCGGCGCGCCACGAGGCGGCCCTCTTCGAGGACCTCCAGCGTGACCAGGCGGCCCCCGCCCGACGTCTGGCGCGAGTCGAACCACTCCTGGACGTCCTCGAGCGTGCCGTGGAGCACTGCGGTCGGGCTGGGAGGCCGGCGGCGTCAGCCGCGGGCCAGGAGCTGGTCGGGGCCGAGGCCGGTGAAGGGACGGAAGTCGGGGCCGGCGCGCAGGTGGTGCCCACCGTCGACGTACACGACGGTGCCCGTCACGAACCGCGACTCCGGCCCGATCAGGAACCGCACCGCCTCCGCGACGTCGGCGGGCTGGGCGACCTCCCCCATGGGGATGTTGCGCAGGTAGCTCTCGAAGACGCTGCTGTCGCGCGGGATCCCCTCCATGATCTCGGTCTCCGTGAACCCGGGGGCGACTGCGTTGCACCGCACCCCCGCCGCCCCGTAGTCGTCGGCGGCGTTGCGCATCATGTGCTCGATGCCCGCCTTGCCGACGGGGTAGGCGCCGAACACAGGATGGGTCACGCTCCCCGCGATCGACGACATCCCGACGAACGAGCCTCCGCCGGCGGCGACGAGATGGCGCACGGTGTGCTTCAGCGTGAGCATGGTGCCGATCACGTTCAGCTCGAGCACCCGCCGGAACTCCTGGACGTCCTGGAGGTGGTAGGGCGCCATCCCGCCGCCACCGCCCGCGTTGGCGACGACGCCGCGCAACGGGCCCGCCGCGGCAGCGCGCTCGACGGCGACGACGACCTGGTCCTCGACGGTGACGTCGGCGACGACCCACTGGGCGCGCGGGATGCCCGCGGCCGCAGCTTCGAGGCGCGACTGCGTGCGGCCGCAGATCGTCACCATGGCGCCATCGGCGGCGAGCCGGGCCGCGCAGGCGCGCCCGATCCCGGTGCCCCCGCCCGTGACGAGGACCGACCAGCCGTCGAGCGCCGTCACGCGAGCTTCGGGATGACCTGCTCCGCGCACAGGGTGACCGTGCGCCAGGCCTCGTCGATCGGCATGCCGCCCACCAGCGGGTGCATCGACAGCCCGCCGAAGGCGTCGCCGGCGGCGCGCGCCTTTTCGACCGTCTCCTCGGGCGTGAGGATCGTGTAGATCCCCTCCTCGCGCAGCTCGCCCACGGTGGTGGCGTGGGAGTGGACGGCCGACCGGATGTCGGGCGTCTGCCAGGCCGCGTAGGTAGTCGCCTCGTGGAGGAAGTACGTGCCGAGCTCGGCCCACGCCTTGTCGGGGTCCTCGGCGACGTGGATGTGCGACATGTGCTCGGGGGGCATGACGGCGAAGCCCTGCACGCCGTGCTCCGCGCACTGGGCGTAGTAGTACGCCTCGAGCTCGGGCATGTTGGCCGCCGGCATGAACGGCAGGCCGAACCGTGCGGCCCGGCGTGCGGACACCTTTGCCGTCCCCCCGATGAGCAGCGTGGGGTGGGGCTGCGTGAACGGCCGGGGCGTCACCTGGACGGTCGTGCCGCGGTACTCGAAGGGCTCGCCGGTCCACGCCTTGAGCATGGTGTCGACGACCTCGTCCATGAGCTTGCCCCGGTCGGCCCAGCTCTTCTGGTGGGCGGCGTACTCGGAGGGGCGGTAGCCGACGCCGGCGATGACCGTGAGCCGGCCGCCGCTGAACAGGTCGAGCACGGCGATGTCCTCGGCGATCCGCAACGGGTCGTGCAGCGGCACGAGGAGGGCCGAGATGGTGACGGCCGTGGTCTTGGTGCGCCCGAAGATCGCCCCGGCGGTGATCAATGGCGACGGGCTCCACCCGTCCGGGGCGCCGTGGTGCTCCTCGAGGGTGACCATCGAGAAGCCGTGCTGCTCTCCGTACTCGGCAAGGTCGAGCGTCGCCTGGTAGCGCGACGCCATCTCCTTGGGCTCGAGGCCCGGTTGCACCTGGTTGAACCGCATCATCGCCATGACCATGGCCGCCATCTTCACACGGCCGGGCCGACGCCTGCAGGAGCGCCTGCAGGGGCGGAGCGGCCGCCTGTCAGCGGGCGGCCCAGCGCGGCGGGCGCTTCTCGATGAACGCCGCCAGCCCCTCCCGGTTGTCCTCGGAGCGGGCCGCCTTCGACATGCCCTCGATGGAGCGCCGCCAGCCCTCCTCGTCGGGGGCGAACGTGGCGTCGGCGACCACGGCGCGCGACTCGCGCACGGCGATCGGCGCGTTGGCGAGCACCCGCTCGGCCAGCGCACGGGCCGCCTCCAGCGCACCGCCGTCGTCGGTGAGGACGTTGACGAGGCCGAAGGCGTAGGCCCGCTCGGCCGTGATGGGGTCGCCGGTCAGTGCGCACTCCATGGCCACGTTCAGCGGGATCTTGCGGCCCAGGCGGAACAGGCCGCCGGCGCCGGCGACGAGGCAACGCTTGACCTCGGGGATGCCGAAGGTGGCGCTCCGCCCGGCGGTGACCAGGTCGCACGCCAGCACGATCTCCGTGCCGCCGGCCAGCGCCGGGCCCTCGACGGCGGCGATCACGGGCTTGGTCCGCACCCGGCGGGTGAACCCGGCGAACCCCCCTCGCTCGGTCTGGATCGTGGCCGCCCGGCCTCCGGCCACCTCCTTCAGGTCCGCGCCGGCACAAAAGGCGGGAGGCACTCCGGTGAGGATGGCCAGCCAGAGGTCAGGTTCCCCTTCGACCTCGTCGATGGCAGCCTCGATCCCGCGGGCGACGTCGCCGTTGACGGCGTTGCGGGCTTCGGGCCGGTTGATGGTGATGACGGCGAGATGGCCGTCAACGCGGTACTCGACAGCGGTCACCGTGCCTACGTAGCACACCTGCCGCTAGGGTCGGCCGGCGTGAAGCTCGGCCTGACCCTCGGGTACTGGGGCGCGCAGCCGCCGGTGGACGCCCTCGACAAGGTCCTCGAGGCCGAACGGCTCGGCTACGACATCGTGTTCACCGCCGAGTCCTGGGGCTCCGATGCCTTCACGCCGCTGGCCTGGTACGGGTCGCGCACCAGCCGCATCCGTCTCGGGACGTCGATCGTGCAGATCTCGGCGCGCACACCGGCCGCGTGCGCGATGAGCGCGCTGACGCTCGACCACCTGTCCGGTGGGCGGATGGTGCTCGGGATCGGTGTCAGCGGGCCGCAGGTGGTCGAGGGCTGGTA
>Ga0070741_10000749_pt1 | contig 109559 bp, 110 predicted proteins | sample Coa_R1_4_FD_66440 | JGI IMG/M metagenome (GOLD analysis project Ga0070741, IMG submission 66440) | Surface soil microbial communities from Centralia Pennsylvania, which are recovering from an underground coalmine fire - Coalmine... | ecosystem: Environmental > Terrestrial > Soil >...
GCTGACCCGCGGCGGGCGGCCACGGGCGGGAGCCTGGGTGCTTCGGCGCAGCGCGAGTCCGGCCATGTCTTGCCTGGCCGCAAGGCGGCCGATCATTAGTGAAAGTAATTAACAAATTAAATAAACAAATTGGCAAAAGCAAGCGCCGCTGCCTTCCGGCGCGCTTCGCCATGGGCAGGTACCTGAAATAAAAGATGTATCAGCGGCCGGCCGGTTCCGGGGGTGTGCCGCCGCGGCCTGCGGTTCTGCTTTAATACAGCCCCTGTCGACCACGGACCCGCCATGCTCTCCGAAGCCGAGCGCGTTGCCGCGCTGCTCGAGGCGCAGCGCAAGGCTGCGGCCCTGTTCTCGCGCATCGAAAGCCTGATCCGCCCCGGCATCACCGAATTGCAGCTGACCCGCGACATCGCCGAGCTCGGGCGGCGCGAGTTCGGCGTCGAGCAGAACTGGCACAAGCGCATCGTGCGCGCCGGGCCGAATACGCTGGCGCCTTACGACGAGAACCCGCCGGACCTGACCGTGGGCGAGGACGACATCCTGTTCGTCGACCTGGGCCCGGTGTTCGAGGCCTGGGAGGCGGACTTCGGCCGCACCTACGTGCTGGGTCGGGATCCGCACAAGCTGCGCCTGCGCGACGACGCGGCCGCCGCCTTTGCCGCCGCCAAGCGGTACTTCCAGGAGCGCCCGCGCATCACCGGCAGCGAGCTGTATGCCCACGTCCGCGAGCTGGCGCGGCAGGGCCGCTGGGAGTTCGGCGGCAAGCTGGCGGCGCACCTGATCGGCGAATTCCCGCACAAGTCATTGCCGGTGGACCCGGCGGTGGCCTGGGCCGACGCAGGCAACCACACGCCGATGCGCGGGCTCGATCCGCTGGGGCGCGAGCGGCACTGGATCCTGGAGATCCATTTCGTCGACCGGCGCCGCCGGATCGGCGCCTTTTACGAAGAGCTGCTCACCATCGGCTGAGCGGCTCGCGGAGCGGGGCGCCGGCCGCCTAAAATCGGCCGATGAATGCCTCCCTGCTTGTCGCCGCCCTGTTCGCCGCCGCGATCGGCGCCCTGCTGGCCTGGATGGCCGGCCGCGCCGCCATCGAGCGGCAGCGCAGCCTGACCGCCGCGGCGCAAGCCGGCGCCGAGGCCCGCGCGCAGGCGCTGGCCGCGCGCGAGCAGGAACTGGCGGCGTTGCGTGCCACGCACGAGCAGGTGCGGGGCCAGCTGGCGGCGGCGGAATCCGAGCGCGCGGTGCTGCGCGCGACCCTGGAGCAGGAGCGCGGCGCCGCTGTCGACAAGCTGAAGCTGCTGCAGCAGGCCAGCGAGGAGATGACGCTGCGCTTCAAGCAGCTGTCGCAGGAGATTCTCGAGGACAAGGCGCGCCGTTTCACCGAGCAGAACCAGCAGAACCTGGAGCAGGTGCTCAAGCCGCTGCGCGAGAAGATCGCCGGCTTCGAGCAGCAGGTGAAGCAGGCTTACGATTCGGAGACGCGCGACCGCGTCGCGCTGAAGGAGCAGATCGCGCAGCTGGCGCGGCTCAACCAGCAGGTCTCGGCCGAAACCAGCAGCCTGGCCGGCGCGCTGCGCGGCAATGTGCGTACCCAGGGCACCTGGGGCGAGCTGGTGCTGGAGCGCATCCTGGAGATGTCCGGCCTGGAGAAGGACCGCGAGTACCAGACCCAGGTCAGCGGCCAGAGCGAATCCGGCCAGCGCTACCGGCCCGACGCCGTGGTGCACCTGCCCGGCGGGCGCGACATCATCATCGACTCCAAGGTTTCGCTCACCGCCTACACCCGCCTGGTGGATGCCGCCGGCGAGGCCGAGCGAGCCGCCGCGCTGGCCGCCCACATCAGCTCGCTGCGCAGCCACATCCGCGAGCTGGGCGGCAAGAACTACCATGCCATCGAAGGCCTCGGCTCGCTCGACTTCGTGTTGATGTTCGTGCCCAACGAGGCGGCCTACATCGAGGCGGTGAAGAACGCGCCCGAGCTGTACCAGGAAGCGCTGGACCAGAACATCGGGCTGGTCTGCCCCTCGACCCTGCTGCCGACGCTGCGGACCATCGACAACCAGTGGAAGGTGGAGCGGCAGAACCGCAACGCGATGCAGATCGCCGACGAGGCCGGTCGGCTCTACGACAAATTCGTCGGCTTCGAGCAGGACCTGAGCCGCCTCGGCAACGCCATCGAACTGGCCGGCAAGCTTTACGTCGACGCCCGCGGCAAGCTGCTGGAAGGCCCCGGCAACGTGGTGCGCAAGATCGAGCTGCTGAAAAAACTCGGCGCGAAGGCCGGCAAGCAGCTGCCGGAGGCGCTGCGCCAGCAGGCCTTGTTCGAGTCGGGCGAGGGCGAGGAGGAGGGCACGCCGCCGGAGCAGGGCTGAACCGCATTCACACGAGGGGCGCCGGCAGCGCGAACGGCGGCCAGCCCCGGCATCTCCTTGCGCGGGTTGCGTTTCCCGGTCCTTGCGTGCGGCGGCAGCTGTCGCCGCGCTTGCGCAAAGCGGCATGCGGGCGCAGGCTGTTTTTCCCGCTCAAGGAAAAGGAAGCCCGCATGTCCCTCAACATCCTCTATACCGCCCACGCCACTTCCACCGGCGGCCGCAACGGCCATACGGCCTCGTCCGACGGCATCGTTTCGGTCGACCTGTCCGTACCCAAGGCCATGGGCGGCCCGGGCAAGCCCGGCACCACCACGCCCGAAGACCTGTTCGGCGCCGGCTACGCCGCCTGCTTCGGCAGCGCCACCGACTTCGTCGCCAAGCAGATGAAGCTGCCGGTCACCGCCGTCCGGGTCGACGCCGCCGTCGGCATCGGCACGCGCTCGGAGGGCGGTTTCGGCCTCAAGGTGGCGCTGGAGGTGACCGTCAGCGGTATCGGCCAGGCCGAAGCGGAGAAGCTGGTGGCCAAGGCCCACGAGGTCTGCCCCTACTCCAACGCCACCCGCAACAACGTCGAAGTGACGCTGACGACCCGCGCTGCCTGAGGCGGTCCCCGCGGCGGACACGGCGCTTTCCCCGCCGCCGCTTCGCGCAAAGAAAAAGCCCGGCCCGTCTCGCGACGGGCCGGGCTTTTTTAAAGCCCTACAGCCGGATCAGGGCGTCGTGACGCAGGCCTGATACACGTCCAGCTCGCCGATCGCCTGGGCCAGGGTGGCATTGGTGTTGATCTGCACCTGGTTGAACGGCTTGGTGGCGGTCAGGCCGAGGAAGGCCTGGCTCGGATTGCCGAGCAGCTGCAGCAGATCCAGCTGCAGGAAGCCGCTGTTGCTGGCGCTGTCCTGCGTCACGCCGTTGAGCAGCGTGTCGACGGTGAGGCCATTCAGCAGCGCCAGGGTCAGCACCTGGGTCGGGTTGGAGACCACGAAGCCCACGGTGTGGCCGGCGTCGATGGTGGCGTTGTGGTTGAGCGTCAGGCTCTGGTTGTTCATGGACAGCAGCGCCACGGTCTTGTCCATGTAGGCGTAGTTGCTCAGGTCCGAGTTCACCGCGTTCGCGGGCTGGCTCACCTGGCAGTCCAGGCAGGTCAGGGCGCCGCTGCTGGTGGTCGCCACGCTGGTGTCGGCGTCGGTGAAGCCCACCGTCGGCACCGCGGTGCCGCCGCTGTTGACCCCGCAATCCGCCTTCACCGGTGCCGCCAGGCCGACATACAGGTTGGCCTGGGCGGTCGCGCTGCTGCCCAGCGGAGGTGTGCCGCAGCTCAGGCCGAAGGCGTAGATGTTCGGCGTGGCCGGCGCGGTCAGGGTCACCGTGCCGGAGCCGGAGAACGCGGTGCCGGTCCAGCCCACCAGGCCGGCGGTGTTGCTGGCGGTGCAGCTGATGCCCACCGGCAGCGTGTAGGTCAGCGTGAAGCTGCCGCCCGCGGCCACCGGATTCGGCCAGACGCTCACCGAGGCCGTGCCCAGCGGCAGGGCGCCGCCGCTCGACGAACTGCTGCTCGAGCCGCCCGAGGAGGAGCTGCTGCTCGACGAGGAGCCGCCGCTGCTCGAGCTGGAGGACGAGGACGAGCTGCCGCCCGAGCTGCTGGAGCTGGAGGAGTTCAGCACCTTGGTGCTGACGCAGGCCTGGTAGACGTCGGTCTGCTGCAGGGCCGAAACCAGTCCGCCGCTGTTGACCTGGATCGCGTTGAACGGCTTGGTGGTGACGAAGCCGATGAACGAGCGGTTCGGGCTGGCCAGCAGGCTCAGGATGTCGAGCTGCAGCGCCGAGCCGCCGCTGGCGCCGGCGGTGTCCGCCGGAACGCCGTCGAGCAGGGTGCTGACGCTGATGTCCTGCAGCAGGCTCAGGGTCAGCAGGCCGTCATCGCCCGGACGCGAGATCTCGAAGCCCGCCAGGGTGCCGGCCGGGTAGGTCTGCGTCGTATCCGTCACCTTCGCGCCAACGCTGCCGCCGAGCAGGCCGACCGGCAGGTTGAGGATGGTGAAGTCGTTCGGATCCTGGTCGACGATGTTGTTGGGCTGGAACACCCCGGCTTCCACCGTGATGCCGGTGGTGACGGGCGAAACCACCGCCGTCGGCTCGAGCAGGTTCAGCGTCGACACCGCCTGGCCGTTGAAGGAGACGCCGCAATCCGTCGGCTTGGGCACGCCGTCGAACAGCTTGTCCGAGGCGGCGAAGGCGTTGTTGTCGGTGGTGCAGACGACCGAGTAGGTGTAGATGTTCGGCACCGCCGGCGCCGTCAGCGCCACCGAGCCGCCGAAGACCCCCTGCGAGCCTAGCCACTTGGGATCGGCCGCGGTGTTGTTGGCGGCGCAGGTGCTGGTGGAGTCGACCGTGGTCGTGCCCGTGTAGAACAGGGTGAATCCGTCGTTCGGGTGCACCGAGTTCGGCACCACCTTCAGGCTCACGCCGCCGTTGGCGGGCGGGCTCACGCCGTCGTTCAGCTGCGCCGCGGCGGTGAAGGTCTGGCCGTTGGTGGTGCAGGCGATGGCGTAGATGTAGACGTCGGGCGTCGCCGGCGCCGTCATCGGCACCGTGCCGCCCGCGGGGGGCACCGTGCCGATCCACTTGGAATCGCCGGCGCTGTTGCTGGCGACGCACACCGTGGAGGCGTTCTGGACGCGCGGGCCGGTGTAGATCAGGTTGAAGGCCTGGTTCGGGACGACCGACGAGGGCACCAGCTTGATCGTGACGCCGCCGTTGTCGGTGGGTCCGCCGCTGGACGAGCCGGACGACGAGGAGGAAGCGCCGCTGCTGCTGCTGGCGCCGGAGGAAGCGCCGCTGCTGGCGCCGGAGGAGGCGCCGCTAGAGGCGCCCGAGGATGCGCCGCTCGACGCGCCCGACGCACCCGAGGAAGCGCCCGACGAGGCGCCGCCGCTGCCGCCGCCGCCGCCGTTGAAGTTGCCGCCATTGGCATGGCAGCCCGCCAGGCCCAGCGCGGCGGTGAGCAGGAGCGCGGCGACGCCGCGCGAGGAGATACCCAACTTGATGATGCCGTTCATGATGACTTTTCCTGAGCCTGGGCTCTGATTACTTTTCCAGAATCCTGAATTCGACGCGACGGTTACGCTCGCGGTCCTCGGCGGTACGCTCCGGGCTGATCAGCGGCTGGGTCTTGCCGTAACCCCTGGCGCTGACCTGCTCGGGCTTGGCGCCGCGGCTGATCAGGTAATTGCGCACCGCTTCCGCACGCGCCTGCGACAGCTTGAGGTTGGCGGCGGCGCTGCCGATGCTGTCGGTGTGGCCGGCGATCTCGACCCGCAGGTTCGGCTGGCCGGTGAAGGCCGGCGCGATGGTGTCGAGGATGGTCTGCGCATTGACCATCAGGCGCGCCTTGTTGAACTCGAAGGTCACGCCGTTGAGCTCGATCTGCTGGCCGGGGATGACGCAACCGTGGGCGTCGACCTTCAGGCCATGCGGCGTGTTGGGGCACAGGTCGTGCTCGTCGTCCACGCCGTCGCCGTCGCTGTCCACCCAGGGCCGCGGGATTTCCTTGGCCAGCGGGGTCATCACCGGGGGCATCGGCGCCGGCACTTCGACCACGTGCTCCACCACGCGGCCCAGCGGCACTTCGATGCCGATCGAGGCGCGGTAGTCGTTGTAGCCGTCCTCGAAGGTGTCGTGGATGTACTGGGCCTGGGCGCGCAGGCGGATGCCGTGGTACAGCTCCTTGGTCACCAGGCCCAGCCCGGCCTCGCCGTTGAAGCTGGTGGCCTGCTTGTCGCGCGGGATCACGTCGTTGTACATGGCGCCGATGCCGCCGAAGACGAACGGCGTCACGGTGGCCTTGCGCCGGTCCCACAGGCTGTAGGCGACGTCGATCATGCCGCCCCACTGGTAGAAGTTGGTGCCGCAGTCGTTACAGGTCTCCAGCGTGGAGCCGATCACGTTGCCTTCCAGCGACCAGTGCTCGCTGAACTGGTTGCCGTAGAGGAAGGTGAAGGAAAAGCCCGTGCCCTGGACGCCGCGGTCGAGGTTGGGGGCGAAGCGGCCCTTGTCCGGCTTGAAGAAGCCGGGCATGAAGGCGACGTAGTCGCTGTATGCCAGGCCCTCCTGGGTGTTGACGCTGGGCGAAGACGAATCGTCGGCAACGGCCGCGGCGGAGACCATCGCCAGCACAGCAGCTGCGATCGGAGTTAGACGGATGCGCATGGGCACGACTTCCCTAAGTTTATTGTGCAACTCCCAAGTACCCCATTACGGATACCCGGCCCTGATGAATTTTTCGTGATCCCGCGGGAGGAGGCGCTACCTGCGTACTGGCTGACCGCATTTCCCCCTCAGCCCGGAACTCGCACGTACCTGCATCTTTGCACCGAGTGTAACTGACTTCGCTGTAAAAAGAGAAAGTTATTTGCACTTCTTGGAGCAAAGTACGGGCCAGGAACCCGGGCGGTCGGCGGCAAGCCGCGCTCCGGGCGGATGCCGGGACCTGGGTCACGGCTCAGGATGGCCGGGGCGCGGTGGCCGGCAAGGCCCAAAACCCGGCCGGGTTACGCTCGAAAGGTCAGGTTCCGGGGGGGTGTGAACGCGCGCAGGCTGGAGGGACCAGGCGCTTGCAAGTAGACCCATCGGCGGGAGCCGAGTTAGCCCCGGCGGAAAAACGCCCCCGGCAGGGCGCGAGCCACGTCGGGCCGCGCCGCGGACCCGGCCAGTCGGCAATTACCGCAGGGAAAGTGGAGCGGGTGATGGGAATCGAACCCACGTTAGCAGCTTGGGAAGCTGCAGTTCTACCATTGAACTACACCCGCTCGAGGCCTGTTAAGGCCAGGAAAGTTTAAACGATTGCCGCCCGGCAGGCACCGCCGGGTGGTGGAGTAGAATGCAACTCCATCCACCGCTTCGAAAGCCATGCAGATCGTCGTCAACGGCGAAAGCGCCAGCGTCTCCGAGGGCCTCAGCCTGGCGCAGCTGGTGGCCGAGCTGCGCCTGGGCGGACAGCGCCTGGCGATCGAGCTGAACGGCGACATCGTGCCGCGCAGCCGCTGGCCCGAGGTGCGCCTGAACCCGGGCGACCGCGCCGAGATCGTCCGCGCCATCGGCGGTGGGTGAACCGTCTCGAACGGCCGTCCCGCCCCCGCGGCCCGGCTGCCACACTGGATTGACCGCAATGACCCGACCCGAAGCCACGCAAAACCTGCAAGACCGCCTGACCATCGCCGGCCGTTCCTACGCTTCCCGCCTGCTGGTGGGCACCGGCAAATACCGGGACCTGGACCAGACCCGCAGCGCGGTCGAGGCCAGCGGCGCGGAGATCGTCACCGTGGCGATCCGCCGCACCAATATCGGGCAGAAACCGGGCGAGCCCAACCTGCTCGAAGTGCTGCCGCCGGACCGCTACACCATCCTGCCGAACACCGCCGGCTGCTACACCGCCGACGACGCGGTGCGCACCTGCCGCCTGGCCCGCGAGCTGCTGGACGGGCACAAGCTGGTCAAGCTCGAAGTGCTGGGCGACCAGAAGACCCTGTTCCCGGACGTGACCGCGACCCTCGCGGCGGCCGGGCAGCTGGTGAAGGAGGGGTTCGAGGTGATGGTCTATACCAGCGACGACCCGATCATCGCCAAGCGCCTGGAGGACCTGGGCTGTGTCGCGGTGATGCCGCTGGCGGCGCCGATCGGCTCGGGCCTGGGGGTGCAGAACCGCTACAACATCCTCAGCATCGTCGAGAACGCCCGGGTGCCGATCCTGGTGGACGCCGGCGTCGGCACCGCCTCGGACGCGGCCATCGCCATGGAGCTGGGCTGCGACGGCGTGCTTATGAACACCGCCATCGCCGAGGCCCGCGATCCGGTGCTGATGGCCAGCGCCATGCGCCATGCCATCATCGCCGGCCGCGAGGCCTTCCGCGCCGGGCGCATGCCGCGCCGGCGCTACGCCTCGGCCTCCTCGCCACTCGACGGCACCGTCGGCTGAGGGCGCGCTTGAGCGAACCCACCCGCCACGAGGCCGCGCCGGACGCCGCGCCGCTGCGCCCGATCCGCAGCTTCGTGCGCCGCGAGGGCCGCATCACGCCGGCGCAGACCGACGCGCTGGAACGGCTGTGGCCGCGCTACGGCCTCGAACCGGGAGCGCTGGACCCGGCCGCCGTGTTCGGCCGCCGCGCGCCGCTGGTGGTGGAGATCGGCTTCGGCGCCGGCGACCACCTGCTGACCAGCGCCAATGCCCGGCCGGACCATGACTTCCTCGGCATCGAGGTGCACCGCCCCGGCGCCGGCCGCGTGCTGCAGCAGGCGGAGAAGCTGGACCTGTCCAACCTGCGCGTGCTGTGCCACGACGCGGTCGAGGTGCTGCGCGACTTCCTGCCGGCCGGCGCGGCCGACGAGATCGTGATCTTCTTCCCCGATCCCTGGCCGAAGAAGCGGCATCACAAGCGCCGCCTGATCCAGCCGGCCTTTGCCGGGGTGCTCGCGCGGGCGCTGCGGCCGGGCGGGCGCCTGCGCCTGGCCACCGACTGGGCCGACTACGCGCGCCACATGCTGGAGGTTTTGAACGCCGCGCCGCAGTTCGCCAACTGCGCCGCCGACGGCGGCGCCGTGCCGCGTCCGCAGGACCGGCCGCTGACCCGCTTCGAGTCGCGCGGCCTGCGGCTGGGGCACGCGGTCGCGGACTTCGAGTACCTCCGCAAGTAACCCGGGCAATGTCCGTCGAGCACCCCATCATCGCCGTCACCGGCGCCTCCGGCGCCGGCACCAGCACGGCGCGGCGGGTGTTCCACCGCATCTTCGACGATCTCGGCCTGAACGCGGCCTGGATTGAGGGCGACAGCTTCCATGCCTACGACCGCGAGCAGATGCGCGCCCTGGTCGAAAAGGCGCGCATCCGCGGCGAGAACTTCAGCCACTTCGGCCCCGGCGCCAACCTGCTCGACAAGCTGGAGAAGCTGTTCCGCGACTATGGCGCCCGCGGCACCGGTCTGGTGCGGCGCTACCTGCACACCGAGGCGGAAGCCGAGGCGGCCGGCCAGGCGGTCGGCACCTTTACGCCGTGGAGCAAGCTGCCGCCCGACACCGACGTGCTGTTCTACGAGGGCCTGCACGGGGGCGTCGTCACCTCCGAGGTCAACGTCGCGCGCCATGTCGACCTGCTGATCGGCGTGACCCCCATCATCAACCTGGAGTGGATCCAGAAGATCCGCCGCGACCTCGACGAGCGCGGCCAGAGCGCGGACGACGTGACCAAGACCATCCTGCGCCGGCTGCCGGACTACGTGAACTACATCACCCCGCAGTTCTCGCGCACCGACGTCAACTTCCAGCGCGTGCCCCTGGTCGACACCAGCAACCCCTTCGTCGAGCGCCAGATCCCGACCCAGGAGGAGAGCCTGGTGGTGATCAGCTTCCGCCTCAACTCCAGGGTCGAGGCCGACATCGGCAAGCTGGTGGACGGCATTCCCAACGCCTTCCTGTCGCGTTCCACCACCCTGGTGGTGCCCGGAACCGAGATGGACGTGGCGATGGAAGCCACGCTCAAGCCGGCGGTCAAGCGGCTGATCAAGGCGCGCAACAAGGCCCTGCGCGACAAGGACGATTGATGAGGCTGAGCAAGCTGGGCCCGAGCGACCTGGAAGTGAGCCGCATCTGCCTGGGCACGATGACCTGGGGCGAGCAGAACAGCGAGGCGCAGGCGCACGAGCAGCTGGACTGCGCGGTGGCCGCGGGCATCAATTTCATCGACGCCGCCGAGATGTACCCGGTGCCGCCGAAGGCCGAGACCCAGGGCCGCACCGAGCAGTACCTCGGCAGCTGGCTCAGGGCCCGCGGCAACCGCCAGCGCCTGGTGATCGCCACCAAGGTGATCGGCCCGGGCGAGTTTCCCTGGATCCGCGGCGGCCCGCGCCTGGACCGCGCCAGCGTGCTGGCCGCCTGCGACGGCAGCCTGCGGCGCCTGCGCACCGACCATATCGACCTGTACCAGGTGCACTGGCCGGCGCGCAGCACCAATTATTTCGGCCAGCTCGGCTACCGCCCGACCTACGACCGCGCCGCCACGCCGGTGGAGGAGACCTACGGCGCCATGGCCGAGCTGGTGCGGCTGGGCAAGGTGCGCCACATCGGCATTTCCAACGAGACGCCCTGGGGCGTGGCCGAATACTTCCGCCTGGCGCAGCAGCACGGCTGGCCGCGCCCGGTGAGCATCCAGAATCCCTACAACCTGCTCAACCGCAGCTTCGAGGTCGGCCTGGCCGAATTCGCCCACCGCGACCGCCTCGGCCTGCTGGCCTACTCGCCGCTGGCCTTCGGCCTGCTGTCGGGCAAGTATCTCGGCGGCGCGCGCCCGGCGGACGGACGCATCACCCTGTTCCCGCGCTTCGGCCGCTACAACGGCGAACACCCGGACCGCGCCGTGGCCGAGTACGTGGCGCTGGCGCGGCGCCTCGGGCTGGATCCGGCGCAGATGGCGCTGGCTTACGTGCAGTCGCGGCCGTTCGTCGCTTCCACCATCATCGGCGCCACCACCATGGAGCAGCTGCGCTCCAACCTCGCCTCGGCCCAGCTCAAGCTGGGCGAGGAAGCGCTGCAGGGGATCGAGGCAATTCATCGCCGCTACACCATTCCCTGCCCATGATGTCCGTCCCGGGACGGAACCCCGCGCAGCTGCGTTAGCGGCCGGAGTCGCCCCGGCTGCCCGGACCGGCGGGCCTGTCAGCCAGCCGCGTCCTGCTCTTCCTGGCCGTGGTGGTCGGCGTGGCCGCCCAGGGCCGGGTCGCTGAGGCCGTCGCGGCCGGTTTCGACGTGGCCGGCGAAGCGGCGCAGGAAGCCGTTGACCAGGTCGGCGCTGACCTGAAGGTCGTACCAGCCGTAACTGGCGCGCAGGCCGCGGTAATCGCGGACGGTGGCGCCGGGGCGCAGCAGGTGAATCTGCTCGGGCTCGTCGCGGTAGCCGGACCAAACGCGCACGCGGCAGGGCTGGTCGCCATGGTTGCTCAGCACCAGCACCACGCCTTCGCCCCGGGCGTCGTACTCCAGCACCGCTTCCGGATTGGCGCCGCCGTGGGCGGCCCCCACGTTGCCGGCGAATTCGCGCAGGAAGCCGTTGGGCCCATATACCGCCAGCTGGTATTCGCCGGCGCTGACCGCCGCCGCGCTCCAGTAGTCGGACAGGGTCTTGCCCGCTTCCACGGTGTAGGTCCAGGGGCCGTCGGCGCGGTTGGCGGCATAGACGTAGAACGCCGCGCCAGCCTCGCCAGCGTTGGCGAAGTCGATCCAGAAGCGGCCGGCGGCGCCGTCGATGCGGCCGCTGGCGGCGAGGCGATAGGGCAGGGCGCGCGCCAGGCGCAGGCCCGGCTCCTGCCGCGGCAATGACTGCGCGAGCGGCGGCACCGGCGCGTAGTCCGGGTGGCGCTGCCGGTCGGGCGGGGCATAGCCGGCCGTGTCCGGCAGCGCCGGCACCGCCTCGTTGGGCGTGGCGAAATTGAAGGCGGCGGTCAGGTCGCCGCAGACCGCGCGGCGCCAGGCGCTGATGTTGTGCTCGCGGATGCCGGGGTACTGCTCGCCGAAGCGCTTTTCGATGAACTGGATGATCGAGGTGTGATCGAACACCTGCGAGCAGACCCAGCCGCCCTTGCTCCACGGCGAGACGATGGTCATCGGCACGCGCGGCCCGAGCCCGTAGGGGCCGGCGGCGTAGCTGCCGTCGCCGGCGAAGTACTCGTTGGCGGTATCGACGGTGGACAGGCCCTGTCCGCGCGAGGCCGGCGCCACCGGCGGCACGACATGGTCGAAGAAGCCGTCGTTCTCGTCGTACGTGACGAGCAGCACGGTCTTGCTCCAGACCTCGGGATTGGCGGTGAGGGCGTCGAGCACCTGCGCGGTGTACCAGGCGCCGTAGTTGGCCGGCCAGTTGGGATGCTCGGTGTAAGCCTCGGGCGCCACGATCCAGGACACCTGCGGCAGCCGGTCCCGCGCCACGTCCTGGCGCAGCACGTCGAACAGCGTGCCGCCCTCGAGGACGTTGGTGCCGGTGCGCGCCTTCTCGTACAGCGCGCTGCCCGGCTGCGCGTTCTGGTACTGGTGGAAGTAGAGCAGGGAGTTGTCGCCGTAGTTGCCGATGTAGGCGTCGTCGGTCCAGCCCCAGAAGCCGGCGGCGTCGAGGCCGTTGCCGACATCCTGGTAGATCTTCCACGACACGCCGGCCTTCTCCAGCAGCTCCGGGTAGGTGCTCCAGCCGTAGCCGGCCTCGGCATTGTCGATCACCGGCCCGCCGCCGCTGCCGTCGTTGCCGACCCAGCCGGTCCACATGTAGTAGCGGTTCGGATCGGTCGGGCCCATCAGCGAGCAGTGGTAGGCGTCGCAGATGGTGAAGGCATCGGCCAGGGCGTAGTGGAACGGGATGTCCCGGCGCGTGTAGTACGCCATGGTGGTGCTGCCCTTGGCCGGCACCCACTGGTCGTAGCGGCCGCCGTTCCAGGCGGCATGGGTCGAGCCCCAGTCGTGCGCCAGGTCCTGCAGGAACTGCAGGCCGAGGCCGGCGGCGGCGGGATGGAACGGCAGCACGTGGCCGGCGCCATCCGGCTGGAACCATACCGGCTGGCCGCCCGGCAGCTTGACCGGATGCGGGTCGCCGTAGCCGCGCACGCCGCGCAAGGTGCCGTAGTAGTGGTCGAAGGAGCGGTTTTCCTGCATCAGGACGACGATGTGCTCGACGTCCTGGATGGTGCCGGTGGCGTTGTGGGCCGGCAGGGCCAGCGCCTTGCGGATGGCCGGGGGAAACATGCCGAGGCTGGCGGCGGCGCCGACGGAGCCGGCGGCGAGGCGCAGGAAGTCGCGCCGATTCTGGGTGGTCATGGCGTTGGGCACTCCTTTGCCCGATCAGGATCTTTGCCGCCGGCCCTCCGCCGGCGGACAGGTGCAGCGATCCTATTGGCCGCGCATGAAGCTAGTGTTGCGCCACGATGAATGCCGCGTGCCGTTGCGGCACGCCGCAGCGGCCCTACTCGATGGCGACCAGCTGCACGTCGAAGATCAGCACCTGGCCGGGGCCGATCGCCGGCGGCGCGCCGCGCTCGCCGTAGGCCAGCCGCGGCGGGATGTAAAAGCGGTAACGGCTGCCCACCGCCATCAGCTGGACGCCTTCGGTCCAGCCGGCGATGACGTTGGCGAGGCGGAAGCTTGCCGGCGGCCGCCCCGGCCCGTGCCCGTCGTCGAACACCGCGCCGTTGAGCAGGCGGCCGACGTAGTTCACCGTGACCCGGCTGGCAGGCGTCGGATGGCCGCCCTGGCCCTGCTGCAGCACTTCGTACTGCAGGCCGCTGGCGGTGACCTTGACGCCGGGATGCTTGGCGTTGTCGGCCAGGAATTCCTCGCTCCCCTGGCCGGCGGACGCGGCCTGGCGCTGCTGCTGCAGGTCGGCGTGCAGCTGCCGCACCAGCTCCACGCGCCGCGCGGCATCGACCTGCGCGGCCTTGCCGGCATAGGCCTCGGCCGCCGCCTGCTTCAACACGTCTGGATCGATGCGGTCCTGCGCCGGCTGCAGGCTGGCGGCGACGGAGGCGCCGAGCGCATAGGAGAAATCGGCCGGCAGGCCGGGGCCGTCCGGCGCCGGCGCGGCGGCCGGATTGGCCAGGCGCTGCGCAACCTGCTCCATCGCCTGCCGCATCTGCGCCTCGTCCAGGCGCGTCGCGCGGTGCTGCCAGGCATCGTCCAGCCCCGCGCCGAAGGCGTTGAGGTCGGTGTAGTCCCGCGCCCGTACCAGGTTGCCGCCGACGTTGTAGCCGAGCGTGTAGGACAGCGGCCAGCGCGGATCCTGCGGCGTCGCCGGAGCCGGCGCGGCGGCCGGTGCCGCGGGCTGATCCGGCGCGGCCGGCCTGCCGGCGCAGGCGGCCAGCAGCAGGACGAGGCCCAGCGCGGCGCCCAGGCGGATCGCGCGTCTCATCAGGCGGCTCCGGCGTAGCGGGCCAGTTCCACCGGGTCGTGGGCGCAGAACAGGTCGACCTCGGCGCCGTGCTCGCGCGCCAGCTGCAGCAGCCGCGCCTGGTTGGCCTTGCGCTGCGCGCCATCGACCTGCACCAGGCTCTGGAACAGGCGCAGCCCCGGCGTGCAGTACGGCCGCTGCGCATTGACCTCGTCGCGGTAGAAATAGGCGTCGCCGCAGTGGATCAGCCATTTGCCGCCGGTGTTGACGGCTACGCCGCTGTGGCCGCGCGTGTGCCCGACCAGCGGCACCAGCAGGATCTCGTCGCGGCTGCCGGGCAGGGTGCGGATGCTGTCGAAACCGAACCAGCGCTCGCCCCGGGCCTCGTGCACCACCCACCGCGGCCGGTGCGCGAAATGCGCCGGGCGGTAGCGTGCCTTCTCGCCCAGGCTGGGGCGGTCCATCGCCGCATGGTGCTCCGGCGCGAACACGTGCACCTGCGCTTCGGGGAAGTCGGGCAGGCCGCCGGCGTGGTCCAGGTCGAGGTGGGTGACCACGATGTGGCGCACGTCGGCGGCGCTGAAGCCCAGCGCCTGCACCTGATGCAGCGCGGTCTCCTCGGCGCGCAGCTGCGGCCGGGTCAGGGCCAGGAAGCCGCGGCCGAGGTGGCGCGGGTCGCGCACGTCGGCGGTGCCGAGCCCGGTGTCGACCAGCACCAGGCCGTCGGCGCTTTCGATCAGCAGGCAGTGGCAGCACATCTGCGCCGGCTCCAGCCAGCCGCCGTCGCCGTTGATCAGGCGCCGGCCGTGCGGACACATGCTGCCGCAGTTGAGGTGATGGATCTTGAGGGACATGAGGGTTGTGGTCGCGGGTTGGTTGCCGGTTCCTGGCCGGTACAGCGCGTCGAAGTATGCGCTTTTGCCGGGAACTGACAACCGCTCGCCGCCCGCTTTACCGCGGCTGCGGCCGCGGCAGAGCCGGCGTGCGCTGGCGCAGCCAGGCGATGAACAGCAGCATCGTCAACGACGAGGCCAGCAGCACCAGGGCGTAGCTGTGGGCGACGCTGTAGTTGAGCGTCTGCGTCTCGTCGTAGAGCGCGATCGAGGCGACGCGGGTGACGCCGGGGATGTTGCCGCCGAGCATCAGCACCACGCCGAACTCGCCCATGGTGTGGGCGAAGGACAGCGCGGCGCCGGTCAGCACGCCGTTGCGCGCCGCCGGCACCATGACCTTCCAGAAGATCTGCCGCGTCCGCGCGCCGAGCGCCGCGGCGGCTTCGACCAGGCCGGCGTCGACGTCGCGCAGCGCCGCCTGCATCGGCTGCACCGCGTAAGGCAGGCTGTAGACCACCGAGCCCACCACCAGGCCCTGGAAGCTGAAGGCCAGGGAGCTGCCGAACAGGCTGGCCCAGGCCTGGCCGATGGGGCTGCGGCTGCCCAGGGCCAGCAGCACGTAGAAGCCGATCACCGTCGGCGGCAGCACGATCGGCAGGGTGACCAGCGCCTCCACCAGCGGCGCCGTGGCCGAGCGCGAGCGGTTGAGCCAGCCCGCCAGCGGCAGCCCGGCAAGCAGCAGGATCGCGGTGGAGGTGGCGGCCAGCCGCACCGTCAACCACAGCGAGGCCCACAGCTCGGGAGGGATGGCGGCGAGGTTCATGCGCTGGCGGTGAGGGTCCGCGCGCAGTGTGCCAGCCCGCCGCGGGGCCGTCACGGTGCTAGATTCCGGCCATGCTCGAGCGCCTGTTGTCCCGCCCGCCGCCGCCCTGCGAGATCCGGCTCGCCGGCGCGGACCGGGTGCTGCTGCGCCGGCTGCGGCCCGACGACGCCGAGCGCCTGCGCACCGGCTATATCCTGCTGTCGCCGCAGTCGCGGCGCCTGCGCTTCTTCGACCAGCCGAGCGAGGCGCCGCTGGGCTTCCTCGAGCAGCTGCATCCGCGCGATCGCGTCGGCTGGGGCGTGCTCGACGCGCAGGCGCCGGACGGCGTGTTCCTCGGCATCGCCCGCTACGTGCGCACGGCGCCGAAGGCCGACGCCGCCGAAGTGGCGATCACCGTGTTCGACCCCTGGCAGGGCCGCGGCGTCGGCATGCTGCTGCATGCGGCGCTGCACCGCTGCGCCGCGCGCAACCGGCTGCGGCGCTTCCTCTACGAGGTCAGCGAGGACAATCCGCGCTTCATCCATCACCTGCGCGAGCTCGGCGCCCGCCGCGGCCCCGCCGACCATCACGCCGTGCCGCTGGAGATGCCGGTCTACGGCCGCGCTTCGCGCGTGCCGCGGAGCACCGCCGCCGGCGCGCGCTTTTACGACGTCATGCGCGGCCTGGAGCGGGCGAAGCGGGTTGCCGCATGAGCCACAAGACCAGCAGCAGCGAGGGCAGGCCCACCAGGGCGGTGTAGACGAAGAACGGCGGATAGCCGAAAGCGTCGACGATACGGCCCCACTGGCTGGCGATGCTCTTCGCCGGCAGGCTCCACAGGGTGCCGAACAGCGCGTACTGCGTGGCGGTGTAGGCGGCGTTGGTCAGCGAGGACATGTAGGCGATGAAGGCGGTGCCGGCGATGCCGTTGCCGATGTTGTCGAAGCTCACCGCCGTCGCCAGCCACTGCGTGCCGGGATGCTGCAGGGTGGCGAACCAGGCATAGAACAGGTTCGCCACCGTCAGCAGTACCCAGCCGGTGAGCAAGGTGCGGGCGATGCCGTAGCGCTTGACCAGCAGTCCGGCGAGCAGCGCCCCGGCCAGGGTCATCAGCACGCCGTAGACCTTCGACACCAGGGCGATCTGGTCCAGGGTATAGCCCATGTCGATATAGAACGGGTTGGCCGCCACGCCCATGGTGCTGTAATTGAGTCGATAGGTGAGGATCAGCCCCAGGATCGGCAGGCCGGTGCGCAGGCCCTGGCGCGAGAAGAAGTCGACGAACGGGCAGACCACCGCGCCGATCAGCCAGGCCACGACGTTGCGCAGGGCGCCCGGCCAGTGCGCCGAGCCTTCGAGGAAGGCGACGACGCGCGCCTCCTGCGCCAGGGTGGCGCGGTTCACCTGGGCGTCCGGCTCGGCGATGCTCAGCGTGGTGATCAGGCCTACCGCGACGCAGGCCGCCATCAGCAGGTAAGAGAAGGTCCAGCCGCCGGTCGCCGCAGCGTGCAGCGCGCCGGCGCCGGCGCAGATCAGCGCCAGCTGGTAGCCGGTCTGGTAGGCCGCCGCCATCGCGCCCTGGCGCTCCGCGCCCACCGCCTCGATGCGCCAGGCATCGAGGGCGATGTCCTGGGTCGCCGAGCAGAACGCGGTGAACACCGCCAGCCAGGCCATCTGCAGGGCATCGACCGCCGGGTCGTGCAGGGCCATCAGCACCAGGCCGACGCCGATGCCGCACTGCGCCAGCAGCATCCAGCCGCGGCGGCGGCCGAGGCGGTGCAGCAGGGGCAGCGGCAGGCGGTCGACGATCGGGGCCCAGAAATACTTCAGCGAGTAGGCCAGTCCCACCAGGCTGAAGAAGCCGATGGTGGTGCGGTCGATGCCGGCCTGGCGCAGCCGCGCCGACAGCGTGGTCAGTACCAGCGGGAATGGCAGGCCGGCGGAAAAGCCGAGCAGCAGCATCGCCAGCACGCGCGGATGGGTGTAGGCGGCCAGCGCGTTGCGCCAGCCCGATCCGCCCGCCGCCGCGGCCTGATCAAGGTCTCCGCCCGCCCCGTTCAAATCTTGTAGTCCAGCGTCAGCGGCGCGTGGTCGGAGAACTTCTGGCCCTTGTAGACGCTGGCGGCCTTGACCTTGCCTTTCAGGCCGGGGGTGATGATGTGGTAGTCGATGCGCCATCCCACGTTGTTGGCGTAGGCGTTGCCGCGGTTGCTCCACCAGGTGTAGGCCTCGCCTTCGGCATCCGGGTGCAGCGAGCGGTAGCCGTCGACCCAGCCGACCTCGTCGAACAGGGTGTCGAGCCAGGCGCGCTCGTGCGGCAGGAAGCCGGAGTTCTTCTGGTTGCTGCGCCAGTTCTTCAGGTCGATGTTGCGGTGGGCGATGTTCCAGTCGCCGCAGACCACGTAGTCGCGGCCGCTGGCCTTCCAGTCCTTCAGCACCGGCAGGAAGAAGGCCAGGAACCGGTCCTTGGAAGCCTGCCGCTCCGGGCCGGCCGAACCGGACGGCAGGTACAGGGACACCACCGACAGCTTGCCGTAGCGCAGTTCGAGGTAGCGGCCCTCGTCGTCGAATTCCTTTTCGCCGAGCCGGTCCAGTACCGCGTCCGGCGGCTTGCGTGCGAACAGGCCGACGCCGGCGTAGCCTTTTTTCTGGGCATGGTTGAAATGGGCGTGCCAGCCGGCGGGCGAATAGGTAGCATCGCCCTCCAGGTCGCTCATCTGGGCCTTGATCTCCTGCAGGCAGAGGAAGTCGGCTTTCTGCTGCGGCAGCCACTCGAACAGGCCTTTCTTGGCGGCGGAGCGGATGCCGTTGGCATTAAGGGTGATGATGCGCACACTGATCTCGTTCGAAATACTTTGGGGAATGGGTTTAGTCTTGCACAATAAGGCATCGGTAAACTTCCTATCCAATGCAAAACTACAAAACCGCTTTCTTCCGGCTGGCGCTCGAGCACGAGGTGCTGCGCTTCGGCTCGTTCACGCTCAAGTCGGGGCGGGTCAGCCCTTACTTCTTCAACCTCGGCCGCATCTCCACCGGCGGCGCCTTGCGCGAGCTGGGGCAAGCCTACGCCGCAGCGATCCTCGATTCGGGCCTGCAGTTCGACCTGCTGTTCGGTCCGGCCTACAAGGGCATCCCCCTCGCGGCGGCGGTGGCCTGCGCCCTGGCCGAGCAGGGCCGCGACCTGCCGTTCGCCTACAACCGCAAGGAAGCCAAGGACCACGGCGAGGGCGGCCTGCTGGTCGGCGCCGACGTCAAAGGCCGGCGGGCGCTGATTGTGGACGACGTGCTCACCGCCGGCACCGCGCTGCGCGAATCCTGCGCCCTGCTGACCGCCGCCGGCGCCATCCCGGTGGCCGCGGTCACCGCCCTGGACCGTCAGGAGATCGGTCCCAATGGCCGCTCCGCGGTGGCTGAACTCTCTGAAAAAGCGGGGATTTCCGTTTTCTCCCTGGTTTCGGTGCAGGACTTGCTCCAGTACCTGGACGGCAGCGCCGCCGATGGCGCCACCGCGTCCGCCATCCGCGCCTACCAGCAGCGTTATGGCGTCCCGGGCTAGGCCCTTTTCGGGGAGGGTGGGCGGCGCCGCGGTGACGGCGCGCGTGCTGTTGTGGGCGGCGGCCTGGCTCGGAGGCGCCGCGGCCGTCCTGCCGGTCCGGGCGCAGCAGAATGCCGACAACGGCATCGTCTGCTGGCAGGACGAAAAGGGCCAGCGCGCCTGCGGCGACCACGTGCCGCCGCAGTACGCCAAGAAGGAGCGCGAGGTCTACAACCAGCGCGGCATCGTGGTGAAGACCCTCAAGGCCGAGGAAACGCCGGAGCAGCGCGCGGCGGAGCAGCGCGCGGCCGAGGAGGCGCAGCGCCAGCTGGAGGAGCAGCAGAAGCAGCAGGCCAACGACAAGTTCGTGCTGCAGACCTACCGCAGCCTGGACGAGCTGAAGGCCGAGCGCGACAACCGCCTGGCCACCTTCGACACCCGCCTGGACCTGGCGCAGAAGGCCGTGGACCGGGGCGGGGCCTCGCTCAAGGAGCTGCAGGACCGCGCCGACGTGGAGCGCAGCGCCGGACGCGACCCGAGCCCGGAGCTGGATGCCCAGATCAAGGCCTTCGCCGTCGCCCACGCCGCCAACATCAGCGCGATGGAGCGGATCCGGCAGGAGCGGGAGGCGACCGCGGCCCAGTTCGAGCACTACATCGAGCTGTACCAGCAGGTCCATGGCGTCACGCCGCTGTCGCTGCCTGCGCCGCTCGCCCCCGAGGGGGCGGAAAACCCGCCGATCCCGCTCGCGCCCAAGTCCTGAGCCGCGGCGCGGTTTGCGCGCGCGGGCGAATCGCGGACAATGGCCCGATGCCGGCCCAACTCTATCTCGCCTCGCGCTCGCCGCGCCGCGCCAGCTTCCTGGAGCAGCTGGGCCTGCGTTTCGAGACGCTGCCGGCCGATGTGCCGGAGCAGCCGCAGCCGGGACAGGCGCCGGCCGACTACGCCCTGGCCGTGGCCCTGGCCAAGGTGCGCGCGGCGGCGCACGCGGCGCCGCGGCCCCTGCCGGTGCTGGGCGCCGACACCGACGTGTCGATCGACGGCGAGATCCTCGGCAAGCCGCGCGACCGCGCCGACGCCCTGGCCATGCTGGCGCGCCTGTCCGGGCGCGGCCACGAGGTGTGCAGCGCCGTGGCGGTGATCGCCGGCGCGCGGGTCGAGACGGCGCTGAGCGTGACGCGGGTCGAGTTCGGCCCGATCAGCCCTGTGCAGGCCGCGGCCTACTGGGACAGCGGCGAGCCGGCCGACAAGGCCGGGGCCTACGCCATCCAGGGCCATGCGGCGCGCTGGGTGCGCCGCATCGAGGGCAGCTACAGCGGCGTCGTCGGCCTGCCGCTGTACGAGACCTGCGAGCTGCTGCGGCGCATCGGCGTGGAGGTGCCGTGAGCACCGAGATCCTGGTCAACATCGGCACCCAGGAGACGCGGGTGGCGCTGGTCGAGGGCGGCGCGGCGCAGGAGATCTACGTGCAGCGCGCCGCGCGCCACGGCCTGGTCGGCAACATCTACAAGGGCACGGTCAAGCGCGTGCTGCCCGGCATGCAGGCGGCGTTCGTCGACATCGGCCTGGAGCGCACCGCCTTCCTCCATGTCGCCGACATGCTCAACGGCGAAACCCACGCCGAGCCGCTGCCGCCGGTGGAGCGGCTGCTGCACGAGGGCCAGGAAGTGCTGGTGCAGATCCTCAAGGACCCGCTCGGCAGCAAGGGCGCGCGCCTGACCACCCTGCTGTCGATCCCCTCGCGCTACCTGGTGCTGATGCCGTACGAGAAGCACGTCGGCGTCTCCACCAAGATCGAGGACGAGGGCGAGCGCACCCGCCTCAAGGCGGCGCTGGAAACCCTGGTGCCGGAGCTGGCGCCGGAGTGGGGCGTGATCGCCCGCACCGCCGCCGAGGGAGCCGACCTCGACGCGCTGCGCCAGGACCTGCTGTTCCTGACCCGCCTGTGGAGCGCGGTGAGCCAGCAGGTGACGCAGGCCAGATGCGGCCAGATGGTGCACGGCGACCTGCCGCTGTCGATGCGCATCCTGCGCGACCTGCTCGGCACCGCGGTCGAGCGCGTGCGCATCGACAACGCCGAGGAGGCGCGGCGGGTGCAGCAGTTCGCCAAGGTGTTCGTGCCGCAGGCGGCGGCGAAGATAGAGCCGTACTGCGGCCAGGCGCCGATCTTCGACCTGTACGGCGTCGAGGACGAGCTGAACCGCGCCCTCGAGCGCAAGGTGGAGCTGAAGTCCGGCGGCCACCTGGTCATCGACCAGACCGAGGCGATGACCACCATCGACGTCAACACCGGCGCCTTCACCGGCCACCGCAATCTCGAGGAGACCATCCTCAAGACCAATCTCGAGGCCGCCGCCGCCATCGCCCGCCAGCTGCGCCTGCGCAATCTCGGCGGCATCATCATCCTCGACTTCATCGACATGCGCAGCGAGGAGCACCGCGCCCAGGTGCTGCGCACGCTGGAAAAAGAGGTGGCGCGCGACCCGGCGCGCACCCGCATCTACCCGTTCTCCGAGCTGGGCCTGGTGCAGATGACGCGCAAGCGCACGCGCGAGAGCCTCGGCCACATCCTGTGCGAGCCCTGCGGCGCCTGCGGCGGCAGGGGCTGCGTCAAGACGGTGGAGACGGTGTGCCACGAGATCGCGCGCGAGGTGCAGCGCGCCGCGCGCCTGTACGATCCGCGGTCGTTCCTGGTGCTGGCCGCGCCCAACGTGGTGGCGCGGCTGCAGGAGGAGCAGTCCGGCGGCCTGGCCGAGCTCGAGGCCGGCCTGAAGCGTCCGATCAAGCTGCAGCCGGAAAGCCACTACCAGCAGGAAGTGTTCGACGTGGTTCCGGTGTGAAGCTCGCTTTGCCCGCGGTTGCCGGTTGGCGGTTGTCGGTTGTCGGGATGGAGCCGCGGTTTACCGGCCACGGCCTGCCGACGACCGGCAGGCCGGCGCGGAGGGCCGCGCGTGGACCGTAGACGCCGCCGCTGGTGGACCTGGGGGCTGAGCATTGCGGCGGGCCTGGTGGTGCTGGCGGCGACCCTGAGCCTGAGCTTCCGGCTGGTGATGGACGCGGTGCCGGGCTACCGCGACAAGCTGCAGGACCGGGTGTCGCAGGCCGCCGGACATCCCACCCGCATCGGCGCGGTGGCGCTGACCTGGCAGGGGTTCCAGCCCAGCCTCGACCTGCGCGACGTGGCCCTGCTCGACGAGCAGGGCAAGCCGCTGCTGCAGGCCACGCGCCTGCGCCTGGGCTTCAGCCTGCGGCGCCTGCTCGGCTCCGACTGGATGCCGGGCAGCATCGAGATCCAGGGCCTGGCCCTGGAGGCCGACGTCGATGCCCTCGGCCACTGGACGCTGCGCGGCCTCGGCGGGGGCGAAGGCGGCGACAGCGGGCAGCTGCGGCGCCTGTCGCAGCTGGACCGGGTGCGCCTGCGCAACTGCCGCCTGGTGGTGCACGATCTCCAGCTCGGCCGCCAGCCCTTCGAGGTCGGGCTGAGCGACGCCGAGCTGCGCCAGCGCGACGGCCGCTGGCGGCTGTCGGCGCAGCTCCTGCCGCCGGCGGAACTGGCCGGCGGCGCCGGCGCCAGCGCCGAGCTGGCCGGCGATCCGGGCGACCCGCGCAGCTGGCAGGGCGACTGGACCGTGCAGGTGCGCGACATCCGCGGCTGGCCCTGGCTGGCCGGGAGCTTCGGCCCCGGCGTGCGGCTCGACCTGCAGCAGGCGCGGCTGCGCCTCGACGGTCATATCGAGGCCGGGCGCATCACCGAGGTCAGGGCCCAGGGCGAGGCCGCCGTGATTGCCGCGCTGCGCGGCCAGGAGGTGCTGGCGCGCCTGGCGCAGCTGCAGGTCGAGGTGGCAGCGCGGCCGGAGGCGGACGCCTGGAACGCCGAGGTGCGCCGTTTCGGCGCCGCGGGGGCGCGCGGCGCCTGGAATGCGCAGGGCCATTTCCGCTACGCGGTGAACCCGCAGGGCGCGGGGCTCGACCTGGCCGCCGACGGCCTGCGCCTCGACGACCTGGTGCCCTGGGCGGCGCTGTGGAAGGACTTGCCGCCCGCCGCCGCGCGCCTGCGCGATGTCCGCGGCGACGTGCATGACCTGGCGCTGCACTACGAGCAGCCGCCCGGCGCCGGGCAGGCCCCGCGCTACCAGCTGCGCACCCGCCTGGCTGCCGCCGGGCTGGAGGGCAGCGCAGCCCAGCCCGGCTTTACCGGACTCGACGCCACCGTCGAAGCCGACCAGGACGGCGGCCGGCTCAGCCTGCAGCAGGCCGCCGTGCAGCTGCAGCTCCCGGAGGTGTTCGAGCAGCCCCTGCCGGTGGCCGCGCTGAGCGGCGAATTCGGCTGGAAGCACGAGCCCGCCGGCTGGCGCATCGCCGCCCCCGCTTTCGAGTGGAAGGCCCTCGGCATCAGCGGCCACGGCGGTTTCGGCCTGCTGCTGCCGGATCAGGCCGAGACGCCGCCCGACCTGCAGCTCACCGTCGACTTCACCGCCGAGGACGTGCTGGTACTCAAGTCCTACATGCCCAAGGACTGGGGCAAGGGCACGCGCGACTGGCTGACGCGGGCCCTGCAGCATGGCCGCGTGCCCAAGGGGCACCTGCAGCTCGACGGCCCGCTGCCCGACTATCCCTATGTCGAGAAGCCGACCGGCCACTGGATCCTCGACCTGCAGGTGGCCGATGCCACGCTGGCCTACGCCCCGGGCTGGCCGCAGGCGGAGAAGCTGCAGGCGCAGCTGGCCTTCCGCGGCCACGGCCTGTCGATCAGCGCCAGCGGCGCGCAGATCGCCGGCAACGCCGTCGACCACATCGAGGCGCAGATCCCCGATTTCCGCGCCGCCCGGCTGCTCGTCGACGGCAGCACCCACGGCGACGCGGCGAAATACTACGGCCTGCTGCGCGACAGCCCGCTGAGCCGCAAGCTCGCCAGCCTGCTGGCGCAGACCGACGCCGCCGGCCCGGCGGCGGTGGACCTGCATCTGGAGATCCCGCTCGACGTCGACGATCCGCCGGTGCAGGTCAAGGGCAAGGCGCGCTTCGACGGCGGCACGGTCAAGGTGCGCGCGCTCGACCAGCCGGTCACCGCCCTGCGCGGCACGCTGGAGTTCGACGAGGACGGGGTCAGCAGCGACGGCCTCTCGGCCCAGCTCTACGGCAACGCCCTGGCGGCGACGATCCGCCGGGAAGCGGAAAGCCCGGACGGCGTGCTGCTGGCGCAGACCGACGCGCCGGTGGCCGCGGCGGGCGGCCTGTTCGCCGCCTACCTGCCGGACTGGCTGTGGCACCGCCTGGACGGCACCGCCCATCTCAACGCGCGGCTGCCGTTCGCCGGGCCGCGCAGCGGCCAGCTCGAGATCAGCAGCGACCTGCGTGGTGTCGCCGCGCGCCTGCCGGCACCGGTGGCCAAGGCCGCCGGCGACAGCCTGCCGCTGCGCATCACGGTGGGCGAGGGCGGCAGCGGCAAGACGACGGAGGCGGATGCGCTGCGGGTGCGCATCGACGGCGGCGACCGCTTCGGCGTGGCGCTGCGCTTCGCCCGCAGCGGCAAGCCGCCCGCCGACAGCCTGGCCACGCGCAGCGTCGAAGTGCGCCTCGGCGCCGGCGAAATGCCGCGCGGCGATGCCGACGGCGTGTTCGTCTCCGGCGCGCCGCAGGAACTGGTGATCGGCGACTGGAGCGGGCTGATGGACGATATCGACGCCGCCGCACCGGCGGCGGCGCCGGCCCCCGCGGTGGCCGCGCCGCCGGCGCTGGCCTTTCGCGGCGCGGACCTGCGGCCGCAGCGCCTGATCTACCGCGCCGCCGCGCTGGAGCAGGCGCACCTGGTGGCGCGGCCGGCGCCGGATGGCTGGACCGTGCAGCTCGACGGCGCCAACGTGCAGGGCCATATCGACTACAGCCGCGCCGGCGGCGGCAAGGTGCAGGCACGCCTGCTGCGCCTGCAGCTGCAGCCGCTGAGCAGCGCGCCGGCGGAGGAGCCGGCGGTGCCGGAGCCGCCCGGGCCGCCGTTCGATCCGACCGGGGCGGCGGTGCTCGACCTGGAGAGCGAGGCGCTCAAGCTGGGCGACGTCGATCTGGGCCGCTTCGGCCTGCTCACCTCGCGCGTCGCCGGCGGCCAGACCATGGACGTGTTCAAGCTCGCAGGCGGCCAGCTGCAGGCCAACGCGCGCGGCACCTGGCTGCGGCGCAACGGCAGCTCCTACGGCGACCTCTCCTTCGAGATCAGCGGCAGCGACCTCGGCGCGGTGCTGCACGCGCTGGGCTACGCCGAAACCATGGACGGCCGCATCACCCGCTTCTCCGGGGCGCTGACCTGGCCGCAGGAGCCGAAGGGGCTGGAGCTGGCGCAGGCGCGCGGCACCATCGCGCTGGCGGTGGACAAGGGCGTGCTCAACGCGGTCAAGCCCGGCGCCGGCCGCGTGCTGGGCCTGCTCAACCTCTATGCCCTGCCCAAGCGCCTGCTGACCCTGGACTTCCACGACGTGACCGCCAAGGGCCTGGGCTTCGACCATCTCAGCGGCAGCTTCACGCTCGGCGACGGCCAGGCCAGCACCAGCGACCTGGTGGTGGAGGCGCCTGCGCTGAAGATGCAGATGGCCGGCCGCATCGGCCTGGCGGCGCACGACTACGACGAGAAGATCACGGTCTATCCCAACGTCACCACCGGCGTCACCGTCGGCGCCACCCTGATCGGCGGCCCCATCGCCGGCGGCGTCGCCCTGCTGGCGCAGGAAGTGTTCGGCAAGCCGTTCAACGCGCTGAGCAAGTTCAGCTACCACGTCACCGGCAGCTGGGACAATCCGCAGGTCCACGCCGGCGAGAAGCAGGAGCTGGAGAAACCGGCACCGGCCGCGCCGTCGGCCGTGCCGGCGCCGGCCGCGCCCGCCGACACCCGGCCGGACGCGGGGTAGGATGGGGGCATGGACAGCCACGCGAACTCCCCCCTCGTCGCCGCGATCCAGCTCAGCTCCGTCGCCGACCGCGACGCCAACTTGGCCACCGCCGGGCGCCTGCTGCGCCAGGCGGCGCAGGCCGGCGCGGTGCTGGCGGCGCTGCCCGAGAATTTTTCCTTCATGGGCGCGCGCGAGCGCGACAAGCTGGCGGTCGCCGAGGCCGATGGCCAGGGCCCGATCCAGCAATTCCTCGCCGCCACCGCGCGCGAGCTGAAGCTGTGGATCGTCGCCGGCACGGTGCCGCTGGCGGTATCCGGCGATCCCGGCAAGGTCTGGGCCGCCTGCCTGGTCTACGACGAGCAGGGCCGCCGCGCCGCGCGCTACGACAAGATCCACCTGTTCGACGTGGAAGTGCCGGGCGGCGAGCGCTACCACGAGTCCAACACCATCGCCCGCGGCGCGCCGGAGGCGGTGGTGGTCGACACCCCGGCAGGCCGGCTCGGCCTGTCGGTGTGCTACGACCTGCGCTTCCCCGAGCTGTACCGCGCCCTGGCGGCGCGCGGCGCCGAACTGCTATGCGTGCCGGCGGCCTTCACCGCCCGCACCGGCCAGGCGCACTGGGAAGCGCTGCTGCGCGCCCGCGCCATCGAAAACCAGTGCTACCTGATCGCGCCCGGCCAGCACGGCACCCATGCCGGCGGCCGCGCCACCTGGGGCCACAGCCTGGTGATCGATCCCTGGGGCGAGGTCCTGGCGCAGCAGGCGGAGGGCGACGGGGTGGTGCTGGCGCCGGTTTCGCGCGCCCGGCTGGCGCAGGTGCGCACGTCCTTCCCGGCGCTGGCGCACCGGCGGCTGTAGGGCCGCCTTGCGCGGCGCCCTGCCGGCGCGGTGAAAACGCCGGCCCGCCGGCCGGCCGGTCATTTCCCGCAACACCCGGCCTCACTTGGAACCCCCGTCCGGACCCCACATAATCCCGGGCATGAGCCAATCACTGGAACTCGCCCGCCAGACCCTGCTGGCGCCGGCCGAACTCGACGAATCCCGCCTGCAGCGCGTGCTGAGCGGCCTGATGAAGCCCGGCGTCGACGCCGCCGACCTCTACTTCCAGCACGCCGTGAGCGAGAGCTGGTTCTTCGAGGACGGCATCGTCAAGCAGGGCAGCCACCACACCGAGCAGGGCGTGGGCGTGCGCGCCATGGCCGGCGAGAAGCAGGGCTTCGCCTATTCCGACGAGATCGCGTTGCCGGCGCTGAGCGACGCCGCCGGCGCCGCCGGCGCCATCGTGCGCCAGGGCCAGACCGGCAGCCTCGCCGCGGCGCGCCCGGCCAGCGCCACCGCGCTGTACCAGCCGGTCAATCCGCTCGATTCCTGGCCGGTGGAGAAGAAGCTCGATCTGCTGCGCCGCGCCGACGCCGCGGCGCGCGCCGCCGATCCGCGCATCACCCAGGTGATGGTGACCCTCGCCGGCAGCCACGAGGTGGTGCTGGTGGCGGCCACCGACGGCACCCTGGCCGCCGACGTGCGTCCGCTGGTGCGGCTGAACGTCTCGGTCATCGCCGAGGACAAGGGCCGCCGCGAGCAGGCCAGCACCGGCGGCGGCGGGCGCGGCGCCTATGCCGATTTCTTCGGCGGCGACGCCGCCGAGCGCTACGCCCGCGAAGCGGTGCGCCAGGCCACCACGCTGCTGACGGCGGTGCCGGCCCCGGCCGGCTCGATGCCGGTGGTGCTGGGCCCGGGCTGGCCCGGCGTGATGCTGCACGAGGCGGTGGGCCACGGCCTGGAAGGCGACTTCAACCGCAAGGGCACCTCCGCCTATTCCGGCCGCATCGGCCAGCCGGTGGCGAGCCCGCTGTGCACCGTGGTCGACGACGGCACCCTGCCGAACCGGCGCGGCTCGCTCAGCCTCGACGACGAGGGCACGCCGACGCAGTGCACGACCCTGATCGAGAACGGCATCCTCAAGGGCTACATCCAGGACAAGCTCAACGCCCGCCTGATGGGCATGAAACCCACCGGCAACGGCCGCCGCGAGTCGTTCGCGCACCTGCCGATGCCGCGCATGACCAACACCTATCTGCTGGCCGGCCCGCACGACCCCGCGGAGATCATCCGCTCGGTCAAGAAGGGGTTGTACGCGGTGAACTTCGCCGGCGGCCAGGTCGACATCACCAACGGCAACTACGTCTTCTCCGCCAGCGAGGCCTACCTGATCGAGGACGGCAAGGTGACGCGCCCGGTGAAGGGCGCCACCCTCACCGGCAACGGCCCCGAGTCGCTGTCGCGCGTGTCGATGCTCGGCACCGACCTGAAGCTGGACAGCGGCATCGGCGTCTGCGGCAAGGACGGGCAGAGCGTGCCGGTGGGCGTGGGCCAGCCGACCCTGAAAATCGACGCGATGACCGTCGGCGGCACCAGTGTCTGAAGCGTCGGAGGCGGGTTCGATCCATCGCGCCGACCCGGGCCGGCGGCGCCTGCTGCTGGCGCTGCTGCCGCTGGGCGGCGCCGCGCTGTACCTGTTGAGCCGCTGGTTCGGCCACTACCTCGAACATCTTCCGGTGGACAGCACCGGCCAGATGCGCGCTTCCGGCCGGGCCGTGCTGGCGGCGCTGCAGCTCTGCCTTTACGCCGGCGCCGGCCTGCTGGCCGCCCTGGCGCTGTACTGGCACCGGGTCAGCCGCATCATGCGCGCCGCGGCGCAGTATCCGCCGCCGCAGATGCGCCTGTTCCACGACATGCGCATCCTCCGCGGCGAAGCCAAGCAGGCGCGGGAGCGGTGGTTGCGCCGCGGCGCCGTGCTCGCCGCCGCGGGCGCGGCGGCGGCGCTGGCCTCGGCCGTGTGGATGCCGCGCCAGGCGATGCGCCAGCATCCCCTGGCATTCGATCCGGCGCTGCCGGACCACCGCTTCGACCAGTCCTACCCGCTGCAGAGCGGCAAGCCTTGACCCGGCGCGCGCTGGGCACCCTGCGCATCATCGGCGGGCAGTGGCGCAGCCGCCTGATCGGCTTCGACGCCGCGGCCGGGGTGCGGCCCACGCCCGACCGCGTGCGCCAGACCGTGTTCGACTGGCTGGCGCCGCTGATCGAGGGCGCCAGCGTGCTCGACCTGTTCGCCGGCAGCGGCGCGCTCGGCTTCGAGGCGCTGTCGCGCGGCGCCGCCCACGCCAGCTTCGTCGAGCACGGCGGCACCCAGGCCGCGGCCATCCGCGAGGCCGCGGCCAGGCTCGCCGCCGGCGCGCGCGCCGAGATCGCGCAGGCCGATGCCCTGGCCTGGCTGCGCGCCACCGGCCGGCGCTTCGACGTGGTGTTCCTCGATCCGCCCTATGGCGCCGGCCTGCTCGAGCCGGTGCTGGCGGAGTTGCCGCGGGTGCTGGCGCCGATGCACCGCATCTACCTGGAATGGCCGGCGGGCCGGCCGCCGGCGCTGCCGCCGGGCTACGCCCTGCTCAAGGAAAAAGCCGCCGGTCAGGTAAGCTACGGGCTCGCCACTTACAACGCCGGGGCCGCCGCAGCGGCCTGAAGGCACCAGGGAGAATGCACGTGAGCGTCATCGCCGCCTACTCGGGCACCTTCGATCCCATCACGCTCGGCCACAACGACATCATCCACCGCGCCGCCCGCATGTTCCCCAAGCTGATCGTCGCGGTCGGCCTCAACCCGTCGAAGAATCCGCGCTTCAATATCGACGAGCGCATCGCCCTGGTGCGCGCCTCGACCCAGGACCTGGGCAACGTCGAGGTGACCGGCTTCACCGGCCTGGTGGTGGACTTCGCCAAGGAGCACGGCGTGACCGTGCTGGTGCGCGGCGTGCGCACCGTCGGCGACGTCGACTACGAGAAGCAGATGGCGGTGATGAACCGCGACCTTTATCCGCAGCTGGACACGGTGCTGCTGGCGCCGTCGCCGGAGTACGCCCACCTCTCCTCCAGCCTGGTGCGCGAGCTGACCAGCCTCGGCGCGCCGGTGAAGAAGCTGGTGCCCAAGCCGGTGATCCCGCTGCTGCTGGAGCGGTTCGGGCGCCGCCGCAAGTAGCGCCCGGCCGCAGCGCGGGGATAGCCGTGGAACCCATTGTCGTCGACGGTCGCGTGGAGTTCGCCGACTATGTCGCGGCGCAGCGCCTGCACCGCAAGTCCGGGCTGGCCTGGCGCCTGATCGGCGTGCTGAGCCTGCTGATGGCGCTGCTCTGGCTGGCCGGGCGTTTCCTGGATGTCCGCCAGCGCGGCTGGCGGGTCGAAACGTTCGACTATGCGGCCCTGGCCTACTTCGTCTACATCGCCCTGATCTATCTGGTGCTGCTGCCGTGGCAGTACGCGCGGCTCTACCGCTCGCACCAGTTGCTGCGCCAGGACTTCCGCTACGAGCTGGGCGAGGACGGGCTGCATGCGCGCAGCGCGGTGGCGCAGAGCGACATCCCCTGGCACCTGTTCGCCAAGTGGAAGGCCAACAGCGAGGTCGCGCTGGTCTACCAGGCCCACAACCTGTTTCACGTGCTGCCGGCGCGGTGGTTTGCCTCGCCGCAGCGGTATCAGGAACTGCTGAAGCTACTGGGCAGCAAGCTGGGGCAGGGCTGAGGCGGCCTGATCGGCGCCAGGCGGCCGCCAAAGGAGGAAACCGGTGCCCCGTTACATCGCCTTCCTGCGCGCCCTCAATGTCGGCGGCCATACCGTGAAGATGGAAGATCTGCGGGGCCTGTTCGGGGCGCTGGGTTTTGAGCGGGTCGAGACCTTTATCGCCAGCGGTAACGTGATCTTCGAGACCCGCGCCGGCGGTGATGCGGCGCTGGAGCGGAAGATCGAGGCCCACCTGCAGCAGGCGCTGGGCTACGAGGTGAAGACTTTCGTGCGCAGCGACGCCGAGGTCGCCGCGATTGCGGCCTACCAGCCGTTCAAGCCGGCGCTGATGAAGCAGGCGGTTGCGCTCAACGTGGCCTTCCTGGCGGCAGCGCTGGATGCCGGGCAGGCGCATAAGCTGCAAAGCCGGTTCCGCACCGGGATTGACGAATTCCACGCCCACGGGCGCGAACTGTACTGGCTGTGCCGCAAGAAGCAGAGCGATTCGGATTTTTCCAACGCCGTGCTGGAGCGGGCGCTGAAGCTGCGTGCCACCTTCCGCGGCATCAACACCGTGCACAAGCTGGCAGCGAAGTACCCGCCGGGCTGAACGGCATGCCGCCCGCCGCGGCCGCGGCGGCCGGGGCTTCTCAGCGTCCGCCGGCCTTGGGGTCCTGGGCGGGCGGGGCGGCGGCGGGCTTGGCCGCGGCCGGCGGGGCCGCCTGGCTGGCGTCGTCGTCGAAGCTGCTCACCCCCAGGTCTTCCGGCGGCGGGTTGCCGTCGTAGACCAGCGCCTGGCGGTGCTGCAGGTAGGCGGTGCGGACGAACAGATACTGGTCGAACTGCGCATCCAGCAGGCTGTCGGTGGACAGCAGGTTGGCGCGCCGGTCGACGTTGAACAGCACGAAGGTGGTGAGGTACTGCGGCAGGTCGTAGCGGCCCGGCAGGTAGTGCACCGGGTTGGTGAAGGTGTCCACGCCCTTGCCGATCAGGTCGCGGTTGTCGCTCGGCCCGAGGAACGGGATCATCAGGAACCAGCCTTCGCCCACGCCCCAGGTGCCCAGGGTCTGGCCGAAGTCCTCGTCGTGCCGCTCCAGGCCGACGCGGTTGCCGACGTCGATCAGTCCGCCCACGCCCCAGATGCTGTTGACGACAAAGCGGCCGGTGTCGGCCGTGCCCTGCTTGAGCTTGCCCTGCAGGAAGTCGTTGACGATGGTGGTGGGGTAGAACAGGTTGTTGAAGAAGTTGGTGACCCCTTCGCGCGCCCAGCCCGGCACCACCGCGACGTAGCCCTTGGCGGCCGGCCGCAGGATGTAGCGGTCGGCGCCGTTGTTGAACTTGTAGACGGCGCGGTTGGCCGACTCCAGCGGGTCGGCGGGATCGTCGGCCGGCCGATGGGCGCAGGCGGACAGCGCCAGCGCGGCGAGGATCAGGCTGCAGCGATTCCATGTGCCCATACGGGCTCCCTTATTCGAAATGCAGAATCTTGTCGAGGCCGAAGAAGCGGGACAGCTGCAATACCTGCTCGTTGGCGCCGCGGATCGCAAGCGGACGGCTGCGGCTGCGGCGGCTCAGCTCCAGCAGCAGCGCCAGCCCGGCGCTGTCGGCCCGGCTGACGCGGCTCAGGTCCAGGCTGCCGCCGGCGACCAGCGCCTCCGCCTGCCGCAGCAGCTGCGGCACCTGCGCGAAGCTCAATTCGCCTTCCAACGTTCCCTGGGCCATCGGTGCCTGTTCGTATTCTTGTCGCGTCCCCGGAAAAGCGACGGCTACTGCGCCTGCTTGCCGTCGCCCTTGCCTTCCGCAGCCTTGAATTGTCCGCTTTCCATGCGGGCAATGACATCGTCGAGGCTGGTGCGCTTGATCTCGGAATTGATCTGGGTGCGGAAATTCAGCACCAGCGACACGTTTTCCACGGCGATGTCATAGATTTTCCAGTCGCCATCCACCAGATGCACGCGGAAGCCGATGGCGTAGGACTGGCCATTGTCGCGCGTCAGCGAGGTGTTGACTGCGGCCTCCGTCGCATTCGGCGCCATGCGCGGCGGCATCCAGTTGATATTGACGGAATTGTAGTTGTCGAGCATGGCGTTGGCATAGCTGCTGACAAGCATGTTCTTGAAGGCCTTGGCGAAGCGCTCGCGCTGCTCCGGGGTGGCGCTGCGGTAGTTGGCCCCCAGCACCAGCTTGGCGATGCCCGGCACGTCGAAGCGCGGCACCACCACCTCGTCCACCGCCTTGTAGTACTTGGCCTGGTCGGCCTTGTACTCGGCGTAATGGGCCTTGATCAGGCCGCGGATCTGGTCGGTGGTGTTCTTCAGGGCCACGTCGGGCGCCTGCATCGGCGCCGGGTCGGCGGCCCGGGCCGCGCCGCCCAGGCCGAGAATCAGGGCCAGGGCCAGCAGGGGGGCGGCCAAAGTATTGCGGAACGGGTGCTTGAGCATCGCTGCGACTCCTTACTTGGACTTCGGCGCCGGCGCCTCGGGGGGCGCGACGTTCTGGTTCTGAGGCCCGCTTTTCTGCGAGCTGTCCTTCTGGGTCATCGAAGTGAGGAACTGACCGATCAGGTTTTCCAGCACGAATGCCGACTGGGTGAACTTGATCTCGTCGCCTTCCTTGAGGGGCTTGTCGTCCCCGCCCGGCTCCAATCCTACATACTGTTCGCCGAGCAAGCCGGCTGTAAGGATCTTGGCGGTCGAGTCCTCGGGAATATTGGCGTGGTCGCCCGAGATTTCAAGGGTCGCCACCGCCTGGAACGTGGTGGGGTCGATGCTGATGCCGCGGACCCGGCCGATGCGCACGCCGGCGATCTTCACCGAGGCGCCGCTCGACAGGTTGCCGATGGTGTCGAACTTGGCGGTGACGTGGTAGCTCGCCGAGCTGCCGCCCACCGTATCCAGGCTGGCCACGCGGAACGTCAGCACGAAGATCGCCGCCACGCCGAGGCAGACGAAAAAACCGACCAGTACTTCCAGTGCTCTCGATTGCATAGTCGCAGCCTCGAATTCCTATATAAGGTGCCGGCGATTAACGGAACATGAACGCGGTCAGGACGAAGTCCAGGGCCAGCACCGCCAGCGAGGACACCACCACGGTGGAGGTGGTGGCGCGGGACACGCCCTCCGAAGTCGGCGCCGCGTGGTAGCCCTGGTACAGCGCGATCCAGCTCACCGCGGCGCCGAACACCAGGCTCTTCAACATGCTCTCCCAGATGTCGTGCGGATGCAGCGACTGGTGGATCTGCGACCAGTAGGACCCGTCGTCCAGGCCGAGCAGGATCACGCCGATCAGGTGGCCGCCGGCGACGCCGATGGCCATCATGGCGAAGATCGCCGCCAGCAGCGGCATGGCGATGAAGCCCGCCAGGAAGCGCGGCGCCACCACCCGCTTGATCGGGTCCACCGCCATCATCTCCATCGCCGAAAGCTGGTCAGTGGCCTTCATCAGGCCGATCTCGGCGGCCAGGGCCGAGCCGGCGCGGCCGGCGAAAAGCAGGGCGGTGACCACCGGGCCGAGCTCGCGCACCACGCTGAACGCCACCACCACGCCCAGCGAGGACGCCGCGCCGAACTGCGCCAGCGTGCGGTAGCCCTGCAGGGCCAGCACCATGCCGATGAACGAGCCGGAGATGGCGATGATGATCAGCGACAGCATGCCGATCATGTAGAGCTGGTGCACCACCAGGCGCGGCCGCAGCAGCGCCGCCGGCAGGGCCGACAGGATGGCGAACAGGAACAGCGTCGCCTCGCCCACGCCACGCAGGAACTCGCCGACGACCTTCACGGGGCCCCTCCGAGCAGGTCGGCGGCGTAGTCGCGCGCGGCCTTGTAGTGGAACCGGACCGGTCCGTCCGGCTCGCCCTGGAGGAACTGCTGCACCAGCTCCGAGGGGCTGTTGCGGATCGCCTCCGGCGTGCCGTGGTCGAGCACCTTGCCGCCGGAAACGACGTAGGCGTGGTCGGAGATCGACAGCACCTCCTCGACGTCGTGGGAGACGATGATCGAAGTCAGCCCCAGCGCCTGGTTGAGCGTGCGGATCAGGCGCATCAGCACGCCCATCGAAATCGGATCCTGGCCGGTGAAGGGCTCGTCGTACATCACCATGGCCGGTTCCAGCGCGATGGCGCGGGCCAGCGCCACGCGCCGCGACATGCCGCCGGAAATCTGCTCGGGATAAAGCTCGGCGGCGCCGCGCAGGCCCACCGCCTCGAGCTTCATCAGCGCGATGTCGCGGATCATGCTCTCGGGCAGGCCGCTGTGCTCGCGCAGCGGAAAGGCGACGTTGTCGAACACGGTCAGGTCGGTGAACAGGCCGCCGGTCTGGAACAGCATGCCCATGCGCTTGCGCAGCTCGAACAGCTGCGAGCGCGACTGCTTGTGCACGTCGACGCCGTCGAATTCGACGGTGCCGCCCTGCGGCCGCCATTGGCCGCCGATCAGGCGCAGCAGGGTGGTCTTGCCGGTGCCGGACGGGCCCATGATGGCCGTGACCTTGCCGCGCGGGATGTCCAGATCCACGCCGTCGTAGATGGGGCGCGGGCCGAAGGCGAAACGCAGCCCACGCACGCGCACGAGTGTCTCTTGGCCAGTCGAGGTCATGGACTAGTAAGTCGGATTCAGGGGGCCGTTGAGGGGCGGAAACCGTCGTCTCGCCGCCATTTTACGCGATCGGTCGCGGATTAGATGCGGCTGGCGCCGGCTTGGTTCCGGCGTAAAGGAGCTTTTACGGTAACGCCAGGCCCAGATTTTTCAGCAAAACCGGCTCCAGGTCGCGCATCACCCGCTCCAGCGCGGCCGGGCCGCCCAGTTCCGCCACCTGGGTCATGCGCATGCCGCTGAGGCCGCAGGGGTTGATGCGGCCGAACGGCTCCAGGTCCATGTTCACGTTGAGCGCGATGCCGTGGTAGCTGCAGCCGCGGCTGACCCGCAGGCCGAGCGAGCCGATCTTCCTCTGCCCGGGGCGGCCGTCCGGCCAGGCGCGCTCGACATAGACCCCGGGCGCGTCCGGCCGCGCCGATGCGGCGATGCCGTAGCCGGCGAGGACGTCGATCATGGACTGTTCCAGCCGCCGCACCAGGTCGCGGGCGCCGTAGCCGAGCCGGTGCAGGTCGAGCAGCACGTAGACCACCGCCTGGCCGGGCCCGTGGTAGGTGACCTGGCCGCCGCGATTGCTCTGCACGATGGGGATGGCGCCGGGCGCCAGCACGTGCTCGGCCTTGCCGGCCTGGCCCTGGGTGAACACCGGCGGGTGCTCCAGGAACCACAGCTCGTCCGCCGCTGCCGCGCCGCGGACGGCGGTGAAATCGCGCATCCGCGCGTAGGTCTCGGCGTAGTCGATCAGCCCAAGCCGGCGGACGACCGCAGGGATCTCCGCCATCGGCCGCTTACAGCGACAGCACCACGCCCGGGTCGGCGCCGATCGCCGTGGTGATGCGCGTCAGGTGCGCCTCGTCCTCGGCGATGAACGTCAGGGTCAGGCACAGGTACTTGCCGGTGGTGGACGAGCGGCGCTCCACCTCCAGGGGCGCCTCGGGCTGGAGGTGGCCGCGCACCAGGTCCTGCAGGCGTTCCTCCACCCCGGGCTCGGGGCGGATGAACACCTTCACCGGGAAGGAGCAGGGATAGACCAGGCCCACGACATCGGAAACGTTCGGTTTCATGCGGTCCAATATGCGGCCTGGCCCCGGGTTTTCAAAGCCCGCTCACAGTCCCAGCCACAGCTTGATCTGGTCGATCAGGCGGTGCCAGAAGCCGCCGGCCGGCACGTCCTTGAGCACCACCAGCGGCACCTTCTTCAGCTCCTTGCCGGCGACCAGGATGGTCGCTTCGCCGACCTTCTGGCCGGCCGTGAGCGGCGCCACCAGCTTGGCGGCAACCTGCGGCTGCACCTGCAGCTGGCTCTTCTCGCCGGCCGGCAGCGCCAGGTAGACCGGATCGAGGGTGCCGATGCCGACCTGGGTGTCCGCGCCCTTGTAGACCCTGGCGGTCTGCACCGGCGCGGCGGCGCCGAGCACGCTGGCGGTGTCGAAGTTGCGGAAGCCGTAGTTGAGCAGCTCCTGGTTGGCCTGTTCGCGGTAGGCCCAGCTCTGGCCGCCCATCACCACCGAGATCAGGCGGCGGCCGTCGCGCCTGGCCGAGGCCAGCAGGCAGTAGCCGGCGGCCGCGGTGTGCCCGGTCTTGATGCCGTCCACGCTCGGGTCCTTGAACAGCAGGCCGTTGCGGTTCTGCTGCGGATGCTCGATGCCGTACTTGAACTCCTTCTCGGAGAAGTACTTGTAGTCCTCCGGGAAGTTCTGGATCAGGGCATGGGCCAGGGTCAGCAGGTCGCGCGCGCTGGTGTAGTGCTGGTCGTTCGGCATGCCGCTGGCGTCGACGAAATGGGTATTGGTCATGCCCAGCTTCTGCGCGTACTGGTTCATGACCTGGGCGAAGGCATCCTCGCTGCCGGCGATGTGCTCGGCCAGGGCGACGCTGGCGTCGTTGCCGGAGACGATGATGATGCCGCGCAGCAGGTCCTCGATCGAGACGCGGCTGCCCAGGCTGAGGAACATGCGCGACTCGCTGGAGTCCTTGCCCTCGCTCCAGGCCTTCTCGCTGACCAGGGCGGTGTCGCTCAGCTTGAGGCGGCCCTGCTTGATCATGTCGAAGGCGACGTAAACCGTCATCACCTTGGTGATGCTGGCCGGCGCGACGTGCGCGTCGAGGTTCTGGCCGGCGACGATCTCGCCGCTCTGGTAGTCCATCAGGCCATAGCTGTAGCCGTCGATCGGCGGCGGGGTCGGAGCGTCGGCCAGGGCGGGGCCGGACAGGGAGAACAGCGCAATAGCGAGGCCGAGCAGGCCGGATTTCAGGTTCATCGAGCGGAATGCCTTGCGGCGGTTGGGGGAGCGGGAGGAAAACGGGAAAGCAGGGGGCATTTTAACGGCCGGCGGCGGCTATTCCACCACCGGCACCGCATTCATCTGCAGATCGCCCAGGCGCTTGCGCACCACCGCCAGCGCGTCGTCGTCGGCGAAGGGGCCGAGCAGCACGCGGCTGACGTTGGCGCCGTTGCGCACGTCGTTCTTCAGTTGCACGTTGGAAAAGCCCAGGCCGTTGAGCTGCTCGCGCAGGCTGACGGCGTTGATCGGATCGTAGAACAGCCCGGCCTGCAGGTAGCGCAGCGCCGCGCCGACGCCGGATACCGCGGCGGCCTGCGACGGCGGCGGCGCCGCCGCCACGGCGGGCGCGGCGCCCGGCGGGCTCAGGTTCGGATCCAGCACCAGCCGCTGGCCCGGCGGCAGGGTCACGACGGGAGCGGGCGGCCGCGCCGGCGGGGCGCTGGCCACCGTCACCGCGGCGGCCGCGGGCGGCGGCGTGGCCGGTGCCGGCCGGGGCGGCGGCGCGGTGGCCACCATCACCGACGGCTGCGGCAGTGCCGGGTCGATCGCCTCCACCTCCACCGGGATCGAGCCCTTGCCCAGGCTGCCGAGCTTCACCGCGGCGGTATAGGACAGGTCGATGATGCGGCCCTCGTGGAACGGGCCGCGGTCGTTGATGCGCACGATCACGCTGCGGCCGTTCTCGATGTTGGTGACCTTGGCGTAGCAGGGAATCGGCAGGGTCTTGTGCGCCGCCGTCATCTTGAACATGTCGTAGGGCTCGCCGCTGGAGGTGCGCTTGCCCTGGAACTTCTTGCCGTACCAGGAGGCGTAGCCGCGCTCCTTGTAGCCGCGCGCGTCCTTGAGGATGACGTAGTGGTCGCCGTAGACCTCGTACGAATCCGGGTTGCCGTAGCTGCTCTTCGGCTCGACCTGCGGCACCGGGTCGGGGATCAGCGCGACGTTGGGCGGAATCTCCGCCGCCGACGGCGGACCGTCCTGGCTCGGGTTGTTCGAGGGCGGCGGCGTTTCGGCGGGGGAGGAAGCAGGGCCGGCGGCGTGGCCGTGATGGCCGCCGGAGGCCGGGCGGACGGCGACGTCCGAGCAACCGGCCGACAGGGTGGCGGCACAACACACGGCGATGGCGGCGAGGCTGCGCATGGCAGCGGCGGGCCCGATCACGGCGTATCTTCCGCTACTTTGAGCTCATATGCCAGAGACGCCACCGCCATGGCGTAGAACACGCGGGGGTTGTACGACATCACCGAGTAGAAGTTCGGCAGGGCCACCCACCACTCCGGCGGTCCGGCATTGTGGCTCAGCTCGAGCAGCCCGGCCGGCATGGCGTCGGGCAGCACCTGCGGCAGGACCAGGCCGGCGGCGCGCAGGGCGGCGATGTCCTGCGGCGGCAGCTTGGCGTTGCGCACCAGGGCCGGCGGCGGCTCGGCCGCCGAGTCGATGCGCGCCAGCAGCGGCTGGCCGCGCTTCCAGCTGCGCTGCGGGTCGTAGTTGACCAGGTAGTTGGCGACGCTGCCGATGGCATCGGCCGGGGACCACAGGTCGACGCGGCCGTCGCCGTCGAAGTCCACCGCCAGGCTGCGGTAGTTGCTCGGCATGAACTGCGCCATGCCCATGGCCCCGGCGTAGGAGCCGCGCACCGCGCCCGGGTCGAGGCGATCGTCGCGGCACAGCACGAAGAACTGCAGCAGCTCGCCGAAGAAGAAAGGCGCGCGGCTGGGATGCTCGTAGCCCAGGGTCGACAGGGAATCCAGCACGCGGTAGCGGCCGGTGAAGATGCCGTACTTGGTCTCCACCCCCAGCAGCGCCGTCACCACCTCGGGCGGCACGCCGTAGCGTTCCTGCGCCTTGTCCAGCCACTGCTTCTGCTCCTGCAGGAAGCGCAGGCCGTTGCTGATGTTGGCCGGCATCACGTGCAGCGGGCGGTAATCCTCCCAGGTGAGGGTCTTTTCCTTGTTGGTCTGCTCGCTGTGGATCAGCTGCGGCAGCTCGCGCGCGTCCTTCAGCGCCGCCTTGACCTGGTCCAGCTCCGCCGGGGAGAAGGCGTACTGGGTCTTGAGGTCCTGCAGCAGCCGCGGCGTCCTGGCGTCGCCGCTGAAGTCGGCCGAGGCGGATGCGCACAGGCACAGCGCCACCAGGGGGAGCATGCGCATGGATGGCGACCTAGCTGGCCAGCAGCTTGCGGTGCGTCTGCACCGACATCAGGATGCCGAAGCCGGCCAGCAGGGTCACCGCCGAGGTGCCGCCGTAGCTGACCAGCGGCAGCGGCACGCCCACCACCGGCAGCAGGCCGATGACCATGCCGGTGTTGATGAAGACGTAGATGAAGAAGGTCAGGCCCAGGCTGCCGGCCAGCAGGCGCTGGAAGGTGTCCTGGCCGCGCATGGCGATGACCATGCAGCGCACCACGATGGCGGTGTACAGCGCCAGCAGCAGCAGCACGCCGATCAGGCCCAGCTCCTCGGAGTAGACGGCGAAGATGAAGTCGGTGTGCGCCTCCGGCAGGAAGTCGAGCTTGGCCTGCGTGCCGAGCAGCCAGCCCTTGCCGAACAGGCCGCCGGAGCCGATGGCGATCTTGCTCTGGGTGATGTGGTAGCCGGCGCCGAGCGGGTCGCTTTCCGGATCGAGGAAGGTCAGCAGGCGCTTGCGCTGGTAGTCGTGCATCTTGTGGAACAGCACCGGCGCCGCCGCGGCCACGCCGCCGACGGCGAGCAGGATCCAGCGCCAGCGCAGGCCGCCGAAGAACAGCGCCGCCAGGCCCGCGGTGACCACCAGCAGCGCGGTGCCCAGGTCCGGCTGGATCGCGATCAGGCCGGTCGGCAGCATCACCAGCGCCAGGCTGACCAGGATGGTGCTGAAGCTCGGCGGCAGGTGGCGGCTTTGCAGGTAGGCGGCCACCGCGATCGGCGCCGCCAGCTTCATCAGCTCGGACGGCTGGAAGCGCATCACGCCCAGGTCGAGCCAGCGCTGCGCGCCCTTGGCGTGCTGGCCGAGCAGCGCCACCGCCAGCAGCAGCAGCAGCGCGAAGCTGTAGAACCAGGGCGCCGCGGCGCGGTAGAACTCCGGCGGCGCCTGGGCCAGCACGATCATCACCACGAAGCCCAGCACCAGGCGCTGCGCCTGGCTCACCACCATGCCGAGGGACTGGCCGGAGGCCGAATACAGGACGAACAGGCCCAGCACCGACACCGCCAGCAGCAGCAGGCCCAGCACCAGGTCGAAATGCCAGCGGGCGAACCAGGTGCCCCAGCTGTTGACCGGCTTGGGCGCGGAAGTAATGACGCTGACGTGGACCGTCATGCCGAGCCTCAGAATTCCCGGCGGCCGCGGCTGCGTCGCGCGCTGCCCAGCAGCAGCCCCGCCAGCGGCCACAGCAGGGCGGTGGTGAGCAGCGGCAGCCAGCGCCGCACCGGGTCGGCGTGATGGTGGGTCAGGCCGTCGATCCAGAACATCAGGAACACGTACAGCGCCCAGATCGGCACCAGGCCCATGGCCATGGCCTGCGGCATCGGATACACCAGCAGGGTGCCGCTGAAGCGGCGCACGAAATACGCCACCGTGACCAGCCCCAGCGCGTACTGGCCCAGCGGCGCGTTGTACAGCACGTCGCAGCACAGGCCCAGCAGCCAGCCGGCCATGAGCACCGGCATGTCCTCGTCATGCAGGGCCCAGTAGCTGAGGGTCAGCACCAGCAGCATCGGACGGAAGGCCGCGATCGCATCCGGCAGCTGCAGGGCCTGCAGCAGCAGGGCCAGCGCCAGGCTGAGGGCGAATACCGGGAAGTTGCCCCTCATGGATGCGTTCCCGGCGCCGGCGCGGCCGGCTTGTGCGCAGCAGGCGGCGCCGCGGCCGGCGCGGCCGGCTTACGCGCCGCCTCAGCCGGCTTGTCGGCGGGTTTGGCCGCCGGGGCGGGCCGGGCGGCCGGCTTCTCCGCCGGCCTGGCCGCCGGCGCCTCGGGCGATCTGCGCGGCTCGGCCGGGTTCTCCACCCGCTCCGCCGAGCGGTCGGGTTCCTGCGTCGGGGCCGGGCGTTCGGACCAGACCAGAAGGGCCTGGCGGCCCTGGTTGAGGCGGGCGCTGGGCCAGGCCACCGCCTCCATGAAGCTTTCGCCGGCGGGATGGCGCAGCTCGTTGACCTTGCCCACCGGGTAGCCCGCCGGGAAGCGGCCGCCCAGGCCGGAGGAGACCAGCAGGTCGCCGACCTTGACGTCGGCGTTGCCCGGCAGGAACGGCAGCGACAGGGTCTGGCCGTCGCCGCGGGCGATGGTCTGCAGGCCGGTGCGGTTCACCTCGACCGGGATGCTGTGGTCCGGATCGGTGATCAGCAGGGCCACGCTGCTGGCCGAGTTGACCTCGATCACCTGGCCCATCACGCCGCTGGCGTCGACCAGGGCCTGGCCCTTGTAGACGCCGTCGCGCTCGCCCTTGTTGAGCACGATCTGGTGGCGGTAGGGGTCCTGGCTGACCGACAGGATCTCGGCGATCAGCACGCGCGTCTGCAACGAGGCGGCCGAGGCCAGCAGCTCGCGGATGCGCTCGTTCTCGGCCTCCAGCGCCTCCATGCGAAGCACCCGGCCCTCCAGCTCCAGCTGCTTCTGGTGCAGGGCCTGGTTTTCGGTGAGCAGCTCCTCGCGGCTGCGGAAATGCTCGCCCAGATTGGCGGTGGCGCCCGGCAGGGCGGTGACCCACAGCAGCGGCTGCAGCACCCGCGCGGTCCATTCCCGCACCGGCCGCAGGCGCGAGTCGCCGCGGTAATCGGACACGATCATGCCGATCGACAGGCTGGCGAGGAGGAGGAACTTCAACCCCAGACCGGGGCCGCGGTTAAACAGGGTTTTGCGTGCGGCGTCGCTGAGCGTGTTCAAGGGCCGGGGCGGGGTGGTGGAGCGGCTACGAGGAGGTGACCCGGGGCCGCCCGGACATTCGGCAAAGCATAGGGCCCGGCGCGCCCGCCGACAACTCGTCGCGGCGGGCGTTTCTCACGGTGCGGACGGGCCCCGTGCGGCCTTAATCCATCAGGTAGATGTCGCCCTGGCGGTCCAGCATGTCCAGCAGCATGCCGCCGCCGCGCGCCACGCAGGTCAGCGGGTCGTCGGCGATGATCACCGGCAGGCCGGTTTCCTCGGAAATCAGCTTGTCCAGGTCGCGCAGCAGGGCGCCGCCGCCGGTCAGCACGATGCCGCGCTCGGCCACGTCCGAGCCCAGTTCCGGCGGGGTGCGCTCCAGCGCCTGCTTCACCGCCTTGACGATGCCGGCCAGCGGCTCCTGCAGGGCGTCGAGGATCTCGTTGGAATTCATGGTGAAGTTGCGCGGCACGCCGGCGGCCAGGTGGCGGCCGACGACGTCGATTTCCTGCACTTCCGGCCCCGGGAAGGCGGTGCCGATCTCCTGCTTGATGCGCTCGGCGGTGGCCTCGCCGATCAGCATGTTGTACTGGCGGCGCACGTAGCTGACGATGGCCTCGTCGAACTTGTCGCCGCCGATGCGCACGCTCTCGGCGTAGACGATGCCGTTGAGCGAGATCACCGCCACCTCGGAGGTGCCGCCGCCGATGTCCACCACCATCGAGCCGCGGGCCTCGGAAATGGGGATGCCGGCGCCCAGGGCGGCGGCGATCGGCTCCTCGATCACGAACACCTTGCGCGCGCCGGCGTTTTCCACCGACTCGCGGATGGCGCGGCGCTCGACCTGGGTCGAGCCGTAGGGCACGCAGACCACGACGCGGGTCATCGGCCGCATCACGCGGCCCTTCTGCACCTTGCGGATGAAGTGCTGCAGCATCTTTTCCGTCACGGTGTAGTCGGCGATCACGCCGTCGCGCAGCGGACGGATGGTGGAGATGTTGGTCGGGGTGCGGCCGAGCATGCGCTTGGCGTCGATGCCCACCGCCTCGATCTTCTTGCTGCCGCGGGAATCCAGGCGGATGGCCACCACCGAAGGCTCGTTCAGCACGATGCCTTCGTCCCGCACATAAACGAGGGTGTTGGCGGTGCCGAGGTCGATGGAGAGGTCGTTGACGAAGAGGCGGCGGACGGCGTCGAACATCGTGGTCTGTAAATCCGGAATCTGTGGGGAAGCTGGGGAGGGCGGCGGGTTTTCGTGGGGTGTGTCCGTCACCGCCGCCGCAGGAAAGCAGCCCCGGGCGCGACGCGGCAGGCGAAGAGAACAGGCAAATCGTTTATCATTTCATCATAACGCATTTTCTTCCCTGAAAAGCTGCCGCCTGGCCATTTTTTGCACGGTTGCCGACCAGTTCGCAGCAGGCTGTACGACCGCTTCCTTACGATCGAAACCTTCCCCATGAGCCTGAGCCCAGAGCAAGTCAAGCAGGTCGCGCGTCTTGCGCGGCTGTCGCTGCCGGCCGACAAGGTCGAGCCCTATGCCCGCCAGCTGTCCAACATCCTGGACATGGTCGGCCAGCTGTCCAATGCCCGGACCGACGAGGTGCAGCCGATGGCGCACCCGCTGGACATGGTGCAGCGGCTGCGGCCGGACGCGGTGACGGAGGATAACCGGCGCGAGGACTTCCAGGCCATCGCCCCGGCGGTGGAAAACGGTCTTTATCTGGTGCCCAAGGTCATCGAATGAGCCTGCACGAACTGTCGCTGCGCGCGCTGGCCGAAGGGCTCCGCGCCAAGAAATTCTCCTCGGTGGAGCTGACCCGCCACTACCTGGACCGCATCGCGGCCCACGACAAGGCGCTGAACAGCTATGTCACCGTGACCGCCGAGCGGGCGCTGGCGCAGGCCGCCGCGGCCGACGCGGCGCTGGCCCGGGGCCAGGGCGGTCCGTTGACCGGCATCCCGCTGGCGCAGAAGGACATCTTCTGCACCAAGGGCGTCCGCACCGCCTGCGGTTCGAAGATGCTGGACAAGTTCATCGCCCCCTACGACGCCACCATCGTCGAAAAGCTCCACGACCCCGCCGGCGGGGCCGGCATGGTCATGCTGGGCAAGGTGAACATGGACGAGTTCGCCATGGGTTCGTCCAACGAGACCTCCTGGTACGGCCCGGTGAAGAATCCGTGGGACCTGAGCCGGGTTCCGGGCGGGTCCTCCGGCGGCTCGGTCGCCAGCGTCGCCGCCGGCCTGGCGCCGGTGGCCACCGCCACCGACACCGGCGGCTCGATCCGCCAGCCCGCCTCGCTGACCAACCTGACCGGCATCAAGCCGACCTATGGCCGCGTCTCGCGCTACGGCATGATCGCCTTCGCCTCCAGCCTCGACCAGGCCGGCGTGGTGGCGCGCTCGGCCGAGGACGCCGCCGCCGTGCTGCAGGCCATGTCCGGCTACGATCCGCGCGACTCGACCAGCGTCGAGCGCCCGATCGACGACTACCTCGGCGGCCTGGCCGCGCCCTTGCAGGGCCTGCGCATCGGCCTGCCGAAGGAATACTTCGCCGAAGGGCTCGACCCGGGCGCCCGCACCTGCATCGAGGCCGCGGTGAAGGTCTACCAGAGCCTGGGCGCGACGGTGCGGGAAGTGTCCCTGCCCAACGCGCCGCTGTCGGTGCCGACCTACTACGTCGTCGCCCCGGCCGAGGCCTCCAGCAACCTGGCGCGCTTCGACGGCGTGCGCTACGGCCACCGCGCCGAGGGCGCCACCAGCCTCAACGACCTGTACGAGCGCAGCCGCGGCGAGGGCTTCGGCGCCGAGGTGCAGCGCCGCATCATGATCGGCACCTACGTGCTGAGCCACGGCTACTACGACGCCTACTACCTCAAGGCGCAGAAAGTGCGGCGGCTGATCTACGAGGACTTCCGCCGCGCCTTCGCCGAGGTCGACCTGGTGCTGGGCCCGACCGCGCAGAGCGTCGCCTTCAAGCTCGGCGACAAGACCGACGATCCGGTGGCGATGTACCTCAACGATATCTACACCATCGCCGCCAATCTCGCCGGCATCCCGGCGATGAGCCTGCCCTGCGGCTTCGTCGGCGGCCTGCCGGTGGGCATGCAGCTGATGGGCAATTTCTTCGAGGAGGGCCGCATGCTCAACGCGGCCCACCAGTTCCAGCTGGCCACCGACTTCCACCGGCAGTGGCCGAAAGGGTTCGCGTCATGAGCTACAGCATCCGTGAAGGCTGGGAAGCCGTCATCGGCCTGGAAGTGCACTGCCAGCTGCTGACCAGGTCGAAGATCTTCTCCGGCGCCGCCACCGCCTATGGCGCCGAGCCGAACACCCAGGCCGACGCGGTGACCCTGGGCTTCCCCGGCGTGCTGCCGGTGCTCAACGGCGAGGCGGTGCGCATGGCGGTGACCTTCGGCCTGGCGGTGGACGCCAGGATCGCCGAGCGCTGCGTGTTCGCGCGCAAGCACTACTTCTACCCGGACCTGCCCAAGGGCTACCAGATCTCGCAGTACGAGCTGCCCATCGTTTACCAGGGCAAGCTCGACATCGAGCTGGACGACGGCACGGTCAAGACCGTCGGCATCACCCGCGCCCACCTGGAGGAGGACGCCGGCAAGTCGCTGCACGAAAACTTCACCGGCGTCAGCGGCATCGACCTCAACCGCGCCGGCACGCCGCTGATCGAGATCGTGTCCGAGCCGGAAATCCGCTCGCCGGCCGAGGCCGTCGCCTACCTGAAGAAGCTGCACCAGCTGGTGGTGTACCTGGGCATCTGCGACGGCAACATGCAGGAAGGCAGCTTCCGCTGCGACGCCAATGTCTCCGTGCGCCGCAAGGGCGAAACGAAGTTCGGCACCCGCACCGAGACCAAGAACGTCAACTCCTTCCGCTACGTCGAGAAGGCGATCGAGTTCGAGATCGAACGCCAGATCGACGTGATCGAGTCCGGCGGCAGGATCGTGCAGGAGACGCGCCTGTTCAACCCGGACACCGGCGAGACGCGCGCCATGCGCACCAAGGAAGACGCCAACGACTACCGCTACTTCCCGGACCCGGACCTGCTGCCGGTGCTGTGCAGCGCCGAGTACATCGCGGCGATCGGGGCCGGGCTGCCGGAGCTGCCGGAAGCCAAGAAGGCGCGCTTCCAGAAGGACTACGGCCTGTCCGCCTACGACGCCGCCGTGCTGACCGGCTCGAAGCAGCTGGCGGCGTACTACGAGGCGGTGGTCAAGGCCTCCGCCGCCGAGGCCAAGCTGTGTGCCAACTGGGTCATCACCGACCTGCTCGGCGCGCTCAACAAGCTGGGCAAGGACATCGCCGAGTCGCCGGTTTCCGCCGAGGGGCTGGCCGGCCTGCTCAAGCGCATCGCCGACAAGACCATCTCCGGCAAGATCGCCAAGGAAGTGTTCGAGGCGATGCTGGCCGGCGAGGGCGAAGCCGACGCGGTCATCAAGGCCCGCGGCCTGGTGCAGATCACCGACGAGTCGGCCATCGTCAAGGCCATCGAGGAGGTGATGGCGAAGAATCCGGGGCAGCTCGCCGACTACCGTTCGGGCAAGGACAAGCTGTTCGGCTTCTTCGTCGGCCAGGTGATGAAGGCGACGCAGGGCAAGGCCAATCCGGACGCGGTGAACCGCCTGCTCAAAGAGAAGCTGGCCGGCTAGGGATCCACGTGGTCAACCAGCTCACCGGCTTCAAGTTCGAGAACAACGTCGCGCACGGCGCGGTGGTCGAGCTGTCCGCCGGGGTCGACGAGATGCTGGGCCAGCGCGACTATGCGCCGCAGGTGCGGGCGCTGATCAGCGAGGCGATGGCGGCGATGCCGCTGCTGGCCACCCACCTGCGCTTCGAGGGCCGCATCAATCTGCAGTTCCAGGGCGAGGGCGCGCTGAAAATGCTGGTGGCCCAGGTCGACCACCACCTGGAAGTGCGCGCCATGGCCAAGGTCAGCGGCGAGCCCGAGGCCGGCTTCGCCGGCCTGCTGCACGGCGGCGTGCTGGCGCTGATGCTTGAGCCCAACGGCGAGCAGCGCGCCGCCAGCCAGGCCACGGTGCCGATCGAGGGCCGGTCCCTGGCCGAGTCGCTGGAAGGCTATTTCAGCCAGTCCGAGCAGCTGCCGACCCTGATCCGCCTGGCCGCCGACGGCCGGCGCCTGCGCGGCTTCATGCTGCAGCGCCTGCCGCTGGAGGACGCCAGCGGCAGCGAGGAGGACTGGGAGCGCCTCGCCATCCTCGCCGCCACCCTGGGCCGCGAGGAGCTGCTGCAGGTCGACGCGCCCACCGTGCTGCGCCGCCTGTTCGCCGAGGAGGAGTTGCGCCTGTTCGAGCCGCGCCCGGTCAGGGTCAGCTGCCGTTGCTCCCGTGCCGGCATCTCGCGGCTGCTGCTGTCGCTGGGGCGGGAGGAGTGCGACTCCATCCTCGCCGAGCAGGGACGCATCGCGGTGACTTGCGAGTTCTGCGGCAAGGAGTATGCGTTCAGCAAGGCCGAGGCGGCGGAGCTTTTCGCCGCCGCCGGCAGTATCCCCTCAAACACCCGCCATTAGCCCGTCGTTGCCGCGGCGGCGGGAAGCCGGCGCGGCCATGGCGCCGCGCCGTGAAAGCATGCGTGGATCGCCGCTTTCGCGGCAACGACGGGTCACAACTGGAAACTTCATGATCATTCCCCGCTATCGCATCGAAGCTTCGCGCATTCCCGGCGCCGGCAAGGGCCTGTTCCTCGACGAGGCGGTGGCGCGCGGGCGGGTGATCGTGGCGCCGGACCGGGTGCACACGGTGCTGCCGGAGCGCGAGCTGCGCCGCTATCCGCCGGACTCGATCGAGGTGGAGTCGAGCGTGCGCTGGTTCGAGGACTGGTTCTCGCTGACGCCCGAGTGGAGCGACGAGTGCTATGCCAACCACTCGTTCGCGCCCACCGGCCTGTGGCACCTGGGCTTCATCTTCGCGGAGCAGGACCTGCCGGCCGGCACCGAGCTGACCATCGACTATCGCCTGGTGATCGGCAGCGGCGAGGAGATGCCGTTCCGGGATTCACTCACCGGCCAGCCTATCGTCGGCCTCCCCTGGCGCGACAACCTGCGCCAGAGCGCACAGCGCCTGCTGGCGCTGCACGGCGATTGAGAAGCCCCGCCTCCTGCGCCAGTGCCGCGGCGGCCATCGCCGGAAGATTGCCCCGGCGCGGCCCTGCTACGGTCCGCCGAGGCCCTTGAGTTCGTCTTCGGCGATGCGCGCCTCCGCCAGGGCGCGTGCGGTCTGCACCTTGCGGTCGGCGATGTAGACCAGGTAGCTGGACAGGTCCGCATCCTTCTGCGGCGCTTCCGCGGCCTTCACCGCTTCCTCCGCCTCGCGGATCGCCACCGGCACCCGGCCGGCCAGCTGCGGGTCGGCCTCCAGGCGGTTCAGCTCGGCCCGCGCCTTGTCGGCGCCGGGGTCCTTCACCGCGCCGTGCCAGCAGGCGGACAGCGCCAGCGCCGCCGCAATCCACAACAGGGCATGCTTCATGGCTGGCTCCCGTTGGCCGGCGTGGGCGGCGGTCCCAGCTCGCGCTGACGCGCGCGCAGCAGGCCCTGCATGCGGCTGGCCTGGGCCCTGGCCTCGGCCAGCCGGGCGTCGGCCGCGGCCTCTTCGGCCAGCCAGCGCGAGCGCACCAGGCCGGCGCTGTCGTTGCTGTTGCGCGCCTGGCGCGACAGCTCCAGCGCCGCCTGCAGCTTCTCGCGCGCCGCGCGCATTTCCTGCGGCGCGTAGTCCGAGGCGCGGGCGTCCTCGGCCTGGGCGACGAGGTTGCCGGCGTCGCGGATGGCGTCGTTCGAGGGTTGCGGCACGGTGGCGCACGCGCACAGCGCCAGGGCGGCACCCAGGCACAGACGCTGCGCCGCTTGCGATGTTTTCATACCGGGATTCCTCCGGTTTTCTTGTCGGTGATACGCCCGGCGTCGCTGACGCCTTGCTCCCTGGGCCGGGGCCCTGGTCGGCACCCCTGATCTAAGTAGTAGCAGACCGCGCCGGGTACGCTAAAGTCAAGTACGGGGCGGATCGCGCCTCATCCGGATTGCCGGCTCGTCCGTAGAGGAGCGAAGCATGCATCGCATTCCGCCATTTCCTGACGTGTCCATCATATCCACCGGAGCCGTCTCATGTCCGTGATCGGCGCGGCCGCGCTCGGCCTGGCGGCCCTGGTCCTGCTGTTTTCCCTGACCTGGCTGGTGCAGCTGGGCACGCGCAATGCCGGCCTGGTCGACTCGGTCTGGTCGTGGTCGCTGGGCCTGCTCGCGGCGTGGTACGCCTGGTGCGGCTCGGCGCCGGCGCAGCTGCGCCTGCTGCTGGCCCTGCTCGGCGCCGCCTGGGGCCTGCGCCTGGGCACCCACCTGCTGCTGCGCAACCACGGCAAGCCGGAGGACGGCCGCTATGCGCGCATGCGCGAGAAATGGGGGGCGCAGGCCAACCGCCGGATGTTCTGGATGTTCCAGGTCCAGGTCGTGTTCTCGATGCTGCTCTCGGTGAGCTTCGCCGTGGTCGCCTGGAGCCCGGCCGAGCCCGGCAGCCTGTTCACCGTGGCCGCGGTGCTGGTATGGCTGCTGTCGGTGGGCGGCGAGGGCCTGGCCGACTGGCAGCTGGAGCGGTTCAAGAAGGACCCGGCCAATCGCGGCCGGGTCTGCCGCCACGGGCTGTGGCGCTACTCGCGCCACCCCAACTACTTTTTCGAATGCCTGCACTGGCTGGTCTATCCGCTGCTCGCGGCGGCCAACTCCTGGTGGTGGCTGGGCCTGGCTTCGCCGCTGGTGATGGCGTGGCTGTTGCTCAAGCTTTCCGGGGTGCCGTTGGTGGAAGCGCAGAGCGCGCGCAGCCGCGCCGGCTACGCCGAGTACATGCGCACCACCAGCATGTTGATCCCTTGGCCGCCGAAGAAGCCGTGAAGTTTTTTTGAATGGCCGGCTGCATCGCCCGGCCACTCGCCACCCGCAACTGCCCACCGAGAGTTTTCTGCTGCATGAACGTCATCGACCTCTGCGAACGCGGCTACATCCCCGACCCGTTGGCGCGCGCCGGCATGCGCAGCCTGATGCGGCAGCGCCTGCGGGACGAGGCCGCGCACGACGGGGAGGCCCGCATGCAGCGCTACAACCGTTTTCTCGACGAGCTGCGCGCCAGCCCGATCGCGGTCGAAACCGGCGCGGCCAACGAGCAGCACTACGAGGTCCCGGCGGAGTTCTTCCACCTGCACCTGGGGCCGCTGCTGAAGTATTCGTGCTGCCTTTACCCCACCGGCGGCGAGACGCTGGAGCAGGCCGGCCTGGCCATGCTGGAGCTGTACGCCGAGCGGGCCGGGCTGCGCGACGGCATGCGCATCCTCGACCTGGGCTGCGGCTGGGGTTCGCTGTCGCTATGGCTGGCGCGGAAGTACCCGGGGTCTTCGATCGTCGGCCTGTCCAATTCCCGCGGCCAGCGTGAGTACATCGAGCGGCAGGCCGCCGCGCGCGGCCTGCGCAACCTGCGCATCCTCACCGGCAACGTGGTGGACTTCGACTTCCCCGGCACGGGCGTCGAGGCCGGCTTCGACCGCGTCATCTCGATCGAGATGTTCGAGCACATGAAGAACTACGGCCTGCTGCTGGCCAAGATCGCGCGCTGGCTGAAGGACGACGGGCGCCTGTTCGTGCACATCTTCGCCCACAAGCTGCTGGCCTATCACTTCGAGGGGGAGGGCCGCAGCGACTGGATGACGCAACACTTCTTTACCGGCGGCACCATGCCCTCGGAAAACCTGCTGTTGAACTTTCAGGACGATCTGCGGCTCGAACGGCAGTGGTGGGTCAGCGGGGCGCACTACGAGAAGACCTCGAACCACTGGCTCGCCAACATGGACGCCGGCAAGGCCGCGATCATGCCGGTGTTCCGCGCCACCTACGGCGAGGCGCAGGCGGCGGTATGGTTCCAGCGCTGGCGCATGTTCTACATGGCGGTGGCCGAGCTGTTCGGCTATGCCGGGGGCAACGAATGGGGCGTGGCGCATTATCTGTTCGCGCCGCGGAAAGCGAATCGAGGTTCGTCAATTTCGGGGTAAACGCATGAGACGCATGCTGCTGGCGCTGCTGCTTGCGGCCGGCGCCGCCCGGGCGGAGCCGAAGACCCTGCACTTCTACGGCTATGCCTACGATCTGCAGAGCGGCAAATATCTCTACACCGAGGTCTACCGCGAGGAGATCGACAACGACCGCTGGCTCAGCGGCCACACCAGCTACTACGACGCCGACGGCAACAAGCTCGGCGAAAAGACCCTCAGCTTCGCCGCCGATCCCTACGTCCCGGTCTATACGCTGAACCTGCCCGGGGCCGGTTACGCCGAGGGCATCACCGCGGTCGGTGCGGACGGCGTGCAGATGTTCAAGGAGTCGCGCGAGAAGGGGCGCCAGACCGCCACCGTGTCGCGGGACAAGGAGATGGCGGCGGACAGCGGCTTCCACAGCTATCTTTACGACCACATGGCGCAGCTGCTCGCCGGCAAGACGCTCAAGTTCACCTTCGCCGCAGCGGGCCAGCTCGACAGCTACAGTTTCCGCGCCCGCAAGGTCGGCCAGACCAGCTTCGAGGGCCGGCCGGCGATCCAGCTCAAGGTGGATCCGGATTCGCTGCTGCGCTTCCTGGTCGAGCCGCTGATCCTGACCTACGACCCGCAGTCGCGGCAGCTGCTGGAGTATCGCGGCATCTCCAACGTCATCAACCCGGCCACCGGCAAGCCGTACAATGCGCGCATCGCCTACTACAGCAAGCCGCCGGACGATGCGCCCAGGAACCTGCCGCCGCTGGATTGAACGGGCTGCCGCCGCCGCCCTGCTGCTGGCGGGCGCGGCGCGGGGCGATGGCTGGCAGCCGCCGCTCGACGAAGCGCTGAAGCAGGCCGCGGCGCGCCACACGCCGGTGCTGGTCGAGTTCCACGCGCCCTGGTGCTATTCCTGCTACTACATGCGGCACAACGTGCTGGAGGGCGCCGAATGGCAGCGGGCGCGCCGCGCCGCGGTGCCGGTGGACCTGGATGCGGACGCGCCGGAAGGCGCCTACTGGCAGGAGCGCCTGGCGGTGAAGACCCTGCCCGGCTATGTCCTGCTCAACGAGCGGGGCGAGGAGCTGGGCCGCATCTCCGGCGAGCAGACCCGTGCGGATTTCTACCGCCAGCTTGAATCGATCCTGGCCCGCACCGTCCCGCTCGAGGCCCTGGGCGGACGGGTGAAGGACGGCGGCGGCGCCTCGCTCAAGGCCGCCCACGAAGTGCTCAAGGCCTACTACGCGCGCGACGACGCAGCCGGCGGCCTGGCCTGGCGCGCCGCGCTGCCGGAGGCGGCGCGGAATGCGCTCGACAAGGATGCTCGGGCGGCGCTGTGGACCGGGCGCCTGCGCCTGATGCAGGCGGCGCAGGGCGGCGACGCCGCGCAGTGCGCGGCGCTGGCTCCGGCGGTGCTGGCCGGCGACCTGGGCTGCGACCGCGCCTACGAGCTGGAGCGGGTGATGGAGTGCATCGCCGGCCTGCCCGCCGCCGAGCGCAGCCGCCTGCTGGCGCCGCAGAAGCCGGTGATGACGCACCAGCTCTACGGCCAGGTGTTCATCGCCCATCCCAGCTGCGCCGACACGCGCAGCGTGGTGCTGACCACCGCCGACCTCGACAAGGCCCTGGGTTATGCCCAGGCCGGAAGCGACGTGCTCGACCAGGCCATCGCCGACGTCAAGATGCGCCTCGGCGGCAACCTGAGGAAGGACCGCGCCCTGGCCGACAACCTGCGCGTGTTCCTCGAGCGCGCCGGCAAGGCCGACGAGCTGGATCTGCTCTACCCCAGGCTGGTCGCCGCCTTTCCCGACGACTACGTCTACTACTACCTGTCCGGCAAGGCCCTGGCGGCGCGCGGGCAGTACCAGCAGGCCCTGATCTACCTGCAGCAGGCGGCGCCGAAGACCTACGGCGTGAACCGTTTCGAGGTCGCCGAACAGCGGGTGCAGCTGCTGCTCCGCCTCAACCGCGGCGACGAGGCGCGCCAGGTGGTGGCCGACACCCTCAAGGCCAACGGCCCCTGGTTTCCACAGCGTGCGGCGAAGCTGAAGGCGCTGGTCGGCGGCTAGGCAGGGAACCTCTGAACAAGTCCATGCCCTGCCGTTGCCCCCCATTTTGCGCCAGGCAGGGCGCGAGCGACGCGGTGTACTTCGAGTACATCACGCTCCTCGCGCCTTGCCCTGCGTCAAAGGGCAAGCCGCGGCAGGGCATGGACTTGTTCAGAGGTTCCCTGGTGTTGCGGGCCAAGCCGCGTCGGGGTTGCGGGAATCGCGGCGGCGATTGGCTGTTACTATTCGCCAGTCCCGAATCCCGAATCCCGCAGCAATGGCCGCAGAATCCTTCGCCCGCCTCCTGATCCGCTGCGCCGACCAGCCCGGCCTGGTTGCCGCGGTCACCGGCTTCCTGTACCAGCACGGCGCCAACATCACCGAGCTGGACCAGCACTCCACCGATCCCAGCGGCGGCCTGTTCTTCATGCGGCTGGAGTTCCAGACGCCGAAGTCCGGCCTGTCGCGGCAGGCGCTGGAGCAGGCGTTCCGCGAGGCGGTGGGGCAGCGCTTCGCCATGAACTGGCACATCAGCTACGCCGCCGACCGGCCGCGCATGGCGGTGCTGGCCTCGGCCCACGACCACGCGGCGCTGGAGCTGCTGTGGCGCTGGCAGCGCGGCGAGCTCCGCGTCGACATCCCGTGCGTAATCTCCAACCATGCCATCCTGCGCGGCGCGGTGGAGGCATTCGGCGTGCCGTTCCACCACGTGCCGCAGGACAGCCCGGAGCAGCGCGCCGCCGCCGAGTCGCGGATCCTGGACCTGCTCGGCGACCGCGGCGACTTCCTGGTGCTGGCGCGCTACATGCGCATCCTCGGCCCGGCGTTCGTGGCGCGCTATCCGAGCCGCATCATCAACATCCACCACTCCTTCCTGCCGGCCTTCGTCGGCGCCGACCCCTACCGCCAGGCCTACGAGCGCGGCGTCAAGATCATCGGCGCCACCGCGCACTACGTCACCGCCGAGCTCGACCAGGGCCCGATCATCGCCCAGGACACGGCGCACGTCTCGCACAGCGACGAGATCGAGGACCTGCGGCGGCTGGGACGCGATCTGGAGCGCACCGTGCTGGCGCGGGCGGTGCGCTGGCACGTCGAGGACCGCATCATCGTCGACGGCAACAAGACCATCGTGTTCGATTGAGCGGACATGCATGCCGGCGCAGCCACGGCATCCATTGGCCCGGCGCTGTTCTCCATCGGCCCGGGGCGTCACGCCCTAGCGGCGCACCTCGTACCGCAAGGCCACCATCCCGCTCTTGTAGGCGGTCACCTCCGCCAGGTGCAGCGCCACGTCGCGGTCCAGCTTTTCGAAGAACGCAATGCCTTCGCCGATCAACACCGGCAGGATCGAGTAGCGAACCTCGTCGGCCAGCCCGAGGCGCAGGCATTGGGCGGCGACCATGCCGCCACCGGCAACCCAGATGGAGCGGTACTGCTGGCGCAGGCGCCCGTTCACCAGCCGGGTCAGCTCACCGCGGCAGAATTCCACGCTTTTCCGAGGGCGCGGCAACCCGCGGCTGGTGAGGACGAAGGTCGGTTTGTCGCCATAGGCCCAGCCGTAGCCCTGGGCCTCGAAACGCAGCGCCGTCTCGTAGGTGCGCGAGCCCATGAGATAGCAGTCGATGGTCTTCAGAAAAGCCTCGACGTAGGCCGGGTCCATGCCCTCGCCGCCGGGAAACTCATCCTGGGTTTCCATCCAGTCGACGCGCCCGTCTTTGCGGGCGATGAAGCCGTCGAGGCTGGCCGCCATGTGGATCGTGACGCGGGATTCGTCGGTCGCCATGCTCATAATCCCCGGACCGGGAAACGGAAAAAGGGCCGCTCGCGCGGCCCTTTCTGAATGCGAAGCGGCTTTACTTCTCCCACATCACCTTGAAGCCGCGGTTCTTCTCCGCGGCCTGCAGCGCCTCGCCGAACTTCTTCTCCACTTCGTTGCGGCGCACCTTCATCGTCGGCGTCATCATGCCGTTGTCGATGGTCCAGGCGTCCTTGGTGATGTAGATCTTGGCCACCGCCTCGTGCGGCTCGAGCGTGGCGTTGACCTGGTCCATGGTCGCTTCCAGCTCCTGCTCCACCTGGTCGCGCGGCTTCTTCCTGGCGTCGGCGTTGAGCGAGATCACCATGATCGGCTGGAACAGGCCGGACCCGACCAGGCAGAGCTGGTCGATGTCGCCGTTGGTGCTGAAGCCGCCCTCGATGGGCGCCGGCGTGACGTACTTGCCCTTCAGCGTCTTGAAGATTTCCTTGACGCGGCCGGTGATGTAGAGATAGCCGTCCTCGTCGATGCGGCCGACGTCGCCGGTGTGCAGCCAGCCGTCGGCGGTGAACAGCTCGCGGGTCTTTTCCGGGTCTTTGTAATAGCCCGGCGTGACGCCGGGGTGCTTGTTCTGGATCTCGCCGCCTTCGCCGATGCGCATCAGCGAATCGCTGTAGGGCTTGCCGACACTGCCGATGCGATTGGCGCCGGGCAGGTTGACGCTGGCATAGATCGAGTTCTCGGTCATGCCGTAGCCCTGGTAGATGTCGAGCCCGAGCCTGCTGTACCAGTTCATCACCGGCACCGGCAGCGGCGCCGCGCCGGACACGCGCAGCCAGCAGCGGTCGAGGCCGAGGCCGGCGCGGACCTTGCGCTTGACGATGCCGGACAGGATCGGGATCCGCAGCAGGCGATCGAGCTTCTTCTGCGGCAGCTGCTTGAGGATCTGCGCCTGGATGCGGGTCCACACCAGCGGCACGCCGTAGAAGCGGGTCGGCCGCACCTGCTTGAGGGTGTCGCCGAGCTTCTCCAGGTTCTCCAGGAACCAGACCTGGGCGCCGATGTACAGGCTGACGCACTCGACCGCCCCGCGCTCGAAGGCATGCGCCAGCGGCAGGTAGGACAGGAAGTGCTCGCCCTCCGGCCGTGGCGGCATGGTGCGCACGGCGCCGGAGATGGTGAACACCAGGTTGCGCTCGGTGACGATCACGCCCTTGGGGTTGCCGGTGGTGCCGGAGGTGTAGATCAGGCTGTAGGTGGCGTCGGGGTCGCGCGCCACCGGCTGCGCCAGCGGCTCGTGCGCGGCGGTCAGCTCGTCCCAGCTGTGGTCGCACTTGGGCACGCCGGGATAGGGCAAGGCGACGGTGATCACGCCCGGCGGGATGCACTTCATGAAGTCGGCGATGTCCGGCATCGGCCCGATGAACGCCACCCTGGCCTCGCAGTGGCCGAGGATGAATCTGACCGCCTCCTCCGACTGCTTCGGATACAGGCCGACGCCGACGTAGCCGCCCAGGCCCGCGGCGAAGTCGGCCATGAACCAGTGCGCGGTGTTGAGGCCGGTGATGGCGATGGCGCTGCCGGCCGGTATGCCCAGCGCCTGCAGCGCGGCGGCCATGCGCCGCGACTGGTCGGCCACCTGGCCCCAGGTGTAGGTCTGCCAGCCGCCCTCGCGGGGCTGGTGCAGATAGGGGTCGTCCGGACGGGTCTGCGCCCTGTGCAACAGCGTCTGGACCGGGTTCAGCGGTTCGCTCATCGTCTTCTCGGCTTTAGAGCAGCGGGTGCGCGGTATCGAGGCGCCATCGTACCAAACCCGCCGTCATATTCGTTTTGGCCGCGGTTGCGGTACCGGGCGCCCGGGCGGCGGCGATTTTGACGAAATATTTTCTCGAAAAACGCCCGTGGCACTTGACTACAGGAAGATGACACCCCTGAAATAGGGGGCATCTTCGTACCGATGTGCCGGCAGGAAGTGCCGCGTCAGCGGTGCCCCCGAGCAAGCGTCGGTATGCCATGGCAACGACACCGGAATTCCCGCGGGAATCCGGAACGTCGCGTCAGAGCCGAACATACGGCCCGGCGCGGCTGGGGAAGGGAGGCACGGATGGCTACGCAGGAATCGCCGCCGCTGGCGGTGGGGACGCGTCTTGACGCGTATACGATCACGGAAGTCGTCGAGCAGGGCCGCTACAGCCACGCCTATTCTGCCCGCGACGCGGCCGGCACCGAAGTCCTGATCAAGGAGTTCCTGCCGCACGAGTTCGCGGTCCGCGATGGCGACGCGGTGCGCCCGCGCGACGCCGACGACAAGACCCCGCTGCGCTTCTGGCTGCGCAGCTTCCTCGATAAGGCGGTGCTGCTGCAGAAGCTCAACCATCCGGGCCTGGTCCGGGTGCTGAAGCAGTTCGAGGCCAACGGCACCGGCTACTACGTCACCGAGCGGGTCGCCGGCCAGTCGCTGGCGGCGATCCTGCAACGCGACGGCACGCTCAGCGAGCCGCAGTTGCGCCGCCTGCTGGCGCCGGTGCTGGCGGGCCTGGAACAGGCGCACGCGGTGGGCCTGCTGCACCGGGATATCCGCCCGGAAAACCTGATCCTGCGGGCCGACGACAGCGCCGTGTTGACCGACTTCGGCGTGCTGCGCGCGCCGATCCGCTTCAAGTCGCGCACCGTGTTCAGCGCCGGCGCGCCGCCCTATGCGGCGCCGGAAGAGTTTTTCATGGCCGGCGTGCACGGTCCCTGGACCGATCTGTACGCGCTGGGCGCCACCGCCTACCACGTCGTCACCGGCCAGCCCCCGCCGGACGCGCGCAGCCGCGGCAGCGGGCCGGCGCTGGCGCCGGTGGCGCTGAGCGCCAAGGTGCGCCTGAGCGAATCGCTGGCGGCGGCCATCGACGAAGCCTTGCACCTGATCGCCGAGCAGCGCCCGCAGTCGGTCGCCGGCTGGCGCGCGATGCTGCAGGGCGCCGCCGCGCCGGACTCTGCGCCCGAGGCCGCGGCCGCACTGCCGGCCGCCGAATACCAGGCGGCGCCGCGGCGCTCGCGCCTGCCCCTGCTGCTTGGCGTGGGCGCGGTGCTGGCCGGGGCGGCCGGGGCCTACTCGCTGCTGCGCCCATCCGCCGCCCCGGCGGGCGCGCCGGCGCCCTCGTCTGCGGCCGCCCCGGTCGCCGCCGCGGCGCCGGCCGCGTCGGTCACGCCGGCCGCCGCGACCGACACTGCCGCCGCGCCGGCGCCGCCCGCCGGGGGCGGCACCGATCTCGACCGTTTGGCCCAGGACCTGATGAACAAGGAGAAGAAGCTGGCCGAGGCGCGCGACCAGCTCCAGGCGGAGCGCGAGCAGGCCAAGGCGACCCCGGTCAGCGTGGCCAACAAGGCTGCGCAGCAGCAGGCCGCCCCGGCGGCGGCCCAGCCCGGCGCGGCGGACGCGGATGCGGCCGAAAAGCTCCGCCAGCTGCAGGCCGAGGTCGAGCGCCTGCGCAAGGAGAAGGAAGCCCAGGCGACAGCCGCGGCAACGACGGTGGCCAGCGCGGCGCCGGCGGTACGCAGTGGGTCCGACTTTTCGGCCTGGTACCGGGACGTCACCGGCTCGGTGCGGCAGAGCTTGCGTTACCCCCAGCGCTCGCTGCAGGGCGGCGAGGAAGGTGACATCACGGTGCGGGTGCACCTGAAGCGCGATGGCTCCATCGTCAAGACCGAGATCCTGCAGCGCTCGTCCTACTCGGCGCTCAACAGCGAGGCGCTGGCGGTGTTCGCGCGCATCGGCCACTTCTCAGCCGTGCCTTCGGATTACCAGCCCGGCAATCCCGAAGTGGACTTCAGCGTGCCGATCAATTTCAAGCTGAACGGCGGCGAGTAAGGCGCAAAAAAGCCCGCCGCGGCCAACCGCGGCGGGCTTTTGCCATCCGGCTCCTAGCCGTTCGCCGCGCGCCGGCGCGGCGCCTCGCCGAGTTCCAGGCCGCCGTGCTGGCCGATGGTGCCGAAGTACTGCTCCGGCGTGAACACGTCCACTTCGATCGCTTCGAGGCGCGCGGCGGTGGCCCGGCGCAGCAGGGCTGCCTCTTCGCCGCTGATCAGGTTCTTGTTCACCGCGTCCTGGGCCAGATCCTCCGCATGGCCGCGCGGCAGCTGCTTGTTCTTTTGCGCGGCGTGGATCTTGGCCAGCACCGGCTCGGCCTGCGCCAGCAGCCTGAACGCCTTGAGCAGGCGGCCGGCGCCGAGGCTCTCGTCCGGCGAGAGGAACACGCCGTTGGTGAGGCGCCGGTACTGTTCGCTCGGCGCCTGGATCGCCAGCGCGGCCTGATTGCCGAGCTGGTCGCCCGGCGGGTGGCCCAGCGGGTTCAGGCGCAGGAACAGGGCGCCGACGCCGCGCAGCCACCACCCGGGCAGGCCGCCGCCGAAGTTGGCGTAGATGCCGGCGAAGGCTTCCTGGATCTTGGCCAGCGCGTACTGCACCGAGTAATGCAGCAACGGCAGGTCCTCGGCCTTGCGTCCTTCCGCCTCGTAGCGGCGCAGGGCGCCGGTGGCGAGGATCATCCAGGCCAGGGCGTCGGAATAGCGGCCGGTGAGCTTGCCGCGTACCTTGAGCTTGCCGCCGATGGTGAACATCGCCAGGTCGGTGAGCACGGCATAGCGGGTCGCGGCCCAGGCCAGCCGCCGGTAGTAGCGGGCGGTGGGCCCGGCCACCGGGGCGCCGGCGCTGAGGCCGCGGGTCCAGTAGCGCACCCAGCTGCGCAGGATGTTGAGAATGAAGTGGCCGATCCACCCCAGCAGGTTCTTGCGGAATGCCGGAACGTCGTTGCCTTCCACGGCGTGGACCACGTTCAGCGCGTAGGGATGGCAGCGCGTGGCGCCCTGGCCGAACACCATCAGGGTGCGTGTCATGATGTTGGCGCCTTCGACCGTGATGCCCACCGGCGCCGACTTGTAGCCCATGCCGAGGATGTTGTTCGGGCCCTGCATCACGCCGGAGCCCGAGAACACGTCCATGCCGTCCGCGGTCAGCTCGCGCGCCAGCTCGGTGGTGTAGGCCTTCATCACCGCCGAGACCACCGGCGGCTGGATGCCGCCGTCCACTGCCGAGCAGCCGAAGATGCGCGCGCCGTCCATCATGTAGGTGAGGGCGGCGATCTTGCCGACCTTTTCCTCCACGCCTTCCATGCGGCCGATGGGAATGCCGAACTGCTGGCGCACCATCGAGTAGGGGCCGGTCACCGCCGCCACCGCCTTGGCGCCGCCGACTGCGCCGGCCGGCAGGCTCACCATGCGGCCGCCCGCCAGCTGCTCCATCAGCATGCGCCAGCCCTGGCCGGCGCCGGCCGCGCCGCCGATAATGTTGTCCAGCGGCACCACCACGTCCTTGCCCAGCAGCGGGCCGTTGTAGAACGGGTCGCCGATCGGGTCGTGATGGTCGCCGTTACTGAAGCCCGGCGTGCCCTGGTGCACCAGCACGCAGGTGATGCCGACGTCCTCGCCCTTGCCCAGCAGGTTCTGCGGGTCGTGCAGGCGGCAGGCAATGGTCGCCAGGTTGGCGATCGGTGCCAGAGTGATGTAGCGCTTGCGGAAGTTGAGCTTGAGCTTGATCGCGCCGTCGCCGTCGCGGAACACCAGGCCTTCGGCCTTGATCGAGGCGGCGTCGGAGCCGGCGGTCGGCTCGGTCAGGCCGAAGCAGGGAACATATTCGCCGGCTGCCAGTTTCGGCAGGTAGTGGTTCTTCTGCTCCTGCGTGCCGTAGTGGATGATCAGTTCGGCCGCGCCCAGCGAACTGGGGATCACCACGAAGGTGCCGACGGTGGCGCTGACCGGGCCGATCTTGGCCAGGATGGTGCTGATGCCCAGGGTCGAAAACTGCTTGCCGCCGTACTCCTTGGGGATCAGGAAGCCCATCATGCCGGACTTCTTGATGAACTCCAGGATCTCGTCCGGCACGCGCTTGGTGCGGCCGATGTCGTAGCGGTCGACCATGCGGCACAGCTCTTCCACCGGCCCGTCGAGGAAGGCCTGCTCCTCCGGCGGCAGCCGGTTGTAGTTCTGCGCGAGGATTTTCCTGAAGTCCGGATTGCCGGCGAAGAATTCGCCGTCGATCCAGACCTTGCCGGCCTCCAGGGCCTGCCGCTCGGTGTCCGAGATCTGCGGCAGGATCTTGTTGGCCTTCATCCAGTTCATCAGCAATGCGAACATGGCTTGTGCTCCTGTAAGGGTGGGGCGCGTCAGCTGAAGCTCTTGCCGTTCCCGGCCATTTCGACCAGGATCGCCGCCGGCTTGAAGCGCGGCCCGTACTTGGTCGCGAGCTCCTCGGCGCGCTTGACGAATCGGGCCACGCCGTAGGCATTGATGTACTGCAGCGCCCCGCCCTGGTGGGGCGCGAAGCCCCAGCCGAAGATCGAGCCGATGTTGGCATCGGCCACGGTCATGACCACCTTCTCCTCGTAGCACCTTGCCGCCTCGTTCGCCTGCGCGAACATCAGGCGTTCCATCATCTCCTGCTGGCTCAGCTGGCTCTTCGACAGCGGGAAGTGACGGTTAAGTTCCGGCCACAGGTATTTCTGGCCGTTGGCCGGGTATTCGTAGAAGCCCTTGCCGGCCTTCTTGCCCGGGCGGTCCAGCGCCTTGACCATCTTGACCAGCACCGCCTCGCCCGGATGGCCGGCATACGCCTTGCCGTCCGCGGCAAAGTCCTTCTGGGTCTGCTCCAGCACGTGCAGGCCCAGGGACAGGGAGACTTCGTCCTGCACCGCCAGTGGGCCGACCGGCATGCCGGCCTGCACGCCCGCCGCCTCGATCGAGCGCGGGTGCTGGCCTTCCAGCAGCAGGGTCATGCCCTCCATGACGTAGGTCGAGAACGAGCGCGAGGTGTAGAAGCCGCGCGAGTCGTTGACCACGATCGGCGTCTTCTTGATCTGCTGCACGTAGTCGAAGCCCTTGGCCAGGGTTGCCTTGGAAGTCTTCTCGCCGACGATGATCTCGACCAGCGGCATCTTGTCCACCGGCGAGAAGAAATGCAGGCCGATGAACTGCCCGGGCCGCACGCTGGCCTTGGCCAGGCCGCTGATCGGCAGGGTCGAGGTGTTGGAGGCGAACGTCGCCGAAGCCGGAATCACCGCTTCCGTCTTCTTCGTCACGTCGGCCTTGATGGCGCGGTCCTCGAACACCGCCTCGATCACCAGGTCGCAGCCTTCGAGATCGCCGAAGGAGCTGGTGGCCTTGATCCTGTCGAGGAACGCGGCCTTGCCGGCCGGGGTTTCGCGGCCTTTCTTGATCGCCTTGTCGAGCAGTCCGGCGGAATAGGCCTTGCCCTTCTCGGCGGCCTCGACGGTCGTGTCGAGCAGCACCACGTCGATGCCGGCCTTGGCCGAGACGTAGGCGATGCCGGCGCCCATCATGCCGGCGCCGAGCACCCCCAGCTTCTTCACCGTCGACTTGTCGAAGCCCTCCGGGCGCGACTTGCCCTTGTTGATGGCGTTGAGCTGGAACCACAGGGTGCCGATCATGTTCTTCGACACCTGGCTCACGCCCAGCTCGGCGAAGTAGCGCGACTCGATGCGGCAGCCGGTGTCGAAGTCGACCACGCCGCCCTCGAACACGCAGCTCATGATGTTGGTCAGCGCCGGGTAGTTACCCTGGCTCTTGGCATTGGCCATCGACGGGGCGATGGCCCACATCTGGGCGTTGGCCGGCGACTTGGAGTCGCCGCCCGGCCACTTGAATTTCTTGTCGTCCCAGGGCTGCACCGGTTTCGGATTGGCCACGCACCAGGCTTTGGCCCGCTCCAGCATGGCCGGGATGTCCTTCACCACCTCGTGCAGGATGCCGGCCTTGAGCGCCTGGTCGGCGCGCAGTTCCTTGCCCTCCAGCATCAGCGGCAGCGCCGCCTGGATGCCGATCAGGCGCGGCAGGCGCTGCGTGCCGCCGCCGCCGGGCAGCAGGCCCAGCTTCACCTCGGGCAGGCCGAACTTGGCCTTGGGATTGTCCACCGCGATGCGGTAGTGGCAGGCCATCGCCAGCTCCAGCCCGCCGCCGAGCGCGGTGCCGTTGAGCGCGGCCACCACCGGCCGGCCGCTGGTCTCGAGCTTGCGCAGAATGGTCTTGTAGGCCTCGGCCATGGCGAACACGGCCTTGACATCGGTGTTCCGGTACAGGCCTTCGATGTCGGCGCCGGCCAGGAATTCCTTCTTGCCGGAGGTGATGATCACGCCCTTGACGGCGGTGTCGGCGACGATCCGTTCGACGGCGTCGGCCAGGCCGCGGGTGAGCGTCTCGTCGAGCACGTTCATCGAGCGGCCCGGCAGGTCCAGGGTCAGCGTGACGATGCCGTCGGCATCCTGCCCGTAGCGCACAGCGGTGTTGTTGGTGCCGTTCATGTGACTCAGACCCGTTCGATGATGGTGGCGATGCCCATGCCGGCGCCGACGCACAGCGAAATTAGGGCGGTGGACTTGTTGGTGCGCTCCAGCTCGTCGAGCGCGGTGCCGAGGATGATGCTGCCGGTGGCGCCCAGCGGGTGGCCCATGGCGATGGAGCCGCCGTTGACGTTGACCTGGTCCAGGTCGATGTCGAGCGCGCGCACCGCCTTCAGCACCACCGCGGCGAAGGCTTCGTTGATCTCGAACAGGTCGATGTCCTTGACCGACATGCCGGCCTTCTTCAGCGCCTTCTGCGCGGCCGGGGCGATGCCGGTGAGCATGATGGTCGGCTCGCTGCCGATCACCGCCACCGAGCGGATCCTGGCGCGGGGCCTCAGGCCCAGGGCCTTGCCCTTGTCGCCGGAGCCGATCAGCACCAGCGCGGCGCCGTCGACGATGCCGGAGGAGTTGCCGGCATGGTGCACGTGGGTGATCTTCTCGATCGTCGTGTACTTGCGCAGCGCGGTGGCATCGAAGCCCATCTGGCCCATCTGCTCGAACGAGGGCTTGAGCGTGGCCAGGCCCTCCACCGTGGTTTCGGGGCGGATGTACTCGTCGTGGTCGAGCACGGTCATGCCGTTGACGTCGGTCACCGGCACCACCGACTTCTTGAAGTAGCCCGCGTCGCGCGCCCGCGCCGCGCGCTGCTGCGAGCGGACGGCGAAGCCGTCGACGTCGGCGCGGGAAAAGCCCTCCAGCGAGGCGATCAGGTCGGCGCCGATGCCTTGCGGAGCGAAGCCGAGCTGGTTGTTGATGCGCGGGTCCATCGCCCAGGCGCCGCCGTCCGAGCCCATCGGCCAGCGTGACATGCTCTCCACGCCGCCGGCGACCACCAGGTCTTCCTGGCCGGACATGACCTTCATCGCCGCCAGATTCACCGACTCCAGGCCGGAGGCGCAGAAGCGGCTCTGCGTCACGCCCGGCACGTTCTCGGCCCAGCCGGAGTACAGCACGGCGGTGCGGGCGATGTCGGCGCCCTGCTCCCCCACCGGAGTGACGCAGCCGAGCACCACATCGTCGACCTGGCGGGTATCGAGCTGGTTGCGCTCCTTCAGGGCGTGGAACAGGTTGCCGAGCAGGTGCACCGGGGTCACCTCGTGCAGGCTGCCGTCTTTCTTGCCCTTGCCGCGCGGCGTGCGTACCGCGTCGTAGATGAAAGCTTCGCTCATGGGGTCCTCGAAGGGGCGGATGTGGGAAGGGGGTTGTAGAGTTGGGTAATCTTTATTACTCTGTGTTTCCCGAGGGCAAGCCGGCTACGGCTCTGGCCGCGGGATGAGCAACAAACCGGATGATACGCTCCGCGCAGAAAAGCAGTGTCCCCGAGCATAGCCAGATGCCGGATGCCAGTCAATACGCTTGCGTATGGAAAGAGTGGGGGCAGGACCAAGCCTGCAGTAACTGACATTACACATCGTCGAGGAAATCCGTTGTGAACACCGCGTTTGAAGACAAGGGCTTGCGCCCCGAGCGCGAGGCCGCCCCGGTGGCGGACCGCTCCCAGCTCGATCCCGACACCCGGCTGCGCATCGAGCAAGCGGTGCTGGACATCTTTTCCGAGCGCGAATTCCACCGCGTCGGCCTGATCGAGGTGGCGCGCGGCGCCAACGTCTCGCTGCAGACCATCTACAAGTACTACGGCAGCAAGGAGGCGCTGCTGTTCTCCAGCCTCGACACCTGGATGGGCAAGCTCGGCGCCCGCATGATCGACCATCTGCAGGGGATCGAGGATTACAAGGAGCGCTTCCGCAAGGTGTTCTGGGTCTCGCTGGACTTCTTCGAGCGCAACCCCAAGGTGATGCAGCTGGTGATGAGTTCGGTGTATCTCAACACCTGGCGCAAGCAGGAGACGTTCCAGAACCCCGAGTTGTTCGGCACCTTCATCCGCGTGCTGGGCGAGGGCCGCGCCAAGGGCGTGCTCAACGACCAGGTCGACGAGAAGATCCTGCTCGATTACATCTTCGGCGTGATGTTCCGCCTGGTGCAGATGTATTTCCACCGCGGCCAGCGCGAGTCGCTGACCAAGCAGGCGAACGTGCTGTTCGAGATGCTGTGGCGGGCGATTTCCAAGCCGGTCTGAATCCGGCGCGGATGACGTAACAGGCTTGTCACACCCGGCCTCCTAACATGGACGGCCCGGGTGTTTCCGCCCGGCCCGACTTTCGCCGAGCCGCACTCATGAATACGTCCAAGCCCACGCCCGAACAGGAACGCCTGCTGCAGGAGGAACTCCAGGAAAGCATCGACGAGGAACTGGAAATGGAATTCGACGATGCGCGGCTCGACGCGCTCGTCGACGGCGCCGGCGCCGCTGCGGGCACCGACGTCGACCGCCACTTCTATTTCCGCGAGCTGCTGCGCCTGCAGACCGAGCTGGTCAAGCTGCAGGACTGGGTGGTCAAGAACAAGCTCAAGGTGGTGGTGCTGTTCGAGGGCCGCGACTCCGCCGGCAAGGGCGGCGCGATCAAGCGCGTGACCCAGCGCCTCAACCCGCGCGTCTGCCGCGTCGCCGCGCTGCCGGCGCCGAACGACCGCGAGCGCACGCAGTGGTACTTCCAGCGCTACGTCGCGCACCTGCCGGCCGGCGGCGAAATCGTGCTGTTCGACCGCAGCTGGTACAACCGCGCCGGGGTCGAGCGGGTGATGGGCTTCTGCACCGACGACGAGTACGAGGAGTTCTTCCGCACGGTGCCGGACTTCGAGCGCATGCTGGTGCGCTCCGGCATCGTCCTCATCAAGTACTGGTTCTCGATCACCGACGCCGAGCAGCACCGCCGCTTCCTGGCGCGCATCCACGATCCGCTGAAGCAGTGGAAGCTTTCGCCCATGGACCTGGAGTCGCGCCGCCGCTGGGAGCTGTACACCAAGGCCAAGGAGACGATGCTGGAGCGCACCCACATTCCCGAGGCGCCGTGGTGGGTGGTCGAGGCGGTGGACAAGAAGAAGGCGCGCCTCAACCTGATCAACCACCTGCTGACCCAGATTCCCTACGACACGGTCGAACACCCGCCGATCACGCTGCCGGAACGCGTTCATCACGCCGACTACCTGCGCAACCCGGTGCCGGCCTCGATGTTCGTGCCCTCGGTGTACTAGCCGGGAGTGGAGATACGGGATTAAAGGCGATTTTCGCCTTCGCCACTTCCGGATGGCTCAGCGCGGTGTCAGCACCCGCGTGAAGAACTCGACTTGGTCCCGCGAAGCCTGTTCGAAGCCCTTGTCGACATAGATGTCGAAGTGCCCGATCGGGTAGCGCTTCACTTCCACCTTGCCGCCGCTGCGGCGCGCGCCGTCTTCCATCGCCGCCGGGGGCACCACCTGGTCCTCGGTGGCGATGCAGAACAGCGCCGGGCAGGGCAGCCGCGCGGTCATGGTGTTCGGCCGGTAGGTCGCCAGGCCCACCGCCCAGCTACAGCTGATCTCATTGCGCCAGTCCCCTGGCGCGATGCGCAGGTAGCCGGGCTTGGAATCCGGCGTGGTCAGAGCCGCCGTTTCCCCCGGCAGCCCGACCACCGGCATGGTCACGCGGCCCAGGCCGAGGCTGCTGCGCACGGCGTCGGCGACGCCGTAGGCGCTGAGCTTCAGCACCGCGCCCAGGCCGCACTGCCGCAGCAGGTTGAAAAGGGCGGCCGTGCCATCCATCATCGCGCCCTGCGAGCTGACCGCCGCGATCCTGCCGTCGGCGACCGCCGCGGCGACCGAATGCGCGCCGGAAAAGGAGCTGCCCCAGGTGGCGATGCGATCCGGGTCCACTCCCGGCAGGGTGCGGGCAAAGGCGATCGCGGCGGCCCAGTCCTGCAGTTGCCGCTTCACGCTGACCCATTGGCGCGGCTCGCCGTCGCTCCTGCCGAAGCCGCGGTAGTCGAAGCACAAGACGTGTAGGCCGCTGGCGGCGAAACGCCGCGCGAACGGCTCCAGGCCCGCCGCGCGGGTGCCGCCGAGGCCATGGCCCATGACGACGCAAGGCTGGCCCCGCTGATTCTTCAGCGCCGGCCCGGCCGGCAGGAAATGCCCGGCGCGCAGAGTGACGCCTTGGCTCGGGAACTCGACCTCTACGGCCTCGATCGAGGCGCTCTGCAGCTGGGCGGTGCTCACGCGGGAATCCCCTTGGGTCTTTTCTGCCCGCGACTTTACGCGGTCTCGCCATCTCTCCCGTCGATTCTAACGGTGTGCAGCAACCAGCGGAAAGCCGTGCGGGCCGGTTATCCGGCCAAGCCTTCCAGCAGCACCAGCGCCCCCAGCAGCACGAGAATGACGCCCATCGCCCGCTCGATCCAGTGGCTCCAGCGGCGCAGCCGCTCGCGCACCCGCGGATGGCCCAGGGTCCAGGCCAGAAACGAGAACCAGGCGCCGGTAGCGACGACCATCCAGGCGCCCAGGCCCAGGCGCAGCGCCGCGGAAGCGCCCGCGCTGAGCACCGCGGTGCACAGCGCCACGAAGAACAGCATCGCCTTCGCGTTGAGCGCATTGGTGAGGAAGCCAACGGCAAAGTCGCGGTTCGCGGCGCGAACCGGCGCGGCGGCGGTCACGGCGGCCGGGCGGGCGCGCAGCGCGTTCCAGCCGATCCACAGCAGCAGCACGGCGCCGGCATAGCGCAGCCCGGTCAGCAGCGGCGGGTATTGCCGGATCGCCCACGCCAGCCCGAACAGGCTGTAGCTGACGTGGATGCCGATGGCGCAGGCCACGCCCAGCGCGGTGCGGACGCCGGCGGCGCGGCCGTGCGCCAGGGTTTGCCGGGTGACGACCACGAAGTCCGGTCCGGGGCTGATCACCGCCAGGCCGTGCGCGGCGGCGACCGCCGCGAACAGGGAGACCGGATCGGTCACCCCAGCTCGCGCCTGGCCAGGTCCAGCCAGGAGCGCTCGTTGCGCTGGTAGAACGGCGGCGCCGCCTTGAAGCGGGTCCGCATCGTCGTCAGCACCGTCTGCGCTTCCGCGGTGCGGCCGAGGCGCTTGAGCAGCACGGCATGGCGCGCCCGCGCCTCCTCGCCGGGGTAGGTGCTGTCGAGCACGGTATATTCCTGCAGGGCCTGGTCGTTCTCGCCCAGGTTCTCGAGCGCGCGGGCGTAGAGCAGGTGCCCTTCCGGCGACCTGTAGTCCGGATTCTTCCCGATCAGCTCTTCCAGGGTCTGGCGCGTGGCGGCGTAATCCTCCGCCGCGAAAAGGGCGCGGGCCAGGTCGAGCATGATCGCCGGGTCGTGGGCGTACATGCCCTTGAGGCAGGAGCGGAACAGGTCGGCCGCGTTCCCGTAGTCGCCGCGGTTCATGCACTCGCGCGCCAGGGCGGTGCGGTTGTCGAGCGTGTCCGACAGCGCCAGCCGCGCCTCGATGCGCCGCCGCTGGCCTTCGGGATCGAGGATGCGGCTGGCGGTCCTCTTCGCCTGGCGCACGGCGGGGCTCTGGCCCAGGTGGGGCAAGACCTGGGTGATCAGGTAGACCACGCAGCCGATGAAGGAAAAGATGATGACGATCCACAGCCAGACGGTGTCGCGGCCGCTGCGCACCACATGCACGGCGCAGGCGATCTGCAGCAGCAGGATCGGCAGGTAGTACGGCGAAAACAGGTAGGACATCATCGGCGGTGCTCGGATGGGCCTGGAAGCGCGGATTTTAAGGGATAGCGGGGGCCGCCCGCGTGAACCGGGCGTGGTGTGCAACTTTATGATTCCAGGGTGATACTTTGGCGACGGACGGTGCGCGCCGAGGGCCGGGTTCAAACCCCGGAGGGCGCTGGCGCATCAGATCGGCAAATGACTACGGCAAGCATATGTCCCAGCCTGGAGGCCGGCTTGATCACGGTGGCGGCAAGCGTGGCTAGCGGCACCGCGACGGCGGAATCCGAAGACATCGCCCTGGTGCGCCAGGCGGCGGCCGGGGACCAGCGCGCGTTCGAGCGGCTCTACCGCATGCACGTGGACCGCATCTATGGCCTGTGCTGCCGCCTGTGCAACGGCGACCGCCTGCGCGCCGAGCAGTCGACCCAGGACGCCTTCGTCCGCGCCTGGGAAAAGCTCGGCAGCTTCCGCGGCGAGAGCCGCTTCGGCACCTGGCTGCACCGGCTGACCGTGAACGTGGTGCTGGGCGAGCACCGCCTGCTCAAGCGCTGGGTCACCTTCGACGACAGCGTCGGCACGGAAGATGAATCCTCCCCGGATGCGCTCCTGGCGGTCCAGCACGAGGACGAAGGCATGAAGATGGATCTGGAGCGCGCGCTTTCGAAGTTGCCGAACGGCGCGCGCACGGTCTTGGTGCTGCATGACATCGAGGGCTATCAGCACGAGGAGATCGCCTCGCTGACCGGCATCGCCGTCGGCACCTCGAAAGCGCAGCTGCATCGCGCGCGGCGCCTGATGAGAGGGTGGTTGCAATGAAACAGTTCGAACCGGGCGGCGAAGAGCCGCCCATCCCCGGCCTCGGCGGCCTCAAGCGCGACCTGGCGCCGCAGCGCGACCTGTGGACCGGCATCGACTCGCGCATCCGCGCGCGGCGCATGCGCCGCCAGCGCGCGCCCTGGCAGGCGGCGGTGGGCATCGCCGCCTCGGCCCTGCTGGTGCTCAGCGCGGTGGTGGGCGTGCAGAGCCTGCGCAAGCCGGCCGAGCCGCTGCAGTCCCCGCCCGGCGTCGGCCTGCCCGTCGCCTCGCGCGACATGCCGCTGCTGCCCGCCACGGCGCGCATGCACCCGGAGACCCGCGCCCTGGTCAAGGCCAACCTGAAGATCGTCGACAGCGCCGAGAGCCAGCTCAAGCGCGCGCTTGCCGCCGACCCGGACGGCGCCTACCTCAAGAGCCTGCTCGACACCGCGCGGCAGCAGAAGGAACAGCTGCACGTGGTCCTGGCGGACGCGCGGTGAGGCCGGCACGCAAGATGAACAAGCCGTGGCTCAAGCTTATGCTGGCCGCCGTGCTGGCCGCCGCCGCCCTTCCGGCCCTGGCGGACCCGGACGACGGCGGCATCGCCGACCGGGTGCAGCGGGCCGTGGACCAGGCCCAGGCCCGCGCCGAGGCCGCGCAGGAGCGGGCCCGGGCCAGGGCCGAAGCTGCCCAGGCCCGTGGCCAGGCTGCCCAGGCGCGCGCCGAAGCGGAGCTGGCGCGCCGCTCGGCCGAGATCGGGCGCGTCGCCGCCCAGGCCCAGGAGCGGGCCGAGCAGGCGGTGGAGGGGCGCGACTGGTCCGCGCTGACCGCCCTCAACACGCTGCCGCTGGCCGCGATTTCGCCGGAAATGTTCGGCCGCAAGCACCACCACGAAACGGTCGATTCCGGCGACGGCAATGCCGGCGGCGACCGCCCGGTCAACGAGCGCCGCCCGCTCAATGCCGACGGCCGCGTCTACATCAACGACGTCGCCGGCACCGTGGTGGTCAGCGCCTGGGACCGCAACGAGGTGCTGGCCACCGGCACGCTCGGCTACGGCGTCGACCGCCTCGAAGTGAGTGGCGACGCCTCCGACCTCAGCTTCGTCGTCAAGCTGCCCAAGCACAGCCATAACGTCGGCGAGAGCGACCTGCGCCTGATGGTGCCGCAGGGCGCGCGCGTCGAGCTGGATACGGTGAGCGCCGACGTCTCGGTGCAGGGCGCGCGCGGGCCCCTGAAGATCACCACCGTCAGCGGCGACGTCGGCGCCGACGTGCAGTCGCAGGATGTGGCGGTGCAGACCATCAGCGGCGACCTGATCCTGCGCGCGCCGTCGAAGTCCACCCGCGTCAACACCGTCAGCGGCGATCTGCATCTCAGCGGCCTGCAGGGCATGCTCGCGGCGGAATCGGTGTCGGGCAATCTTTCCGTCAGCGGCAGCCGCTTCTCGGAGCTGCGCCTGAAGTCGGTTTCCGGCGACATGGGCCTGGAAGCTTCGTTCGAGCCGCAGGCGCGGGTCGTCGGCGAGACCTTGTCCGGCAGCATCACCTTGCGCGTGCCGTCCGACGTGTCCGGCACCGCCTTGGTCAAGAGCTTCAGCGGCGAGGCGCAGTGCGACATGCAGCACACCAGCGTCTCCACCGCCAGCAAGGGCAAGCGCCGCGAGTTCGTGTTCGGCGACGGCAAGGGCGTCAGCCTGGAACTGTCGACCTTCAGCGGCGACGTGCGCATCGACCGCCTGCAGGGGGCCGGCGTCACGCCGCCGACACCGCCCACAGCTCCCGCACCCCCTGCGCCGCCGCGCTAGCCGTTGCCGGGAGCGGGCCGACGTGGTTTTTGCCCGGGGCGCCTTTAGTGGCGGAAGTGGCGGATGCCGGTGAACACCATGGCCATGCCGTGCTCGTCGGCCGCGGCGATCACCTCGGCGTCGCGCATCGAGCCGCCTGGCTGGATCACCGCGGTGATGCCGGCCGCGGCCGCGGCGTCGATGCCGTCGCGGAACGGGAAGAAGGCGTCGCTCGCCATCACCGAGCCGGCCACGGTCAGCTTCTCGTCGGCCGCCTTGATGCCGGCGATCTTGGCCGAGTAGACCCGGCTCATCTGGCCGGCGCCGACGCCGATGGTCTGGCGGTTCTTGGCGTAGACGATGGCGTTCGACTTGACGAACTTCGCCACCTTCCAGGCGAACACCAGGTCGTGCAGCTCGGCCTCGGTCGGCGCGCGCTGGCTCACCACCTTGAGCTCTTCCAGCTTGATGCGGTGCTCGTCGCGGTCCTGCACCAGCAGGCCGCCGGCGACGCGCTTGTAGTCCAGTGCGGCGGCGGGCCCGTCGAGCCAGGTGCCGCTTTCCAGCAGGCGCACGTTCTGCTTGGCCGCGACCACCTGCCGGGCTTCCGCGGAAACCTGCGGCGCGATGATCACCTCGACGAACTGGCGCTCGACGATGGCCTTGGCGGTGGCGGCGTCGAGTTCGCGGTTGAAGGCGATGATGCCGCCGAAGGCGGAAGTGGGATCGGTCTGCCAGGCCAGCTCATAGGCCTTGCCGATGCCGTCCAGGCTGACCGCCACGCCGCAGGGATTGGCGTGCTTGACGATCACGCAGGCCGGCTTGACGAAGGACTTGACGCACTCCAGCGCGGCGTCGGCGTCGGCGACGTTGTTGTAGGACAGCTCCTTGCCCTGCAGCTGGCGCGCCGCGCCGATGCTGCCGGAAGGGGCGTGGCGCTCGACATAGAACGCCGCGCGCTGGTGCGGGTTCTCGCCGTAGCGCATCGCCTGCTTCTTGTCGAACTGCAGGCCCAGCACGCCCGGGAAGAAATCGCGGCTGCCGTCCGCCGCCAGGCTCGACAGGTAGGCGGCCACCGCCGCGTCGTAGCGCGAAGTGTGGGCGAAGGCCTTGGTGGCGAGGGCGCGGCGGAAGCCCGCGTCGAGGCCGGCGCCTTCGATGGCGGCCAGCACCGCGCCGTAGTCGGCGGGATCGACGACGATGGCGACATGAGCATGGTTCTTGGCCGAGGCGCGCACCATCGCCGGGCCGCCGATGTCGATGTTCTCGATCGCCTCGTCGATGCCGACGGCCGGCTTGGCCACGGTCTGTTCGAAGGGATAGAGGTTGACCACGATCAGGTCGATCGGCGCGATGCCGTGCTCGGCCATCACCGCCTCGTCGGTGCCGCGGCGGGCCAGGATGCCGCCGTGGATTTTCGGATGCAGCGTCTTGACGCGGCCGTCCATGATCTCGGGAAAGCCGGTGACGTCCGAGACTTCGCGCGCCGGGATGCCGGCGGCGCGCAGCGACTTGAAGGTGCCGCCGGTGGAGATGAGCTCGATGCCGTCGGCCGCGAGGCGGGCGGCGAAGTCGATCAGGCCGTGCTTGTCGGAAACCGACAGCAGCGCGCGGCGCGGCTTGAGCGCGCTCATCGCAGGTGCATCGCGTCGGATTTGGCGGCGATCTTGTACTGGCTCAATTTCTTGCGCAGCGTGGCGCGGTTCAGGCCCAGCAGATCGGCGGCGCGCGACTGGTTGCCGTCGCAGTAGCGCAGCGTGGCGCGCAGCAGCGGCGGCTCCACCTGGCCGAGGATGATCTCGTACAGGTCTTTCGGCGCGTGGCCGTTGAGCGTGTTGAAGTACTCGTCGAGGCAATCGGCCACCGAGTGGCTGAGTGCTTTGTGCTCAGTCTTGGACATTAGAGAACGATGCTGCCCACTTCGTCGTGCTTGTTATTGTTCGAGTCTGCCCGGACCAACGTGCCCGCGCCGCTCGAGCGATTCCCCGCCGTGTTCACAAGTTCTGCGTGATCCGGCGCTGCTCCCTCGCTGAACATTTTTTCGCCAGATCGAAAAAGGGGGAGGCGATAATACTGAAGTCACGCGGTGAGCGAAAGCACCGTTCGTCACGTTACAGCGACCGCTTCACTTCGTTCAACGCTTGCGCGCGCTGATGCGCGCCCAATCCTCCTGCACGCCGTCCTCGTCGAACTCGCACCACGGTGCGTACGCGGCGCGCACCTCGTCGGCCTGCGAGCGCAGCACGCCGGCGAGAACGATGTGGCCGCCGCGGCGCAGTTGCCGGCACAACATCGGTGCAAGCGCGATCAGCGGCTTGGCGAGGATGTTCGCCAACACGATGTCCACAGATTCATCCACAGCTTGTTCAGTGAATTGCGCAAGGTCCGCGCAACGCAGGCGCGCGTCGACGCCGTTGAGCTGCGCATTGCCCTGGGTTGCGGTCAGCGCCTGCGGGTCGATGTCGACGGCGACGGCCTGCGCGGCGCCGCGCTTGAGCGCCGCGATGGCGAGAATGCCGGAGCCGCACCCATAGTCGAGCACGCGTTTGGCGGAAACATCATTGCCGGCCAGCCACTGCAGGCACAGCGCCGTGCTGGGGTGCGTGCCGGTGCCGAAAGCCAGGCCGGGGTCGAGCCGCACCACCGTCGCCGCAGGTTCTTCGACGACGTGGCCGGTCGGGCAGATCCACAGGCCCGGCGCTTGCGCGCCGCCGAAGCGCATTGGCTTGGCGTGCTGCAGCCAGGCGTTGATCCAGTCCTTGTCCTCGACCTTGCGTTGTTCGAAGCGCAGCGCCGCGCCGTCGGGCAGCAGCTCGCGCAGTATCGTGCGTACCCGGTCCAGGTCGGCTTCCGGATGGAACAGGCCGCGCGTGGCGGTGTGCTGCCACAGCGGCGTCTCGCCGACCCCGGGCTCGAACAAGGGATCGTCGGCCGCATCGTTCATGCTGACCGACACCGCGCCCTGCGCCAGCAGCACTTCTTCGGCGAACTCGGGATATTCGCTGACGACGGACAGTTCAATCCAGGACATGCATCCGCTCCTCGGAAAGCAAAAACGCCTCACGCGCAGGCGCGAAGGCCGCAGGGGAAAGTCAAAAGACGGCTTTTTCTTCGCGCTTCTCCCGCCGGCTTCGCCTCTTGCGTGAGCTCAAGCCCCGGCGGCCCACTCCGGGATGCGCTCGCCCAGATAGTGGATGTGGTGCTCGCCGCGCACGAACACCTCGTCCTCCATGATCCTGCGTTGCAGCGGGATGTTGGTCTGGATGCCTTCGACGATCATCTCCGCCAGCGCGGTGCGCATGCGGGCGATGGCCGATTCGCGCGTCGGGCCGTAGGCGATGAGCTTGCCGATCATCGAGTCGTAGTTCGGCGGCACGCGGTAGCCGGCGTAGACGTGCGAGTCCATGCGGATGCCGGGCCCGCCCGGCGCGTGGTACTTCTTCACCTCGCCGGGCGAGGGGATGAACTTGAACGGGTCCTCGGCGTTGATGCGGCACTCGATGGCGTGCCCGCGCAGCTGGATGTCCTCCTGCCGGAACGGCAGCGGCTCGCCGGCGGCGACCATGATCTGCTGGCGGATCAGGTCGATGCCGGTGACCATCTCGGTCACCGGGTGCTCCACCTGGATGCGCGTGTTCATCTCGATGAAGTAGAAGCGGCCGTTGTCGTAGAGGAACTCCATGGTGCCGGCGCCGCGGTAGCCGATGCGCCTGCAGGCGTCGGTGCACAGCTTGCCGATCTCCTCGCGCTGCGCCTGGGTGATGCCCGGGGCCAGCGCCTCCTCCACCACTTTCTGGTTGCGGCGCTGCATCGAGCAGTCGCGCTCGCCGAGGTAGACGGCATTGCCGTGCTCGTCGGCCAGCACCTGGATCTCGATGTGGCGCGGCACTTCCAGGTACTTCTCGAGGAACACCGAGCCGTCCTTGAACGCCTGCAAGGCCTCGGTGCGGGCCAGCTGGATCGAGTGGATCAGGTCGTCTTCCCTGCGCACCACGTGCATGCCGCGGCCGCCGCCGCCGGCGGCGGCCTTGATCAGCACGGGATAGCCCACCCGGGCCGCGATTTCGCGGCACCTGTGCTCGTCGTCCGGCAGAATGCCGTCGGAGCCGGGCACGCAGGGCACGCCGGCGCTGATCATCTCGGCTTTGGCGGTGGTCTTGCCGCCCATCAGCCGGATGGTCTCGGAGCGCGGGCCGATGAAGACGAAGCCGCTCTTCTCCACGCTCTCGGCGAAGTCGGCGTTCTCCGACAGGAAGCCGTAGCCGGGATGGATCGCGTCGGCCTGGGTCACCTCGGCGGCGCTGATGATCGCCGCCATGTTGAGGTAGCTGCCGGTGGCCGGCGCAGGGCCGATGCACACCGTCTCGTCGGCCAGGCGCACGTGCTTGAGGTCGCGGTCGGCGGTGGAGTGCACCGCCACCGTCTTGATGCCCAGCTCGCGGCAGCAGCGCTGGATGCGCAGCGCGATCTCGCCGCGGTTGGCGATCAGGATTTTCTGGAACATGTCAGCCCCTCAGCCTCAGGCTGGATCAATCGCGAAGAGGGGCTGATCGAATTCCACAGGCTTTTCGTTGTCCGCCAGCACCTCGACCACCACGCCGGCGCGGTCGGCCTCGATCTGGTTGAGCATCTTCATCGCCTCGATGATGCACAGCGTCTGCCCGGCCTTGACGGTCTGGCCGACCTCGACGAACGGCTTGGCGCCGGGCGAGGGCGCGCGGTAGAAGGTGCCGACCATCGGCGCCTTGATGATGTGGCGGGTGTCGGCGGGCCGGGCGGCCGGCGCGGGCGCGGCGGCCGGGACGGCGGCGGGCGCAGGGGCGGCTACGGGAGCGGGCGCTGCCGGCGCCGGCAGCGGCGGGGCCAGGTACTGCACCGGCATCGGCATGCCGGTCGGCTGGCGGCTGATGCGGACCGACTCTTCGCCTTCCTTGACTTCCAGTTCGGCGATGCCGGATTCCTCGACCAGTTCGATGAGGGTCTTGATCTTGCGCAGGTCCATAGCCTTGCTGACTCCCTAAAATTTCTCGATCGCCGCGGAACGCGGCCGGTTCAATGCTGTTGCAGCCGTTCGTGCGCGGCCTGCAGCGCCAGGCGATAGCCGAGCGGGCCGAGGCCGAGGATCACGCCGGCGGCGATGTCGGAAAAATACGAGTGATGCCTGAAGCTCTCCCGTGCATGCACGTTCGACAGGTGGATCTCGATGAACGGGATGCCCACGCCGAGCAAGGCGTCGCGCAGGGCGATGCTGGTATGCGTGTAGCCGCCCGGGTTGAACAGGATGAACGCCGCGCCGTCCTGCCGTGCCTGGTGGATGCGATCGATCAGCACGCCTTCACGGTTGTCCTGAAAGCAGTCCAGGGTGTGGCCCAGGCGCTGCGCCTCGGCCGCCAGGGCCGACTCGATCTGGGCCAGGGTCTGCGTGCCGTAGATCCCCGGCTCGCGGCTGCCGAGCAGGTTCAGGTTGGGGCCATTCAGCAGCAGCAGTCGGCTCACGCGTGCGGCTCTTCCGGGGACAGGCCGCATTGTGCATGAAGCGCCGGCCGGAAACAACAGCAACGCGAAGTTAACGAATTTTGACCGCTCGTTCGATGCGGTTGAAGGCAGATTCTGATTTATTGCGAGGAGCTGGGGAGGTGCGTCTCGACCACCTTCGCCAGCTCGGCCGGGGTGAACTCCCCAAGATGCCGGTCGATCAGCAGGCCGTCCGGGCTGACCACCACCGAGAACGGCAGGCCGCCCGGGCCATTGCCGAGCTTTTCCATCAGGTCGATCATCGAGTCGGGCGTGCCCGTCAGCACCGGATAATTGATGCCCAGCGGCTGCAGCATGCTGCGCACCGCATCCGGATCATCCACCGCCGGGCCGATGACCTGCAAGCCCCGCGCGCCGTACTGCTTCTGCAGCTTCACCAGTTCGGGAATCTCGTGCAGGCACGGCGTGCACCAGGTGGCCCAGAAATTCACCAGCAGCAGCTTGCCATGCCACTCGTCGAGGCTGTGCGGATGGCCGTCGAGGCCGTTCAGTTGCAGGCCAGCGGGCAGGGGCTCGCCGCCGGCCGCGACGCCGCCCTGGTGGGCGTAGCGGTAGAAGCCGAAGCCGGCGGCCGCGGCGATCAGGGCGGCGGCGACGATCAGGAGGGTGGAGCGCATCTTCGATCCGGAGTCTTGTTGTTCGAAAAACTCAGCGGCCGAGATCGACGACGTCGACCAGCCGCGACTGCGGCGGATAGCACACGCCGGCTTCGGCGCAGCCCTGCCAGTTCACCCGCAGCTGCTGCGGCGCCGCGGCGCCCTTGGGCCAGTGCAGCGTGGCCAGCAGGCTGTTGCGGTAGATCTCGGCGGTGCCCTCGTGCTCGTCATGCACCGTCTCGCCCTTGGGCAACTGCGGCGCGTCGAGCCGGCCGCCCTGCGGCTGCACCACCTGGAAGACGAGCCGCTTGCGGTACAGGTAATAGCCGGGGGCGATGTCCCAGTTCACTTTAAGGCTGTCGCCTTCGCGCGCTGCGGCGACCAGGCGGAAGGCCTGGTCGGCCTTGAGCAGGTCCTGGCTGTTGCCGGCAGCGCCGGTCTTCGACGGCCAGAAGCCGTCCGCGACAGCCGCGCCGGAAAGCAGGACGGCGAGCGTCGCCAGGAGAAGGCCGCGGCGGCGCCGAGCGCGGCTGCGGCCGGCTGCGGCGAGGCGGTCTGCAGCGGCTCCGCCGCCATCCGCCGGCGGCCTCTCCCTGTTCCGCGGCGCGGGCGAGGAACGATGGCCGGCAGCCAGCGGCTGCCGCTGGCCAGTTCGGGCCGCCTTGTTCATGTGGTCGAGTCCTGAACCCAATGCAGGTAGGCGGGGAGCCCGCCAGCGACATTGACCGCCACGATCTCCGGAAGTTCGTAAGGATGCAGGCGGCGCACCTCGGTCTCCAGCGCGGCGTAGCGGGCGCGGGTGGTCTTGGCGATCAGCACGGTCTCCTCGCTGCGCTCGACCTGCCCCTGCCAGCGATACACCGAGCGCGCGCCGGGCACGGCGCTGACGCAGGCGGCCAGCCGCGCTTCCACCAGGGCCGTGCCCAAGGCATCGGCCGACCCGGCGGGACAGCTGATGAAAACCAACAGGATCTCGGCGCTCTGGCGGGTCGGGCTGCGGGGCATGGAAAAGCGTGCGGTACGGCGCAGGCGCAGTCTAAGGGCGCGGCGCAGGCTCCGCCACCTGCCCGGCATGGCGCGGCGGCCCGCGGCTGGTTACAGTCCGGCGGTGACCAGCGTCGCCATCAAGCCCGCCCCCGCCAGCCAGGCCCAGGCCTTGCCGCCCTCGCGCGTGCTCGGCTTCGCCGTCGCCCTGTCACTGGCCACCCTGGTGCTGTGCCTGGAACTGGTCTGCGGCCGGCCCGATCCGGGCCTGGACCTGCGCTACGTGCAGGGCGACCAACCGCCCCTGCTGCAGTCCATGTCTCCGGCGCTGGCGCCGCTGGCCGCCGGCACGCCGATCGTCGCCATCGGCGTGCCCGGCCAGGCGCCGATGGCGCTGCGCGGCGACGACCTGGCCCCCGAGCCCGATGCGGCCTTCCAGGACTACGCCAGCTTCAACCGTTTCTTCGAGCGCCAGCAGCGGCTGAGCGAGATCATGGCGGCGCCGGAGATCGAGCTGCACACCGCCGACGGCGGCGTGCTGCGCGTGCCGATGGAGCGGCACCGCGCGGTGTCCGACCTGCCCTTCATCTTCTGGCTGCAGGTGGTCTGCGCCATCGGCGCCTGGCTCACCGGCATGGCGATTTTCGCCTTCCGCCCGGATCAGGCTGCGGCGAAGTACTGCGCCGTCGCCGGCTTCGGCGCGCTGCTGATGTGCGGCAGCGCGGCGGTGTACAGCTCGCGCGACCTGGCGCTGCCCGGACAGCTGTTCCGGCTGCTGTCCGGCGCCAACCACTTCGGCGCCCTGTTCAACATCGGCGCCTTCACCGCGGTGCTGTGGCACTACCCCCAGGCGCTGGGGCGGGCCCGTCCGGGCCTGTGGCTGGTGCTCGGCTACACCCTGGCCTGGGCCGTCGATTTCCTGCAGCTGCTGCCCTTCGGCAACCTGTTCCAGCAACTGGTGATCATCGGCGGCTATTTCTCCAGCATGGTGCTGGCCGCGGTGCAATGGCGCGCCGCCCGGGGCGACCCGCTGCGCCGCGCCGCGCTGCAGTGGTTCTTCCTGTCCTGGTTCGTCGGCAGCGGCGCCTTCCTGGCCCTGGTGTCGGTGCCGGCGCTGGCCGGCATCGACAGCGGCAGCCTGCAGGCGTATGCCTTCAGCTTCCTGCTGCTCAACTGCATCGGCCTGGCCCTCGGCATTTCGCGCTACCGCCTGTTCGACCTGGAAACCTGGTGGTTCCGGGCGGTGATGCTGGTCATCGGCGGCTTCTCGGTGGTGGTGCTCGACGTGGTGTTCGCCGCCACCCTGCATTTCGAGGCGCCGGCGGCGCTGGCCGCTTCGCTGATCCTGGCCGGCTGGATGTACTTTCCGGCGCGGCAATGGCTGATGTCGCGCTTCCTCACCGGCGCGCAGCGCCTGCGCGTCGACGACGTGCCGGGTCTGCTGCGAGACGTGCTCGCGCCCAACGCCTACGCCGTCGACGAGCTGTTGCCGGAGGCGCTGCGCCAGCTCTACAACCCGCTGGCGCTGCACCCGCTGCCGGCGCCGCTGGAGGAGGTGGTCATCGCCGACGAAGGCCTGGCGCTGCGCGTGCCCGGCATCGGCGCCCAGCCGGCCTGGGAGGCGCGCTTCGCCGGCGACGGCCAGCGGCTGTTCACCCGCCGCGACGCCGAGGTGGCCTCGGCGGTGCGCGCCGTGCTGGACCGCGTCGCCGCCTACCAGGTGGCGGTGGAACGCGGCATCGAGCAGGAGCGCGCGCGCGTCGCCCAGGACCTGCACGACGACATCGGCGCGCGCCTGCTGACCCTGCTGCACCGCTCGGAAGGCGAAGCGGCGCAGTCGATCCGCGAAGTGCTGGCCAGCCTGCGCCTGACGGTCTACGGCCTCGGCGCGCGGCCGCAGTCGATCGTCGACTGCCTGGCCCACTGGCGCGCCGAGGCGGGCGAGCGCTGCGAGGCGTCCGGCGTGCACCTGGAATGGCGCGAGCGCGCGCCGCTGTGCGGGGCGATGCTCGACGCGCCGCAGCAGCTCAACCTGGCGCGGGTGATCCGCGAAGCGCTGAGCAATGCGCTGCGTCATGCCCGGCCGACCCGGGTGGAGATCGAGGTCGCGGTGGTCGACAATGCGCTGGAGATCTCGCTGGCCAACGACGGCGCCGGCCAGCCGCCGGAACAGTGGCGCAGCGGCCTGGGCCTGCGCGGCATGGACCATCGCATGCAGCGGCTGGGCGGCAGCCTCAGCCTGGACGGCGACGAGCGCCGCACCCGGGTGGCGCTGCGCCTGCCGCTGCACTGAGCGGATGGTGTTTTTATAAAAAGCCTGGCGGGTTTTACAAGATCTTTACGCGACGGCGCTTGCGCCGGGGCCGGCGGGCGCGCAGTGTGTCCGCGGCGTGGAAGTGCCCCTGTTTTGGGGGGTGACGTAGTTCAAGGATGAGGAAGAAACTGTGATGCAGCAAAGGCAATTCCCAGGAGTGGCAGAGATGCGGCACGGCTTGGTGGTGGAAGACCTGGCCGCCTCCGCGCAATGGCTCGCACGCGTATTGCAGGAGGCCTTCCCGGGAATCACGGCCATCACCGCCGAGACCTTGCAGGAAGCGCGCGCCGCCGCGCTCAAGACCGAGCCCGACATCGCGCTGGTGGACCTCGACCTGCCGGACGGGTCCGGCGTCGACCTGATCCGCGAGTTCAGCCGCGCCTATCCGGCCTGCCGCTGCATCGTCACCACCATCTACGCCGACGACCGCCACCTGTTTCCGGCGCTGCGTTCCGGCGCCCAGGGCTACCTGCTCAAGGACCAGCCGATCGAGCGCGTGGTCGCCGCGCTGCAGGCCATCGGCGGCGGCGAGCCGCCGCTGTCCCCGGCCATCGCCCAGCGCCTGTTGCGCGTGTTCAGCGACGAGCAGGCGCAGAACAGCTCGGAGGAGGCGCGCCTGACCGCCCGCGAGCGCGAAACCCTGGTGCTGATCGCCAAGGGGTTCCGCCTGCCGGACGTGGCGCAGCAGCTCGGCGTGACCCGCCACACCGCCGCCGGCTTCATCAAGGCCATCTACCGCAAGCTCAACATCTCCAGCCGCGCCGAAGCGGCCCTGGAAGCGGCCCGCATGGGGCTGGTCCGCACCGACTTCTGAAGCGAAGGCCGCCTCGCGCCAGGCGCGGGGACGCCGGGCAAAGGCAAGCGTTCATGACCCGCCCGGCGCCCTCGCAACCGCAGGAGACCGCTTTTAAGCTTTTGAGCGGCGCCGTGCAAAAATAGGCCATACCCCCTATTGCCGCACGCCATGCTCAACCCCGAACCGAATTATCTGCACGCCGAGCCCCTGCCGGCGCGCTCGCCGCTGCGCGCGGCCATCACCGAACTGTACCTGGCCGACGAGACCGCCCTGGTCAACCGCCTGCTGGCCATCGCCGAGCCGCCGAACGAACTGGGCGGCCAGATCATCGGCCAGGCCGCGGACTGGGTGCGCCGCGTGCGCCAGCTCAAGGAGTCGCAGAGCGCGCTCGACGCCTTCATGCGCGAATACGACCTGTCGTCCGAGGAGGGCGTGCTGCTGATGTGCCTGGCCGAGGCCCTGCTGCGCATTCCGGACGACGAGACCGCCGAGAAGCTGATCGCCGACAAGCTGTCCGAGGCCGACTGGGAGAAGCACCTGGGCTCCTCCGACTCGCTGTTCGTCAACGCCTCCACCTGGGGGCTGATGCTGACCGGGCGCATCGTGCGCATGCCGGTCGACACCCCGGGGAACTTCCGCGCCGTCTGGCAGCGCCTGATGGCGCGCGGCGGCGAGCCGGTGATCCGCGTCGCGGTGCGCCGTGCCATGCGGATGATGGGCAGCCAGTTCGTGATGGGGCGCACCATCGAGGAGGCGCTGAAGCGCTCGCAGGGCCGCGACCAGCGCGCCTACCTGCATTCCTTCGACATGCTCGGCGAGGCCGCGCTCACCGCCGCCGACGCCGAGCGCTATTTCAGGTCCTACCAGGCCGCCATCGTCAGCATCGGCAGCTTCAGCGGCGGCAGCCGCGACCTGCCGGTGTTCCTGCGGCCGGGCATCTCGGTCAAGCTGTCGGCGCTGCATCCGCGCTACGAGTACGGCAACCGCGCCCGCGTGCTGGCCGAGCTGACGCCCAAGCTGCTGAGCCTGGCGCAGGCGGCGCGCGCCCAGGACATCGGCCTGACCGTCGATGCCGAGGAGGCCGACCGCCTGGAGCTGTCGCTGGACGTGCTGGAGGCGGTGTACCGCGACCACAGCCTGCGTGGCTGGGAGGGCCTGGGCCTGGCGGTGCAGGCGTTCCAGAAGCGCGGCATCGCCGTGATCGAATGGCTGGAAAGCCTGGTGCGCGAGGTCGGCCGGCGCATGCCGGTGCGCCTGGTCAAGGGCGCTTACTGGGACACCGAGGTCAAGCGCGCTCAGGAGCAGGGCCTGCCCGGCTACCCGGTGTTCACCCGCAAGGCCAACACCGACGTCGCCTACCTGGCCTGCGCCCGCCGGCTGATCGCAGCGCGCGAGCTGTTCTACCCGCAGCTGGCCACCCACAACGCCCACACCGTGGCGGCGGTGCGCGCCTACGCCGGCAACGACCAGGGCTACGAGTTCCAGCGCCTGCACGGCATGGGCGAGGCCCTGTACCAGGTGGTACGGGAGGATTCGCCCGTGCCCTGCCGCGTCTACGCCCCGGTCGGCAGCCACGAGGACCTGCTGCCCTACCTGGTGCGGCGCCTGCTGGAGAACGGCGCCAATACCTCGTTCGTCAACCGCATCTTCGACGAGAACGTCGAGCCGGAGCACCTGGTCGCCGACCCGGTGGCCGCGGTCAAGGCCCTGGCGGTCAAGCCCAACCCGGCGCTGCCGCTGCCGGCCGAGCTGTACGGCGCCACCCGCCGCAACTCGGCCGGCCTCAACCTCGCCGACGAGGCGGTGCAGCGCGGCTTTGCCCGCGAGCTGGCGGCGGTGCCGCCGCCGCCGCGCGCCGCCTCGATGCTGTACGACGGCGCCGCCACTGCCGGCGAGGTGCGCGCCATCACCAGCCCCGCGGACCGCCGGCGGGTGGTCGGCGAGTGGCTGCCGCTGGAGCGGGCGCGGGTGCGCGACGCGGTGGCCGCCGCCGCCGGCGCCTATCCGCGCTGGAACGCCACGCCGGTGGAAAGCCGCGCCGCGATCCTGGAACGCGCCGCCGACCGCCTCGAGGCGCGCCGCGCCGAGTTCATGCAGCTGCTGATCGCCGAGGCCGGCAAGACCGTGCTCGATGCCCTGGCCGAAGTGCGCGAGGCGGTCGATTTCCTGCGCTTCTACGCCGCGCAGGGGCGGCGCCTGCTGGCCCACGCCGAAACGCTGCCGGGCCCGACCGGCGAACACAACGAGCTGCAGCTGCACGGCCGCGGCGTGTTCGTCTGCATCAGCCCCTGGAACTTCCCGTTGGCCATCTACACCGGCCAGATCGCCGCCGCGCTGGTGGCCGGCAATCCGGTCATCGCCAAGCCGGCCGAGCAGACCAACCTGGTCGCGGCGCAGATGGCGCAGCTGCTGCGCGACGCCGGCGTGCCGAGCTACGTGTTCCAGAACGTGCTGGGCGAGGGCGACATCGGCGCCGAGCTGGTGGGCGATCCGCGCATCGCCGGCGTCGCCTTCACCGGCTCGGTCGAGGTGGCGCAGGCCATCAACCGCAGCCTGGCCGCGCGCAAGGGCCCGATCGCCACCCTGATCGCCGAGACCGGCGGCCAGAATGCGATGGTGGTCGATTCCTCGGCGCTGCCCGAGCAGGTGGTGAAGGACGCCCTGTATTCGGCCTTCTATTCCGCCGGCCAGCGCTGCTCGGCGCTGCGCGTGCTGCTGCTGCAGGAAGAAATCGCCGACAAGACCATCCACATGCTCAAGGGCGCCATGCAGGAACTGGCCATCGGCGACCCGGCGCTGCTATCCACCGACGTCGGCCCGGTCATCGACGAGCCGGCACGCGCGCGCCTGGCGGCGCACGGCGCGGCGATCCAGCAGAACGGCAGGCTGGTGCAGCAGCTGGCGCTGCCGCAACCGGTGGCGCACGGCACCTATTTCGCGCCGCTGGCGGTGGAGATCGGCAGGCTGGAGGACCTGCAGGAGGAGCACTTCGGCCCGATCCTGCACATCGCCCGCTATCCGGGGCGCCGCCTGGAGGCGGTGATCGAGTCGATCAACCAGACCGGGTTCGGACTGACCCTGGGTGTGCACAGCCGCATCGAGTCGACCTGGCGCCGGGTCCAGTCCCTGGCCCACGTCGGCAACTGCTACATCAACCGCGGCATGACCGGCGCGGTGGTCGGGGTGCAGCCTTTCGGCGGCGAGGGCCTGTCCGGCACCGGCCCCAAGGCCGGCGGCCCGCACTACCTGCTGCGCTTCGTCACCGAGCGCACCCTGACGGTCAACACCGCCGCGGTCGGCGGCAACGCGCGCCTGCTCGCCGCGTCGGGCTAGCTTTGCCGCCGCCCTCTCCGCCCCGGAGAGAGCGGCGGCCTCCGGTCATCGCCGCCGTTGCCGCTCCCGCGGCAACGGGCGAGTCAGGGGTCCGGCCGCTCGCGCGCATGTGGCATGTCTGCCGTCGTCACCCGCCGATCACCAGCTGCGTCTGCGTCACCAGCGCCAGCAGCTTGCCGGCTTCGGAGCGGAGGGTGGTCTGCCATACCGACGTGGTCCTGCCGCGGTGCACGGCGGTGCATTCGGCCAGCACCGTGGCGCCCGCGGGCGCCGCGCCGAGGAAGTTGGTCTTGGACTCCAGCGTGGTGGTGCGGGCGTTGGGCGGCAGGTTGAGGAATGCGCCGACGGCGCCGAGCGTGTCGGCCAGCGCCATCATGCTGCCGCCGTGCAGGATGCCGCCGAGGGTGCACAGCTCCGGGCGCACCTTCAGCCGGCCGCAGACCCGCTCCGGCCCGGCTTCGGTCAACTCCAGGCCAAGCAGGCCCGGCAGCAGGTTCTTGAACTGCGCGTTGATCGCCTCCGCCGGGTTCATGCCGCGCCTGCGTCAGGCATCGCAGCCAGCAGCGCGCAGCCGCCGGCCAGCTCCACCGCCATGAAGATCCAGGGCCAGCGGCCCGGCGCACCGTCGAGCAGGGCGGAGAGCAGGCGGCCCGCCGCCATGCCGAGCAAGGCCACCGCCACGGCCAGCAGCACGCCGCTGCGCAGCGGCGCCTGCGCGCCGCACAGCAGGGCGGCGACGGCCAGGCCGAAGCCGCCGTAGACCGCGCGCACCTCGTTGCGGCCGTCGCGCGTCAGGCCGGGCGTGCCGAAATACGCCACGATGCGTTCCGGCCGGGCCAGCGCCGCCAGCCCCATCGCGGCGAAGCCGGCGGCGATGCACAGCACCGTGAGCATGGGCACGGCGGCCTCAGTGGATCAGGTTGGCGGCGACCTGCCGCGAGATGCGGCCGTCGCGGGCCGGCTGGCGCTGGCGCAGCAGCAGGTACAGCAGCGGCCCGAAGGACCCGAGGAAAATCGTCGCCACCACGAAAGGCCAGGCACCGCGGCCGCGCTGGCGCGCATCCTGGACCATCCACACGCAGACCAGGCTCAGGGAAACGGTCAGGTCGCACAGTACCTGGATGCCGCCGGCATTGCTCAGGTGGCTGCTCAGGATGCCGACATAGCCGACATTGAACAGCACATAGGTGGAGTAGGCGCCGAAGGCGGCAAAAACCAGGATGAGCAGTACGCGGGCCATGACGGGCTCCTGTTGGGGGATGCCCGGGCACTGTGCGCGGCGGGGGTAGGAGGCTCAATTACGCCCCAGGTAATAGCCGGCCGGCCGGCGAAGGCGCAGACTGCGGCCATGTCCACCGTACAGCCCGTCCGCAACGCCCGGCCCGCGCCGATCCCGACCGACCTCAGCTTCGGCGAGGTGCTGCGCGAGACGCGCGGCGCGCGCAAGCTGAGCCAGCTCGAGCTGGCGGTCGAGGCCGGCATCTCGCAGCGCCACCTCAGCTTCCTCGAATCCGGCCGCGCCCGCCCGAGCCGCGCCATGGTGCTGCAGCTGGCCGAGTCGCTGGAGCTGCCGCTGCGGGTGCGCAACCGCCTGCTGGTCGCCGCCGGCTTCGCCCCGGTGTTCCCGCAGCGGGCGCTCGACAGCGAGGACATGGCGCCGGTGCGCCAGGCCCTGCAGCGACTGCTCAGCCACCACGAACCGTATCCCGCCCTGGTGATGGACCGCGGCTGGAACATCCTGATGACCAACCGCGCGCTGGACCGCCTGACCGGCCTGCTCGGCGACCCCGACGCGGTATGGCGCCGCGTCTGCGGCGACGGTCCGCGCAACATGCTCAAGTTCACCTTCCATCCGCAGGGGATGCGGCCGCTGGTCAGCAACATGGCCGAGGTCGGCTCCGAGCTGCTGGCGCGGGCGCGGCTGGAGGCGCTGGAGGAGCCTGCCGTGGCCCGGCTGCTCGACGAGATCCTGGCCTATCCCGACACGCCGATGCGCTGGAAGCACGCCGACCCGGTGTCGCACCCGCCGCCGGTGCTGGCGGCGCAGCTGCGCATGGGCGAGCTGCGCCTCAGCCTGTTCACCATGCTCAGCACCTTCGGCACGCCGCAGGACGTGACCACCGACAGCCTGCGGGTGGAGCACCTGTTCCCGGCGGATGCGGAGAGCGAAGCGCTGCTGAAGCGGCTCGCCGGGCTTTGAAGCCGGGGGTCAGGGGACCGGCGGTTCGGGATCAACCGCTTCCACCAGGCCCCGGTTCCTTGCGCATCACTCCGCCTCGTCCTCGCCGCCCGCCGCCGCCGCGCTGACTGCGTGCGCCAGCGGCGCAGCCTCGGCCTTGAGCAGGCGCTGCGCCAGCACCGCGGCCTGGGTGCGGCGGTACAGGCCCAGCTTGCGCAGGATGGCGGTGACATGGGCCTTGATCGTCGCCTCCGACACGTTGAGGTCGCCGGCGATCTGCTTGTTGAGGCGGCCGTCGGCCAGCATCATCAGCACCCGGAACTGCTGCGGCGTGAGGCTGGAGACGCGCTGCGCCAGTTCGCGCTCCTCGCCGTCCTCCTCCGCCGTGCTCTCCGGCACCCCGGGCGGCAGCCAGACGCCGCCTTCCAGCACCGCGTGCAGGGCCTCGCCGATGATCTCGATCCCGGCCGACTTGGGGATGAAGCCGCAGGCGCCGAAGTCGAGGGCGCGGCGCATCACCGCCGGCTCCTCCACCGCCGACACCAGCACCACCGGAATCGCCGGGTACTGGCCGCGCAGTCCGATCAGGGCCGAGAAGCCCTGCACGCCGGGCATGCGCAGGTCGAGCAGGATCAGGTCGGCGCGCGGATGGTCCTGCACCGCCCGGTGCAGCGCCTCGGGCGAATCGGCTTCGACGATCTGCACGCCGGGCAGCAGCTGCGCCACCGCCGTGCGCAGGGCGCTGCGGAACAGCGGATGGTCGTCGGCGATGATCAGCGTCGAAACCAGGCTCAAGGGGGTCGCGTCCTCCGGCGGGGAGCCGCCCGTCCCGGGGTTCACGGGCAGGGCTTGTCGTAGTTGCAGGCCAGAGTATCGCAAAGCGGGGTTCCTTGAAGCGCGGCGCGCCTGAGAGGTTTTAGCCGCATCGGCCTGTCACGTCCTATTCGACCAAAGCCGCATAATGGCGGGACATGGTCCACTACCGTCACAGTTACCACGCCGGCAACTTCGCCGACGTGTTCAAGCATGTCCTGCTGGTCGGCCTGCTCGGCGCCCTCAACCGCAAGGACAAGCCCTGGTGCTACCTCGACACCCATGCCGGGGCGGGGGACTACGACCTCGGCTTCGAGGGCGCCAACCGCACCGGCGAGTGGCGCGACGGCATCGGCCGCCTTGGCGACGCCCACGGCGCCCCGGAGCTGGTGGCCGAATACCTGCGGCTGATCGCCGCCGGCCGCCGCCATGGCCAGGCCGAGCACTACCCGGGCTCGCCGCAGTTCGCCCGCGCCCTGGCCCGCCCGGACGACCGCCTGGTGCTGTGCGAGAAGGTGCCGGAGGTGGCGGCGGCGCTGAAAACCTCGCTGCGCGGCGACCGCCGCGCCGCGGTGCACCTGCGCGACGGCTACGAGGCCCACGCGCTGCTGCCGCCGGCGGAAAAGCGCGGCCTGGTGCTGATCGACCCGCCGTTCGAGCGCAGCGACGAGCTCGACGCCATCGCCGGGCTGATCGGCAAGTCCGTCGCCCGCTTCGCCGGCGGCATCTATGCCGCCTGGTATCCGGTGAAGAACCCCCACCAGGTGTCGCGCTTCGTGCGCGGCGTCGCCAAGGACACCGGCAAGCCGCTGCTCAACCTGGAATTCGACAATGGCGCCGAGGCCGAGGACGGCATCCGCTTCGTCAGCACCGACCGGCCGCGGCCGGGCCAGCCGCAGCGGCGCGAGCGGCCCGAGGCGCGGCGGCGCCATCAGGCCGAGGCCTCCACTGGCATCGCCCGCGTCGCCGAGAAGAAGATCATGCACGCCTGCGGCCTGCTGGTGGTGAATCCCCCGTTCTGCTTCGAGGCCGAGGCCGCCGCCGCCCTGCAATGGCTCAAGCCGCGGCTTGCGCAGGGACCGCGCGCAGGCTTTACGATTACGCAGGCTTAGGAAGACCACGGAGGAGGCCATGGCGGAGAGCGGGGTCGCGTTCGATACGGCCGCCCACGCCGAGCGGCTGCGGCGTGAAGGCTACACCATCATCCCGGACTTCCTGCCGCCGGAGACGCTGCGCGCCGTGCGCGAGGGCCTCAAGCCCTATCTGGGCAGCCACCAGGGCCGCAACAATTTCGAAGGCTACAAGACCGAGCGCGTCTACACCCTGGTGGCGCGGGCCCCGGTGTTCCAGGACATTGCCTGCGACGCGCGCGTGCTGTCCCTGCTCGACCTGTTCCTCCAGCCCGGCTACCTGCTTACCGCCAGCCAGGCTATCTGCATCCATCCGGGGGAGACGCCGCAGCCGGTGCATGCCGACGATTCCTTCTACCTGATCCCGCGGCCGCGCCCGCCGATCAGCCTCAGCACCATCGTCGCGGTCGACGCCTTCACCGCCGAAAACGGCGGCACCGAGATCATCGCCGGCAGCCATGCCTGGGGCGACGAGCACGTCAGGAGCCTGTACGGCAGCGGCGGCATGGAGCCGGCCGAAAGCCCGGCGCTGCTGGCGCAGCTGCGCCCGGTGCAGATGCCGGCCGGCGCCTGCGTGGTCTTTCTCGGCACTCTCCTGCACCGCGGCGGCGCCAACCGCAGCGCGGCGCCGCGCCTGGCCTTCTCCAACCAGTACTGCGAGCCCTGGGCGCGTACCCAGGAGAATTTCTACCTCGGCGTGCCGCCGCAGCTGGTGCGGGGCATGGCGCCGCGCCTGCAGCAGCTGCTCGGCTACGGCATCTGGCCGCCCTTCATGGGCCATGTCACCGCCTCGCACCCGCTGAAGACGCTGGAGCCCGGCTACGTCAACGCCGTGCTTGCGCAGCGCGCGGGCGATGGGGCAGGGTAGGCCCTCGCCACCTCAAGCCAGCGCCATGTCCGAAACCGGCAACCCGGCCGCAGCGCCGATCCGCACCCTGCACCAGGGCCAGTTCCTGATCCTGCGCCGCAGCGGGCATTGGGAGTACGTCGAACGTGTCAACCAGCGCGGCGCCGCCTTCATCCTCGCCGTCACCGAGGCGCGCGAAATCGTGCTGGTGGAGCAGTACCGCGTGCCGTTGCGCGCCCGCTGCATCGAGCTGCCGGCCGGCATCATCGGCGACGAGGCGGCGTTCAAGGACGAGGCGGTGGGCGCCGCCGCGCTGCGCGAGCTGGAGGAGGAGACCGGCTTCCGCGGCAGCCATGCCGAGCTGCTCGTCAGCGGCCCGGTGGCCTGCGGCCTGACCTCGGAAATGCTGCACCTGTATCGCGCCCACGGTCTGCGGCGGGTGCACGCCGGCGGCGGCGTGGACGGCGAGGACATCACGGTGCACGTGGTGCCGCTGGACCAGGCGCCGCAGTGGCTGGCCGGGCAGGGGCAGGCCGGCAAGCTGGTCGAGCCGCGCATCTATGCCGGGCTGTGGTTCGCGCAGAACGGCTGAAACGGCCGGCGGCACCGCCGCGGCCCGCCAGGATGGGATGGTTCAGCGCAAGGTGCCGATGTAGTGCTGCGCCACGTCCGGCTCCACGCTGGCCGGCCGCGCCGCCGCGGGTGCCGGCTTGCGCGGCGCCGGACGGCCGCCCAGCAGGGCCTGGAAGCGCTGCACCAGGTTCTGCGTTTCGGGGTCCGGGTCGCTGGCGGCAAGGCGCAGGATTTCGCGCGCGTATTCGTCGTTCTGCGCCATCCACATTGCATCCACCACGCGGCCGCTGCTGCGCCGCAGCCGCACGTACAAGTGGGTGGCCAGGGAAAAACGTTCGACTTGCGTCATTTCTGTGCGCCCCTTTGCACGCTCATGGAATCTGCTCGCCGTGCTGCGACAGGTCCAGGCCGGTGAATTCCGCTTCCGCGTCCACCCGCAGGCCCATGGTCCACTTCACCACGCAGAGGATCAGCAGCGACATGACGGCGCTGTAGCCCAGCGTGGCGAAGGCGCCGATACATTGCGTCAGCAGGTTGGCTTCGGCGCCGCTGATCGCCTTGTTCGAGAACACGCCGGTGAGGATGGCGCCGATCATGCCGCCGATGCCGTGGATGCCGAACACGTCGAGCGAATCGTCGGCGCCGAGCAGCTTCTTCAGGCCGGTGGCGCCCCAGTAGCAACCGATGCCGGCGACGGCGCCGATGGCCAGCGCCCCGAACTGGTCGACGAAGCCCGAGGCGGGAGTGATCGCCACCAGCCCGGCGACGGCGCCGGAGCAGGCGCCGAGCAGCGACACCCGCATGCGCAGCATCCATTCCGTCAACATCCAGGTCAGCGCGGCGGTCGCGGTGGCCAGCTGCGTCACCAGCATGGCCATGCCGGCACGGCCGTCGGCGGCGGTGGCCGAGCCGGCGTTGAAGCCGAACCAGCCCACCCACAGCAGCGCCGCGCCGGTCATGGTGAAGGCCAGGTTGTAGGGGATGAAAGGTTCGCGGCCGTAGCCGTGGCGCTTGCCCAGCATGTAGGCGCAGACGATGCCGGCGGCGCCGGCGTTGATGTGCACCACCGTGCCGCCGGCGAAGTCCTGGTCGCCCATGGCCGCCAGCCAGCCGCCCGGCTCCCACACCCAGTGCGCCACCGGCGCGTAGACCAGCAGCGACCACAGGCTCATGAAGACCACCATGGCGCCGAAGCGCATCCGCTCGGCGAAGGCGCCGGCGATCAGGGCCGGCGTGATGATGGCGAAGGTCAGCTGGAACATGATCAGTACCGTCTCGGGGATGGTGCTGGCGACGTGGCTGACGCTGATCAGGTTCTGGTTCTTGTCGAACGTCACGCCGCCGAGCAGGACGCGGCTCAGGCCGCCGATCCAGGGGGTGCCGGGGGTGAACGCCAGGCTGTAGCCGATCACCACCCACAACACAGTCACCAGGCAGGTGATGGTGAAGCTCTGCAGCGCGGTGCCGATGACGTTCTTCTTGCGCACCATGCCGGCGTAGAACAGGGCCAGGCCGGGAATGGTCATCAGCAGCACCAGGGCGGTGGAGGCCAGCATCCAGGCGGTGTCGCCGGAGTTGATCTTGTCCAGCGTGGTCACGAACGGGGCGGTCGGCGCCGCTGGCGTGTCGTCGGCCAGCAGCGGCCCCGCGGCCAGCAGCAGCAGGGCCGCAAGCCCCGGCCGCAGCATTCCTGCCCCTTGTCTCATTGGTCCGGCTCCCTGTGTTTGCAACAGGCAACGCAACAAGCGGGCCAAGGCGCCGCGCGGGCGATTTTCCTTGCCGTGCCGGGGCACTTGCCCTATCGTGATGCAAACAGCCGGGGGTGCCGTGCCATCGGGCGCGGCTGAGAGAGTCCCTTGGAACCTGATCCGGATGATACCGGCGTAGGGAAGGCTGCCGCGGAACCACTCTTTGCGCGCGCTTTCCCTTCGCCTTGACGCGAGGAAGATGCATGAGCGCCGCCGCCGAAGATGTCCTGAGCCAAAGCCTGCAACGCAAAGCCGAGGAGCTCTCGGCCGAAGTTCGCCAGCCGTTCCCGAAAAGCCGCAAGATCTACGTCCAGGGCTCGCGTCCGGACCTCCGCGTGCCGATGCGCGAAGTCAGCCAGACGCCGACCCGCACCGCCAACGGCGAGGAAGCCAACCCGCCGCTCACCGTCTACGACACCAGCGGCCCCTACACGGATCCGGATGCGCGCATCGACCTGCTGGCCGGCCTGCCGCCGCTGCGCTCGGCCTGGATCGCCGAGCGCGGCGACACCGAAGCGCTGAAGGGGCCGACCTCGATCTTCGGCCGCATCCGCGCCGCCGACGAGAAAACACGGCACCTGCGCTTCGGCCACATCCGCAAGCCGCTCAAGGCCAGGGCCGGGGCCAATGTCAGCCAGATGCACTACGCCCGCCGCGGCATCGTCACGCCGGAAATGGAGTACGTCGCCATCCGCGAGAACGCGCGGCTGGAGGAGCTGCGCGAGACCTACGCCAGGGCGGGCTACCTGCGCCGGCACCAGGGCCAGTCCTTCGGCGCGGCGATTCCGCCCGGCATCACCCCCGAGTTCGTGCGCAGCGAGCTGGCGCGCGGCCGCGCCATCATTCCGGCCAACATCAACCACCCGGAACTGGAGCCGATGATCATCGGCCGCAATTTCCTGGTGAAGATCAACGCCAACATCGGCAACAGCGCCGTCACCTCCAGCATCGCCGAGGAGGTGGAGAAGATGGTGTGGGCCACGCACTGGGGCGGCGACACGGTGATGGACCTGTCCACCGGCAAGCACATTCACGAGACGCGCGAGTGGATCCTGCGCAACTCGCCGGTTCCCATCGGTACCGTGCCGATCTACCAGGCGCTGGAGAAGGTCGACGGCAAAGCCGAGGAACTGACCTGGGAGATCTTCCGCGACACGCTGATCGAGCAGGCCGAGCAGGGGGTGGACTACTTCACCATCCACGCCGGCGTGCTGCTGCGCTACATCCCGCTGACGGCCAGGCGCGTCACCGGCATCGTCTCGCGCGGCGGCTCGATCCTCGCCAAGTGGTGCCTGGCGCACCATCGGGAGAATTTCCTCTACACCCATTTCGAGGACATCTGCGAGATCATGAAGGCCTACGACGTCAGCTTCTCGCTCGGCGACGGCCTGCGCCCCGGCTCCATCGCCGACGCCAACGACGAGGCCCAGTTCGGCGAGCTGGAGACCCTGGGCGAGCTGACCCGCATCGCCTGGAAGCACGATGTGCAGACCATGATCGAGGGCCCCGGCCACGTGCCGATGCAGCTGATCAAGGAAAACATGGACAAGCAGCTCAAGGATTGCGACGAGGCGCCGTTCTATACCCTGGGGCCGCTGACGACCGACATCGCGCCGGGCTACGACCACATCACCAGCGGCATCGGCGCCGCCATGATCGGGTGGTTCGGCACCGCCATGCTGTGCTACGTCACGCCCAAGGAGCACCTGGGGCTGCCGGACAAGGACGACGTGCGCGAGGGCATCATCACCTACAAGATCGCCGCCCATGCCGCCGACCTGGCCAAGGGCCACCCGGCGGCGCAGGTGCGGGACAACGCGCTGTCCAAGGCGCGCTTCGAGTTCCGCTGGGAAGACCAGTTCAATCTCGGCCTGGATCCGGAGAAGGCCAAGGAATTCCACGACGAGACGCTGCCGCAGGAGGGCGCCAAGCTGGCCCACTTCTGCTCGATGTGCGGCCCGCACTTCTGCTCGATGAAGATCACCCAGGACGTGCGCGACTACGCCGCCAGGCAGGGCATGGACGAGCAGGCGGCGCTGGCCGAGGGCATGAAGCAGAAGGCCAGCGAGTTCAAGCAGCAGGGCGCCGAGGTTTACCGCAAGCTGTGACGGCCCCGATCGCCGCATCCCGCTCCGCCGCCGCCCATCTGGGCTAAAGTAGCGGGGTCGTTTGCACCGGAGGACACGGTTGGCTCCCCCCCATTCCAGTCCACCCGAGCCGGAGGCCCTGGACCAGCTGCTGCTCAGGGCCGCCTCGGACAAGTGCGACGAGGCTAGCCTGCGCCGCCTCGCCGCCGCCTTGAGCCGCGTCGACGCCGGGCTCACGCCGGAGCAGCGGGCGCGCGCCGCCGAGCTGGCCGGCGGCGAAACCCTCGCCGCGGTCGCCGCCCGCCTGCTGGAAGCGGTGGACGCGCAACGGATCAGCCACGAAGCGCTGCTCCATGCCGCCGCCCGCGACGAAACCCTCGGCCCGCAGCATTACCTCCAGGTGCGGCAAGTGCTGGCCGCCAAGGCCTGCGCTCCGTTCGACAATCCGGAACTGCGCCACTTCCTGGCCCCGGGCTCCGGCGAAGCGGCGGCGGGCCCGAGCCTCGCCGACCAGGCGCGGGCGCGCTTCGCCCGCTGGCTCAGCGGCCGCAGGCAGGCGGGCGCCGTCTATACCGACGAGCAGATGAATTGCCTGCGCCGGATGCGCGACTGCGTCGCCGCCGGCGGCAGGCTCGACCGCGACCGGCTGATCGCCGAGGATCTGCTGCGCCCGGCCTACCGCGCCTTCGGCGAGCAGCTATGGGCCCTGATCGGGGAGTTGAACGCGGCGCTGAGGGGCTGAACGGAACAAGCGGCACGGCGCATCTTCGCCGGGCCCAACGGGGGAGCAACCATGATGGTGACGCCGCTGTACGCCGGCCTGCTGGCGATCTGGTATGTCGTGCTGAGCATGAAGGTGGTCAACTACCGCGGCCATGGCATCGGCCTGGGCGACGGCGGCGACCCCGGCATGCTGCGCCTGATCCGCGGCCACGCGAACTTCGCCGAGTACGTGCCGCTGATCCTGCTGATGCTCGGCCTGCTGGAGCTGGGCCGCTTCTCGATCTACGTGCTGCACGCCATCGGCATCACCCTGCTGGTGGCGCGCGTGCTGCACGGCATCGCCCTGTCCTTCACCCAGAAATGGCAGTTCGGCCGCTACTGGGGCACGCTGCTGACCTTCCTGCTGCTGGTCGTCTGCGGAGGGCTGTGCATCTACCAGGCGGTCCAGGCGCACTGGATCTGGTGCTGCGCGCGCTGAGCGCGGCTGTTTTTTTCCGTATAGCCCGGCCCGGGCTCACGCCGCCTGCCCGGCCTGCTGGTCCGTCCGCCGGCGCCGCCCGGCGGCGGACTTCGACGGCAGGCCTGCCTTCGGCCAGAGCCAGGATGCGCAACGTCTCGGAGCCGCCACATGACCGACAAGCCCTTCTCCGCCGCCAGCGAGCGCAACCGCGATCCCATCCTCGCGGTGCTGGGCGGGCATTTCGCCGACCGCCGCCGGGTGCTGGAGATCGGCAGCGGCACCGGACAGCATGCGGTGCATTTCGCCGCGGCGCTGCCCGGGGTGGCGTGGCAATGCAGCGACCGCGCGGAGAATCTGCCAGGCATCCGGCTGTGGCTGGACCAGGCGGGGCTGCCGAACACGCCGCCGCCGCTGGAACTGGACGTGAACCAGCGCGCCTGGCCGGCGCTGCGCGTGGACGCCGTGTACAGCGCCAACACGCTGCACATCATGAGCTGGCTGGAAGTGCAGGCGCTGTTCGCGCGCCTGCCGCAGGTGCTCGAGGCGGATGCGAAGCTGGCGATCTACGGGCCCTTCAATTACGGCGGCCGCTACACCAGCGACAGCAACGCGGCCTTCGACGCGGCGCTGAAGGCGGCGGTGCCGCATCGCGGCATCCGCGATTTCGAGGCGGTGGATGCGCTGGCGCGCGGCATCGGCTTCAGCCTGGTGGAGGACTGCCCAATGCCGGCGAACAACCGCTGCCTGGTGTGGGCGAAGGGCCGCTAGCCGCTACTGCGTGTAGCGTTCGCGCAGCCCCAGCACCGCCGCGAAGCTCACCGCCGCCGCGGCGGTGATGTAAAAGCCCACCCAGGGCAGGCCGCCGCGGCCGAGCAGCAGCTGCGCGGCGAACGGCGCCAGGGAGGCGCCGAGGATGCCGCCGAGGTTGTAGGCGGCGGAGGCGCCGGTGTAGCGCACCGCGGCGGGGAACAGCGCCGGCAGCAGCGCGCCCATCGGCGCGAAGATCAGGCCCATCAGGCCCAGCGCCAGCAGCAGGAACAGCAGCGCATGGACGGCGTCGCCGGCGCCGAGCAGCGGCGCGAGGGCGAAGCCGGACAGCGCGGTCAGCGCCAGCCCCACCAGCAGCACGGGGCGGCAGCCGTAGCGCCCGGCCAGCGCCGCCGAGAGCAATGTCGTCGCGGCCATCGCCACGGCGGCCAGGCACATCAGCTGCAGGAAGCGGCTGCGCGGGATCTGCGCCACGCGCACGCCGTAGTCGAGCGCGAAGACGGTGGAGATGTAGAAGATGGCGTAGCAGGCGACGATGGCCAGCGCGCCCAGCGCCAGGCTGCCGCCGTGGTGGCGCAGCAGCTCCGCCAGCGGTACCCGCAGCCGTTCGCCGCGCGCGGCGAGGCGGCTGAAGGCCGGCGTCTCGGCCAGGCGCGTGCGCACGTACAGGCCCACCGCCACCAGCAGCGCACTGGCCAGGAACGGCAGGCGCCAGCCCCAGGCGGCGAACTGCCGCTCGTCGAGCAGGAGCAGCAGGCCCAGGAATAGGCCGTTGGCGAGGAGGAAGCCGAGCGAGGGGCCGAGCTGCGGGAACATGCCGAACCAGGCGCGGCGCCCGGGCGGCGCGTACTCGGTGGCGAGCAGGGCCGCGCCGCCCCATTCCCCGCCCAGGCCGATGCCCTGGCCCAGGCGCAGCAGGCACAGCAGCGCCGGCGCCAGCGCACCCGCGGTGGCGTAGCCGGGCAGCAGTCCGATCAGCGCGGTCGACAGGCCCATGGTCAGCATCGACGCCACCAGGGTCGACTTGCGGCCGACGCGGTCGCCGAAATGGCCGAACAGGAACGAGCCCAGCGGCCGCGCCAGGAAGGCGATGCCGAAGCTGGCGAAAGCGGCCAGCGGCTGGGCGCCGGCGGCGCCGGCGGGAAAGAACATCGTGCCCAGCACCAGCGCCGCGGCGGTGCCGTAGATGTAGAAATCGTAGTACTCGATGGTCGTGCCGACCAGGCTTGCCATCACGATGCGGCCGGTGCCCGGCGTTGCGGGAGGCCGCTGCGTGGCCGCTGCGGTGCTCATGGTGTCTCGTCGTGATCGCGGGCCCTGCGCCCGCGCCGCGCATAGCTTAGCCGGGCCGCGGCCCTGCCCGCCTCAGACGTAGATCATCTTGCGGGTCATGCCGCCGTCGACCACGTAGTGCGCGCCGGTGATGAAACCGGCCTCGTCGGAAAGCAGGAAGCGCACCAGCCGCGCCACATCCGGCGGCGTGCCGACGCGCCCCGCCGGGTGCTGCGTGTGGTCTTCCTCGCGGTGCCGCGGCTGGCGGCGCTTGCCCGCGCGCTGCCAGTCCCCGGTCGCGATCCAGCCGGGCTGACGCAATTGACCCGCACGCGCGGGCCCAGGCTGATCGCCAGGGCATGGCTCAGGGCCACCACGCCGCCCTTGGAGGCGCCATAGGCCTCCCAGTCCGGTTCCGACATCAGCGCGCGGCTGGAGCCGATCAGCACCATCGCGCCCTCGCGCCGTTTCAGGCCGGCGGCGGCGTGCTTGGCCAGCAGGAAGCCGCCGCCCAGGTTGACCGCGAGCACGCGGTTCCATTCCTCCAGCCGGAGCCTGGTCACCGGCTTGTTCAGCGAGATGCCGGCGTTGGCCACCGCTGCGCGCAAGCCCTTGCCGAGCTTGAGCGCGGCCGCCACGGCGGAGCGCACCGCGGTTTCGTCGGCGGCATCGCCGGCGATGGCCTGCACGGTGGTCGAGCGCGACAGCTCCTTGGCCGCCTCGCGCCCCGCCTGCCGGTCCGGGTCGAGCATGACCACGTGCATGCCGGCGCCGGCCAGCGCGGCGCTGATCGCCTTGCCGATGCCCTGCGCGCCGCCGGTGACCACCGCGGAATAACCCTGCAAACCCTGCATGTCGGCCTCCTTGCCATTGCCGGGGAATTACTCGCCGATGATTTTCACCAGGACCCGCTTGCGGCGCCGGCCGTCGAACTCGCCGTAGAAGATCTGCTCCCAGGGGCCGAAATCGAGCTTGCCGGCGGTGACCGCCACCACCACCTCGCGGCCCATGATCTGGCGCTTGAGGTGCGCATCGGCGTTGTCCTCGCCGGTGTCGTTGTGGCGCCACTGCCTCACCGGCTCGTGCGGCGCCAGGCCTTCCAGCCAGCGGGTGAAGTCCTGGTGCAGGCCGCGTTCGTCGTCGTTGATGAACACCGAGGCGGAGATGTGCATGGCGTTGACCAGGCACAGGCCCTCGCGCACGCCGCTTTCGCGCAGGGCTGCCTCGACCTGGGGCGTGATGTTGAGGAAGGCGGTGCGGGCGGGAGTCTCGAACCAGAGTTCCTTGCGGTGCGATTTCATGGACTGTAGACGGTGTGCGCCGAGGGTGGTTCCGTGGGCGCATAATACCCGCCATGCGCCTGCCGCCCATGGTGTTCCTGCTGGGGTATGCCGGGCTGATCCCGTTCCTGATCGGCCCGGCCTGGCTGACGTTTTCGCCGCTGACCGCGCCACCCTGGCTGGACCACGTCTGGCTGCTCTACGCCGGGCTGATCGCCTCGTTCATGGCCGGCACCTTCTGGGGCATGGCGCTGCTGGTGGCGGAAGGGCCGCAGGGCCAGCTCGGCATGGCGCTGTCGGGCCTGCTGATGCTGCTGGCCTGGGCCGCGCTGGCGCTGCCGTTCCGCCTGTCCCTGTTCGCGCTGGCCGGGGTGTTCGTCCTGCTGGTGCTGGCCGAAATCTGGCGCGAGCGCACCATCGATCCGCTCAGCGGCTACTTCACCCTGCGCGCCACGCTGACCGTCGGCGTGCTGGCGACCATCGCCTGGCGGGTGATGCTGGGGATTTGAGCGCCGCTCACGCGGCGAGCTTCTTCTCGACCGCCTTCAGCGTGTGCAGGAAGCCCTTCGACAGCTGCGCCGTCAGCAGCGGCGTCAGCAGGCCGCCCACCACCGGCAGCCGCAGCTGGATCCTGGAAGTCCAGGTCACCACGGTGCCTTCCGCCGCGGCTTCCAGGGTGATGCTGCCGCCCTCGTGCTTCACCGGCGGAAACGATTTGACGATGCGGTAGTCCAGCCGCGTCGGCCGCTTGTAGCGCGTGATCAGCTCGACGAAGCGGGCGCGGCCGACCTCGATCTGGCGCACCGCGCCGATGCCGTTCTTGTCACGCTTGCCCGGCTGCAGCAGCCGCGAGGCGGTGACGCCGGGAAACTGCTTGTAGTTGGCGTGGTCGGCGAGGATGTCGAAGATCTTCTCCGGCGGGGCCTTGATGGTGTGCTGGACGGTGATGGTGCGCATGGGGTTTCCGGGTGTCGCGCGGCGCCCCGCTTGGGCAAGCGCGGCAGGCACGGAAGTAATCAAAGGCTCCTTGAGCGATAATGTAGCCGAAACACCGCGCCGTTGTTCCCACATGAATTTCAAAGACCTGCTGCAACTCGACCGCACCCTGCTGCACAACTCCCTGCACGACTGGCTGATCGCCGTCGGCGTGGTGCTCGGCCTGGGTCTGCTGGCGGCAGTGATGCGGCGCCAGGTGATCAGGCGCCTGTCGGTGCTGGCCCGGCGCAGCGAGCGGCCGGTCTACAGCGCCATGGTCAAGGCGGCCCAGGCCACCCGCCTGTGGCTGCTGGCGCTGATCGCGCTGGAAATCGGCGGCCAGTTCCTCGAGCTGCCGCACAAGGCCGACCTGTGGCTGGAACGGCTGGCCACCATCGCCGCCTTCCTGCAGTTCGGCATCTGGATCAGCGCCCTGCTCGACTTCTGGATCACCCGCTCGCGCAACCGCGTCATCGACACCCAGGCGGCCGGCGCGGGCAGCCTCGATCCCTTCAGCTTTCTCGGCCGCCTGGTGCTGTGGACCCTGGTGCTGCTGCTGGTGCTGGACAACCTCGGCGTCAACATCACCGCGCTGGCCACCTCGCTGGGCGTGGGTGGCATCGCGGTGGCGCTGGCGGTGCAGAACATCCTCGGCGACCTGTTCGCCTCGCTGTCCATCGTCATGGACAAGCCCTTCGTCATCGGCGACTCCATCGCCGTGGACTCGCTGTCCGGCACGGTCGAGCACATCGGCCTCAAGACCACGCGCATCCGCAGCTCCACCGGCGAGCAGCTGATCGTCGCCAACAGCGACATGCTCAAGGCGCGCCTGCGCAACTACAAGCGCATGCAGGAGCGCTGCATCACCTTCGGCTTCACCGTGCCGTTCAGCACCCCCGCCGACCGGCTGGAGAGGATCCCGGGTCTGGTGCGCGGCATCATCGAAAGCGTGGACAAGGTCCGCTTCGACCGCGCCCACTTCAAGGATCTGGGCGGCAGCGCCTACGGCTTCGAAGTGGTCTACTGGGTGCGCGAGCCGGACTACCGGCTCTACATGGATTCGCAGCAGGCGATCAACCTGGCCCTGGTGCGCGCCTTCGAGAAGGAGGGCGTGCAGCTGGCCTATCCTGCGCAGACCCTCACGGTGGATGCGCCGGTCCGTCTCCGGGCGGTGGCCGCCGGGCCCGGCGGGAGCTGAGCGTGTCGACCCTGCGCTGCGAGATCATCCCGGTCACCGCCTTCGAGCAGAACTGCTCGCTGGTATGGGACAGCGCCACCATGCGCGGCGCCCTGGTCGATGCCGGCGGCGAGGTGGAGCACCTGCTCGGCCGCGTGGCGCACCACGGCGTCACCCTGGAGAAGCTGCTGGTGACGCACGGCCACCTCGACCATGCCAGCGGCGTGCGCGACCTGGCCGAGCGGCTGAAGCTGCCGATCGAGGGCCCCCACCAGGACGACCTGTTCTGGATCGAGGCGCTGCCCGACCACGCGCGGCGCTACGGTTTTCCGCCGGCGCGCAGCTTCGTGCCGGACCGCTGGCTGCAGCACGGCGACAGTGTCAGCCTGGGCTCGCTGCAGTTCGACGTGCTGCACTGCCCCGGCCATACGCCGGGCCATGTCGTGTTCCACCATGCGCCCTCGCAGCTGGCTTTCGTCGGCGACGTGCTGTTCCAGGGCTCGATCGGCCGCACCGATTTCCCGCGCGGCAACCACGACGACCTGATCCGCTCGATCCGCCAGCGCCTGTTCCCGCTCGGCGACGAGACCCGCTTCGTGCCCGGTCACGGGCCGATGTCGACCTTCGGGGCGGAGCGGCAGACCAATCCTTACGTCTCCGACCGGGCAGCGGCTTCCTAGCCCGCCGGCGCCATCGCCGTGCGGGCGGATGGCGGGGCCGGCGCCGCGGCTCAGGCCGCGGCGGCGAGCTTGCCGTCGCGGTAGTCGGCCAGGGCCTGCTCGATCTCCTCGCGCGTATTCATCACGAAGGGGCCGTACTGCACCACCGGCTCGCGCAGCGGCCGCGCCGCCAGCAGCAGGAAGCGCGCGCCTTCGGGGCCGGCCTGCACCCGCAGGCTGTCGCCGTCGGACAGCACGCCGGCGGCGCGGTGCGGCAGTTCGCGCTGCTGCCCGTCCGCGCCGACCGTGGCACTGCCCTCGTAGGCGTAGAGGAAGGCATTGCGGCCGGCCGGCAGCGGCGCTTCGAAGCGGCCGTGCGGCGGCAGCTGCACGTCGACGTACAGCGGATCGGTGGCGAGCCTCGCGCCCGGGCCGTTGACCGGCCCGGCGAGGTCGCGGCCCTCGACGGCGAGGCTGCCGGCGATGACCTTGACCTGGCCGCCGCCCGGCAGCGCCGCCACCGGAATCTCGGCGGCGGGGATGTCGCGGTAGCCGGCGGGCTTCATCTTTTCCTTCGACGGCAGGTTGATCCACAGCTGGAAGCCGCGCATGCGGCCCTGGCTCTGCTGCGGCATTTCCGAATGGATGATGCCGCGCGCCGCGGTCATCCACTGCACGCCGCCGGGGCCGAGATCGCCCTGGTTGCCGAGATGGTCCTCGTGGCGCATGTGGCCGTCGAGCATGTAAGTGACCGTCTCGAAGCCGCGGTGCGGATGCGGCGGGAAGCCGGCGAGATAGTCGTCCGGGTTGTCGGAATAGAACTCGTCGAGCATCAGGAAGGGATCCACGTAGAGGCCGCGCTGGCTGCCGATGCTGCGGCGCAGCTTGACGCCGGCGCCGTCGGAAGTGGGCTGCGATTCGATGACGTGGACCAGGGTCCGGGAAGTGGTGCTCATGGTGCCCTCCGTGGGAAATCCCGCCGGCCTCGCGGCCGGCGGGCGGGTCTGCGTGAAAGCCTCAGGCGCGGCTGGCCTGGGCGGCGGCCGCGGGGTCCAGCTTGCCCAGCTTCGCATCCAGGCTCAGCTTGCCGGGGCCGTTGGCGACCAGGAACAGGAAGCCGCCGGCGATGGCGATGTTCTTCATCAGCATGATCTGCGAGATCTGGTCGGCGCCGCCGTGGAACAGGAAGCCGGCAATGATGCTGAAGCCGGCCAGCGCCAGGGCGACCGCGCGGGTATACAGCCCCAGCACGATGGCCAGGCCGCCGCCCAGCTCGACCAGGATCACCAGCGGCAGCAGGCCGCCGGGGACGCCGGCCGACTGCATGTAGGCCTGGGTGCCGGCGTAGCCGGCGATCTTGCTCCAGCCGGAGAGGATGAAAAGCGTGGCGATCAGCACGCGGCCGACGAGGTCGGACACGGGCTTGGTGGTGTCGAAGAATTTGTTCATTGCAGTGCTCCTTGAGCTGAACATCCGATGGCTTGCTTGAAGGGGCCGCGCCGTGGATGGCGCGGTGCGTGGCAGGACGCCGCTCAGGCGGCGAGCTTGATCGCGGCTTCGTTGGCCTTGGCCACCGAGGCGGTCTTGGCTTCCGGACCATAGGCCAGGCCTTCAGCGTAGACGAACTCGACCTCGGCGATGCCGATGAAGCGCAGGAAGTCGCGCACGTAGCTGGTCTGGGTGTCCATCGGCGTGCCGGCGTAGATGCCGCCGCGGGCGGCGAACACCAGCGCCTTCTTGCCGGTGAGCAGCCCGACCGGGCCCTTCTCGGTGTACTTGAAGGTGACGCCGGCGCGGGCGACGTGATCGAAGTAGGCCTTGAGCTGGGACGGCACGCCGAAGTTGTACATCGGCAGGCCCAGCACGATCAGGTCGGCCTGCTTCAGCTCGTTGATCAGGGCGTCGGAGTATTCCACCACCGCCTGCTGCGAGGCGTCGCGCTGCTCCGGCGGAGTGATGAAGGCGCCGAAGCGCTCGGCGGTGAGGTGCGGCACCTGCTCGGCGGCGGCGACGTCGCGCTTGATCACGCGGGTGCCCGGGTGGCTGGCGACATAGGCTTCGACAAACTGGCGGGCCAGCTGACTGGACTCGCCCTTGCCGTTGTTGATGCTGCTGCTGATCTGAAGCAGGGTGGTGGTCATGGCGTCATCTCCTGAAGGTGAGGGAACGGGTCGTTCCGGAGTGACGCTATTTAAATATTGATTGATTAGATAAAAAAGCAGAATATTCCGCTGAGATTTATCAGTTTCCTAGATAAGAAATGTCCGGCACCCCGAAGATCAGCCTCGAGCAGTGGCGCGCGCTGCAAGCCGTGGTGGAGGCGGGTGGCTACGCACAAGCCGCTGAAATGCTTCATAAAAGCCAATCCGCGGTGACCTACGCGGTGCAGAAGCTGGAATCCCTGCTCAACGTCAAGGTGTTCGAGGTGGTCGGCCGCAAGGCCCACCTCACCCCCACCGGCGAAGTCCTCTACCGCCGCGCCAAAGCCCTGCTCGACGAGGCCGGGGCGCTGGAGAACGCCGCCGGCAGCCTGGCCGCCGGCTGGGAGCCCGAGCTGCGCCTGGCGGTGGAGATCATTTTTCCGACCTGGCTGCTGCTGCAATGCTTTGCCCGCTTCGCCGAGGAACGTCCGCAGACCCGCATCGAGTTGTATGAGACGGTGCTGAGCGGCACCGAGGAGGCGCTGCTGCAGCGGCGCGTCGAGCTGGCGATCTGCTCGCAGATTCCGGCCGGCTTCGCCGGCGATCCGCTGATGCGCCTGCGCTTCATCGCCGCCGCGCACCCCGAACATCCGCTGCATCGGCTCGGCCGCGAGCTGACCCTGCAGGACCTGCGCAAGCACCGCCACCTGGTGATCCGCGACAGCGGCAGCCAGCGCCGCTCCGGCAGCTGGCTCGGCGCCGAGCAGAACTGGACGGTCAGCCACAAGGCCACCTCGATCCATGCCGCCGCCATGGGCCTGGGCTTCGCCTGGTATCCGGAAGACACGGTCCGCGACGAGCTGGAGCGCGGCGTGCTCAAGCCGCTGCCGCTGCGCGAGGGCGGCGAGCGCTGGGCCGAGCTGTACCTGGTCTACGCCGACCGCGACTACGCCGGTCCCGGCACGCGGCGCCTGGCCGACATCGTGCGCGAACATGTGCAGGCGCAGTGCGTCAAGCACATGCGCGACACGGCGCAGCCGCCGCCGGCGATGCTGCAGCCGGACCGGCCGGCGGGCGGCTGCTGATGCAATGCCGCGCCGCTTGCGGTGCCTGCTGCATCGAGCCTTCGATCAGCTCGCCCATTCCCGGCATGCCCGCCGGCAAGCCGGCCGGCGTGCGCTGCGTGCAGCTGGACGAGGCGAACCGCTGCAGGCTGTTCGGCGATCCGCGGCGGCCGGCGGTGTGCGGAAGTTTGCAGCCGGAACGCGAGATGTGCGGCCAGACGCGGGAGCAGGCCCTGCACTATCTGCAACGGCTGGAGCGGGCGACCCGGCCTGCCGCTCACCCTCTCCCTGCGGACGCGGGGAGAGCGGACTGAACGTTAGGGAACCTAGGCTCCCAGCCCCTCCAGCTTCTCGCTCGCCTCCAGCCATTCCTCCTCGGCGGCGGCCAGCTTCTTCTTCAGCTCGCCCTGGTCCTTCATCAGCTTCGCCACCTCGGCACTGCGGCTGGCCTCGTACATCGCCGGATCGGCGATCTTCTGCTCCACCGCGGCAAGCTCCTTCTGCAGCTTCGCCATCTGCGTGTCGAGCTTCTTCAACGTGTCCTTGAGCGGACGCGCCTGCTCGCGCTGGTCCGCGGCGGAACGGCGCTGCTCCTTCGCCGCGCCGCCGCCGCCGGCCCTTGGCGCCGCCGAGCGGGTGGTGGTGTCGCGCCTGGTCAGCCAGCGGGCATAGTCGGCGAGGTCGCCGCTGAATTCCTGGCAGCCGCCGTCGGCCACCAGCCACAGCGTCTCGCAGGTGCTGGTCAGCAGGTGGCGGTCGTGCGACACCAGCACCACCGCGCCGGCGTAGTCCATCAGCGCCGTCTCCAGCGCGTGGCGCATGTCCAGGTCGAGGTGGTTGGTGGGCTCGTCGAGCAGCAGCAGGTTCGGCTTCTGGTACACCACCAGGGCCAGTGCCAGGCGCGCCTTCTCGCCGCCGGAGAACGGCGCGATGGCCTCGAAGGCGCGGTCGCCGCGGAAGTTGAAGCCGCCGAGGAAGTCGCGCAGCGACTGCTCGCTGGCCTTCGGATCGATCCGGCGCAGGTGCAGGATCGGCGAGGCCTTGGGATCGAGCTGCTCCATCTGGTGCTGGGCGAAGTAGCCGATGTGCAGGTATGGATCGCGCATCGCCTCGCCGGCCAGCGGCGCCAGCTCGCCGGCCAGGGTGCGCACCAGGGTCGACTTGCCGGCGCCGTTGGGGCCGAGCAGGCCGATGCGCTCGCCCGGCGCGATGTGCACCCGCAGCTTGTGCAGGATGGTGCGGCCCGGATAGCCGGCGGAGACTTCGTGGAAGCGGATCAGGGGCGCCGGCAGCCGGTCCGGCTGCGGGAACTCGAACGAGAACTCGGTATCGGCGTGCGCCGCTTCCACCAGCTGCATGCGCTCGAGCTGCTTGACGCGGCTCTGCGCCTGCGTCGCCTTGCTGGCCTTGGCCTTGAAGCGGTTGATGAAGCTCTGCAGGTGCGCGACCTGGCGCTGCTGCTTGGCATAGGTGGCGGACTGCAGCGCCATCTGCTCGGCGCGGATCCGCTCGAACTGCGAGTAGTTGCCGGTGTACAGCGTCGCCTTGACGCCTTCCAGGTGCAGCGTGTGGTCGGTGACCGCGTCGAGGAACTCGCGGTCGTGCGAGATCACCAGCAGGGTGCCCGGATAGTCGCGCAGCCAGTCCTGCAGCCAGATCACCGCGTCGAGGTCGAGGTGGTTGGTCGGCTCGTCGAGCAGCAGCAGGTCGGAGCGGCACATCAGCGCGCGCGCCAGGTTCAGGCGCATGCGCCAGCCGCCGGAGAAGTCCGCCACCGCGCGCTCCTGCGCCTCGCTCGAGAAGCCCAGGCCATGCAGCATGCTGGCGGCGCGGGCGCGGGCGGCATAGCCGCCGATGGCGTTGAGCCGCTCGTGAATTTCGAAGATCCTGTCGGCGTCGTGCGCCTCCTCGGCCCTGGCCAGGCGCCGCTCCAGCTCGCGCAGTTCGACGTCGCCGTCGAGCGCGAACTCGATCGCCAGGTCCGGCAGCGCCGGCGTTTCCTGCGCCACGGTGGCGATGGCGATGTTCTTCTGGACCGAGATGTCGCCCTTGTCGGCGGCGAGCTGGCCGAGCAGGGCCGCGAACAGGGTCGACTTGCCGGTGCCGTTGCGGCCGACGACGCCGGTATGCCAGCCGGCATGGAGGGTGAAGCTGGCGTTTTCCAGCAGGGTGCGGGCGCCGCGACGCAGCGTCGCCTGGGTCAGGGTGATCATGCGCGCATTTTACCCCGCGCGCGGCTTCGCCCCCGGATTCGCGCCCTGACGGCGTCGCCGCTCGCTCATATACGGGTAGTGCGCCGCGCGCCGGGTCCGGCCTGCGCGCGAATCCGGGCGGCGAGGGTGCGCGTCAGCGCCGGACCAGCGAGTCGCGGAAGGCGATGTAGTCGGCGGCGCTCCGGGACGGCGTTTCCAGCATCGGCACGTGGCCGATGTCCGGCATGATCAGGACCTGGGAGTTCGGCATCAGCCGGTGCAGGATCGCGGCGCCGGAATAGTGCAGGGCGCGGTCGTGATCGCCCCAGACGATGAAGGCCGGCGTCTGCAGGCCCTGCAGCTGCGGCTCCAGCGGCGGCTCCTTGACCAGGCCGGCGAAAATCTGCTGCTCCAGCTCGTAATGGTCAGCCTGGCGCTGCGCCATCACCTGCAGCACGGCGTGCGGCACGTATGGCGGGTGCACGCAGACGAAGGACAGCAGCTCCTGCATCTCCTCCTCATTGCGGGCGATCAGCGGAATGCGGCCGCCGCTCCTGACGATGCCGCCGAGGTCGCTGAGCTCGGCGCCGGCGACGCCGGCCGGGGCCAGCAGCCACAGCGTGTCGACCCGCTCGGGATGCGCCGCGGCGTAGGCCGCCGCGATCCACCCGCCCATGGAATTGCCGCCGAGGTCGAAGTGCTCCAGCTTCAGCGCATCGGCGATCTCGTTGAGGTAGACCAGCTGGTGCGGGATGTCGCATTCCTCGGCGGTCGGGCGCGGGCTCTCACCCCAGCAGGGCAGGTCCACGGCGATGACGCGGTAGCGCGGCGTCAGGTACTTGGAAACGCGGGTCCAGTTGTCCTTGTCGCCGTTGAAGCCATGCACCAGCAGGAGCGGCTTGCCCTGGCCGCCTTCGAGGTAGACCACGCTGAAGCCGGGGATGTCGATCGCCTTGCGCTGCAGGCCGGCGGCGCCGCGCTCGGCGCCGAGCGCGGCCGCGGCGAACTGCGCCGGAAAGAAGAAATCGAACGTGAAGAAAGCCGCCGCGCATGCGGCGAGCACCAGCACCACCCGCTTCAACAACTTCATTGCTTCTCCCCGGCAGTGGCCCGCTTTGGGAGCGGCGGGCTTTGTGATCGGCCGGGATTCTGCCCGCGGGCGGCGCGGCTTGGCATTTGCCCGCGCGACAGCGGGCGGCGGCGCCGGGTCAACCGGCGCTGACGTTCAGGCCTGCGGCTTCATCCGCCGCATCAGGTTTTCCTGCACCACGCTCGCCACCAGGCGCCCGGAGCGGTCGTAGATCAGGCCGCGCGACAGGCCGCGCGCGCCTTGCGCCGAGGGCGAGTCCATCGCGTACAGCAGCCAGTCGTCGGCGCGCAGGTCGCGGTGGAACCACAGCGCGTGGTCGATGCTGGCCACGGCGTTGTCGGGATTGAGCCAGGACATCGCGTGCGGCCGCAGCGCGGTGGACAGCAGGTTGAAGTCCGAGGCGTAGGCGAGGACGCAGCGGTGCAGCATGCGGCCGTCCGGCAAGGTGCCGGCGGCGCGGAACCAGAACTGCTGACTCAGGCCGGTCGGCTCGGGCTCCAGCGGATTCCACGGCGTCACCGGCCGGAACTCGATCGCCAGCGCCCGCAGCAGCGCTTCCCTGGCGCGCGGCACGATCCCGGGATGAGCCGTCACCCATTCCTCGGCCAGGTCGCGCTGGGTCCGCAGCGATTCCGGCGGCGGCACTTGCGGCATCGGCAGGTGGTGCTCGGGCCCGTCTTCGGGATGCTGGAACGAGGCGATCATCGACAGGATCGGCTGGCCGTGCTGGATCGCCTGCACCCGCCGCGCGGTGAAGCTGCGCCCGTCGCGCACGCGGTCCACCTCGTAAACGATGGGCAGGGCCATGTCACCCGGGCGCAGGAAATAGGCGTGCAGCGAGTGCACCACCGAATCCT
>Ga0070741_10000750_pt1 | contig 109539 bp, 97 predicted proteins | sample Coa_R1_4_FD_66440 | JGI IMG/M metagenome (GOLD analysis project Ga0070741, IMG submission 66440) | Surface soil microbial communities from Centralia Pennsylvania, which are recovering from an underground coalmine fire - Coalmine... | ecosystem: Environmental > Terrestrial > Soil > Unclassified...
GGTCAAGGCCGTCAGCCGCCGAAGGCGGTGGCGCGTCCAGCGCCAGCCTTGAGGCCGGCCGCTCGGCGGTCTACTTCAACACAGTTGCTCCTCGGTGAACCCTCTCGTTTGCCACCGTCGTCCGCGCGCGACCTTTGGGGTCGCGCGAGAACTTGACGCCAGAGCTTTGGGGCGCCAGGACCACACGATTTCGCCGTCCGCATCCGCGCCGATCGTCACCTGGCACATCCGCGTCCACCGCATCCCCGCCTCACGTCTCGTGACGTTCGCGATACGCCCCTCCGAAAATCGAGGCGGGATATAGCCAAGGTAATGCTGATTTTCAGCAATTGGCAAGCAGAATATTTTTGCTGCGAGGATCTTGAACGAGCCAGCCCGTTTGATTCCGCTCAGCAAATTTCGATTTGCGCGCATGCGCCCTTGATTGCGCAAGCCAGGTTCGAGTCGACTGCAACGTGAACACGAACGGATCCGGCCTGTCAGGCAAGCGCTTCGCGTCGACCGGCAGGGCCGGCTTTTGCTCCGAGCGGATTCCCAGATCAAGGACGCATCGTCCACCAAACCGACTACATGAACGACAGCTCGACGCTCGCAAGCGACCTCACCAGCGCCGACGTCGCCGCGGTCACTGCCCAGCTAGCGACCTATCAGTCGCAGCTGGAGGCTTCCTGTTCCGCGATCTCCAAGATCCAGAGCATGAGTCTGGCGAGCTATGTGAAGTGGTGACCAAGCGCGAGGCGCGTGAGTTGAAGCAACCCGCAGCCGCAAGCTCCCGCCTCTCCCCTTGTGGGAGAGGCCGCTGACGCATCGAAGATGCGATAGCGGGTGAGGGGTTTGCCTCCGCGAGCGATACTGCTTCTGCTGTTCGCGGAGGCAAACCCCTCACCCAAACGCGCCCGTCTCCACCAGTGGAGCTGCCCCCTCCCACAAGGGGCGAGGGCACAACGATGAGCAGCGCGCTGTTCGAAACGATGATCATCGCGGCTGCTTTCTCACCTTGCGCTCCGCCTCGGCCCGGGCGATCTCCGGCTCCAGCGTGCCGAGGCTGTCATAGATCTGCGACAGCGTGGACTTGAGGTCGGACACTGCGTGCTTCGGAAAGTCGCGCACCGCCACGTCCTCGAACTGCATGGCGATCGGGATCAGCTCCTCGACCAGGACCTTGCCCTTGGCGGTGAGGTTGATCGCGACCGTGCGCGCATTGTCCTCCAGCCGCTTGCGCGAGACGAGGCCCTTGCGCTTCATCGTGCCGACCAGGCGCGACAGCGTCGACATCTCGATCGAGGTCATGAAGGCGAGATCGCCGAGGCGCTGATCGCCTTGCTCCCACAGCGCCGCCATCACGCGGTACATCGGTAGCGTCACGCCGAAGCCGGCGATCCGTCGGGAAAACAATTCGCCCATCCGGACACCAACGCGGTTGAGCAGATACGGCAGGGAATCGGTCAGTCGGTACAAGGGCTTGCCATTTCGCATTGTGCAATTTTTGCGAGCGGACAATAGCCCGATCCGTCCGCTCTCACCAAGCCAAAATTTGCATTTGCAAATTTCCATTGACATTCATTTGCAAATGCAAATATTGTATATGAAAGTTAACAAGGCGGGGAAGGAACGGGCCATGCCGTTGGTTGCCGAGGAGCTGCGGGCCTCATTCAAGCTCGCGATGCGGCGCTTTCCGGCGGCAGTGTCGGTGATCACCTCCGCGGACCAGAGCCGCCGTCACGGCATGACGGCGACCGCCGTCACCTCGCTGTCGCTCGATCCGCCCTCGCTGATCGTCTGCATCAACCGCGCGACGCTCCTGCACGATATCATGCAGGTCGGTCGGCATTTCTGTGTCAACGTGCTGCGTCGCGACCAGATCGAGCTCTCGTCTGCGTTTTCCGGCGCGATCGCGCCCGAGGCGCGCTTTGCGCTCGGCACCTGGCACGTCTCGGCTGAGGGCGTGAGCTATCTCGCGGACGCGCAAGCCAACATCTTCTGCCGCAAGGTCGCTGCGGTGCCCTACGGCACCCACACCATCTTCATCGGCGAGGCGGCAGCCGCGTATGTCCATGACCCGATCGAGCCGCTGATCTATCACGACGCCCAATACGGCTACGCAGTGGCAGGCGCCGCAACCGGCGCCGCCTGCCTGCAAGGCCGCGCGATCGGCCACTAACCCGTCAGGAGACCCAACATGGCGATTGCCGTGCAGCTGAAAGAACCGTCCTTCGCAAGCCGGGCACGTCCCGCGCTTGCCGAGCTGAAGTCCCGTCTCGCCGCGCTGCTCCCCGAGATCGCCGCGCGCGCAGCCGCGACCGAGAACGCCTGTCGCGTGCTGCCGGAGAACATGGCGGCGCTGCGCGACATCGGCTATTTCGACATCGTCAAGCCCGCGCGGTTCGGCGGCTTCGAGCATGATTTCGACGTGCTGGTCGAGCTCAACATCGAGCTCGCCAAGGCCTGCGCCTCGACGGCGTGGGTCGCAGGCCTGCTTGCCGCGCATCAGTGGCTGATCGCGAGCTTTCCGGAGCGGGCGCAGGCCGACGTCTGGACGGCAATTCCGGATGCGCTCGCCTGCGGCTCCTATGCGCCGGCTGCCAAGGCGATCAAGAGCGAAGCCGGCTACGTTTTGCGCGGGCGCTGGTCGTTTGCCAGCGGCTGCGATAACGCGCAATGGGCGCTGTGCGCGGCGCTGCTGCCGTCCGAGACGGAGGAGGGCAAGCTGGTGCCGGCCTTCCTGCTGGTGCCGGCGTCGGATTACACCATCGACGACACCTGGCATGTGGTTGGGCTTGCCGGCACTGGCAGCAAGACGCTGGTGCTCGAGGATGTGCTCGTGCCTGCGCATCGCGTGCTGAGCTTTGCAGAGACCACCAGCGGCGCGACGCCGGGCGCCGGGCTCTATGCGCAAAACCCCGCCTTCCGCATTCCCATGCTCTGCAACATTCCCTCCTGCCTGGCCTCCACGGCTGTCGGCGCCGCGGCGGGTGCGCTGGACGATTATCTGGCGCGCACAGCCAAGCGGGTGACGCGCGGCGCGGTCGCGGGCCACAACAACAAGATGGCGGAGTTTCCGACCATCCAGCTGCGCGTCGCGGAAGCCGCCGCCTCCACCGACGCCGCGCGCGAGCTGCTGCTGCGCGACCTGCGCGCGCGGGCACACACCGTGCGTGCGGGCAACCCCGTCACCATCGAGGACCGCATCACCAGCCGCCGTGGCCAGGCCTTTGCGGTGAGTCTCTCGCTGCGGGCGGTCGAGGCCCTGAATGCTTCGACCGGCGGCGCCGGCCTCGATCTCGCAAATCCGGTGCAGCGCGCCTGGCGCGACGCCAATGCGGTCGGCCGCCACATCAGCATGAACTGGGACGCGGTCGGCACCATGTACGGCCAGCTGGCGCTGGGGCTCACGCCCCAGGGCCAATACTGATCCAACAGATCGAGGGAGAGCACCATGCAGGGAAAGATCGCGCTGGAGGAACATTTTGCGATTCCCGAGACGCTGATGGACTCGGCCGGCTTCGTGCCGGACAGCTATTGGCCGGAGCTCAAGAGCCGGTTGCTCGATATCCAGGAGCGGCGGATCGACGAGATGGATCGGCACGGCGTCGCCATGATGATCCTCTCCCTCAATGCGCCGGCCGTGCAGGCGATCACCAGCACGGCGCGGGCCGACGAGGTCGCGCGTCGCGCCAATGATTATCTCGCCGAGCAGGTCGCGCGCCGTCCCGACCGCTTCCAGGCCTTTGCGGCGTTGCCGCTGCAGGATCCGGAGCTTGCGATCCGCGAGCTCGAACGCTGCGTGACAACGCTCGGCTTCCGTGGTGCGCTGGTCAACGGCTTCTCGCAGGTGTCGGACAACACGCCCGTCTATTACGACCTGCCGCAATACTGGCCGTTCTGGGCCAAGGTCGAAGAGCTCGGCATTCCCTTCTACCTGCATCCGCGCAATCCGCTGCCGGCCGATTCCCGCATCTATGACGGTCATCCCTGGCTGCTCGGCCCGACCTGGGCGTTCGGGCAGGAGACCGCCGTGCATGCGTTGCGCCTGATCGGCTCGGGCCTGTTCGACGCACATCCCAAGCTGCAGATCATTCTCGGCCACATGGGCGAGGGGCTGCCCTACAGCATGTGGCGCATCGATCATCGCAACGCCTGGGTGAAGGCGCCGCACAAGCACAAGGCCAGGCGCAAGATCCGCGACTATTTCAACGAGAACTTCTATCTCACGACGTCAGGTAATTTCCGCACCCAGACCCTGATCGACGCCATTCTCGAGATCAGCGCCGACCGCATTCTGTTCTCGGTCGACTGGCCGTTCGAAAATGTCGACCATGCCGCCGACTGGTTCGATGCCGCCAGCATCAGCGAGACGGATCGGCTCAAGATCGGCCGGCACAATGCGGCGAGGCTGTTCAAGCTCGACAGGCCTGACGCCAAGCTTAGTCAAGCCGCGGAATAAGCGGCGGTTCACACAAAGCATAAATCCAAATCCGGGGAGGCAAGGAATGGCAGATCACGGGATCGATGTGCACGAGGAGCTGGCCGAGGCGAGGGTGAGCGGATTTCATCTGCGTCTTGGCCTGATCATGGGGCTGCTCACGCTGTTCGACGGCTACGATACGTTCAATCCGGCCTATGTCATTCACTATGTGGCGGCGCCTTGGGGCCTCAAGGGCAGCCAGGCGGGATTGTTGATCTCGAGCGGCCTGATCGGCTTTCTGATCGGCTCCGCGGTGCATGGCCTCATTGCGGACCGGCTCGGCCGCCGCGGCACGCTGCTGGGAGGCCTCTGGATCACCAGCATCTTCACGGTGCTGACTGCGCTGTTTGCCGACTCCTTCATCTCCTTCTGCGCGCTTCGTGTTCTCACCGGCCTCGGGCTCGGCGTGCTGCTGCCGCTGGCTACGACCTATATCAACGAGCTCGCGCCGCGGCGGGTTGCCAACAGTTTTGCGCTGTGGGGCGTTGCGCTGGGCTGGGCACTCGGCGGCACCATCGCTGGCCTGGTCGGCGTGTTTGCAACCCCGGTGCTCGGCTGGAAGGCACTGTACTGGGTGGGCTCGGCGTCCTTCCTGCTGCTGCCGTTCCTGCATTCGGAGCTGCCGGAATCGCCGAAGTTCCTGGTCCTGAGCAACAGAACCGCGGAGATCCGCAAGCTGCTCGGCCGCCTGCGTCCCGAGCGAGCCGCGCTCTATGCCAGTTCGACCATCTCGGTCGCGCGCGCAGCAGGTCGTCAATCCCGTTGCGGTGCTCGTGAGCCGGCGATACCGGCGCACCACGTTTGCGATCTGGCTGTCCGCCTTCCTCAGCCTGTTCTGCATCTTCGGCCTCACGGGGTGGATCCCGACCGTGATGATGCAGCGAGGCGAGACGTTCTCGGCCAGCTTCGGCTTCGGCGCGGTGATGCAGATCATGTCGTTCCTGGGCGGGCTGGTGCTCGGCCATCTGATCGACCGGTTTGGCCGCAGCCGCGGCCTGCTCGGTCTGTGGTGGGCCGTCGGCGGGCTCAGCGTGCTGGCGCTGGTCGCGTTCAACACCCATGCGGTGAACGTCACGGCGGTGGCAGTGGCCGGATTCTGCATCATCGGCGCGCAATTCGTGCTCAACAATTTCACCGCCAACTCTTACGAGACCGGCGTGCGCGCCACCGCCGTCGGCATGGAGCTCGCAATCGCGCGGGTCGGCGCCATTCTCGGGCCGCTGGTTGCGGGCATGTTGCAGCAAGTCTACCAGAGCCCAACGCCCATGTTCGTCTCGATCGGACTATCGGCGATTGCCGCGGGGGCCGTCGTCCTGTTCGCGGGGCGGCCCGCAGCGGAGCAGGCGAGGGCAACGAGTGCCGCGTCTGCATTGCCGGAGGTTGTCCGGCCGTAACGATCAAGTAATTCCGCATCCTGAGGCGCGAGCGGAGCGAGCCTCGAAGGATGAGCGGCCCCGCTGTTGCAGTCGGGCCGTCGCCCTTCGAGGCTCGCTTCGCGAGCGCTTCAGGGTGACGGTTCAAAAGGTTCACGAGCTCTCAGGGGTGACGGTTCAAGTTTGGAGCGCAGTTGGACCCGCTCACTCACGGCTTCGGCACCTGCAACTTCTGCGGCGGCGGCGTGTATTTCGCAAAGCGCTTCAGCATCGGCTCGATCTCGGTCTCGATCACCAGCATTTCGACATAGCGCTCGGCGATGAAGCCTTCCGCGATCGGCAGGGGCCGGCTTTCGCTCCGAGTGGCTGTTTGAAAATTGAATCTGGCTTATTGAGCACTCGCCCACTGCGAGTCCGATCGCCTCGCGGGTGAGGAGACCTCTCCATGAATCGCGTTCGTGGAGGCAGCCCCTCACCCCGACCCTCGTCCCGCGAAGAGCGGCGAGAGGGAGGTGCTCACGTCACCGGCGCCGGATTGAACAGCGTGAGGTCGTTGTGGATGCCCCAGCGATCGGACCAGACCTTCGTGCGGCCGCTTGCGACGTCGAGGATCAGGCGGAACAGCTCCCAGCCGGCGTCTTCGATGCTCATCTCGCCGGTGGCGATGCGGCCGGCGTCGAAATCGATCAGGTCGTTCCAGCGCCGCGCCAGCTCACTGCGGGTCGCGACCTTGATGACAGGCGCGGCCTGCAGGCCGTAAGGCGTGCCGCGGCCGGTGGTGAACACCTGCAGCGTCATGCCGGAGGCGAGCTGCAGCGTGCCGCAGATGAAGTCGGAGGCGGGCGTTGCCGCAAACAGCATGCCCTTCTGCCGTGCTTTCTCGCCCGGCGCGAGCACGCCGGAGATCGGGCTCGATCCGGACTTGACGATCGAGCCGAGCGATTTCTCGACAATGTTGGCGAGCCCGCCCTTCTTGTTGCCGGGTGTGGTGTTGGCGCTGCGATCGGAGCCGCCGCGAGCGAGATACGCATCGTACCACGCCATCTCGCGCACCAGCGCGCGGCCGACATCCGCGTTGACGGCGCGGCGGGTGAGCAGCTGAATCGCGTCACGCACCTCGGTCACCTCGGAGAACATGACGGTGGCGCCGGCACGCACCAGGAGATCCGCGGCAAAGCCGACCGCGGGATTGGCGGTGACGCCGGAGAAGGCATCGCTGCCGCCGCATTGCAGGCCGATGACGAGGTCGGAGGCGGGGCAGGTCTCGCGCTTGCGCTGATTGAGCACCTTGAGCCGCGCGTCAGCCATGGCGAGGATGCCATCGACGATGGCGCCAAAGCCTTCGAACGCTTCGTCCTGCATGCGCACGATCGAATCGCTAACCCCCTCGGGCAACAGGCGTTCGGGCGTCAGCTTCTCGCAGCCGAGGCCGACCACCATGACCTCGCCGCCGAAATTCGGATTGAGCGCGAGGTTCTGCAGGGTGCGGATCGGCACCACGGCATCGGGCGCGGTGATGGCAACGCCGCAGCCGTAAGCGTGGGTGATTGCCACGACGTCGTCGACATTGGGGTACTTCGGCAGCAGCTCGGCGCGGATGCGCTTGATGGCATAGTCGAGCGTGCCCTTCACGCATTGCACCGAGGTCGAGATGGCAAGGATGTTCTTGGTGCCGACCGAACCGTCCGGATTGCGATAGCCCTCGAAGGTGTAGCCTTCGAGCGGCGGCAGTGCGGCGGGAACGGCGGTGGCGATCTCGAGGTTGTCGAGCGAAGGCGCCTCCGGCATGCGGATGCGCGCCTCATCCACCCATTCGCCGGCTTCAATCGGCGAGGCCGCGTAGCCGATCACCTCGCCATATCTTAGAATCGGCGCGCCTTCGGCGATGTCGACCAGCGCGGTCTTGTGGCCCTGCGGCACGAAGCTCTTCAGCTCCAGTCCGCATGCGAAGCGCGAGCCCGCGGGCAGGCCGAAATCGTTGACCACGATCGCGACATTGTCGCGCTCGTTGAGCTTGATGTAGCGGGGCTGCTCGGCCGCGACCGGCGAATGCTTCATGGGGGTGCTCTCTCGCTGGCTTACACCGGATAGGTGTAAGCCGTCTTGACCGTCGTATAAAACTCCTTGGCATAGGCGCCCTGTTCGCGCGCGCCATAGCTCGAGCCTTTGCGGCCGCCGAACGGCACGTGGTAATCGACGCCGGCCGTCGGCAGGTTGACCATCACCATGCCGGCCTCGCTGTTGCGCTTGAAGTGCGAGGCATATTTGAGGCTGGTGGTGCAGATGCCCGACGCAAGGCCGAACTCGGTGTCGTTGGCGATCGCGAGCGCCTCATCGTAGTTCTTGGCGCGGATGACGCAGGCGACGGGGCCAAAGATCTCCTCGCGCGCGATGCGCATGGCGTTCGTGGTCTCGGTGAACAGCGCCGGCTGCAGATAGAAGCCGGGCGTCTCGCGGTTCAAGCGCTCGCCGCCCCAATAGAGCTTTGCGCCTTCGTCCTTGCCGATCTTGAGATAGCGCAGGTCCTGATCGAGCTGGCTCTGGTCGACCACCGGGCCGAGATGCACGCCAGGCTTGAGCGCATCGTCGACCTGCAGGCCCTTCAGCCGCTCAGCCATCGCCTCGACAAAGCGGTCGTGGATGCCCTCGGTGACGATCAGCCGCGAGGACGCCGTGCAGCGCTGTCCCGTGGAGAAGTAAGCGCCATTGGTGGCGGCTTCGACGGCGACCTTGAGGTCGGCGTCGTCGAGCACCACGAGCGGATTCTTGCCGCCCATCTCGAGCTGGAATTTCTTCATCGCGGGCGACATCACGCAGGCCTGCGCGATCTTGCGTCCCGTTGCGACCGAGCCGGTGAAGGAGATCGCGGCGACGTCGGGATGCTCAAGCAGGGTCTGGCCGACCACCGAGCCCGAGCCGACCACGAGGTTGAACACGCCCGCGGGCAGGCCGGAGCGCGCAATGATCTCGGAGAGCGCATGCGCGGAGCCCGGCACAAGCTCGGCGGGCTTGAACACGACGGTGTTGCCGTAGCAGAGCGCAGGCGCGATCTTCCAGGCGGGGATCGCGATCGGGAAATTCCAGGGCGTGATCATTCCGACGACGCCCATGGGCTCGCGGGTGATCTCGACCTCGAGATTGGGCCGCACCGAAGGGCCCTTCTCGCCGGAGAGCCGCAGCGCCTCGCCGGCGAAAAACGCGAAGATCTGGCCGGCGCGTGCGGCCTCGCCGATGCCCTCGGGCAGTGTCTTGCCTTCCTCGCGCGACAACAGCCGCCCGAGCTCCTCCTTCCGGGCCAGGATCTCGGCCGAAATCTTGTTGAGCGCGTCATAGCGCTCCTGCGGGGTGGAGCGCGCCCAGGCCGGGAAGGCGGCCTTGGCGGCGGCAATCGCCTTCTCGGTCTGCGCCTTGTCGGCGCGGGCATAGTCGCCGACCACGTCATTGGTATTGGAGGGATTGATGTTCTTGGTGATGCCGGACCCGTCGACCCACTCGCCGGCGATGAAGTTTTTCAGGATGGCTGACATGTGCTCCTCCAAGGTTTCTTGCAAGGTTTCTTGCAATGTTTCTTGTCTATCGTACGAGGCAGGGACGCTTGTCGTCAAAGGTCCAGCCGGGGATCAGGAACTGCATGGCGATCGCGTCGTCGCGCGCGCCGAGTCCGTGATTCTTATACAGCGCATTGGCCGCTTCGATGGCCACGTGATCGATCTCGATGCCAAGCCCGGGACGATCGGGAATCGCGATCTTGCCACCCTTGATCTTGAGCGGCTCGCGCGTCAACGCCTGGCCATCCTGCCAGATCCAATGGGTGTCGATCGCGGTGACCTTGCCAGGGGCGGCGGCACCAACATGGGTGAACATGGCAAGCGAAATATCGAAATGGTTGTTGGAGTGCGAGCCCCAGGTCAGCCCGTTGTCGCGGCAGGTCTGGGCCACACGGACCGAGCCCTGCATGGTCCAGAAATGGGGATCGGCCAGCGGGATGTCCACGGCACCGAGCCGGAGCGCATGCGACAGTTGCCGCCAATCGGTCGCGATCATGTTGGTCGCGGTCGGCAGGCCAGTGGCGCGCCGGAACTCCGCCATGATCTCGCGGCCGGAGAAGCCGGCCTCGGCGCCGCAGGGGTCCTCGGCGTAGGCAAGGATTCCGTGCATATCCTTGCAGAGCCGGATCGCCTCGTCGAGCGACCAGGCGCCGTTCGGGTCCAGCGTCACCCGCGCATCGGGAAAGCGCTTGGCGATCGCAGTGACGGCCTCGATCTCCGCTTCGCCGGGCAGCACGCCGCCCTTCAGTTTGAAATCGGCAAAGCCATAGAGGTCATGGGTTGCTTCGGCGAGCCGCACCACGGCCTCGGGCGTCATCGCCTCCTGATGGCGCAGCCGGAACCAGTCGATCTTTTCGTCGTCGCCTGCGACATAAGCGAGATTGGTCTTGCGGCGGTCGCCGACGAAGAAGAGATAGCCGAGCGTCTCGACATCAGCGCGCTGCTGGCCTTCGCCGAGCAGGGCGGCGACCGGCAGCCCAAGGTGCTGGCCGAGCAGATCGAGCAGCGCGGATTCCACTGCCGCCACTGCGTGGATCATCACGCGCAGGTCAAAGGTCTGCTTGCCGCGGCCGCCGGCGTCGCGGTCGGCGAATTTGGTGCGGATGGCGGCCAGGATGTTGTTGCAGGCGCCGATGGTCTCGCCGATCACGAGTTCGCGGGCGTCCTCCAGCGTCTGGCGGATCTTCTCGCCGCCCGGCACCTCACCGACGCCGGTACGGCCGGAATTGTCGGTGAGGATGACGATGTTGCGGGTGAAGAACGGCGCATGCGCGCCGCTCAGATTGAGCAGCATGCTGTCGCGTCCCGCAACCGGGATCACCTGCATGTCGGTGACGCGAGGCGCGCCGGAAATTCCGGCGAGAGGCGCTTGCGACATCATCTGCTCCTCCCGTTGTGCCGTCTGGTCTGCGACTTATTCCGCGGCCTGCATCTTGGACGCGCCAGCCGGCAGCTTCTTCACCAGCGCGGTGAGTTCCGCCATCTCCGCTTCGTTCAGATCGGTCAGCGGCGGACGGACGGGACCGGAATCGCGGCCGATCACCTTCATGCCGGCCTTGATGATCGAGACCGCGTAACCCTTCTTGCGGTTACGTATCTCGACCAGCGGCAGAATGAAATCCTTCAAACCTGCATGGATGGTGCGATGGTCGCGCTTGCGCACGGCGGCATAGAAGTTGGTGGCAAATTCCGGCACGAAGTTGAACACCGCCGAGGAATAGGTGGTGACGCCCATGTCGAGATAGGGCAGCGCGAAGGTCTCGGCGGTCGGCAGGCCGCCGATATAGGTGAGGCGATCGCCGAGCTTGGTGTAGACGCGTGTCATCAGCTCGATATCGCCGATGCCGTCCTTGTAGCCGACGAGGTTCGGACAGCGCTCGGCAAGCCGGGCCAGCGTGTCGGGCTGCAGGATGGCGTTATCGCGGTTGTAGACGATGACGCCGAGCCTGGTCGCAGCACAGACCGCTTCGACATGGGCGGCAAGCCCGGCCTGTTCGGAATGTGTGAGATAGGGCGGCAGCAGCAACAGGCCGTCGGCGCCGGCCTTCTCTGCAGCCGTAGCGATCTCGCGCGCGGTCGCCGTGCCATAGCCGGTGCCGGCGAGCACAGGCACGCGGCCCTTGGTTTCCTCGACCGCGACCTTGACCACCTCGGGGACTTCGCTCGGCGTCAGGGAGAAGAACTCGCCGGTGCCGCCGGCGGCGAACAGGCCGGCGACGTCATGGCCGCACAGCCAGTCCATATTGGCGCGATAGGTCGCCTCGTCGAAGGAGAAATCGGCGTTGAAAGGGGTCACGGGGAAGGACAGGAGGCCGCCGCCGATACGCGCGGCCATTTCCTGCGGGGTCATCTTGCTCATGGCGCCACTCCGGTTTGGGAACGACGCGGGCGGTCGGAATGGCCTCGCGTCACGGCCGTTTTGTAGGAGACCGTTCGATGCGCGTCCAAGCCAATCACTGTATCGAACGATACGCGATCAGCATCAATCTTTCGCGCTCTCCGGGCCCGCGATGCTGCCTGCGATCTCGATCAGCGAGGGCAGCAGCGGGTTCTCGTGCTCGCGCGGCCAGACCAGGAACAGCTCAACCGGGGTCGGCGTGCGCAGCTTCAACGGCCGCAGCCGCACATCGGCGATCTTCAGGCTCGCCGCGGCGGCGGGCACGATCGCCAGCCCCAAGCCTGCACGCACCATGGCAAGGATGGAATGGATCTGGCTCATCTGCTGGACATAGCGCGGCAGCACTTCCGCGCGCGAGAACTGCGACACCAGCAGGTCATGGAAATAGCGCGCCTCGTAGGGCGAATACATGATGAACGGCTGGCCATCGAAATCCCTGATCGACAGCGTCTCGGATGCCGCGAGCGGATGCTTCTTCGGGATCGCGGCGAGCAGGGGCTCGGCCAGTACGCGGCGGCTCTGCAGCTCCGGCCGGGCAATCGGCGGCCGCAGCAGGCCGGCGTCGATCTGCCCCGAGGCGAGCGCCTCGAACTGGTCGCCGGAGACCATCTCCTTCAGCGAGAAGTCAACCTCAGGAAGCCTGGCGCGGCAGGCCGCGATCAGTTCGGGCAGATAGCCGTAGGCCGCGGCCGCCGTGAAGCCGATCTTGAGCGATCCGGTCTTGCCCTTGGCGATGCGCTGCGCGACCTGCGAGGCGCTCTCGGCCAGTTTGAGAATGCGCCGCGCCTCGGGCAGGAAGCTGCGCCCCGCCGGCGTCAGGCGCACCGAGCGGCTGGTGCGCTCCAGGAGCGTCGCGTCGATGATGTGCTCCAGCACCTGGATCTGCCGGCTCAGCGGCGGCTGGGTCATGTTGAGCCGCGCCGCAGCGCGTCCGAAATGCAGCTCTTCCGCCACCGTGACAAAACAGCGGAGCTGGTTGAGGTCGAACATCGATGCGTGTCCGGAATAGACGAGGCGCTGAGATGGCCGTTCTAGCATCGATGCCCCCAAAGACAAAGGCGGCGGCAAAATGCCGCCGCCTTGAGGTGTTCAACGAAGCCGCGCGCTCAACTGGGCCGCAGCTGGACCCGCTCGATCTTGCCTACGATGACGAGATAGGCGAAGGCCGCAACCAACGCGTTGGCGCCGACAAACACCAGCGCCCCGGCGAACGAGCCGGTGGCGGCCAGGATGTAGCCGATCACGATCGGCGTGGTGATGCTGGAGAGGTTGCCGAAGGTGTTGAACAGGCCGCCGGAGATGCCGCCAGCCTCCTTCGGCGAGGTGTCGGAGACCACAGCCCAGCCCAGCGCGCCGATGCCCTTGCCGAAGAAGGCGAGCGCCATCAGCCCGACCACCATGGCCTGGCTGTCGACATAGTTGCAGCCGATGATGGCCATCGACAACAGCATGCCGCCGACGATCGGCACCTTGCGGGCAAGGGTGAGCGAACTGGTCTTGCGCAGGATGTAATCGGAGATGACGCCGCCGAGCACGCCGCCGATGACGCCGCAGATTGCGGGCAGGGTCGCGACGAAGCCGGCCTGCAGGATGTTGAGCCCGCGCTCCTTCACCAGATAGACCGGGAACCAGGTCAGGAAGAAATAGGTCAGCGTGTTGATGCAATACTGGCCGATATAGACGCCGAGCATCATCCGGTTGGCGAGCAGCTGCCGCAGATGATCCCATTTCGGGCCGCCATCTCGGACGCTCTTCTCCTGCAGGCCGTCGAGATCGACCAGCGCGCCGCCCTCCTTGATGTAATCGAACTCCGCTTCGTTGATCGCAGGGTGATCCTTCGGGCCGTACATGGTCTTGATCCAGACCATGCCCACGATGAGGCCGAGCACGCCCATGACGTAGAACACGTAGCGCCAGCCGAAATCGTGCGCGATCCAGCCCATCAAGGGCGCGAACAACACGGTCGCGAAATACTGGCCCGAGTTGAAGAAGGCAGACGCCGTGCCGCGCTCATTGCCCGGGAACCATGCGGCGACGATGCGGGCATTGGCAGGGAAGGAGGGCGCCTCGGCAAGGCCGACCAGAAGCCGCAACGCGAACAGGGTAAAGACCGCCGCGCCTCCCGTGAGGAAGCCGACCGAGCCCTGCAGCATGGTGACGATGGACCAGGCGATAATGGAAATCGCATAGACCCAACGCGAGCCGTAACGGTCGAGCAGCCAGCCGCCCGGAACCTGCGCGATCACATAAGACCAGCCGAACGCGGAGAAGACATAGCCCAGGGCGACGGGATCGAGATGAAGCTCCTTGGAGAGCGCGCTGCCAGCGATCGAAAGCGTCGCACGGTCGGCATAATTGACGGTCGTGACCAGGAACAGCATGGTCACGATGAACAGGCGGACGCGAGACCGTCTGACCTCCGCCACGGACGCAATTGCGCTCATGCGCACCTCCTTGAATTCTTTCCTCAGGACCATTCCCTAAAGAGATGCGCAAGTCAGGTCCAAGCCCAAGGCAGTATCGATCAATACCGATTTTGGATCGATCGGGCGCTTCGGTTGCGCTGACAGGGGCGACTAGCCCGGGATCACGCCCGAAAAGCCGTCATCGCTCCAGGTCTCGGTGCCGACGCCGTGGCGGACGAAGAACAGGCCCTCGGGGTCATATTTCTGCTTGATGGCGAGCAGGCGCGGATAATTCTCCCCCCAATAGGAGTGCTGCCAGTTCGATTCGAAATAGTCACTCTCCGCGACATAGGACCCGCTCTCTGGTGCAATCTTCCTGAGCTCACCCATGGCGCGGCCGATTTGCGCGGCCTCGTTGCGGGCATTCTTGAGATTGGGCTCGTGGCCCGCAAGTCCGGGATAGGCTGGCGGCCCTTCGCCGGCGACGATCACCAGCATGAAGGCGCTGAGCACGTCCGGGTTGGTGGCGGTGTCGCGCGCCGCCGCGATGACTTCGTCCGACGCGCCAGAAAGACCTTTCTGGAAATGCAGCTCGAGCGGATGCTGGCGGCTCGCCGCAAACAAGGTGTCGGCGAGCAGCTCCTGCCGTTCCGCCGCGAGGAGGGCGGCCGGCAGCCAGATCGACTGAAAGCCGTAGAGCACATGGCCGGCTTCGGCGAGGTTGCCGGCCCAGAAGATGTTGTCCGGCGAGGCGCCCGGGCGATCGTCAGCGACAATGGCCTGCGGGAAATGGTCGCGCAGAAAATCGGGATCCCAGAGATGCCGCGCGGGCATCGCCACCACCAGCGGCGCCGAGGTGATGGTGTAGTCCGCGGGCGAAGCCTTGAGCCAATCGAAAAAAGGTTGCCAGATGGCCTCGGCCTGCTCGCGCGAGAGCCCCTGAAACGACATGCTGACTTCGAAGCTGTTGTGGCGGCGCAGGTTGACGATCTCGCCCCAATGGTCGTTGTGGAGCGCGCTGGCGTAGAAGGCAACGAAACGGCCGATCAGCTTGCGGAAGGCCGCGTCGCTGGTCGCCTGCACCGACGCAAATACGCCGCCGAAGAATTCCGGCAGTTCGTGGGTCCGCAGGGTGACGCGGGTGACAACGCCGAACGTCCCTCCGCCGCCGCCCTTGAGCGCCCAGAACAGGTCGGGGTGTTGGCAGGCGTTGGCGATCCGCAAGCTGCCATCGGCGGTGACGATCTCGGCTTCCAGCAGGCTCGCGGCAGCTGTGCCATAGCGCTTGGAAAAGCTGCCAAAGCCGCCGCCCTGCACGAGGCCCGCCACGCCGACCGTGCCGCAGCCGCCGCCCTGGACATAACGCCCACCGCGGGTGACAACCATGTTGTAGGCGTGCATCCAGATCGCGCCGGCGCCGATCGAGACGGCCGGCTGTGGCGCATCACTACAGCCTTGCGCGACAAAGCCGTCATGCAGCGTGATTGCGTCCATGGCGCGGGTCCAGATCAGAAGCGAGTCCGGTGCGTTGGACGTGCCGAGATAGCTGTGGCCGCCGCCCTTGACGACGAGGCGAAGATTGCGCTCGCGCGCGAAATTGACGGCGGCGACGACGTCGCTGGACTGCCCCGCCGCGACCGCATAGGCGCTCGGCTGATAGGTCCAGCCATCGATCCAGCCCAGGGTCTGTGTGATCCCGACCTGGTCTCGGATGTAATAGGGGTTCTTCAGCTCCTTGAAGAGCGCGGCACAGGCGTCCGCGCCGTCCGGCTGGCGGCAGGCCGCAAGCGGCGTCTCGACCTTCACCAGGCGGCCGCCGACGGCGTCCTTCAACTTGCCCCAGGCCTCATCCGAGGGCCAATCCCGGCTGGATGGCCGCACGCGCTGAAGAGTTCGGCCGGCACCGCCTTCCATTGCGGCTGCCTGCCGACACAACGGGCCCCGTGCTGTCAAGGGAACAATCGCGCAGCCGGCCAAAAACTGTCGTCGGTTCATTGTCCACCTCACGCTTCGCTGCGAACGGCAAAATTGCTAAGCTGGCCGGGCAAGTTCGCCCAACCTGTCGGCGCATCAGGAATGTTCGACGGCCGCAATAGACCCTCAACGACCGCATCAGTCGATCCGGCATGGGATGGCCGCGCGTCGTCACGTGACCAGCAAGGGCTTGCCGGGATAAGCGGGCGCATAGGCGGGATGGGCGGGAGATGGCTCGCGGGCTACGGCTGGGTTGCGCTGCTGGTCGTCGCTGCCGGTTGCGTCAATGTGCTGAGCGCCGCCCAGCACGGAGCCGCGAACTGGGCAGCGCTGCGGGGCCCGGTGCTGGATGAGATTACGAGCGCACTCGTCATCATCTGCCTGCTGCCACTGATCAAGCACAGCGTCGACAGGCTCGCCACGACGGCCGACCGGCGCATCGCCCTGATCGTCATCGCGCTGGCGATGGCCGTCTACGCCCTGCTTCACATTACCTTCATGGTGGCGTTGAGATTTCCCGTCTACGCCCTGTTCGGCTCCGGCTACGACTTCAGCTGGCGGGATCATTTCGCGACGGAGTTCCGCAAGGACCTTATCTCCGCCTTCATGATCGCCGTGCTGTTCTGGCTGATCGACCGCAGGGCGGCCCCCCTGAGCCCGGCTTTGGCGCAGGTCGTGCCGGATACGCGACGGCCGGAAATCTGGCTGCGCGATGGCACGAAAAGCATTCGGGTCGACCCTGGCCAAATTATCTCGGTGACGTCGGCCGGAAACTATGTCGAGTTTGCGCTGCCCGATGCGCGACATTTGATCCGCGGCACGCTGACGGGTGAAGAGAGCAGGCTCAGGCCGTTCGGCTTCGTGCGCATCCATCGCACCAGGCTCGTCAACGTGACCCGCGTGGTCGCGATCGAAACGCGGGCCAATGGCGACTTTGTCGCCAAGATGGACACTGGTGAGATGATCGCCGGCAGCCGGCGCTACCGCGATGCCGTCGCTGCAATCAAGGGGACCGCCACCTGACATGGACATACGCGCTGACGATCTGTTGCTCGTGATCGACGTGCAGAACGATTTCTGCCCCGGTGGGGCGCTGGCGGTCGCCGACGGGGATGCCGTGGTGCCGGTGATCAATCGCCTGGCGCAGCGCTTTGCGCATGTGGTGCTGACGCAGGATTGGCATCCCGCCGGTCATTCGTCATTCGCGAGCAGCCATCCGGGCGCCGAGCCGTTCCAGACCATCACCATGGCTTACGGAGCCCAGACGCTATGGCCGGATCATTGCGTGCAGGGCACGGCGGGGGCGGCGTTTCACCCGCAACTGGCGACCGATCGCGCTGAACTCATCGTCCGCAAGGGCTTTCGCCCCGAAATCGATTCCTATTCGGCGTTCCATGAGAACGACCGCCGCACGCCCACAGGGCTCGCCGGCTATTTGCGCGAGCGCGGGCTCACACGGATATTTCTGGTCGGGTTAGCCACCGATTATTGCGTGCATTATTCCGCAGTCGATGCGCGCCGGCTCGGCTTTGAAACTGTCGTGATCGAATCCGGCTGCCGGGCGATCGACCTTGCGGGCTCGCTTGCGGCGGCCTGGACGAATATGGAGGAGGCAGGCGTGCGGCGTCTCGCCGACCTCGGCTAGCGCGCGGCGATGGAGCAGGCATGGCGGACGCCGTCCTTGCCGAGATAGGTGTGGGACGCCGGATCGTAGGAGCGATGATGGCGGGCGCAGAGAACCACGTCGCTCGTTGGCCCGAAATAGACCTGCGAAGGATAGCGCTGCGGCGAGCGGTAGGGATTGCTCTCGAGCCAACCGGCGGAGCCGATCGAGGCGACGGGCGGGTTGGCAGCGAAATTGCCGGGGAACATGCCGTTGGTTGGAACGTCGCGGTCGTCGTTGCGCGCATCAAACGTCCACCATGGACTGGTGACGCCATAGCGCAGCGGATGCGGGCCGAAATAATCGCCGGCGCAGGCGGGCGCAGCCAGCAGCAGCGGTGCGAGCAGCGCAAACGTGACCTTCAGCCGAGACGTTGTTGATGGAAGCCCGTCATTCATGGCCGGATCGTCCCCCAATCACCCTTCCATCCCGTGAGATGGCCCTTGCGAAACTGCAAATACAGCCCATCGCTGCGAACCGAGAGCGCGGCCCCCTTGGTGTTGGGAATCGCCAGCAGCAGCTCGTTCCCGGGAGTGCCGCGAACATAGTTCAGCGGCACGCCGAGCACTTGCGAGGCTTCATCCGGCGTCATGCCGAAGCTGAGTGGCACGCCATTGGTCGGCGCGACGTAGGCAGTCTGAGCGAACGCCGGCGCCAGGGCCATGCAGGCCGTCACAACGATGCACAGGGAATACCGCGCCCGCATCATTCACTCCACCGCAGCCGATGCGAGCGTGCCCTGCGGCGTCCAGCCGCCGCCGAGCGCCTGGAACAGGCTCGATGCCGCTTCCAGCTTGTTGAGCCGCACCGTGATCAGATTGTTCTCGGCGTTGAATAGCGTCTGCTCCGCCTGCAGCACGGTGATGAGATTGACCGTGCCGCCGCGAAGCTGCGTTTCCGCGACCTCAAAGGCCTTGCGCGACGCCGCTACGACATCCTGCTGCAACCGCTCCTGCAGGGTGAATTGATGCAAACCGATCAGCGCCTTCTCGACATCGGAGAAGGCGGAGATGACGGCCTTGCGATAGGACTGCAGGTCCTGCAGCTGCACGCCCTTTGCCTGCTTCAGCTGGCTCTCCAGCAGAAAGCCGTCGAAGATCGGCTGCGTCAGGCTCGCGGTCATGGTGTAGAACCACGCGCCCGGCGTGAACAACGAAGCGAGCGCGGTGCTTTGCACGCCGGTCGTGCCGGTCAGCTGGATCTGCGGAAAGAACGCCGCGCGCGCCGCTTCGACGCTGAAATTGGAGGCGGCGAGTGTCGCCTCGGCCTGCCTGATATCCGGCCGCTGATAGAGCAGCTCTGAGGGCAGGCCTGGGGTGACCCGCGGCACCACGATCTGGCCGGTCGAGCCGCCGCGCACCGAGAAATTCGCCGGTGCCCGCCCGACCAGAACGGCCAGTGCCGCAATGTTCTGGTCGCGCGTCACTTCAAGCGGCGGAATGGCCGCGCGCTCCGTCGCCACCAGAGCCTCCTGCTGCGAGACATCGAGTTGCGAGGCGGTGCCGCCGGCGAACTGGGTCTTGATCAAAGCGAGGATCCGCTCGGCCGCCGCGAGATTCTGCCGGGTGACACGCAGCTGGTCCTGGGCTGCGAGAATGGTGAAATAGGTGTTGGCCACGGTCGCCATCGTGGTCAGCGTGACGACTTCGCGATTATAGCGCGAGGCGGTCGCGCTCTCCTCGGAGGCCGCGAGTGTCGCGCGGTTCTTGCCCCAGAAATCGAGGATGTAGCTCGCGGTCAGGCCGGTCGAGTAGATCGAGAGGTTCGTGCCTCCGCTGCTGACAACGTTGCCGCCCAAACTGCCGCTGGAGCCGCCCGAGGTTCGTTCGCGCTCGGCACTGGCGTTTCCGCTGATGGTTGGCAACAGCGCCGCCCCCGATACGCCGACCTGGGCATCGGCCTGGATGATCTGGGCGATCGCAACCGCAATGTCGTAGTTGTAGACTTGCGCCGCGTCCATCAGGGCCGTCAGCTCGCTGGAGCGGAAGCCGCGCCACCAATCGACCGCTGGCGACGCGGCATCGGCCGCAGCGCCCTTCGGTCCGGCACGATAGGCGGCGGGCACGTCGAGATTGAGCTCGGGCCGCTCGCTACCGAGGATACAGCCGGACAAGGGCGGGCAGAGCGCGATTACAAACAGGGCAGACGCCAAGCGACGCCTCGCGCCGCTGCGCAAGGGCCCGCGCCGGATACGCGTCCGGATACAACCGACAACTCGGGCTGATAGTGAATTCGGCATTTACTCGCCTGGCTGCAGTGATGGCCCGGGCGTGTAAGGTGCCGCGTTGCCCCGCCGACGTTGGCTCCGGAGTCGGAGCCTGTCCAGATACAAATAGATCACAGGTGTGGAATAAAGTGTCAGTACTTGACTGAGCGCAAGCCCGCCGACGATGGAGATGCCGAGCGGCTGGCGCAGTTCGCCGCCATCGCCGACGCCAAGCGCCAGCGGTACCGCGCCGAGCATGGCTGCCATGGTCGTCATCATGATCGGGCGGAAGCGCAACAGGCAGGCTTCGCGAATCGCATCCAGCGGCGGAAGGCCGCGCTGGCGCTCCGCCTCCAGCGCAAAGTCGATCATCATGATCGCGTTCTTCTTGACAATGCCGATCAGCAGAATGACCCCGATCAGCGCCATGATGCTGAACTCGGTCCTGAACGCCATCAGCGCGAGCAGCGCGCCGACGCCGGCCGAGGGCAGGGTGGAGAGAATGGTGAGCGGATGCACATAGCTCTCATAGAGAACGCCGAGCACGATGTAGATCGTCACCAGCGCCGCGAGGATCAGGAAGGGCTGGTTGTTGAGCGAATCCTGAAACGCCTTTGCCGTGCCCTGGAAAGTGCCGCGAATCGTCGCGGGCACGCCGATCCGGTTCATGGTCGCTTCGATGGTTGCGGCTGCCGTCCCCAGCGAGACGCCTTCCGGCAGGTTGAAGGAGATGGTGCTCGCGACAAGCAGGCCTTGATGGTTCACGCCGAGCGGTGTCGCGCCGTTGGTGAAATGGGCGACCGCGGACAGCGGAATCATCGTCTCCTTGCTGGTGCTGACGGCCGAGCCGGTCGAGGACACGCCCTTGCCGGTCGCTCCGATCGAGTTGGTGGCAAGATTGCGCGCGGCCTGGGCGTTGGCAGAGCTGGCGCTGGACGAGCTGGTTCCCGCGACAACCGTTCCGGCCACCGCGTTGGTTGATTGCGAACCGCCGACCGACGCCCCGGACGTGCTGATATAGACGTCCTTGAGCGTCTCCGGATTCTCCCAGTAGCGCGGCGCAACTTCCATGATGACGTGATACTGGTTTCGCGCGACATAGATGGTCGACACCTGGCGCTGGCCGAAGGCATCGTAAAGCGTGTTGTCGATCTGGCTGACGGTGATGCCGAGCCTGGCCGCCGCGTCGCGGTCGATCACGAGATCGGATTCCAGTCCCTTGTTCTGCTGGTCGCTGTTGACGTCGGCGAGATCATGCTCGCGCTGCAGGGCGGCCACGATCTTCGGTGTCCACTCGCTCAACTCTTCCAGAGTGGGGCCTTGGAGCGTGTACTGGTATTGCGCATTGCTGGCCCGGCCACCGACGCGAATGTCCTGCACCGCCTGCAGGAACAGCGTTGCACCCGGCACCACCGCCATCTCACGCCGCAATCGCGTGATCACGCCGTCAGCGGAGATCCTGCGCTGGTCGGTCGGCTTTAGCGAAAGGAACATGAAGCCGGAATTGGTCTGGCCGCCGCCGGTGAAGCCGACCACGGTCTCCACCGCCGGATCTTTCTTGATGATGCTGACGAATTGGCTGAGCTTCTGCTGCATGAGCTGGAACGAAATGCTCTGATCGGCCTGGATGATGCCGATGATGCGACCCGTATCCTGCTGCGGGAAGAAGCCCTTGGGGATCGCCCCATAAAGATAGAAATTCAGCCCGAACACCGCGACCAGGATGATCACGACCGAGAGCGGATGCTCCAGCGCCGCCGTGAGGGTGCGTCGGTAAAAGCCGAGCATCGCCTCGAAGAAGCGTTCGGACACGCGGTAGAGCCTGCCATGTCTTTCGCCCGCCAGCGGCCGGAGCAAGACCGAGCACATCATCGGCGTGGTCGACAATGAGACCGCGAGCGAAATCATGATGGAGATCGAGATCACCATCGCGAATTCGCGGAACAGCCGTCCGACGATGCCGCCCATCAGGAGGATCGGGATGAACACGGCGATGAGCGAGATGCTCATCGAGAGCACGGTGAAGCCGACCTCGCCAGCTCCCTTGATCGCCGCCTCGAGCGGCGACAGCCCTTCCTCGAGGTAGCGGGTGACGTTCTCCAGCACCACGATCGCGTCATCGACGACGAAGCCGGTCGCCACCGTCAGCGCCATCAGGGAGAGATTGTCGAGGCTGTAGCCCATCAGGTACATGGCCCCGAATGTCGCAACCAGCGAGACCGAGACCGCGACCACGGGAATCACCGTCGCGCGCAAATTGCGCAGGAATGCGAACACCACGAGAATGACGAGCAGGACGGCCAGCACCAGGGTCCGCTCGACATCGCGCAGCGAGGTGCGGATGGTGGTCGACCGATCGACCGCCAGCGTGATGTCGATGGCCGGAGAAACCGAGGCGCGCAAGAGCGGCATCAGCGCCTTCACCGCATCGACGGTCGAGATGATGTTGGCACCCGGCTGGCGGTAAAGGATGATCAGGGCCGCCGGCTTGCCGTTGGCAAGACCGGCATTGCGGATGTTTTCCTGTCCGTCGGTGATCTCGCCGACATCGGAAAGACGAACCGGCGCGCCGTTCCGATAGGCAATGACCAGCGGCTTGTAATCGTCCGCCTTGTCGGCCTGGTCGTTGGCGTAGATCTGATAGCGCTGGTCGCCGACGTCGATGCCGCCCTTCGGGCTGTGGGCATTGGTATTGCCGAGCGCGGCGCGCACATCTTCCAGGCCGACGCCATATTTGTAGAGCGCCTGCGGGATCAGGTCGACACGGACGGCAGGCAGCGAGCCGCCGCCGACCACCACCTCGCCGATGCCGTCGACCTGCGAGAGTTTCTGGGCCAGCACGGTCGAGCCCGCATCATAGAGTTCGCCGCGCGTGAGCGTGTCGGAGGTGAGGGTCAGGATCAGGATCGGCGCATCGGCCGGGTTGACCTTGCGGTAGGTCGGATTGCTGCGCAGGCTGGTCGGCAGGTCCGCCCGCGCCGCATTGATGGCGGCCTGCACGTCCCGCGCGGCGCCGTTGATGTCGCGGTTCAGGCCAAACTGCAGGGTGATGCGGGTCTGTCCGACCGAACTTGACGATGTCATTTCGGTGACATCGGCAATCTGCCCGAGATGGCGCTCGAGCGGGCTTGCGACCGTCGTTGCGACGTCCTGGGGGCTCGCGCCGGGCAGCGTCGCCTGCACCGAGATGGTCGGGAAATCGACCTGCGGCAGCGGGGAAACCGGCAGCTTGAAGAAGGCGACCACGCCGGCAGCCGCGAGCCCGAAGGTCAGGAGCGTCGTCGCGACCGGCCGGCGAATGAAGGGTGTGGATGGGCCCATTGTTCAATCAACCTGACGCCCGGTTACCCGCTGACCTGGCCAAGGCTGTGCGGCCGCCCGGAGAAGCGGATCGCCAGGCGATCGAACCACAGATAGATCACCGGCGTCGTGTAGAGCGTCAGCAGCTGGCTGACCAGAAGGCCGCCGACGATGGACACGCCGAGCGGATGGCGCAGCTCCGAGCCTGCGCCGGTGCCGAGCATCAGCGGCAGCGCGCCGAGCACCGCGGCCATCGTCGTCATCAGGATCGGCCGGAAACGCAACAGGCAGGCCTGGTAGATGGCATCGCGCGGCGCCAGACCCTCGTTGCGCTCGGCGTCGAGCGCGAAGTCGATCATCATGATGGCGTTCTTCTTGACGATGCCGATCAACAGAATGATGCCGATGATGGCGACGATGGTCAGGTCGTGGCCGCCGATCATCAAAGCGAGCAGCGCGCCGATGCCTGCGGAGGGGAGGGTGGACAGAATCGTGACCGGGTGAATGAAGCTCTCATAGAGCACGCCCAGCACGATATAGACTACCACGATCGCTGCCAGGATCAGGAACAGCTGGTTGGTCAGCGAAGCCTGGAAGGCAAGCGCTGCGCCCTGGAAGCTCGTGATGACACCGAGCGGCTGGCCGATGTCGACCTGCGCCTGCTTGATGGCCGTGACGGCTTCGCCGAGCGAGGCGTTCGGCGCCAGGTTGAACGAGACGGTGGCCGAGGGAAACTGCCCGAGATGCGACACCTGCAATGGCGCAATTGTCTCCCGCACCTTGGCGAGCGTCATCAGCGGCACCGGCGTGCTGCTGACCGAGGACGGCAGATAGATGTCGCCCAGCGATTTCAGCGAGGTCTGCAGAGACGGATCGGCTTCGAGGATCACGCGGTACTGATTGGAGTTGGTGAAGATGGTCGAGACGATGCGCTGGCCATAGGAATCATACAGCGCATTGTCGATGGTCGCGGGCGTGATGCCGAAGCGGGCAGCCTGGTCGCGATCGATGTCGACGAATACGGCAAGACCCTGGGCGGCGATGTCGGTCGCCACATCGGCAAACTCCGGCAGCGTCCGCATCTTGTCGACCAGCTTGGGCGTCCATTCGGCGAGCTGTGCCGGATCGGCGTCCTCCAGAATGAACTGGTATTGCGTCTTGCTGACGGTGCCTTCGATGGTGAGGTCCTGCACCGGCTGCATGTAAAGCGTGATGCCGGTGAGGCCGGAGGTCGCATCCTTGATCCGCCGCATGACGGTTGCGATATCGGACTTGCGCTGGTCATGCGGCTTCAGGTTGATCAGGATGCGGCCACTGTTGAGCGTGGTGTTGGTTCCGTCAACGCCGATGAACGAGGAAAGGCTGTCGACCTCGGGATCTTTCAGGATGATGCTTGCGAGCTGCTGCTGGCGTTCGGCCATCGCGGCGTAGGAGACCGACTGTGGCGCCTCCGAAATCGCCTGGATCACGCCGGAGTCCTGCAGCGGAAAGAAGCCCTTGGGGATCACGATATAGAGCCAGGCGGTCAGCGCGAAGGTCCCGAGCGCGATCAAGAGCACGAAGGTCTGGCGGTCCAGCACCCAGTTGAGCGTATGACCGTAGAGCGCGATCACGCGGTCGAAGGCCTCGCGGTTGAAGCGCTGGAAGGCGTTCTCACGCGCATGGTCGTCCGCCCTGAGCAATTTGGCGCAGGCCATTGGGACGAGCGTCAGCGACACCACGGCGGAGATCAGGATGGTCACCGCGAGCGTAATGGCGAATTCGCGGAACAGGCGCCCAACCACGTCGCCCATGAACAGCAGCGGGATCAGCACGGCGATCAGCGACACCGTCAGCGAGATGATGGTGAAGCCGATCTGCTCGGAGCCGCGCAGCGCCGCCTGCAGCGGCGTGTCGCCCTCCTCGATGTAGCGGGAGATGTTCTCGATCACGACAATGGCGTCGTCGACCACGAAACCGGTCGCGATCGTCAGCGCCATCAGCGACAGATTGTTGAGGCTGAAGCCGAACAGATACATCGCCCCCAGCGTGCCGACCAGCGACAGCGGCACCGACAGGCTCGGGATCAGGGTCGCGCGGGTCGAGCGCAGGAAAACGAAGATCACCAGCACGACCAGGAGCACGGCGAGCGACAGCTCGTATTCGACGTCCGCGACGGAGGCGCGAATGGTGATGGTGCGGTCGGTCAGGATGTTGAGATCGATCGCCGCGGGCAGCGTCGCCTGCAGCGATGGCAGCAGCGCCTTGATGCCGTCGACCACCGAAATCACGTTGGCGCCCGGCTGCCGCTGAATGTTCAGGATGATGGCCGGCGTCTCGTTCATCCAGGCGCCGAGCTTGTCGTTCTGTGCGCCGTCGACGACGTCGCCGACATCGCTCAATCGCACCGGCGAGCCGTTCTTGTAGGCGACGATCAGGGAGCTGTAGTCGGAGGCGTTGTGGATCTGGTCGTTGGCATTGATGGTGTAGGCCCGCATCGGGCCGTCGAAATTGCCCTTCGGCGTGTTGACGTTGGCGTTGCCGAGCGTGGTGCGCAGATCGTCGATATTGAGCCCGTAGGCCGCGAGCTTGCGGATGTCGGCGCGGATGCGCACCGCAGGGCGTTGGCCGCCGCTGATGGAGACCAGGCCGACGCCCGGCAGCTGCGAAATCTTCTGTGCCAGCCGCGTGTCGGCGAAATCCTCGACCTTGGTCAGCTGCATGGTCTTCGACGTCAGCCCGAGCGTCAGGATCGGGGCGTCGGCCGGATTGACCTTGGCGTAGATCGGCGGTGCCGGCAGGTCGGACGGCAGCAGGTTGCCGGCGGCATTGATCGCGGCCTGCACCTCCTGCTCGGCGACGTCGAGCGTGATGGAAAGCCCGAATTGCAGCGTGATGACGGAGGCGCCGGCCGAACTCACCGAGCTCATCTGGTTGAGGTTCGGCATCTGTCCGAACTGCACCTCCAGTGGCGCCGTCACGGAGGAGGTCATCACGTCGGGGCTGGCACCTGGATAGAAGGTCTGCACCTGGATGGTCGGATAATCGACCTCGGGCAACGCAGCCACGGGCAGGAATTTGAACGCCAGCATGCCCGAAAGCATGATGGCGATCATGAATAGCGTCGTCGCGACCGGCCTGAGGATGAATGGCTGCGACGGGTTCATTGCTTGGGCTCGCCCTCGGGACGCCGCTTCTTGGCGCCATTCGGGCTGTTCTGGGTCGGCGGCGCCGCGCCGGGCGGATTATTCGAATTGGCCGCGTTGCGCATCACGATCTTGGCGCCGTCGCGCAGCTTGTCCGCACCGTCGATCACGACGCGGTCGCCGGGCGAAATGCCCGACAGCACTTCGACGCGGTCGCCGTCGGTGACGCCGAGCTGCACCGGCCGCACCGACACCGTGCTGTTTTCGGCGTTGATCAGGTAGACGAACGTGCCCGGCACGCCGCGCTGGATGCCGGCGGTCGACATCGTCGTCACATCCTTGTGGGTGTCGAGCAAGAGGCGAATGTTGACGAACTGGTTCGGGTAGAGCGTGCGCTGCTCGTTCGGAAACAGCGCGCGCAGCTTGATGGTGCCGGTGGTCTGATCGATCTGGCTGTCGAAGGTTGTGAGCGTGCCGTCGGCAAGCTTGTTGGCGCCGCTGCGGTCGAGCGCGGTCGCCGGCAGCACGGCGCCGGCCTGCAGGCGCTTGGCAATGGCCTGCAGATTGTCCTCGGGCACGGTGAACAGCACGCTGATCGGCGCCAGCTGCGTGACCACGACAATGCCGTTGGCGTCGCCGGGAGTGACGTAGTTGCCCTGGTCGACCTGGCGCAGGCCGACGCGGCCGTCGACCGGGGAGACGATCTTGGTGTAGTTCAGGTTGACTTCGGCCGATTGGACCGAGGCGCGATCGGCTTCAACCGTGCCCTGGTCCTGCGCCACCAATGCGACCTGCGTGTCCAGCTGTTGGTGCGGCACTGCATTCTGCGCGGCGAGGCCCTGATAGCGCTGCAGATCGACCTGCGCGCCTTTCAGGAGGGCCTCGTCGCGAGCGAGCTGGCCTTTGGCCTGCGCGAGCGTCGCCTCATAGGGGCGCGGATCGATCTCTGCCAGCAGGTCCCCCTTCTTGACCTCCTTGCCCTCGATGAAGTCGATCTTCTGCAGGTAGCCGCTGATCTGGCTGCGGATGGTGACCGTGGCGAGCGAGGTGACCGTGCCGAGCGCGTTCAGCGTGATGTTGATGTCACCCTTCTTGATGGTTTCGTCGAGGACGGACATCGGCGGGGCATTGCGGCCTGCGCCGCCGCGGCCCTGAGGCGTCGGCGCGGGGTTCTGCTTGGTCCACCACACGACGCCTCCGATCAGCAGGAGCACGATGATTGTCGTGATCACGGAACCCCACCGCGACCGCGGCTTGGCGGGCGGAGATTGGACCAGAGGTTTCCCAGTCGGTGGCTTCAGCGGCTTGTCCATGAACCTAGTCACGCAGGAGGTTGAAGGTAGAACTTTCGTTGTGCCCGGAGATTACCCGTTCCGCCACCCAAAGGCATTCCACCCCACAACATTTTGACCGGTTCCGGCACGGATTGTCCCGTTAACTTTCTGAAAGAATTAGCGTTTCAACGCCGAATCCGATCGGTTGAGGCAAATCCGCAACGGCCCTCAAAGCCTGTGCCCCTGAGGTCGCATCGTCCGCTGCAGGGGTTCAGCGCTGCCGCGGCGATGCGGCTTGCGATTTCCGCGCCGGCCTGTCCTTCGGCACCGCGCTCCAGAAGGCTTCCGCGTCCGAGCAGTGAAGCTGTCAACGCCAAGGCGCGCGATCTTATGGCGCCGGTGCTCGGCGCCGACAAGACCGACAGACTGATCGCACAGATCAATACGCTGGAGCACGTGGCGACGTGCGCGCGCTGCGCTCGCTTTTCACCATGTGAGAGGTGGGCGGTTGCCGCGAGGGGCAGCCATTCAACAAACGGCTCGACAACAACGAAGCGTTGAACAAGATTTGAAACATGACGAACCGCGCATGGCAACAAGCGCGGACACAGCGATAAGGCGGGACAACCCGCGTGATGTAGGGGACGAGAAACATGACGCTCAAGCACTGGACGGCCAGCGCAGGGCTACTTGCCCTGCTGCACGGCAGCGCGGTATTGGCTGCGACAGTCGATATCTCGGCGCACGACATCGGCGGCCAGGTGATCGGCGACAAGGGCCCCGAGGCGGGCGTCTGGATCATCGCCGAGACAAGGGACCTTCCGACCAAATATGCCAAGGTCGTGGTGACGGATGATCAAGGCCGTTATGTCATCCCGGATCTGCCTGACGCCAATTACAAGGTCTGGGTTCGCGGCTATGGTCTGGCCGACAGCGCGCAGGTCGACGCGCGTCCCGGCAAGCTCGTCGATTTCAGCGTGAAGCCTGCGGCTTCCGCTGCCGCGGCGGCGCAGTTTTATCCGGGCATGTATTGGTATTCGCTGCTCGAGATTCCCGCAGCCGATGAATTCCCAGGCACCGGCGACAAGGGCAACAAGATGTCGCCCAACATGAAGAGCCAGGCGCAATGGGTCGATACGGTCAAGAACGGCTGCCAGTCCTGCCATGCGCTGGGCTCGCGCGGTATTCGCGAGGTGCCGAAGATCTTCTCCGATGGGCACAGTTCGGCGGAAGCCTGGGCGATGCGCACGCAGGCCGGCCAGGCGATGGAATACATGGCCGTGGTGCTCGACAGTATGGGCCCCGAGAAGGTCTATTCGCTGTTCTCGAAATGGACCGACAGGATCGCGGAGGGTGAACTGCCCTTCGACAAGCCGGAGCGGCCGAAGGGCGTCGAGCGCAATGTCGTCTATACGATGTGGGACTGGTCCACGCCTACGCACTACCAGCACGACGCCATCTCGACCGACAAGCGCAATCCGCAGCGCAATGCCAACGGCTTGGTCTATGGATCGCCGGAGGAGAGCACGGACCTGATCCCGACGCTCGATCCGGTCAAGAACGTCGCCTCCACCATCAAGGAACCCTATCTCGATCCCAAGATGACGGGCTCGGAAGACGTCGCGCGCGGCACCTCGGCCTACTGGGGCGATGAAGCGATCTGGGACGGCCACACCAGCATCCACAATGTGATGATGGATGAGCAGGGCAAGGTCTGGTTCACCGCGCGGCTGCGGCCGCCGCAGAATCCGGATTACTGCAAGCAGGGCTCCAGCCATCCCTCCGCCAAGGTCGATCCGCAGGCCACGTCGGTGCGCCAGCTGTCGCGCTTCGATCCCGCGACCGGCAAGTGGGACATGATCAACACCTGCTTCTCGACCCATCATCTTTATTTCGGGCACGACGCCAATGATACGCTCTGGATGAGCGCGGGCGGTCCTGCGCTCGGCGGCGGCGTTGTGGGCTGGTTGAACACCAAGCAGTTCCGCGAAACCGGCGACGGCGCGGCGTCGCAAGGCTGGACGCCGCTCGTGATCGACACCAACGGCAATGGCAAGCGCGACGCCTTCGTCGGAGCGAAGGATCCGCTCGATCCCGCCAAGGACAAGCGCGTGATGGCCTCGTTCTACGGCGTCATGCCGAGCCCGGTGGATGATTCCATCTGGGGCCAGTCGATGGATCGCGGGTTTTCGCGCATCGACCAGCCTGGCTATCTCATCCACGTGACGTTGGGTCCGGACCCCGCCAACACCGCGCTTGCCGAGATCTATCAGCCGCCGGAAGGCACCTTCGGTCCGCGTGGCCTCGATATCGGGCTTGACGGCGTGGTCTGGACTGCGATGTCGAGCGGTCACATCGCAAGCTTCGACCGCAGGCTGTGCAAGGGCCCGCTCAATGGTCCGACCACCGCGGAAGGCAAGCAGTGTCCGGAAGGCTGGCACGTTTGGCGGATGCCGGGCCCGCAATTTAGGGGCATGGACCCCAAGGGCAGCGCCAATCACGCTTATTATCTCTGGGTCGACCGCTACAACGTCCTCGGCCTCGGCGCCAATGTGCCGATCGCGTCCGCCAATGGTGGTGAATCGCTGCTCGCGCTGGTCAATGGCGAGTTCGTGACCTTACGCGTGCCTTATCCGCTCGGCTTTTTCACGAAAAATGTCGACGGCCGGATCGACGATCCCGCTGCGGGGTGGAAGGGCCGCGGCCTCTGGACCACGTCCGGCACGCGCGCGAACTTCCATGGCGAGGGCGGCAAGGACGCCTATCCCAAGGTGTTCAAGGTGCAGCTGCGGCCCGATCCGCTGGCGCACTGAGTCCTGGTTTCCGGCGCCGCATGCAGTCGTGCGGCGTCGATTGATGGAGCAAGAGCAAGACATGAAAACGACCCGACGTGATCTCCTCACTGTGGCGACCGGTGCGGCAGCGGCCGCTGTCGTCTCGGATGCGACGCCGGCCGCGGCGCAAGCAGGGCCGAAGCCGATCTTCGACGTACCGATCACGACGATCCCGATTGTCGGCGAAGCTGGCGTGTTCCAGGTCCGCCGCATCTATTGCATCGGCCGCAATTATGCGGCGCATGCGATCGAGCGCGGCTCGGACCCCACCCGCGAGCCGCCGTTCTTTTTCCAGAAGCCGACGGATGCGATCCAGAACGTCGCGATCGGCGCGGTCGCCGATCATCCTTATCCCTCGCTGACGAAGAACTATCACCACGAGGTCGAGCTGGTGGCAGCGCTGAAATCCGGTGGCACCAACATCGCGCCCGAGCAGGCGCTCGACCATGTCTATGGCTATGCGCTGGGCCTCGACATGACCCGGCGCGACCTGCAGAACGGCATGGCGGCGGAGAAGAAGCCGTGGGAGATCGGCAAGAGCTTTGATCACGCCGCGGTGCTCGGGCCGATCCATCCCGTCGCGAAGGTCGGCCATCTCACCAAGGGCGCGATCTCGCTCGCGGTGAACGGCACGGTGCGGCAGTCCTCCGATCTCGGCAAGATGATCTGGAGCGTCGCCGAGCAGATCGCAAAGCTCTCCGAGGCGTTCGAGCTCAAGGCCGGCGACATCATCTATTCCGGCACGCCGGAGAATGTCGGCCCGGTGGTGAAGGGTGACGTGCTGCTCTGCAAGCTCGACGGGCTGCCGGACATGTCGATCCGGATCGTCTAGGAGGAACGACAGTGCTGCTGAGCTTTCGACGATCGAGTTCCTGTCGTAGCCCTCTCCGTGCCCAATCTCGGGAACCTTTTGCGGCCTTCGTCGTCAAGGTTCTCGAGATGGTTGGAAGCCACGCTGGCCAGCGGAGAAGCAGCCATGGGCGAGGACAACAAGCCAAGCGGACCGGATCTCACCCAGGGCGTATCGCCTGCCGATTTCAGCGATGGAAAGCTGCTCGGCCATGTCGGTGAGGACAAGGTGCTGTTGGTCCAGCTCGGGGCCGAGGTTCTCGCGATCGATGCCTTCTGCAGCCATTATCATGGTCCCCTCGCGGAAGGCCTTGTGGTCGGCGATAGCATCCGTTGTCCCTGGCATCATGCCTGCTTCTCGTTGCGCAGCGGCGCGGCGGCGCGTCCGCCGGCGCTGAGCGCGCTTGCGGTTTGGCAGGTCGAGCGCGATGGCGAGACGATCGTGGTGCGGCGCAAGCGCACGCTTGCCAGCGAGCCGAAGGAGGCGCCAGCCGAAGCACGCAGTGTGGCTGCCGGGGCGGCCGGCGCGGGTCCGCGCAAGATCGTGATTGTCGGCGGCGGCGCGGCCGGCTTCGCCGCGGCGGAGATGCTGCGGCGCGAGGGTTTTGGCGGCACCATCAGCATGATCAGCGATGACGAGGCGCCGCCGGTCGATCGGCCCAATCTGTCGAAGGATTATCTGGCGGGGCAGGCGCCGGAGGACTGGGTGCCGCTGCGGCCCGAGGATTTCTACGCCGAAGCCGGCATTGATCTCAGGCTCAACACCAAGGTCGGTGCGATCGCTCCCAGGCAGCAGCAGGTCGTTCTTGCAAATGGCGGCATGCTGCCGTTTGACCGGCTGCTGCTCGCAACCGGTGCCGAGCCTGTCAGGCTGCCGATCCCCGGCGCCGACCAGCCGCATGTCCATACGCTGCGCACGCTGGCCGACAGCCGCGCCATCATCGCGGCTGCGGGCGCCGGCGCGAAGCGCGCGGTCGTGATCGGTGCAAGCTTCATCGGGCTCGAGGTCGCAGCGTCGCTGCGCACCCGCAATCTCGAGGTCCATGTCGTGGCCCCGGAACAGCGGCCCATGGAGCGTATCCTCGGCGCCGAGTTCGGTGACTTCGTGCGCGCGCTCCACGAGGAGCACGGCGTCATCTTTCATTTGCAGGACACCGTGACCGCGATCAATGGCAAACGCGCGCAACTCAAAAGCGGCGGCACGATCGAGGCCGATCTTGTCGTGGTTGGGGTCGGCGTGCGACCGCGCCTGGCGCTCGCTGAGCAGGCCGGTCTTGCGACCGACCATGGCGTGAGCGTCAATGCCTATCTCGAAACCAGCGCGCCCGGTATCTTCGCCGCCGGCGACATCGCGCGCTGGCCCGATCCGCATTCGAGGGGCAATATCCGTGTCGAGCACTGGGTGGTCGCGGAGCGGCAGGGCCAGACCGCCGCGCGCAACATGCTGGACAGGCGCGAGCGCTACGAGGCCGTGCCGTTCTTCTGGAGCCAGCATTACGACGTGCCGATCAACTATGTCGGCCACGCCGAAGGCTGGGACGAGATCAAGGTCGACGGCAGCGTCGCCGACCGCGATTGCCTCGTCCAATACAAGCAGAAGGGCCGTGTGCTTGCGGTCGCCTCGATCTATCGCGACCTCGCAAGTCTGCAGGCCGAGCTTGCGATGGAACGCGATCAACAGCCAGCATGACGACTCAAAACGTCGGCGGCGTGCAGGCCGAGATCACCTCGCACGGCTTGTTGCCGACGCAGCGGAAGCGATGCGGCCTGCGGCTCTCGAAATAATAGGCATCGCCCGGTCCCAGGATGCGCCGCTCGCCGTCCACGGTGACCTCCAGCCGCCCTGAGATCACGATGCCGCCTTCCTCGCCTTCATGCACCAGAGGCACCCGCCCGGTGTCGCCGCCGGGGCCATAGTGCTCCTTCAGGATCTGCAGGGAGCGGCCGAACAGGTTGTCGCCGACCTGGCGATAGGAGATCGGCTTCTTGCCGATCTCGGTCAGCTCCTCGGCCTTGTAGAAGGCCTTGCGGGGCTTCTCCGGCTCGATGGCGAAGAACTCGGCAAGCCCCATCGGGATGCCGTCGAGGATGCGCTTGAGTGCGCCGACCGACGGGTTCATCTGGTTGGACTCGATCAGCGAGATGGTCGAATTGGTGACGCCGGAGCGCTTTGCCAATTCCCGCTGCGACAGTTTGTGGCGGCCTCGCACGAAGCGGAGTCGGCCGCCGATATCGACGCTCATCAAAAATCCCGTGTTTGAGGTGTTGCGGATCGCGCAAATATGCCTTTGTCAATCCAATAAAATCAATAGCTTGCGGTGATACAGAAAAGGACTTGTTGCAAATTCCCGGCCGTGGTCCTGCTTCGCCGAGCAACGCAAAGGAGCGCCGCCCGTGACCGTCCATCAGATTCCGAACACCCTGCAGCTCGAGTCCTTCTGGATGCCGTTCACGGCCAACCGGCAGTTCAAGTCGACGCCCCGTCTCGTCGCCTCCGCGGAGGGCATGCACTATACGAGTGTCGACGGCCGCAAGATCCTCGATGGCTCGGCGGGGCTCTGGTGCGTCAATGCCGGCCACGCCCGCCCGCAGATTGCAGCCGCGGTCGAGCGGCAGCTGATGACCTTGGATTACGCGCCGTCGTTCCAGATGGGCCACCCGATCGCGTTCGATTTCGCGCAAAAGCTTGCGGAGATCGCGCCCGCCGGCCTCGATCGCATCTTCTTCACCAACTCCGGCTCCGAATCGGTCGACACCGCGCTGAAGATCGCGCTGGCCTATCAGCGCGCCGCGGGCCAGCCGACCCGCACCCGGCTGATCGGCCGCGAGCGCGGCTATCATGGTGTCGGCTTCGGCGGCATGTCGGTCGGCGGCATTGTCAACAACCGCCGCGCCTTCGCGACCCATCTGCCCGGCACCGATCACATCCGCCACACCCACGATCTCGCACGCAATGCGTTTTCCAGGGAACAGCCCGAATACGGCGTCGAATTCGCTGACGACGTGGAGCGGCTGGTCGCGCTGCATGGCGCCGAGACGATTGCTGCCGTCATCGTCGAGCCGGTCGCGGGCTCGACCGGCGTGCTGGTGCCGCCGAAGGGCTATCTGCAGCGGTTGCGCGAGCTCTGCACCAAGCATGGCATCCTCTTGATCTTCGACGAGGTCATCACCGGCTTCGGCCGCCTCGGCACGCCGTTCGCAGCGAACTATTTCGGCGTCACGCCCGACCTCATGACCACCGCCAAGGGCATCACCAATGGTGTCATCCCGATGGGCGCGGTGTTTGCGAGCCGCAAGGTGCATGACGCACTGATGACCGGGCCGGAGAGCCAGATCGAGCTGTTCCATGGCTACACCTATTCGGCGCATCCGGTCGCCTGTGCGGCCGGCCTTGCCACGCTCGGCATCTACCAGAGCGAGGGCCTGCTGACGCGCGGCGCCTCTCTCGCCGAGCACTGGCAGAAGACGATGCATGGCCTGCGCGGCCTGCCGAACGTGATCGACATCCGCACCATCGGCCTTGTCGCCGGCATCGAGCTCGCCTCGCGTTCCGATGCCATCGGCGCCCGCGGCTATGAAGCCATGGTCGATTGCTTCAATCGCGGCCTGATGATCCGCATCACCGGCGACACCATCGCGCTGTCGCCGCCCCTGATCGTCAAGACGGAACAGATTGACGAGATGGCCGGCATTGTCACTGAGGCCATCAAACGCCTGGCCTGATCCTTGCTCGGCGCTGGCGCAGTTCACATCTAAGCTTGCGCGAGCGTCGCGCGGGAGCAACAAGCCTTGAACGTTCTCATTCTCGGCGGCGGCGTCATCGGCGTGACGTCCGCCTATTATCTCGCCAAAGCCGGCCACGCGGTCACGATCATCGACCGGCAGCCCGATGTCGCGCTTGAAACCTCCTTTGCCAATGCCGGGGAGGTGTCGCCCGGCTATGCGTCGCCCTGGGCCGGCCCCGGCGTGCCGGTGAAGGCGGTCAAGTGGCTCTTGATGACGCACGGCCCACTGGTGATCCGGCCCAAGCTCGATCCCGCGATGTGGGTGTTCATGGCCAAGATGCTGCGCAATTGCACCAATGCGCGCTATGCGGTGAACAAGAGCCGGATGATCCCGATCGCGGAATACAGCCGCGACTGCCTGCGCGCCCTGCGCGCCGAGATCGGCATTCATTACGACGAAGAGAGCCGCGGCACGCTGCAGCTGTTCCGCGAGCAGAAGCAGCTCGATCACACCGGCGGCGATATTGCCGTGCTCAAGCAATATGGCGTGCCCTACGAGGTGCTCGATTGCACCGGATGCATCAAGGCAGAGCCTGCGCTGGCCGCGGTGAAGGACAAGTTCGTCGGCGGCCTTCGTTTGCCGCAGGATGAGACCGGCGACTGCCATATGTTCACCCAGGCGCTCGCGGCGCGCGCGGCCGAGCTTGGTGTGCAGTTCAAGTTCGCAACCTCGATCCGGGAGCTGGTGGTGGAAGGCAAGCGCGTGACCGGCGCGGCCACCTCGGCAGGCCTGATGAAGGCCGACGCCTATGTCCTCGCGCTCGGCAGCTGGTCGCCGCATCTGCTGCGTCCGCTCGGCATCTCAATTCCGGTCTATCCCGTGAAGGGCTATTCCATCACCGTGCCGGTGATCGATGCTGCCGCCGCCCCGGTCTCGACCGTGATGGACGAGAGCTACAAGGTCGCGATCACGCGGCTCGGCGAGCGTATCCGCGTCGGCGGCACCGCGGAGCTCTCCGGCTACACCAATGTTCTCCACCCAGCGCGCCGCGCCACCCTCGATCATTCCCTGACCGATCTCTTCCCCGGCGGCGGTGATCTCAAGGATGCACAATTCTGGAGCGGCCTGCGCCCGATGACGCCGGACGGCCCGCCGCTGATCGGGCCAACGCCCTACAGCAACCTGCACCTCAACACCGGCCACGGCACCCTCGGCTGGACCATGGCCTGCGGCTCGGGCCGCGTGCTCGCGGATACCCTGAGCGGCCGCAAGCCCGACGTCGACATAAGCGACCTCGCGATGAACCGTTACGAGACCAGGTTCGGGTGAGGGATTCTCTCCGTCGCCCCGGCGAAGGCCGGGGCCCATACCGCGGAATCCCTCGTTAGCGAAGATTGGCAGACGATTTTCGCGATAACGTCATCCTGGGGTTATGGGTCCCGCTTTCGCCGGGACGACGCCGAGTGTTTTCCGCGCAAACGCATACGCCTCAGCTCAACAGCAACTCCATGCCCGGGTCGCCCTTGTCCATCGCGTGGCGATAGGCGGGGCGGGCACCGATGCGGGCGAGATATTTGAGGATGTTCGGGCAGCGCGCGAGATCGTAGGGCTGGAAGTAGCGCATGGTGGTGAGCGAGAAGCCCATCATGATGTCGGCGGACGTGAATTGGCTCCCGGCGAGATACTCCGCCTCGCCTGTCCGTGTCTCCACAAGGTCAAAGGCCAGGTCGGTGCGGGCCTTCATCGCGGCGAGGATCGGATTGTCGTCGGCAAGCTTGAGCCGGTTCAGGATCATCAGCCGTCCCAGGCCCGGCTGCAGCGTGCCATTGGCGAAATGAAACCAGTACAGGAATTGCGCAAAGTCGGGATCGCTGGCGCCGAGTGTCAGGCGGCCGTTGCCGTATTTGGCGATGATGTAGTCGACCACGGCGGCCGACTCGGCGAGCACGACATCGCCGTCGGTGATGACCGGCGCGGCTCCAATCGGGTGCAACGCCTTGTACTCAGGGGGCGCCAGCATCGTCCTGGCGTCGCGCGTGTAGCGCTTCAGCTCATAGGGAATTTCGAGCTCCTCGCAAAGCCAGACGATGCGTTCGGACTGCGATTTGCCGAGATGATGGACGGTCAGCATGGCGGGCCCCCTTGGCGCACCACGCTCGATTGAAGCGTGGCGCTATTCGTTCACTCAGCCGATGATAGGGTAACCTGTCACGTGGTCCAACCGGCAAATCGGCTCATCCTATCTGTGCTTCTGCGGCGCCGGACGCGGCCGCGGTGCCGGATGCGGTCTCGGAGCCGGATGTGGCGGAGGCGGAATGAACAGGCTGTCGCGCTTCAATCCTCAAATCGGGAATCGGCGCGTGGAGTCATCTGCTGCTCGCAGACGCGTGCCCAGCGCCCCGGCGCCACACTCTGACCCGGGAACGCGAGGGGGGACGCATGGCACGCGCATCGGCGATCCGCGCAAGGGCGCTGCCATCGATCGTGCGGCGAACCTCGATTGTGGTGAGGTCGACGGCAAGTCCAGCTGGCGGTGCGAAGGCGAAGCCGTGGCAGCCGCTGCCGAGGCCGGCTCCTTCAAGATCCGCGCGGTAGCCGTTGGCCAGCACCTGCCCGATGACTCGCCCGCCGGCGTGGATGTCGAGACAAACCGGTGCCTCGGGATGATCGACGTTCTGCGCCCAGCCGGCGATCTGATCTGGCCGGATCACGTCGATAAATCCGCGTAAGCCGCCGATCTTCGGTGCGCGATTGCACTTGATCCCGGCGCGCGCTGCGAGGCGGCGGCGCATCGTCTCAACTTCACTGCCGCTGTCGAGCCTTGGGGCGCAATAGAACGCCGGCGTTCGCTCTTCGTCGGGATAGATCGCTGCATATTCATGCGCGTTGTAGAACATGCCGCGGCTGTCGTCGTCGACGAATGTCTCGGACAACGCACCCTCGGCGTAGATCACGTCGTGGCTCTCGAGCTCGATGTGAAAATACTCCACCTCGTCCACGCGCTCGGCTTGCACGATCGAGGCGCCATTAACGAGGTCCTTGGCCTCGATCAGCACGCCGCCGAGATACATGGCGTGATGCGGCGAGATCCAGAGATCGCGTTTCGGCACGTCGTCATCGAGGGCGCCGGCCTTGATGCAGACAGGCAGGATCTCTCTGCGTCCCATGATGAAGCGGCCGCCATAGCTGCGACGGCCGATCCACTTGATCGGCCGTGCCGCGCCGGATTTCGTCGCCACCCGATCACCGATTTTCAGCGTCTCGACCCGGGTCTCGCCGAGTTCGGTGCGGATCAGCGTGCCGGGGCAGTAGCACGCCACCTGCAGCACGGCCATTTCGGCACCAGTGAGATTGCCGCCGACTCCAAGCAGTTCGTGGGTGCCGGCGGCCGTCCCGTCCGTTTCCCACAGGCCATTTTGGCCGGTCGAGTCCAAAGCTTCGAACAATACCTTGTCGTTGGCAACGGTGAATCCCCAGGGATCAAGCCCGAACCCGGACGTGTTGGCACCGGTGATGCCGGTCAGTTCATGTGTGCCGGCGGCCGTGCCGTCGGTCACCCATAGGCCGCTCAGGAGGTTCGAATCCGGCGCCTGAAAGATGACCTCGTTATTGAACACCGTCATGTTGTTGGGATTGAGCCCAGTGTAGGGATCGGTGCCGGTGATGCCGGTGAGTTCATGCGTGCCAGCGCCGGTGCCGTCGCTCACCCAAAGGCCCACTTTGCCGCTCGAATCCGAACCACTGAACAACAGCTCATTGTTGAAGGCCGTCAGGTCCCCAGGACGAACTCCGTAAGGACTGGTGCCGCTGATACCGGTTATCGCATGCGTGCCGGCGGCCGTTCCATCGGTGACCCAAAGGTCCTCCTCGGCAACGGGCTGGTAGCTCAGGCTGGTACCCGCGAAATAGACCTTGCCGCTGAATACCGTCAACTCGGACGGAGCGAGTCCGTTATTCGGTGGCGTTGGAAAGGGGCCGGGAACGGCCGCGCCGCTGATGCCAGTCAGCTCATGAGTCCCTGTCGCCGTCCCATCGGTGACCCACAAGCCCTGCACGCCGTGCGAGTTGACACCCTTGAACAGCACTTCGCCATTGAAGACCGTCAGATAGGTCGGATCGAGCCCGTTGCCGTAAGCGCCGCTGATGCCGGTCAGCTCGTGCGTACCGCCTCCAGTGCCGTCGCTCGCCCACAGTCCGATAGCGCCGCTCGCGTTCGATCCGGCAAACAGCATCTCGCCGTTGAAGACGGTCAGATCGTGCGGATCAAGGCCGGAGCTGTTCGCGCCCGAGATGCCGGTCACTTCATGCGTGCCCGCCACCGTCCCGTCCGTCGCCCACAGACCGGTCTGGTTGCTCGCGTTCAAACCGTCGAAAAACACCTGGCCGTTGAACACCGTCAGCGGATTGAGCTCGGCACTGCCCAGATTGAGCGCCGTCAGTTCAACGGTGCCTGCAGCCGTTCCGTCGGTGACCCAAAGATCGGTAGGCGTGCTGAAAAGGACGATGGTCTTCGCCATGAAAACTGCCCCCAAGCAAAATAACTTGTGTCCAATATTTTCAGTATTTCAGATGGGGTGCTCGCATTCAACTGGGTTCCGTCGGCGGAAAATTCGATAAATCTCAAGTCCAAGGCGAAATGCAATTGTGGGTTGTGCGGTGTAAGCGACGGCGGCCGGATACGCTCCGTCACCCGCCTGTCACGCAGTTCACCCACAGCACCACGGCCTTTGCGCGCTTGGCCGGGTTGCCGAAGCGGTGCGGCCGGCGGCTGGCGAAGCGAAAGCTGTCGCCGGTCTTCAGCCGCCAGGTCTCGTCGTCGACCGTCAGCGTCATCTCGCCTTCGAGCACCAGGCCGGCTTCCTCGCCGTCATGGGTGTAGAGCTCGTCGCCCGTGGAGCCGCCGGGCTCCATATGCACCAGGAACAGGTTGAGCTTGGCGTCGGCGCCGGTCGGATTGAGCAGCTGCTTGGAGATGCCGCTGCGCCAGAGCTTCAGCTCCGCGCGCTCGGCCGAGCGGATAATGACGCCGTGTGACGCGTCGCCGCTGGCTTGGCTGCCGAACAAGGCGGCAATGCCGACGCCGAGCACATCGGCAAGTGTCGCCAGAACCCGCAGGGACGGCGAGGAGAGGCCGCGCTCGATCTGGCTCAGGAATCCGACCGAGAGATCGCTGCGGCCGGCGACGGCCTCCAGCGACAGATTGGCCCTGCGGCGAAGCTCGCGCAGCCGCATGCCGACGGCGAGATCCATGGCCGGTTCGTTTCGCGCTGCCTTTGCTTTCGATGCGGCTCTGCCCATTCTGCTATCGCACACTCTTCACCTCTCCCCGTCGGAGAGAGGTCGGCGCGTGAGCGCCCGGGTGAGGGGCCGCAGCGCTTTCGAGGGACCGTAATCCCTCACCCGCGCCTTCGGCGCGACCTCTCCCTATGGGAGAGGTGTTGCCGTGCCCAATGTCTGGTCTCTTCATGTGCATGAAAATCACTTGCCAAGTCCAGCGGAATGTGACCACAATTTCATATTGGTGAAAATAGCCCCTCGAACGCGCGTCCGCAAAGAATCCGTCCGATCACCTCCCGCGGAGCCGCAGCCGTCCAGAGACTCCAGGAGGTCGTGTGATGCCCATCAAGCGTCTTGTCCAATTCGCGCTTCTGGCGCTGTTGCTGGCAGCGGGCTTGCCTGCCTCGGCGCAGCAGGTCCTCAAGGTCGGCTCGACGCCAACCGGCGTGCCCTTCACCTTCCTCGACACCAAGACCAACCAGATCCAGGGCGTGATGGTCGATCTCATCACCGAGGTCGGCAAGGATGCCGGCTTTGCGGTGGAGATCGAGCCGATGCAGTTCTCGGCGCTGATTGCTTCGCTGACGTCGAGCAAAATCGACATCATCGCGGCCGCGATGTTCATCACGCCGCCGCGCAAGGAGGTGATCGACTTCTCGGACCCGATCTACACCTATGGTGAGGGCCTGGTGGTGCCGAAGAGCGACACCAAGGAGTACAAGAGCCAGCAGGATCTCAAGGGCGAGGTGGTCGGCGCGCAGGTCGGCACCGCCTTCGTCGATGCGCTGAAAAAGTCCGGCCTGTTCGCCGAGGTGAAGGCCTACGACACCATTCCCGACATCCTGCGCGACGTGAACACCGGGCGGCTGAAGGCCGGCTTCGCCGATTATCCCATCCTGGCCTATAACCTGAAGCAGGGCGGCTTTCCGGATGCGCGGGTTGTCGAAAGCTATGTGCCCACCGTGATCGGCTCGGTTGGCATCGGCGTGCGCAAGGGCGATGCCGAACTACTCGGCAAGATCAACACCTCGCTCGCCAAGCTGAAGGCCAACGGCACGGTCGACAAGATTCTCGCCAAATGGGGCCTGAAGGCTCAGGGCGCTTGAGCCGCGTGGCCGGGGCCTAGAGGGCTTTCGTGAATGGCAAAATTCGCGAGCGACGCCGTCGAGTTCCTGCCGATCCTGATGCACGGCGTCGCGCTGACAATCATCGTCACGCTCGGCTCCCTCGTCCTCTCCACGCTGCTCGGCCTGGTCTGGGCCCTGATGCGGGTCTCCGGCATCGCGCCGCTGTCATGGGCGAGTGCTGCGATCATCAACCTGATCCGCGGCATCCCGATCATCGTGCTGCTGTTCTATCTCTATTTCGTCATGCCCGATCTCGGCGTCACGATGACGGCGCTGCAGGCCGCGATCGTCGGTCTTGGCATTGCATACTCGGCCTATCAGGCGGAGAATTTCCGCGCCGGCATCGAGGCGATCGACAAGGGCCAGATCGAGGCGGCGCAGGCGATTGGCATGGGCTGGGGCCTCACCATGCGGCGCGTGATCCTGCCCCAGGCGGTGCGCATCGTGCTGCCGCCCTATGGCAACGTCATGATCATGATGCTGAAGGACTCCTCGCAAGCCTCCACCATCACGGTCGCCGAGCTCGCGCTGCAGGGCAAGCTGATCGCGTCGTCGACCTTCAAGAACACCAGCGTGTTCACGCTTGTGGCGCTGATGTATCTGACTATGAGCATCCCGCTGATCCTCCTGGTGCGGCATTTCGAGAAGCGCGCAGGCCGCAAATGATCGAGCTTCGCGACGTTCACAAGCGCTTTGGCAGCCATGAGGTGCTCAAGGGCATCACGGCCTCCGTAACCAAGGGCGAGGTGGTCTGCATCATCGGCCCTTCGGGCTCGGGCAAGTCGACCATCCTGCGCTGTATCAACGGACTTGAGAGTTATGATTCCGGCGATATCACCATCGAAGGCGTGCGCGTCGACCGCACCGCGCCTTCGATCGTGGCGGTCCGCACCCAGGTGTCGATGGTGTTCCAGCGCTTCAACCTGTTCCCGCATCGCACGGCCCTGGAAAACGTCATCGAGGGGCCGGTGTTCGTGAAGAAGGAGAAACGCAGCTTGGCCGTCGAGCGCGGCCGCGCGCTGCTTGCGCAGGTCGGTCTTGCCGACAAGGCCGATGCGCATCCGCCGCAGCTTTCCGGCGGCCAGCAGCAGCGCGTGGCGATCGCGCGGGCGCTGGCGATGCAACCCAAGGCGATCCTGTTCGACGAGCCGACCTCGGCGCTGGATCCGGAGCTCGTCGGCGAGGTGCTGTCGGTGATGCGCAAGCTTGCGGAAGCCGGCATGACCATGGTCGTCGTCACTCACGAAATGGGATTTGCGCGCGAGGTCGCCGACCGCGTGCTGTTCATCGACGGCGGTGTCATTGTCGAGCAGGGGCCGGCGAAGGCCGTTCTCAACCAGCCGCAACATCCGCGCACGCAGGATTTTCTGCGGCGCGTGCTGCATCCGATGTGAACTCCAGGGCGACGGAAAAGATCGTGAAGCTGACTCTCAACTATTACCGTCACCCTGAGGTGCGAGCGCAGCGAGCCTCGAAGGGCGACGGCCCGGCTGCAGCAGCGGGGCCGTTCATCCTTCGAGGCTCGCGTTCCGCGAGCGCCTCAGGATGACGGATCAAGATCAGGATCATCAATGGCCGCGTCTGTTCGCCTGCCCTTGCCGCCGAGCCTTTACGCCGACACGGCGGTGGCGCCGGTCGCGACCCCGCCGCTTGAGACCGACAAAAGCGTCTCCGTCGCCATCGTCGGCGGCGGGTTCACGGGGCTGTCGACCGCGCTGCATCTGGCGGAGCAGGGCGTGGATGCGCTCGTGCTGGAAGCGCACGAGCCGGGCTGGGGCGCGTCGGGCAACAATGGCGGACAGATCAATCCGGGGCTGAAGCACGACCCCAACCAGATCGAGGCCGATTTCGGCGCCGAGCTCGGCCGCCGCATGATCGACTTCTCCTACGGCACCACCAATTTCACACTCGACCTGATCCGGCGCTATCAGATCCCGTGTGAGGCGCGACAGAACGGCACGCTGCGCGCGGCGTATAACGATGCGGCTGGCGCAGCGATCAGGGCGACCGCCGAGCAATGCATCCGCCGCGGCATGCCGGTGAGGCTGCTGGGGCGCGAGGAGATGCGCAGCGTAACCGGCAGCGACCGTTATCTCTGTGCCATGCTCGATGCCCGCGGTGGCGATCTGCATCCATTGAGCTATGCACGCGGGCTGGCACGCGCGGCGATCTCGGCCGGTGCCGCCGTGCATGGCGAGACACCAGCGCTCTCCTTGTCGCGGGAGGAATCACGCTGGCGGATCACGACGCCGCGCGCGACCCTCACGGCCGAGAAGGTGCTGCTCGCAACCAACGGCTTTACCGACGATCTCTGGCCGGCACTGCGCCGAACCATCGTCCCGGTGTTTTCCTCGATTGCCGCGACAGCGCCGCTGCCGGACGAGGTTGCAAGATCGATCATGCCAAGCCGGCCGGTGCTGTATGAGAGCGGCCATATCACCGTCTATTACCGTATCGACCAGCGCAATCGCCTGTTGATGGGCGGCCGCGGACCGATGCACTGGATCAAGAGCCCGTCCGACATCTCCTACCTGGTGCGCTATGCCGAGCGGCTGTGGCCGCAGCTCAAAGGCGTCAGCTGGACACATGGCTGGAACAGCCGGCTTGCGATCACCGCCGATCACTACCCGCATGTGCACGAGCCCGCGGAGAATGTGCTGATCTCGCTCGGCTGCAACGGCCGCGGCGTCGCGCTCTCGACCGCCATGGGCGCACAGCTCGCGCGACGGCTGGTTGGCGGCAGCCGTGCGGAGATCGATATGCCGATCACGGGCATCAAGCCGATCCGCATGCACGCGCTTTGGCCGGTTGCGGTGACGGCAACGGTGCTCGCGGGGCGGGCGAGGGATCGGTTGGGGATTTAACTCGAGCGCTTCGGTCGAGACGAGTGCACCCATGCTGATCCGTCACCCTGAGGTGCTCGCGGAACGCGAGCCTCGAAGGGCGACGGCCCGCTGCAACAGCGGGGCCGTTCATCCTTCGAGGCCTGCGCGGAGCCTGTCATCGGGCCGCGCTTTCGCGCGGACCCGTTGGCTACGGCGCCTCAGGATGACGGGGTGGGATAGGTGCGCGCTGGGGCGAGGGCCCTCACTTCGTCCCGAACATCCGGTCGCCGGCGTCGCCGAGGCCGGGCAGGATGTAGCCGTGGTCGTTCAGCCGCTCGTCGACCGCCGCGGTCCAGATCGGCACGTCGGGATGCTCCTTCTGGAATTGCGCGATGCCCTCGGGGGCGGCGAGCAGGCAGACGAAGCGGATGTCGCGGGCGCCGCGCGCTTTCAACAGCGAGGCGCCGGCACATGCCGAATTGCCGGTCGCCAGCATCGGGTCCATCAGCACTGTGGTGCGGTCCGACAGATCGGTCGGCGCCTTGAAGTAATACTCCACCGCCTCCAGCGTGTTGGGATCGCGGTAGAGCCCGATATGCGCGACGCGTGCGGACGGCACCAGCGCCAGCATGCCGTCGAGAAAGCCGACGCCGGCGCGCAGGATCGGCGCGAAGGTGATCTTCTTGCCGGCGATCTTCGGCGCCTTCATCGGCGACAGCGGCGTCTCGATGTCGACCAGCTCCAGCGGCAGATCGCGCGTCACCTCGTAACACAGCAGCATGCCGATCTCGTTCAGGAGCTCGCGAAAGCCCTTGATGGAGCGGTCGCGCTCGCGCATCAGCGAGAGCTTGTGTTGCACCAGGGGATGGCTGACGACGTTGACGCTGGCTGTCATGTCGGAATGTGTACATGCTTGGGTTCCACTGCGCCAGCCTCAAGCGTAGGCTTTCCCTGCCCTGTTGGGGACAGCGGACGTTCGACGGTCTTGCCGGCCTGGGCGAATTGTTGGTTTAGTGGTTGCCGGCCCGGCGGACGTCCGGACCCGGAGGAAGCGAAATGAGCGATGCAAGTGAGGGCGCCGTGCGGCCGATCGGCGAGATCGCGAGTTTCCACGCCCACATCTATTACGATCCGGCGGCCACGAAAACGCTAGCCGAGCGGCTGCGTCAGGCCATCGGCGAGCGCTTCTCGGTGAGGCTCGGCAGCTGGCACGACGCGAGCGTCGGGCCGCACGACCAGGCGATGTACCAGGTTGCCTTTGCCCCCGAATTATTTGCCGAGCTTGTGCCGTGGCTGATGCTCAACCATGGCGATTTGAGCATCCTTGTGCATCCCAACACCACCAATCCACGCCGCGATCATCTCAAGGACGCGCTGTGGATAGGGAAGGCGCTTGCGATCCATGAGGACAAGCTGCCGCACGAGATGGAGGCCGAGACAGCGCCAGCGCCGAACACGCAACCGACGCTCCGTCCTTGATGTTGCCTTAAACGTTGGCGGTGGCGCGAATGGTCGCCGCGAGCAATTTCAACGTCTCGCGGCTTTGCCGGTCCGTAAGATTGGAATGCAGCACCACGTCGCGTGAGGGCAATGGCGGCAGGCCCAGCCGTGCGCCGACATCGATCGTATCAGTCGGCGCCACGCGGCGGCCGAGTGCGGCGACCGCAAGACCTGCAGAGGCGGCAGCCCCGATCGTGGCGACGCCGCCGCCGACAAAGACTTCCGTCCAGGGGATGCGCGCAGCTTTCAGCGCCTCGACTGCCATGCTGCGGACGCTGCAGGGCGCGGCCTGGGTCGCAACCCTGAGCGGCTCGCCACGCGGATGCGCGAAGCCGGGCGCGGCCATCCAGGCAAAGGCTTGGCGCAAGATTGTCTCGCCGTCGCGGCGGCGGTTGTCGTGGCGCAAGGCGATGGCGGCATCGATGCTGCCCTGCTCGAAATCCGCGAGCACCTCGCGCGAGGTGGCGATCCGCAGCTCCAATGTGAGGTCGGGCTCGGCGGCGCCCATCCGCTTCAACAGCATCGGCAGCTCGGCGCCGACGATGTGATGACTGATGCCGACCACCAGCCGCCGTTTCTTCACCCCGAAGGAGGCAACCGCGCCATGATGCGCATCGATCAGGTGGCGCGCGGCTGTGAGAAACGCGTCGCCATCCGCGGACAGGCGCACCTGGCGCGGTGTCCGCTCGAGCAGCCTGCGGCCGAGGCCGTCCTCCAGCCGCTTGATCTTCAGGCTCACCGCGGACTGCGTCGTATCGAGCGCTTCCGCCGCACGTGTGAAGCTCTTGAAGTCCGCGGTCAGGACAAAGGCCTGTACCGCCTCGATATCGAGCACTTTCATGACCGGGGCTTCTCTGGTTCAGTCATTTTCATATGTAATCATTGATATATTGTATCATCGCGTTTCGCAATGATAGTCGAAACGCTATGTTGCCGGCCAACGCAGACGAATTCCAGAGGAGAGACCACCATGCCGTTCACCCGCGTTTCGCTCCGGAGGGGCAAGCCCGCCGCCTATCGCAAGGCCCTGCTCGACGGCATCTATCGCGCCCTGCGCGCGGTGTTCGACGTGCCCGAGAACGACCGTTTCATGGTCATCAGCGAGCATGACGAGCCGGACTTCAGCTACCCCGCCGAATATCTCGGCATTCGCCACAGCGCCGATATCGTTCTCATCCAGATCACCATCAGCAACACCCGCCCACGGCCTAAGAAGCAGGCGCTCTATCGCGAGATCGTTGCCGAACTCGTAAAGGATCCGGGCGTGAGGCCGGAAGACATCGTCATCAACCTGGTCGAGGTCCTCCCGGAGAACTGGTCATTCGGCAACGGCATTGCGCAATACGTCGCCGATCAGGGCTGACGGATCGACAATCCCGACAGAGCACGGAGCTGTACCAATGTTCATCGTCCATTACGGCCACCGGTTGCCGTCGAACTACGATATCGGCCTGATCCGCAAGCGCGCCGCCGAGCGCGGTCATCTGTTCGACGCCATCCCTGAACTGCATTTCAAGGCCTTCCTGCTGCGCGAGCGCGGCCAGTATGGCGCGATATCGAGCGAATATTCCTCGCTCTATCTCTGGCGCAGCGACGAAGGCTTTCGCAATTTCCTGGTCGACGGGCGCTACAAGTCGGTCACCGATAGTTTTGGCCGCGCCGCTGTCGAGACGCGGGTGGCGCTCGATGCGCGCAAGGGCACTGGCCGCGTGACGCGCTTTCTCTACAAACAGGAGCAGGACATCGCGCTCGATGCCGATCTCACCTCGGTATTTGCGGCCGAAATCGAGCGCAACGTCGTGATGGCGCAGCACAAGAGCACGGTTGTCGCGGCGACCGGCGTCGATGCGCAGAACTGGCGCATCACGCGCATTCTGCTGTCCGAGGAGGAGCCGGGCGAAGGCAGGGCGGGCACGGCCTATCAGGTGCTGTATCTTGCGAAGCCATTGCTTGATACGCTACCGCAATAGGCCATCCGCGCCCGCGGCTCAGCCAATCTCCCTCCGTACCATCGCCGCTGCATCCGCCATCGCCTTCAGCTTGCCGAAGGCGGTGGCGCGGGGCATGTATTTCATGCCGCAGTCGGGGGCGAGGACGAGACGCTCGGCGGAGACGTATTTCAGCCCGTTGCGGATGCGTGCGGCAACCGCCTCCGTGGTCTCGATCGCGGGGTCGCCGAGATCGAGCACGCCGAGCATGATCTTCTTGTTCGAGAGGTCCTTCAGCACGCCGAGATCGAGTTTCGGCTGCGCGGCCTCGATCGAGATCTGCTCGGCCGAGGTGCCTGCGAGCTCCGCGAGAAAGGAATAGCCGGCCGGCTTGCTCGAGCCGGGCACGACCGCGGCATAGCCAAAACAGAGGTGCACCACTGTCGGCACGGCGAGGCCTTCCAACGCGCGGTTGATGGCCCTGACCGCATAGCGCCGCGCGAGATCGGGGTTGTTGCGCACCCACGGCTCGTCGAGCTGGATCACATCGGCGCCGGCCTTTTCCAGGTCGTGCGCCTCGGCATTCACCGCTTCGGCAAACGCCATCGCGAGCTCTTCGTCGTCCTTGTAGAATTCGTCTCTCGCCTGCTGGCTCATGGTGAAGGGGCCGGGCAAGGTGATCTTGGCTGCGCGATCGGTATTGCGGCGAAGGAATTCCATGTCGCCGGTCTCGACGGCGTGCGTGCGCCTGATCCTGCCGACCACGCGCGGCACCGGCGTCTCCAGGCCCGCGCGCGAGGTGATGATGGCGGGGTTGTCGGCATCGACGCCGTCGAGTGCGGTGGCGAAGCGGTTTGAATAGCTCTCGCGGCGGATTTCGCCGTCGCTGACGATGTCGATGCCGGCGCGCTCCATGTCGCGGATCGCGACAACGGTCGCATCGTTCTGCGCTTCCTCCAGGTGCTCCTCGGCCACCCGCCACAGGTTGCGCATGCGTGTGCGCGGCACCGATTTCGACAGCATGGCATGATCGACCAGCCAGTCCGGCTGCGGGTAGCTGCCGACCACGGTGGTCGGCAACAAATGGGTCGGTGTCTTCACGGGCGCGTCCCTTGGCTAGGCGGCGGGCCGCTGCCGGTCGGCTTTGCTAAGCGGACTGTGCCGCAACTCCCGTCAAACCTTCAAATTCCTCGTGGATTCACAATTCAGTATACAGAAATTGCCATTTTTGGCCAAGAACTATTCATAGCTCTTGCCATTTCATGAGGTAATGTATACAATCAGTATCCAAAGAGAGAATACCGAGACAAGGAGGACCCCGTGGCCAGCTGCTTCCCCATGAACGCCTGGTACGCCGCCGCCTGGGATGCGGAGATCAAGCCGGCGCTGCTGCCGCGCACCATCTGCGGCAAGCACGTCGTGATGTACCGCAAGTCCAATGGCGAGGTGGCGGCACTGGAGGACGCGTGCTGGCATCGCCTGGTGCCGCTGTCCAAGGGCCGGCTCGAGGGCGACACCGTGGTCTGCGGCTATCACGGCCTGAAGTTCAATGCGCAGGGCCGCTGCACCTTCATGCCCTCGCAGGAGACCATCAATCCCTCAGCCTGCGTGCGTGCCTATCCCGCCGTCGAGCGTCATCGCTTCATCTGGCTCTGGATGGGCGATCCGGCGCTGGCCGATCCCGCGACTATTCCCGACATGCACTGGAATCACGATCCGGCGTGGGCGGGCGACGGCAAGACCATCCATGTGAAATGCGATTATCGCCTGGTCGTAGACAATCTGATGGATCTGACCCACGAGACGTTCGTGCATGGCTCGTCGATCGGCAATTCGGCGGTTGCCGAAGCGCCGTTCGACGTTACCCATGGCGAGAAGACCGTCACCGTGACGCGCTGGATGGAGGCGATCGAGCCGCCGCCGTTCTGGGCCAAGCAGTTGCAACAGGAGGGTCCGGTCGATCGCTGGCAGATCATCCGCTTCGAGGCGCCGTGCACGGTCAATATCGATGTCGGCGTCGCACCTGCCGGCAGCGGCGCACCGCAAGGGGACCGCTCGGCCGGCGTCAACGGGTTCGTGCTCAACACCATCACGCCGGAGACCGAGACGACGTGCCACTATTTCTGGGCCTTCGTGCGCAACTACCGCCTCGGCGAGCAGCGCCTCACCACGGAAATCCGCGAGGGCGTCTCCGGTATCTTCCGCGAGGATGAGCTCATTCTGGAGGCGCAGCAGCGCGCCATCAACGAAAACCCCGAGCGCGTGTTCTACAACCTCAACATCGACGCCGGCGCGATGTGGGCGCGCCGCCTGATCGACCGCATGATCGCGAAGGAAAATCCCGCGCCTGTGCGCCAAGCCGCGGAGTAGGCCATGGCCGAGCGCGATATCGACCGTTCCGTCTCGCAGACGGTGCGCGCGCAGCTGACGTTGCGCGACATGATCCTCTCCGGCGGCTTGCGGCCGGGCGAACGCATCTCCGAATTGCAGGCCGTCGAGACCACAGGCGCCTCGCGCACGCCGGTGCGCATGGCCCTGGTGCGGCTGGAGGAGGAGGGCCTGTTGGAAGCCATCCCCTCCGGCGGCTTCATGGTAAAGGCGTTCTCCGAGCGCGATATCGTGGATTCCATCGAGATGCGCGGCACGCTGGAAGGGCTTGCCGCCCGCTTCGCCGCCGAGCGCGGCGTCTCGGTGCGCGATCTCGAGCCGCTCAAGCAGTGCCTCGACGAAATCGACGGCCTGGTGCGCCAGGACCCGATCTCGGTCGAGGCGTTCTCGGCCTATGTCGCGCTCAATGCGCGCTTCCATGCGCTGCTCACGGAATTGTCCCGCAGCCCGCCCTTGATCCGGCAGATCGACCGCGCCTCCGCGCTGCCCTTTGCCTCGCCGAGCGGCTTTGTGATGGCGCAATCGGCGCTGCCCGAGGCGCACCAGATTTTGCTGATCGCGCAGGATCAACACCGGATCGTGATCGACGCCATCGAGAATCGCGAGGGTGCGCGAGCGGAAGCGATCATGCGCGAACACGCGCGCCTTGCAGCGCGCAATTTGCGGCTCGCGCTGCGCAACAAGACTCACAGCGACCTGCTGCCGGGGCTTGCCCTGATCAAGACGGCGAGCGACTAGGAGGACCATCGCATGCGCTTCATCGAAACCTGGACGCAGGCGAGCGTTGCCGCAACGCGCGACCTCACGCCCTCCATCCGCGAATTTACGCTCCGCCCGGACAATTTCCTGCCTGCCTCCTATTCGGTCGGCAGCCATATCGATGTCGCCGTGAGCATCGATGGCCGGCCGGAGACGCGATCCTATTCGCTGGTCGGTGAATGCGGCGCCGACGGCTATCGCATCGCAGTGCGGCGGGCCGAGGAGTCCCGCGGAGGCTCGCGCTATATGTGGTCGCTCAAGCCGGGGGCGCGGCTTGGCATCACGCTGCCATCGTCGCTGCTCGCGATCGACTGGACGCGACAGCATTATTGCCTGGTGGCGGGAGGCATCGGCATTACGCCCATCATCGGTGCGGCGCAGGCGCTCGCCCGCCGTGACGCAATCTTCACCCTGCATTATGCCGTGCGCTCGCGCGAGGACGCCGCCTATCTCGATCTGCTCACGGGTCTGCTTGGCGAGCGCTTGAGGCTCTATGCCAGCGAGGACGGCCAACGGGTCGATCTCGACGCAGTCTTTGCATCGCTGCCGCAGGATGCAATGACCCTGCTCTGTGGCCCGATCCGGATGCTGGATGCCGCGCGCCATGCCTGGACTGCGACGGGGCGTCCGCTCTCGGACCTCCGCTACGAGACCTTCGGCTCGAGCGGGCTGTTGCCGACGGAATCCTTCCGAGTGCGATTGAAGGACGAGAACGTCGAGATCGAAGTCCCGCGCGACCGCTCCATGCTGGATGCGCTGAGCGAGGCCGGCTACGAGGTGATGTCCGACTGCCGCCGCGGCGAGTGCGGGGTCTGCGCCCTCGACCTCGTGGCAAGCGATGGCGAGATCGACCATCGCGACGTGTTTTTCAGCGAGCACCAGAAGCGCGAGAGCCGGAAAATCTGCGCCTGCGTCTCCCGCGCCCGCGGCACCATCACCATCGACACGCTGCACCGGCCTGACGCGATCTGAGGCTCGTGCGGCGGCTCGACGGGGCACCCTGCGGCGCGCAGTCCGGGCCGTCCGTTTTCGCAATTGACCCTGCAGGATGCCCTCGCTACCTGTTTTCCTGCGCGATTATTCGGGCAGCAGCGAAGATTCACCTCTCCCCCAGCGGGGAGAGGTCGGATTGCCCCGGCGATGCGCAGCATCGTCCGGCAGCAATCCGGGTGAGGGGCCGCAACTCTCTCGAGAGACCGTAACCCCTCACCCGGATCGCATCTTTTGATGCGATCCGACCTCTTCCTTCGGGAGAGGTGAAGCAGCAGCGCGGCTCGGCGAGAGTGCGCGGGAAACACAATGAACAACAACAACGAAACGTCCGAGTTCGACTACATCATCGTGGGCGCCGGCTCCGCCGGTTGCGTGCTCGCGAACCGGCTTTCGGCCGATGGCAGGCACAAGGTGCTGCTGCTCGAAGCGGGCCCTAAGGACAGCAACATCTGGATCCATGTCCCGCTTGGCTACGGCAAGCTGTTCAAGGAAAAGACCGTCAACTGGATGTACCAGACCGAGCCGGAGCCGGGTCTCAACGGCCGCCAGGTGTATCAACCGCGCGGCAAGGTGCTGGGCGGCTCGAGCTCGATCAACGGTCTCTTGTATGTGCGCGGCCAGCACGAGGACTATGATCGCTGGCGCCAGCTCGGCAATGCCGGCTGGGGCTATGATGACGTGCTGCCCTATTTCAAGCGGGCGGAAGATCAATGCCGCGGCGGCGACCAGTATCACGGCGCTGGCGGCCCGCTCCCGGTTTCCGATTGGCGGCACCACGATCCGCTGTCAGAGGCTTTCGTCAAAGCCGCCGTCGAAGCCGGGCTCCCCTATAATCCGGATTTCAACGGCGCGACCCAGGAAGGCGCGGGCTTCTTCCAGACCACCACCCGTCATGGCCGCCGCGCCTCGACGGCGGTGGCTTACTTGCGTCCCGCGCTCCGGCGCGGCAATCTCAAGGTCGAGACCTCCGCACTCGGCCACCGCGTGCTGTTCGAGGGACGCCGCGCGGTCGGCGTCGAATACCGGCAGCACGGCAACCTGCGCATCGTGCGTGCGCGCAAGGAGGTGTTGCTGGCGAGCGGTGCCTACAATTCGCCGCAGCTCTTGCAGCTCTCCGGCGTCGGCCCGGCGGAGCTCCTGAAGCGGCACGGCATCGAGGTCGTGCTCGATGCGCCGGGCGTCGGCAATGATTTGCAGGACCACATGCAGGTGCGCATTGTGACGCGCTGCGCGCGGAAGGTCACGCTCAACGACATCGTCAACAACCCGCTGCGGCGGGTCTGGGCCGGCGCGCAATATGCCGCCGCGCGCAGGGGCGCCTTGACCATCGCCGCCGGGACCTCAGGCGCCTTCTTCAAGACCAGCCCACGGCTCGCGACACCGGATATCCAGATCCACTTCATCCCGTTCTCGACCGACAAGATGGGCGAAAAGCTGCATTCGTTTTCCGGCTTCACCGCCCATGTCTGCCAGCTGCGCCCCGAGAGCCGCGGTTCGCTGCGCATTGGGAGCGCCGACCCGGCCGCGCCGCCGGAAATCCGCATCAATTATCTCGCGACCGAGACCGACCGCCGCGCCTTCATCGACGGGCTCAAGATCCTGCGCAAGATCCTGGCGGCCCCGGCGCTGCAGAATTATTGTGCTGGTGAGGTCTATCCAGGACCCGGCGTCACCAGCGACGAAGACCTGCTCGAATTTTGCCGCCAGAACGGCTCGACCGTCTATCATCCAACCTCGACCTGCCGGATGGGTAATGATTCGCTCGCGGTGGTCGATCAGCGCCTGAAACTGCGCGGCATTGACGGCCTCCGCGTGGTCGACGCCTCCGTCATGCCGGACCTCGTTTCCGGCAATACCAATGCGCCTGTCATCATGATTGCGGAGAAGGCTTCTGATATGATCCTGCAGGACGCGAGATGAGCGGGGAACTTTTCTAAGTGGCAGCATTTCGGATCGGCACGCGCAAGAGCGCGATGGCGCTGGCGCAGACCGAGGAGATCGCGCGACGGCTTACCCTGGCCGTGCCTGGGCTCAATGTCGAGATCGTCAAGTTCGACACCACGGGCGATACCGACCAGACCGGCAAGCTGCTCCCCCATGGCGGCAAGGGCGGCGCCTTCGTGGCGCAGATCCGCGCGGCGGTCGTCCGCGGCGAATTGCAGGCGGCGATGCACTCGCTCAAGGACATGCCGGGCAATGAGGACACGCCGTCGCTGGTGATCGGCGCGACGCTAGCGCGCGATCCGCCGGGCGACGTGCTGGTGCTGCGTCCCGGGCTTTCGCCGGATCAGCTGCGCGAGAGCCGCGGCAGGGGTTTCAAGATCGGCACCAATGCGGTGCGGCGGGCGGCCTATGCGCACCGGCTGTTTCCGGATATCGAGGTGATCCATTTTCGCGGCGCGGCTGACACCCGCGTGCGCAAGCTCGACAATGGCGACAAGCAACGGCTGCCGGATGGCGGCTCGGTGGGACCCGCGGATGCGCTCATCATGGCGCGCTCGGGCCTCGAACGCGTCGGCCTGGCTTCCCGCATTGCCTATGAGTTTCCGATCGCGGACATGTTGCCGGCGGTGGGGCAGGGCATTGTCGCGGTGGAATGCGCCGCGGCCGATTGGGAGACGCGCCGGCTGCTTGCGACCATCGATGATCCGATTGCGCATGCCTGTGCTGACGCCGAACGCGAGGTATTGTGGGTGCTCAACGGCCACTGCAATTCGCCGATCGCAGGCTTTGCCGAGATCAGCGGCGCCGAGATGTCGCTTACCGCCTCGGTGCTGGATCTGTCCGGCGGTGTTATCCTCGAGGCGTCGCGGACGGGCCCCGCCGACCGCCCGCGCGAGCTCGGCCGCGCCGTGGCGTTCGACCTCCTCGGAAAGGGCGCCGCCGACATCATCGAGCGCAGCAGGCCGGTGTGAACGGGGTGGGCGCCTCGGTCCGCCTTCTCCAATGTCATCATCCGCGAAAGCGGATGATCCAGTATTCCAGAGACGCCGGAGCTCCAGCCGAGAAGCCTCTGGAAGACTGGATGCCCCGCTTTCGCGGGGCATGACACCGTTGCTATCGCGCCCGCACGCGCGTCACCATCCGCTCGACATGCGCGATCGGGGTTTCCGGCTGGATGCCGTGGCCGAGATTGAAGATCAGCCGGCCGCTGGCGTAATTGGCGAGCACCTCGTCGATCGCGGCATCAAGCGCGGCGCCACCGGCGATCAGCGCCAGCGGATCGAGATTGCCCTGCACTGCGACCTTGCTCTGCACCTCGCGGCGGATCAGCTCAGGCTCCGCCGCCCAGTCGATGCTGACGGCATCGACGCCCGTCTGCGCGACATAGGCCGGTAGCAGCGCGCCGGCGCCGCGCGGAAAGCCGATGATTTTGGCGCCGGGCCGGTGCTTGCGCACGCCTTCGACAATGCGGCGGGTCGGCTCGATCGACCAACGGGCAAATTCGCGCACCGGTAATATGCCGGCCCAGGTGTCGAAAATCTGCAAGGCCTCGGCGCCGGCGTCGAGCTGGCCGATGAGATAGCGGATCGAGTTTTCCACCAGCGTATCGATGATGGTCGCAAAGGCCTGCGGATGGCGATAGGCGAGCAGCCGCGCCGGCGCCTGGTCCGGCGTGCCATGGCCCGCGACCATATAGGTTGCAACCGTCCAGGGCGCGCCGCAAAAGCCGATCAGCGCCACGCCGCTCGTGAGCTCGCCGCGTACGCGGCGCAGCGCCTCGAACACCGGCTCGAGCGTGCCGAAATCCGCCTCTCGCTTCAGCGTTGCGATTTTTTCAGGCGTATCCAGCGGGTCGAGCCGCGGGCCTTCGCCGGCTTCGAACGCGACATTGCGGCCGAGCGCATAGGGAATCACCAGGATGTCAGAAAAGATGATCGCGGCGTCAAAGCCGAAACGGCGGATCGGCTGCAGCGTCACCTCAGCCGCGAGTTCCGGCGTGAAGCAAAGATCGAGAAAGCCGCCCGCCTTGGCGCGCAGCTCACGGTATTCAGGCAAATAGCGGCCCGCCTGCCGCATCATCCACAGCGGCGGTACCTTGCGCCGGCCGCCGGCAAGCACGTCAAGAAAGGGCTTGGTGTCACGATCTGGGGTCAAGCGCGGGCTCCGCGAGCGTCGTCAGGAGAGGGTCATCCCCCTGATACACTGCAGACGCCCGCTTGGCCAAGCCATGCGCTCCAGAGTTCGCGGCATCCACCCCGGCGGCTGCATTGTTCGGACCGCGAATCCCGTTCCCTGTCTGCCCGGTGTTGGACACGGCGCCAATAATAGCCGCGGGGAACCGCGGCGGCCTTGTTGCGGAAGATGGGGATCGCCCGGAACAGCCACCCGACCGGCGCGTTGGAAGACCAATGGAGGAGCGCCATGGTTCCGAAGAACACAACTGACAGCTTCGATCCTGCTCCGCATGACAAGCTGGCGGAGGACCCGCAGGAGGCACAGCGGCTGGATCATGAGCTGCACGCCCAGCTCGAGACCGGACTGATCGACAGCTTTCCAGCCTCCGATCCCATCAGCGCCGCGCAGCCAGCACGGACGCGGCACGATCGCCGCTCAAAGGCGCAACGGGCGCAGCGAAACGAAGACGATATAGGCGCTTCGCCCTCACTGTGGGGTCGCCTGCGCGCGATGTTCGATTGAGGTGCAAAGAACGTCTAGGAATGCGTCGCGCGTGCTAACCACACATTAGCGACGTTGAGCTTGCGCGCTCCGTAGCACTACGGGAGTGCCCGCAGGTTGAAACGAATTGGCGCTTTTGCTTCAGGGATCGATAAGGGAAGCGCTGCAATGTCCCGCGCCTGGAGAGCAGCCGCGCGATGGGGCATACCCGCCACAAGATCGGATTGAAGAGCTTGCCGATGTGGGCTGCGGCCCTTGTCGTGTTGGCATGTGGCGCCATTGCCGGCGTCAGCGGCTGGCAGGAATATGCCTCACGCGAGGATCGGTTGAGAGGCGCGGAAGCGGAGATGGGCAACCTCGCGCGCTCGCTGATGCAGCATGCCGAGGACAGTCTCGACCTGATCGATTCGGGCATTGTCGGCGTCGTCAGCCGCCTGGAGATGGACGGCACCAACGCGACCACCATCGCGAAGCTGACCAATCTGATGGACGCCCGACGGACTGCGATTGATCGCATCCACGGTCTTGCCGTCCTGGATGAGCAGGGCAACTGGCTCGCAAGCTCCGGTGCGCTGTCGCGCAAGCTGAGCCGCAATCTGTTTTTCGAACATCACAGACTCTCGGCCGATCGCGACGCCTATGTCAGTGCGCCCGTGCAGAATCTTGCCGACGGCGAATGGATCGTGACGCTGTCGCGCCGTTTCAATCACCCCGACGGCAGCTTTGCCGGCGTCGTGGTCGGCAGCATTGGCGCGAGCTATCTCTCGCAGTTCTATCGGCAGTTCGCCGTCGGCCGCCACACCGCTGTCACGCTGTTGCATGTCGACGGGCATGTCGTCGCCCGCCATCCCGACAACGCCGACCATGTTGGCCGCGACGCCTCGCACGCGCTGGTCTTCAAAGGTGCATCGCTGGAAGCGGCGAGCGGCACCTATCAATATCTCTCACCGATCGATGGAACGGAGCGCCTCGGCTTCTTCAGGCGCAGTTCGCGGTTTCCGCTGCTGGTGCTTGCCACCGTGGAGAAGAGCGAGCTTCTGGCGCCCTGGAGTTCGGCCGCCCTCACGCGGTTGATGATCGTGCTGGCGTTGGTGAGCATGATAGCCGTGATCGGCGGCTTCCTGGTCTGGCAGTTGATGCGCAGCCGCCGGCTCGCACGCGTGCTCGCCTGGAGCGAGGCCAATTTCCGCCTGCTCGCCGAAGGCTCCAGCGATATGGTGACGCGGATCGGGCTCGACGACATCGTGAGTTATGCCTCGCCGTCCTCGGTTCGGGTGGTGGGCTGGCATCCGAAGCAGGTGGTTGGCCACTCCGCGCTGTCGGGCAGCAATCCGGCCGACCTGCCGGCAATCGAGCAGGTGATCGAGCGGCTGAAGCGGGGCGAGATCGAGGAGGGGCGCACCACGCACCGAACGGTCCATCGCGAGAAGGGCGTGATCTGGATCGAGTCGACCTTGCGCGTGACGCGCAACGAGAACGGCGAGATCGATGGCGCGGTGGCCATCACACGAGACGTCACCGAACAGAAGGTGCTGGAAGAAAAGCTCGAGGCGCTCGCGATCGAGGACGGCCTCACCGGGCTTGCCAACCGCCGCCGTTTCGACGCGTGTCTTGTGGAGGAATGGGCGCGGGCGCAACGCGAGCGCACCTCGCTGGCGCTACTGCTCATCGATCTCGATCACTTCAAGGCTTATAATGACGCCTACGGCCATCTCGCCGGCGACTCCTGCCTGCGGGCGGTCGCGCGCGTCCTGGCTGAGGAGGCGACGCGCCCCGGCGACCTCGCGGCCCGCTTTGGCGGCGAGGAGTTCGCGCTGTTGCTGCCGAACACCGACAGCGCCGGCTGCATCCGCATCGGTGAGCGGGTCCGCAAGGCGGTCCGCCGGGCGGCGCTTCCCCACGCCCTCAATCCGCCCTTCAATATGGTGACTGCAAGCCTCGGCGGTGCCGCGTGCCGTCCGGCAGCCGAGCGGTCGGCGAGCCCGACCGAACTGATCGAGGCTGCCGACCGTGCCCTCTACGCCGCCAAAGACCAGGGCCGCGACCGTCTCGCAATGTCGGCGCCGGTGCTCACGCTGTTTCCGGCTGCGTCGGGGGCGTGAAGATCAGCGCACTGCCAATTGTTGCTCCACCTTCCCCCACAAGGGGAGAAGGGAAGCCCCGCGCGTATCTCACTCAATAATGCGGTGGCGGCTCGTTCGTGGGGCGCGGCAGGCCGGCTTCGGCTTCCTGCAGGCGTTCGCTCAAATTTTTGATCTGGCGCTTCAGCGCGTCGATCTCGCGCCATTGCGTGGTGACGGTCTCGTTCAGCGTCTCGATGGTCGCGTCCTGGAACATCAGGCGCGCCTCCAGCGCTTCGATCCTGGCCTCCAGCGAATTCTCACTCATGGCAAATCTGCTCTCGAAGAGGCTGGTTTTGCGCGGCCTGCGTGCGCGGAGATTCCTTCAAGCCATGGCCGAGCGCCACGCGCTCGTCGAACACGAAGCAGGCGCCGCGCCAGCGGCTATCGGCCTCGTCGATCTCCTCCAGATATTTCAGGATGCCGCCCTTGAGATGATAGACCTCGGCAAAGCCGCGCGCCAGCAGATGGCTGCTCGCCTTTTCGCAGCGAATGCCGCCGGTGCAGAACATCGCAATCCTGCGATGCCTGGCCGGATCGAGTTTCTCGGCGACAAAATCCTTGAACTGGCCGAAGCTTGCGATCTTGGGATCGATGGCGCCTTCGAACGTGCCCATCTCGACCTCGAACGCATTGCGGGTGTCGATCAGAAGCGTGTCCTCGGCTGCGATCAGCGCATTCCATTCCGAAGGCTCGATATAGACGCCGACCTGCCTGGTCGGGTCGCACGTCGCATCGCCGAGTGTGACAATCTCCTTCTTGAGCCGGATCTTCAGTCGGCCGAACGGCATCGCTTGCGCGGTGGAGAATTTCAGTTCGAGACGGTCGAGCCGTCCGCCGAACAGCGCGCCATGCTCGAGCTCGGCGATCAGGGCATCGATCGCCTCCGGCGTCCCCGCTAGCGTGCCGTTGATCCCTTCGCCGGCGAGCAGCACGCTGCCTTTCAACTTGAGGCCGGCGCAGCGCGCGCGCAATGGCTCCCGAAATGCGCGGAAATCGGCAAGCGCAGTGAACTGGTAGAAAGCGGCCACCTTGTAGGTCATGGGTGCCGGTTTAGCAGGCAGGCCATAGCCGCTCAATTGGCCGTTGCCGCAGCTCCCGTGCAGAGGCGGCATGGCGCCCATTCTCTGGCATGCCAACCATTGCGGCGGGGGGCAGGAATATGTCATGAAGGCGCGCCTCCGCACCAAATCGCGGTCAAAACCCCGAAAATTGTGAGCCTTTCTCTGATGAGGAATTTCCATCTCCCCGGCCGGTCCACGGTCCATGCTCAGAACGGCATGGTGGCCACCTCGCACCCGCAAGCCGCGCTTGTGGCGATCGAGGTGCTGAAGGCGGGGGGGACCGCGGCGGATGCGGCGGTGGCGGCGTGCGCGCTTTTGGGCGTGATCGAGCCCCAATCGACCGGCATCGGCGGCGACTGCTTTGCGCTGATCCAGCCGCGCGGCGAGGGCAAGATCACCGCCTACAACGGCTCCGGCCGCGCCCCGAAGGCTGCGAATGTCGAATGGTATCTGGAGCGCGGCATCCGTTCGGTGCCGCTGACGTCAGCGCATGCGGTCTCTATTCCCGGCGCGATCGACGCATGGGAGACGATCCTGCGTGATCACGGCAAGTTCGGGCTCGACCGGTTGCTGCAGCCGGCGATCCAGGCGGCCGAACAGGGCTATGTGGTGGCGCCCCGTATCGCCTTCGACTGGAAGAACCAGTTCGAAAAGCTCAAGAAGGGCACCAACACCGAGCGTTATCTGTTGCCGGGTGGCAAGGCCGCGGTTGGCGGTGACGTGATCCACCAGCCGGAGCTCGGCAAGACGCTGCGCGCGATTGCCGCCAAGGGGCGCGATGCCTTCTATACCGGAGACATCGCCGAAGACATGGTGGACACGCTCCGCGGAATCGGCGGCCTGCATACGCTGGAGGATTTTGCCAGCCATACCACCGAAGTCACCACCCCGATCGGCACCACCTACAAGGGGCTCGACGTCTGGCAGTGCCCGCCGAACGGCCCCGGCATCACCATGCTGGTGATGCTCAACATCCTCTCCCGCTTTGATCTGACGAAGTACGCGCCGGTCAGCGTCGAGCGCTTCCATCTTGAAGCGGAGGCCGCGCGCATCGCCTACATGATACGCGAGGAGCACATCGCCGATCCCGCTCACATGAAGATCGAGGTGGCGAAGATCCTGGCGAAGGAGTTCGCGGACGAGCACATCAAGAACATCCGCATGGATCGCATGCTCGATCTGCCTAACGTGGCGCCGCCGATGAATCCGAACACCGTCTACATCACGGTGGTCGACAAGGACCGCAACGCCTGCTCCTTCATCAATTCCATCGCACATGCGTTCGGTTCGGCGATCGTCTCCAACAAGACCGGCATCCTGTTGCAGAACCGCGCCGGCGGCTTCCGCATCCAGCCCGGCCACCCCAATTGCATCGCGCCCAGCAAGCGGCCGCTGCACACCATCATTCCGAGCCTTGTGACCAGGAACGGTCGCGCGGTGATGCCGTTCGGCGTGATGGGCGGGCAGTATCAGCCGGTCGGCCAGACCCATGTGCTGACCAACATCCTCGACTATGGCTGCGACGTGCAGGAGGCGATCGATATGCCGCGCGGCCTGCATTATGAGGGCGTCTACCAGCTCGAGGACGGCGTGCCGGCAGCCGTCGTCGACGGCCTCAAAAAGCTTGGGCACAAGACCACCAGCATCGTGTCGCCGCTCGGCGGCGGCCAGGCGATCTGGATCGACTGGGAGAAGGGCACGCTGACCGGCGGCTCCGATCCGCGCAAGGACGGCTGCGCGCTCGGTTATTGAGACAATCAAAAAACCCGGCGTGACCGGATGGTCACGCCGGGTATGTTGCGCTAAACAGCCTCGCGTTTTGACAAAGGCGAGGTTGGTCGTGATGCGGAATATCAAGGTCTTTATCGTCTCGAGCATGGCACTGCTGGCCATGCTTTTCATCCCGTCCATCGCCTCCGCCCAGAACACAGGAAAAGCCGTGACCACACCATCGGGTTTGCAGATCATCGACACCACCGTCGGCACCGGCGCCTCGCCGAAGCCCGGCCAGATTTGTGTCATGCACTACACCGGCTGGCTCTATGAGAACGGCCAGAAGGGCAAGAAATTCGACTCCTCCGTCGATCGCAACGAGCCGTTCGAGTTTCCGATCGGTCAGCATCGTGTGATCGCCGGCTGGGACGAGGGTGTGGCGACCATGAAGGTCGGCGGCAAGCGCACGCTGATCATTCCGCCTGCGCTCGGCTACGGCGCGCGCGGCGCCGGCGGCGTGATCCCGCCGAACGCGACGCTGATCTTCGATGTCCAATTGCTGGCGGTGAAGTAAGGGGCGGGCGATCTCTCCACTCGCGCGGCCAACGCGACGAAAAGCCGGCCTTGCGGCCGGCTTTGCGCCTCACCCGAGGACGGTCTCTCAGTCTGCTGCGCGCTTCGCCGAGCCGGCGGCGCGATCGACTGCGTCTTTCGCGGCATCCTTGGCTTCGCCCATCGTCTTCTGGCCTTTGCCCTTGATCTCCTGCACGGCGCCTTCGCCCTTCAGCTTGTCAGAGCCGGTTGCTTCGCCGACGCCCTGCTTGGCCTTACCGATCGCCTCATTGGCGGTGCCTTTGATCTTGTCGGTGGTGCTGCTCATGAATCTTCTCCTTGATGTCCTGGCAGAACCAACGTTCCGATCGCGCAAAAGTTCTCGTGCTCGGCTTTCGTGGAACCATACTATTTTGTATGAATGAGCCGGAACCTCAGCGAAAGCAGCGCAATGTCTCACGATCACGGCCATACGCACGATCACGACCACCATCACGCCGACGAACGCTGGAAGCATGACGGCGTCCGCGTCATTCCCGGCAACCAGCTCGATCCCAACGTGCCCTCGACCGCCGGCATGGACCGCAAGGCCGCGATCAATTTCGCTCGCGTCGGTGCGCAGAAATTGTGGGCGGGCACCGTGACCATCAAGCCGGATGCCAAGACCGGCGCGCATCATCACGGCCATCTCGAAAGCATCATCTATGTCGTGAAGGGCAAGGCGCGCATGCGCTGGGGCGAGCATCTGCAGTTCACCGCGGAAGCCGGTCCCGGCGATTTCATCTTCGTGCCGCCTTACGTGCCGCACCAGGAGATCAATGCCAGCCCCGACGAGGTGCTGGAATGCGTGTTGGTGCGCAGCGACGGCGAGGCGGTCGCGATCAATCTCGACATCGAGCCGGTGGAGAAGCCGCAGACCGTGCTGTGGGTCGATCCGGTGCATCGCGATCCCGCGGAAAAGAAGTCGTAGGACGTCATTCCGGGGCGCGCGGCAGCGCGAACCCTGAATCTCGCGCCACAATCTCGAGGTTCCGGGTTCGCTGCGCGCCCCGGAACGACGGAGTAAAACGACAGAAACAAAACAACAGAGGTGAGGCCGCCCATGACTCTCGTTCGCTACGAAAGCGGCGATCACGTCGCAACCATCACCATGGCGCGCAGCGACGCACACAACGCGCTCAACAATGCTTTGTGCGAAGAGCTTCGTCAGGCCTGGCTGCGCTTTCGCGACAGCGACGATCGCGTCGCCGTGCTGGCCTCGGCGGAAGAGGCCTATTTCTGCGTCGGTGCTGACGTCCGCGACCTGCCCGCCAATATGTGGCACGCGGTGCCGGGGCTCGGTGTCGAGCTCGACAAGCCGGTGATCGCGGCGACCTCGGGCTGGGTGGTCGGCGGCGGCTTTGTCCTGGTGCAGATGGCGGACATGTGCGTGGCGTCCGAGACCACGCGCTTTCTTTATCCGGAAGGCAAGATCGGCACCACCGCGGGCGGCGTCTCCTCCGTGGTGTCGCGCATGCCGCACAAGATCGCCATGGAGTTTCTTCTGGTCGGCGATGAGCTGTCGGCCGAGCGCGCCTACCAGATCGGCTTTGTGAACCGCCTCGCGCCGAAGGGCCAGCACGTCCGGCTGGCGCAGGAGATGGCCGCCAAAATTGCCGGCAACGCACCGCTGGTCGTGCAGGCGCTGAAAAAGCTGGCCAAAGAAGCCATGCCCAAGGGCCCGCTCGAGACGGTTGCCGATGTGCGCCGGCTGCTCGACGCGGTACGCGACAGCGAGGACCTGAAAGAGGGCGTCAAGGCGTTCAAGGAAAAGCGCAAGCCCGATTTCAAGGGCAAATGATCGCAACGTCATGTGTGCACCTGCGCACGCCGCTTCAAAACCGCACGTCCTCCTGCTAGAGTTTATTGATCGACCGATAAGCAAGAATCATCATCCCGGAGGGAACGGTCATGAGCGATCTCGAGCTTGCGCGGCGCGGCGTGATCAGGGGCGCGGGCCTTGCACTCCTCGCTGGCGGTCTCAGTGAGATGGCTGCCCCGCAAAACGCGGCAGCGGATGACAAGGCCTCCGAGATCTGGAGCAGCGAATACTGGGCCAGGAAGCGCGATGCCAAAGGCGATGTCCCCCTGTGGCTGTTCCGCAAGCGGCTCGGCGCGCCGAAGCCGGGCGAGCCGCCGCGCCCGGTCGTGTTCTTCGTGCACGGCTCCTCCGTCACCTCGCGCGCCTTCGACCTCACCGTGCCCGGCAAGGGCGAATATTCGGTGCTCAACGAGTTTGCCCGCTATGGCTTCGATTGCTGGACCATGGACCACGAGAACTACGGCAAATCGGGGCGGACGTCGGGCAACTCCGACATCGCAAGCGGCGTCGAGGATCTCAAGGCCGCGGTCGAGATCGTCGCGCGCGAGACCGGCCGTACGAAATTCCACTTCGTCGGCGAATCCTCGGGCGCGTTGCGCGCCGGTGCCTACGCCATGGCCGCGCCCGAACACATCGACCGGCTGGTGTTCGCCGCCTTCACCTACAAGGGCGAGGACTCGCCGACCCTGAAGAAGCGCGCCGAGCAATTGGACTATTATCGCTCGCACAACTTGCGCAAGCGTGACCGCGACATGATCCGCTCCATCGCCACCCGCGACAAGCCGGGCACCTCGGATCCTGCCGTGATGGAGGCGCTTGCCGATGTCGAACTGCAATTCGGCGATGAGATCCCGACCGGCACCTATCTCGACATGACCGCCAACCTGCCGGTGGTGCATCCCGAAAAGGTGCTGGCGCCGGTGCTGCTGGTTCGCGGCGAATATGACGGCATCGCCGCGGTGCCCGACCTCGAGGACTTCTTCAACAAGCTGCCGAATGGCGACCGCCAGTTCGTCATCCTGCCCGGCACAGCGCATTCGGTGGTGCTGGCGATCAACCGGCAGCTGTTCTGGCACGTCACGCGGGCGTTTTTGACCATGCCGACGCCGATCGCGACATAAAGTCGTTCGGGGGCGTCTCCCGCGAAAATTATTCGTCCAGCCTGTCGGCACCGCCGATGGCCATCCGTCCTCGGGGCGCAACCCTGCCAAGGAGACCATGATGGCCAAGCTGATCTTCATCAACCTGCCAGTCGGCGACCTCGCCCGCGCCACCGCTTTTTATCAGGCCGTCGGCGCGAGCAAGAATCCGCAGTTCAGCGACGACACGGCGTCCTGCATGGTGTTTTCCGACACCATCCACGCCATGCTGCTCACCCACGACAAATTCCGGCAGTTCACCCCAAAAAAGATCTCCGATGCCAAGACCACCAGCGAGGTGCTGATCTGCATCTCGGCCGACAGCCGCGAGGCCGTCGACCAGGTGGTGAGCAGGGCCGCGGGCGCCGGCGGCACTGCCGATCCGTCGCCGAAGCAGGATTTCGGTTTCATGTATGGCCGCAGCTTCGAGGATCCCGACGGACACATCTGGGAAGTGATGTGGATGGACGCGGAGGCCGCCAGCAAGGCCATGGCAGGACAGGCCTGCGCTTGATCGTCGTCGCATCAGGAGACTTTTCATATGTCCAAGATCGCTCCCTGCCTCTGGTTCAACGGCGAAGCCGAAGAGGCCGCCAATTTCTACGTCTCGCTCCTGCCCAATTCCAAAATCGACACGGTGCAGAAGAACATGGTCGACAGTCCCTCGGGCAAGGCCGGCTCGGTGCTGGTGGTGACGTTCACGCTGGCCGGCCAGAGCTTCATGGCGCTCAATGGCGGCACGCGCTTTGACTATACCCAGGCGGTGTCGTTCAAGATCGATTGCGAGGATCAGGAGGAAGTTGACCGGCTCTGGGACGGTCTTACCGCAAATGGCGGGCAGCCCAATCGCTGCGGCTGGCTCAGGGATCGCTACGGCGTCTACTGGCAGATTGTGCCGACGGCCCTGCCGAAATATCTCGGCGGCGAGAACCGCGAAGGAGCGGCACGGGCGATGCAGGCCATGCTCGGGATGGTTAAGCTCGACATCGAAGCGCTGAGGCGCGCTTATGAAGGTGGCTAGCGTATCGCCGCAATTCGTCAGTAATTCACCCGCAGCCCCACGCCACCATGGACGGTGTTGCCGACCGGCTGCGGGCCGAGCGTGCCATTGACGAAGATGTCGGCTACCCAGCCCTTGGCCAGGCGGAAGCCGAGCCGGCCGCCATATTCGAACCAGCCCTGGTTGCCCATGGTCGGCGCGACCAGCCCGTCGCCGGTTACGGTGGCAACGATGCCCGAGCTGGATGCGAAGGAGTGCACATAGAAGCCGTTGATATTGCCTTCGACGCTCGAGCCGAACAGGTGCGTCCATTGTCCGCCGAGCTTGACCAGGCTGGTCCGGTCGGTGCCGCCGGCAAGCGTTGCGTCAAAGGGATTGAGGGCGGCCGCTGGATCGGAATAGCCGTTGACGTGCTGCCACAATTGCCACAGCTCGACCGAGGCCGCGACCTCGTCGCGCGGCGAAAGCCGGCTCATCCATCCGCCGCGACCGTAGACCGCGTAATTCGAAGCATCGGTCGAGCTCTCGAGCGAAACCGCGCCGAGGCTCGTGACATAGAAGCGGGAATAGCGCGCCCGCTCATACGGGGTGAGCACCGCGCCGACATCGAAGAACGGCCGCGACGATCCCCAATCGGTGAAATCATAGCGCAGCGCGAAGGCCCCGATCGGCGCGCTGGTGATGTGATAGCCGTTCTCGCTGTATTGGGTGTAGGCGATGCCGGCCAGCAGCGACAGATTGTTGGTCAATTCTTTCCGGCCATGAATGCCGGCCATGAAGGAGCCGACCGAGCCGAAGGCCGAGACGCAGTCGGAGCAGTTGACCTGCTCGTTGACACCGAGCAGCACCGAGCCGAGCACCTGGTTGGTGATCATCTGGTTGAAGCGCTGGCCCGCAAGGCCGCTGATGGAATTGCCGCTGGAGTCCGCGCCCGTGGGGGCGGGGGTTGGAATCTGAGCTTGTGGTGCCGGCGACGGAGACGGAGACGGGCTCGCTGACGGTGACGGGCTCGGCGGACAGAAATCACTGTCGCCGCATTGAGCGGCGGCCGGCCGCGTCTGCCCAACGAGCACAAGCAGCGACATCGCCGCAATCAACGCGCCAACTGCAAAGCTGCCCGAAAGGCTGCGCGGAGTTGACTTTGCCATGATCAGCGCCCGCACAGAATGCCGCCGTCATCGACCGGCGGCGTGACGGCGGGAGAGGCGTCGGCATAGGTGCCGACCGCGCAGAGTCCGGCGGCGGCTGCGCAATTGGCTGCAAAACTCCAGGCTGAGCCGTGCGTCTTCCGGATCGTGGTCTTGCCGCCGGTCAAGGTGATGATGGCGGTGTCACCGGCCTGGGTGAGCTGGATACACTGGAAGCTCAACGTGCAGACGCTGGCGGCGCCCTCCTGCAGCACCACGGTTGTGCGGCCGCGCTGCGAGAGAATGTCGAGAATGGTGCCGCGAACGCCGATGGTGGCGAGCGGCGTCGAGATCTTGTAGGCGGCCTTTTCCGAATGGCCCGTGACAAAGCGGAAGGCGCCGGTGGTGAGCCGGATCGCGATGTCGCGATAGCTGTGCTCATCGTTGAAGACGGTGCGATCGAGCTTGATGGTGGCGCTGGGGCCGATCGACAGATTGGTGCTGTCGGCCATCACAAAGCGCGCCGCGCTGTCACTGCCGGTGCGCACCACCTCGTCGCGCAGCATGCTGTCGCCGACATTGACCGGGTTCGTCGCATCACCGGCGACGCGTACCACGCTGTTCTGAATGACGACGGCCTCGCCGACTCTCGTCTCACTGGCGAACGCGAATGGCGCCGCAAGGCTCGCGGCAACACAGGCAAAAGCGACGACCCTGCAGCAACGCACATGCATTTCAAAAATACCGATTGAACGTGCCCTATGTACCGGATTATGCGTGCCTGCGTAGTTGTAATTTTATCACAAGCGCAGCTGTATCCACCGTCCCCTTAGTGCTATGACGCGGACGATGCGTTCAATGCGATCGACAGGAAAATTGAACTCTTCCACACTCCCCTTGACTGCAACAGCACAACGATTGCGATCGGCCTTTGAAAACGCTGAGTGACAAGCCTGCTGGCCTTTCTCTTGCGCGATGCGGCCTTACCTGCATCGTCATCTTTGTCTGCGCGCATCTCGCCTTTCTGGCAGGGGTGACCACGCCGGAAAAATATGTTTTTGATGAAGTGCATTACGTGCCGGCGGCGCTGCAGATGTTGCAGCCGAAGGGCGACGAGCCGATGCTCAATCCGATGCATCCGCCGCTGGCCAAGCAGATCATCGCGCTATCGATCCATTTTTTCGGCGATAGTGCGTTCGGCTGGCGCTATCCCGCCACCGTCTTTGGCGCGCTCTCGGTGGTCGCAATCTATCTCTGCGGGGTTGCGCTGTTCGCGCGGCAGTCGGCGGCGATCGCGGCCTGTCTCATCGCGTTCTTCAATCAGATGCTGTTCGTGCAGGCGCGCATCGCGATGCTGGACATTTTCGCGCTCGCTTTCGCGCTGTTTGGCATCGCCGCGTTTCTGTACGGCTACGCCCGCGAGCGACCGCATGCGCTGTTTGCCGCCGCCGGGATCTGCTTTGGGCTTTCGGCATCCTGCAAATGGAGCGGATTGTTTCCGTTCGCGACCGTGCTCGTGATCGTCATCCTGATCAGGCTGCTGCAGCGCTGGCGCACGCAATTCGCCGATGGCAATGAGGCGGACTGGTACCGGCCCGGGCTCTGGCCCGGTTTCAGGCTGCATCACTTCGCCATTTGCTTTGTGGTGCTTCCCATCGTCGCTTACCTCGCAAGCTTCATCGCGCTGTACGGCCTGTCGCTCTCCGACCTGCTCGAGGCGCAGCGCCGCATCTTTGCCGACAACACCACGACGGCGATTGCCGGCCACACCTATATGAGCTCGTGGCCGTCCTGGCCGTTTTTGATCCGCCCTGTTTGGTACCTGTTCGACAAGGTCGATGACGACGACATCGCAGCCATTGTACTGCTCGGTAATCCGCTGGTGCTCTGGCCCGCGCTGCCTGCGCTTGCGGTGGCGCTGCGCGACTTCATCGTGGCGCGGCGGGCGGATGCGTTCCTGGTGCTCGCGTTCTACTTCGGGCCCTATCTCGCCTGGGCGCTGCTGCCGCGCACCCTCGGCTTTCTCTATTATTATCTGCCGGCTGCGACCACGGCCGCGCTCGCGCTGGTCTATGCGCTCACGCGGGACGGCGTTCCGCGCTGGCTGCTCTGGGCTTTTGTCGCCGTTGCCGGTGCAAGCTTTGCCGCGATGCTGCCGATCTCGGCGGCATTCATCGGCACCTCCATGGCGACCTTCAATCGGCTGATACTGTTCCAGAGCTGGATCTAGGGGCGCCGTGCACCTTCGCGGGTCGCGTATCGGCCGTTCTTGCCCTCGGCGCTGGGGTGGTGGGAGCGGGCGCGGTGCCGAGGGTGCGCGCCGACAGTTGGCTGGCGGCCATGGCCATCAGTGTTGCCGTGCTGATTGCGAGGTAGCGGACTCTCAATTGGATCATCCCTTGATGCCGGAGCCGCCTCGGAGGCGAAAAACGGATTGTTGACATCGCGGAGAAGAAATCACATCCGCCCACCTGATGAACGGCAGGCGGATGTTGGTCGCAACCGTCACTTCTGTGCGGTCTTGGTTTCCATGTTGACCACCTGGACACGGCGGTTCAAGGGATCGGCCGGGTTCTGCGCGTCCTTCAGCTTGGTCTTGCCATAGCCGACGGTGACGAGATCGGCACTGTTGAGGCCGTACTTCTGCACCAGGAAGCTCTTGATGGTATCTGCGCGCCGCTCCGAGAGATCCTGGTTGTAGGCCTCGCTGCCGATGCCGTCGGTGTGGCCCGCGACAACGAAGGTCGAACCCTTCAGGCTCGGATTGGACAGCGCCTTGCCGAGTTCCTGCGCCGCCGGCATTGAGGCCTTGCTGATCTCGGCCGAGTTGTAGTCGAAATTGATCTCCAGATCGATGTTCGGCTTGGTCGAGGCGATCGAGGCGATCTCCTCGCGCTCGTCGAGCGACAGCGAGCGGGTCCTGCGGTTGCGGACGCTGGCAAGGAAGGTGTCTTCCTTCGCCTTGGCGGCCTGGTCGATCTGCGGCTCGCCCATGGATAAGCCGCGCGTCACGGGCTTGGGCTGCAGCGCGTGGATGATCTGGGCGGCGGGCACGGCGCCGTCACCAGCGATGGCAAAGGTCGTGGTGAGCCCCGCGGTCATGGTGAACGCGGCGCAGATGGTGATCGCCTTGATTGCGGAAAGCCTCACGAAGCTGGTCATGGTCGTAATCCCTAAAAAAATCGCCCCTTTGGCGTTTTGGATGCGTCGACCCTAAGCGAGGTTCAAATCCTTGAATGTGACGCATGTCACGGGAGGGTGAGGAGCGAGAGCCAGCCTGTTTTCGACGGCTCTACCGCCGCGCTTGGCGGCTCGCTCGCGTCGTTGCGTCTCGCCGTCCGGTTCGCCCCCGCCGATGACCAGCGTGATCGGCATCACAGTCGCCGCATGCGACTCGAAGCAGTTATTTGGATGCCGCTGAAATCAAGGCTCCCTGCAGCGGCAACCTGGGGCGGCCTCCCTCGTGGAGGCCGCTTCTTTGCGGCATGCCAGTTCCCGGCTCGCAATGCGGTCGCACCCCTGCCCGGCTTGGGCCGGGCTTGAGTCAAGAAATCACCCAGATGCGTGCTTACGGCTCCTTGGTTAGACCAAGAACGAGATCAACATCGATCAAGTTCAAGCTTAAGCTGAGGCCGTGTTTTCTCCCCACAGACGACCAAGTGATTATCAGGGCTATCGCACGGGCAACTCCGACCGGACTGGTTCCTTCGGCTCATTATCCATCCTGATCGGCGCCGCGATGATCGCGGCTGCGATTCTGTTATCCACGTTGATCACCGCACTTGGCGGGCGCTATGTCGCTGTCGAAGGCCCGACTGACGAATCGGCCTGGCTCGTCGACCGACTCACCGGCACGCTCTACAAATGCGAGGCGCAGGGCCGTGGCCGGGCCAATTGCGATCCGGATATCGCCACCGGCAGCATTGGCGGTAAGCCCAAGCCCTGAACGGAGCGCGCCGCGCGCGACCATTCGCGCCAGCGAAACGCCTGCGCGTTGCTTTGCAGCATCGAAAGTGTCTTTTTCCGGGGAACTCACCGGGACAAGATGCGCACGCGTGAATCCGGCATATCGCCGGATTGATTTCCAATGAGGTCAAGGATGAGGATATTGATCACGGCTGCGATGTTTTCGCTGCTGGCGCTGTCGCCTGCGTCGGCAAAGATGATGGCCTGCACCCCCGCCAATATCGGCAGTTCGGCCATGGCGGCCATGCAAGGAGTCCAGTCGGCGGCAAACAAGGAATACGCCGCGGCCAACACGGCGATCAGCCAGGGCAAGATGCGGGCGGCCTGCATGCATTACGCCAAGGCGCAGAAGCTCAGCATGGCGAAGTAAGGTCGGCCGGGGCGGCCCGGCCGGATGAGGGCAAAGGAGAGCCCGCAAGCGTCTTTCATTTATCCTCGCCGCGCCGCCGGGAAGGTGGCGCGGTTTTTCATGGCCTCTGGCAGGCCGGGCAAATCCCACTAGATTGCAAGCGTGTTCGGCGCGAAATCACCCCATCCCCTGAGCCAACCGGACGCGCGGCGCATCTGGCTGCGCGCGCAGCGGCTCGATTCGCCGGCGCCCTTCGGCGCGGGCAGCCAAGCCGTGGCCGATGCGGTCGCCCATCTCGGCTATGTCCAGATCGACACCATCAACGTCATCGAGCGCTGTCACCATCACATCCTCTGGAGCCGCATTCCCGACTACCGCCGTGCGGATCTGCGCCAGGCCCAGAGTATCGACAAGAGCGTGTTCGAATACTGGACCCACGCGCTGTCCTACGTGTCGAGCCGGGACTTTCGTTTTTTCATTCCCCTGATGCGGCTGCACAAGCGCGAGCGGGCGCGCTGGTTCACCTCGGTGACATCAAAGGACATGCGCAAGGTGATGCGCCTGATCCGGAAGTCGCCGCTGACCATCCGCGACATCGACGACGACGTGCTGACGGAGAAGGAGCATCTGTGGGCAAGCCGCAAGCCGTCCAAGCGGGCGCTGCAATTCGCCTTCTACACCGGCGCCCTCACCATCTCCGAGCGCAATGGCATGCTCAAGACCTATGAGCTGATGGCGCGGCATTTCGGCTGGGAGAGGCCGCCGAAGGCGGCGACGAAGGGCGAGGTCGCAGCCTATCTGCTGGACCGTGCGTTGCGTTCGCAGGGTGTGGTGTCGCTCGATTCGATCTGCCATCTCGATGCCCCGAGCAAGCCGGGCGTGCGCCGCCTGATCGAGGCGCGCGTCCGTCGTGGCGAGCTGGTCCCGCTCGCGGTCGAAGGCGCTGGCAAGCAGGAGCACTGGGCAAGTCCGGCGACCCTGGAGGAGAGATGCGAAACCGCGCCTGATCTCGTGCACATCCTCTCGCCCTTCGATCCGCTGGTGATCCAGCGCAAGCGCACGCATCTCATGTTCGACTACGAGCACCGCTTCGAGGCCTATGTGCCCAGGCACAAGCGCAAGTTCGGCTATTTCGCGCTGCCGGTTCTGGTCGGCGACGACATCGTCGCTGCGATTGATCTCAAGGCCGACCGGCAGAACAAGAAGCTGCTGCTGCAGAAATGGAGCTGGGTGGGCAAGGGCGCCAAGCGCGGCGCACGCGCGGACTGGAAGCCGCGGATCGAGGAGGCGCTCGGCCGATTCGAGCGGTTTCAGCTGACGGACCAAGGCAACCCAGAGCTCGGAGAGTAGGGCGGGCAAAGGCGAAGCGTGCCCACCATTTTCACCGCGAACGCCAATGGTCGCCACGGCGCAAGAGCGCCTTTGCCCACCCTGCAAGTCTCGACGCACACCGTTATTCCGGGGCGAGATGGTTCCCGGGCTCGCCGGACCATTAAGGCTTGACTGTCTGAATTAAAGTTCACGAAATCCTGATTACTGACGATTATTGACTTTCGTCACTAAACACTCGACACTCACCTCACGGATCAAAGCCGAGGGAGTGTCCGATGTTGGCCCGGTGGATTTTTGCAAGTTATTCCAAGCTGTTGGCGGGAGCGCTGCTGGCCTCTATGGCAGTGGCGCTGGCCGGCTGCAATGACAGCGTGGCGCAGAAGGCCGAGCCGACCCGCCCCGTCCTGGTCGCGACGGCCCATTACGAGGCGGAGATACCGGAGCGGAGCTTTGTCGGCACCATCCGGCCCAGGATCGAGAGCGATCTGGGCTTTCGGGTCCCGGGCAAGGTCGCCAAGCGGCTGGTCGAGGTCGGCCAGCGGGTCGAGATCGGCCAGCCGCTCGCCTTTCTCGATGAAGTCGACCTGAAGCTGCAGGCCGAGCAGGCCGAAGCCGAGCAGCGCGCCGCCACGGGCGTGCTCGCGCAGGCCGCGGCGGCCGAGACCCGCGCCAAGAACCTTAAGGCCAGCGGCTGGACCACCGACGCCCAGCTCGACCAGGCCAAGGCCACGGCCGACGAAGCCCGCGCCCGGCTCAGCCGCGCCGAGCGCCAGGTCGAGCTGACCAGGAATTCGCTCGCCTATGCAACGCTGGAGGCTGACGCGCGCGGCGTCGTCACTGCGACCATGATCGAGCCGGGCCAGGTGGTGGCCTCGGGCCAGACCGCCATCCGCGTCGCGCGGCTCGCCGAGAAGGAAGCCGTGGTCGCCATCCCGGAGACGCTGGTCGATCGCGCCAAGACCGGCACGGCGACGGTGTCGCTGTGGTCCGATCCCAACAAGAAATATGCCGCACACCTGCGCGAGCTGTCGCCAAGCGCCGATCCCGCCACGCGCACCTATCTTGCCAAATTCTCGCTGCCCGACGTCGGCGACAATGTCGAGCTCGGCATGACCGCGACGCTGACGCTGTCCGACGCCGCCACCGAGCGCGTCGCGCGGCTGCCGCTGTCGGCGCTGTTTCGCCAGGGTGGCGATCCCTCGCTCTATGTCGTCGATGACAAGGGCGACGTGACGCTGCAGCCGGTCAAGGTGAAGGCTTACGAGAGCAACGACGTCTTGATTTCGAGCGGCGTAGCCGAGGGCGCCAAGGTCGTGGCGCTCGGGGTGCAGAAGATTGATCCAAGCGAGAAGGTGCGGGTCGTCTCGCAGCTCGCGTTCTGAGTTGCCGTCATTGCGGGGTGCGAGCGGGGTGGCAATTCATATCCAGCCCCCTGGATTGCTCCCGCTTCCCCCGCAGTGACGGTTCCGAAAAAGTCGCGGTCGAAAACTGGAGAGTGACATGAAGCGCTTCAATCTGTCCGCCTGGGCGGTGAGCCATCCCGCGCTTGTGCTGTTCTTGATGATCGTGCTTGGCGTCGCCGGTCTGTTCTCGTATCAGAAGCTCGGCCGCGCCGAGGATCCGTTCTTCACGGTGAAGGTGGTCAACGTCTCCGTGATGTGGCCGGGCGCCACCGCCAAGGAGATGCAGGCCCAGGTCGCCGACCCCATCGAGAAGAAGCTGCAGGAGCTGCCTTACTTCGAGAAGGTGCAGACCTATTCCAAGCCGGGCTTCTCCGCGATGCAGGTCACCTTCCGCGATTCCACGCCGCCGAAGGAGGTGCCCTACCTGTTCTATCTCCTGCGCAAGAAGCTCGTGGACGTGCAGGGCGACCTGCCGCAAGGCATTCTCGGCCCCGTGGTCAACGACGAATTCTCCGACGTCGATTCCATCCTGTACATGATGACGGGCGACGGCGCCGACTACAAGCAGCTCAAGACGGTCGCCGAAGCGTTCCGGCAGCGCCTGTTGAAGGTCAACGGCGTCACCAAGGTCGACATGTACGGCACCCAGGACGAGCGCATCTATGTCGAGTTCAGCCACGCCAAGCTCGCCACCCTCGGCATCACGCCGCAGGCGCTGTTCGATTCGCTCGCCAAGCAGAACAATGTCGTGCCCGCCGGCACGGTGGAGACGTCATCGCAGCGCGTGCCGCTGCGAGTCACCGGCGCGCTCGACGGCGCCAAGGCGGTGGCCGAAACGCCGGTCGAGAGCAACGGGCGCGTGTTCCGGCTCGGCGATATCGCGACCGTCACCCACGGCTATGTCGATCCGCCGAGCTTTGTGGTGCGCCAGGAGGGCAAGCCCGCGATCGGCATCGGCGTCGTCACCGCCAAGGGCGCCAACATCCTCGAGCTCGGCAAGGAGGTGAATGCCGCGACCGCCGACTTCATGAAGGCGGTGCCGCAGGGCATCAATGTCGACCAGATCGCCGACCAGCCCAAAGTGGTCGAGCATGCGGTGGGCGAGTTCGTGCACTCCTTCATCGAGGCGCTCGCCATCGTGCTGTTCGTCTCCTTCGTCGCGCTCGGCTGGCGCACCGGCATCGTGGTCGCCGCCTCGGTACCGCTGGTGCTTGCGATCGTGTTCATCGTGATGGAATCGATGTCGCTCGACCTGCACCGGATCACGCTGGGCGCGCTGATCATTGCGCTCGGCCTCATGGTCGACGACGCCATCATCGCGGTCGAGATGATGGTGGTGAAGATGGAGCAGGGCTGGGACCGGGTCAAGGCGGCCTCCTTTGCCTGGGAATCCACGGCGTTTCCGATGCTCACGGGCACACTGGTCACCGCGGCGGGGTTTCTGCCCATCGGGTTTGCCAATTCCGCGGTCGGCGAATATGCGGGCGGCATTTTCTGGATCGTGGCGATCTCGCTGGTCGCCTCATGGTTCGTCGCGGTGATCTTCACGCCCTATATCGGCGTCAAGCTGCTGCCCGAGATCAAGCACCATCATAACCACGACCCGCATGCGATCTATGAGACCCGCATGTATCGGGCCTTGCGCGCGGTGATCCAGTGGTGTGTCAACCACCGCATCACCACGGTCGCGGCGACCGTTGGCGTCTTCGTAGCCTCGATCGTCGCGTTCGGTCATGTGCAGCAGCAGTTCTTCCCGCTGTCCGAGCGGCCCGAGCTGTTCCTGCAGCTGCGCCTGCCCGAGGGCACCGCGTTCAACGTCACCGAGAAGGCGGTGAAGGAGGCAGAGACGCTGCTCAAGGGCGACAAGGATATCGAGACCTACACCGCCTATGTCGGCCAGGGCTCGCCGCGCTTCTGGCTCGGCCTCAATCCGCAGCTGCCGAATGAGGCCTTTGCGGAGATCGTGATCGTCGCCAAGGGCGTCGAGGCGCGCGAGCGCATCAAGGCCAGGATCGAGAACGCCGCGGCTGGCGGCATGCTGAGCGAGGCGCGGGTGCGTGTCGATCGCTTCAATTTCGGCCCGCCGGTCGGCTTCCCCGTGCAGTTCCGCGTCATCGGCCCCGACACCAACAAGGTGCGCGAGATCGCCTATCAGGTCCGCGACGTCATGAAGCAAAATCCGAATGTCAAGGACGCGCAGCTCGACTGGAATGAGCAGTCGCCTTACCTCAAGCTCGTCGTCGACCAGGATCGCGCCCGCGCGCTGGGGCTGACCCCGCAGGATGTGTCGCAGTCGCTGGCGATGCTGATCTCGGGCGTGCAGGTCACGACCGTGCGCGACGGCATCGAGAAGGTCGGCGTGGTCGCCCGCGCGGTGCCCTCGGAGCGGCTCGACCTCGCCCATGTCGGCGATCTCACCATCACCTCCAAGAACGGCATCGCCGTGCCGCTGCAGCAGATCGCCAAGATCGAGTATTCGCATGAGGAGCCGATCCTGTGGCGGCGCAACCGCGACATGGCGATCACCGTGCGCAGTGACGTCCAGGACGGCGTGCAGGCGCCCGACGTCACCAACCAGATCTGGCCCAAGCTGGCGGACATCCGCGCTCACCTCGAACCGGCCTACCGCATCGAGCCGGGCGGCGCGTTCGAGGAATCCGCCAAGGGCAATGCCTCGATCTTCGTGCTGTTCCCGGTGATGGCGATGGTGATGCTGACGCTCCTGATGATCCAGCTGCAGAACTTTGCGCGGCTGATCCTGGTCTTCCTCACCGCGCCGCTCGGCATCATCGGCGCCTCGCTCGGCCTCAACGTCGCCAGCGCCCCGTTCGGCTTCGTGGCGCTGCTCGGCCTGATCGCGCTCGCCGGCATGATCATGCGCAACACTGTGATCCTTGTTGATCAGATCGAGACCGACGTCGCGCATGGGCTGCCGCGCAAGGAAGCGATCGTGGAGGCGACCGTCCGCCGCGCACGTCCCGTCGTGCTGACTGCGCTCGCCGCGATTCTGGCCATGATTCCGCTGTCGCGCTCGGCCTTCTGGGGCCCGATGGCGATCACCATCATGGGCGGCTTGTTTGTTGCAACCTTCCTCACCCTGCTGTACCTGCCGGGTCTATATGCCCTGTGGTTCCGCAACAGCCTGGAAGAGAGCGGCACCAAGCCCGATCTCGCGCCGCAGCAACTGGGAGAGCCCGCATTTCCGCTTGCTGAGGCTGCCGAATAGTTGAACATTGAGACTGACAACGCTTTGAGTATGCGATGACGCTGATTTCCGAACATGTCGAGCCGGACACCCGCGAGCGGATTCTCGTGGTGGCGGAGCGTCTGTTCCGGCAGATCGGCTACCAGAAGACCACGGTCGGCGACATTGCCAAAGAGCTGCGCATGAGCCCGGCCAATGTGTATCGCTTCTTCGAATCGAAGAAGGCGATCCACGAGAGCGTCGCGCGCGGGCTGATGGGTGAGGTGGAGGCGGCCGCCGCCGCCATCGTCGCCAGGCCGGGGCCAGCGCCGGAGCGCATGCGCGAGCTGCTCACCACCATCCATCAGATGAACACGGAGCGCTATGTCGGCGACTCCAAGCTGCACGAGATGGTCGAGATCGCCATGCAGGAGAGCTGGGAGGTCTGCGTCACCCACATTCAGACCATCACCGAGAGCATCGGCGCCCTGATCGCGCAGGGAGCGGCGAGCGGTGAGTTCAGGGTGTCCGACGTGCCAGCCGCTGCGCTCTGCACCTGCACCGCCATGGTGCGTTTCTTCCACCCGCAGATGATCGCCCAGGCCGCCGACAAGCCGGGCCCCACCATCGATCAAATGATCGATTTTGTGCTGGTCGGGCTTGGTTCGGGGAAGGCTGCGGGCTAGTTTCCCTAACGCCGTCATTCCGGGGCGATGCGAAGCATCGAACCCGGAATCTCGAGATTCCGGGTTCGGTCCTGCGGACCGCCCCGGTATGACGGCGTCTGGAATGAGGGGCCGAGCTTGGCAGACAAGGACATCCACTACTACGAGCCCTCCAAGGGGCACGGTCTCAGGCACGACCCGTTCAACGCCATCATCGCGCCGAGGCCGATCGGCTGGATCTCCTCGCGAGACGCCAGGGGCAATGTCAACTTGGCCCCTTATAGTTTCTTCAACGCCTTTTGTTACGTTCCGCCGATCATCGGCTTCTCCTCCACCAACTGGAAGGACAGCGTCGCCAATATCGAGGAGACCAAGGAGTTCTGCTGGAATCTCGCGACGATGGAGTTGGCAAAACAGATGAATGCGACCGCGGCCCATGTCGGACGCGAGGTCGACGAGTTCAGGCTTGCAGGGCTGACGGAGGCGCCGAGCCGATTGGTGAACGTGCCCAGGGTCGGCGAGAGCCCGGTCTCCTTCGAATGCAAATTATCCGACATCATCCAGCTCAAGGGCGCCGACGGCAGGAAGGCCGAGGCCTGGCTGACGCTCGGCGAAGTCGTTGCTGTCCATATCGACAAGGCCTTCATCAAGGATGGCGTCTACCAGACCGGCCTCGCCCATCCCATCGTACGTGCCGGACGGCGTGGCGATTATTTCGAGATCAAGCCGGAAAACATGTTCGAGATGATCCGGCCGGATTGATGCCGCTTGCTCTTGAGCACCCGCCCCCTTCAGGCGCGGGTGGGAGTTCGTGGCCGCGCCGTGGCCCGGAACTACGGCCAGAACATGCCGTTACTGCGACGCCATTTCACTTGATTTTCGGTGCGAAGCGCCGCCCAATTCTTTACCCTTTTCCTTGAAAGCTCGTTGCCGTCGCTTGCCATAAAAGGACATAGCCATGAGCTCCTTTCGCCGCGACTACATCACCAAGCCAATCTTCTCGCTGGCACGCCGAGCGCTGCCGCCGATGTCGGACACCGAACGCGAGGCGTTGGAGGCGGGCGATGTCTGGTGGGACGGCGAGCTGTTCAGCGGCGATCCCGATTGGGCGAAGCTGCTGGCCTATCCGCAGGCCGTGCTCACCGCTGAGGAAAAAGCCTTCCTCAACGGACCCGTCGATGCGCTTTGCGCCTTGTTGGACGAATGGAAGATCAACTGGGAGTGGCGTGATCTTCCGAAGGAGGCCTGGGATTTTATCAAGCGCGAGAAATTCCTCGGCATGATCATTCCGAAGGAGTATGGAGGGCTGGGTTTCTCGCCTTTTGCCCATTCCGAAGTCGTGCGCAAGCTCTCCTCGCGCTCCCTCACCGCGGCCGTCACGGTGATGGTGCCGAACTCGCTTGGACCCGGAGAGCTCCTGATGCGCTTCGGCACCCGGGAGCAGATGGACAAATGGCTGCCGCGCCTGGCGTCCGGGAGCGACATTCCCTGCTTCGGCCTGACCAGTCCCGAAGCCGGCTCGGATGCAGCTTCGATGGTCGACACCGGCATCATCTGCAAGGGCAATTTCGAAGGCAATGAGGTCATTGGCCTGAGGCTGAACTGGCACAAGCGCTACATCACGCTCGGCCCGGTCGCGACGCTTCTGGGGCTCGCCTTCAAGGCCTATGATCCCGATCATCTGGTTGGCCCCAAGGAAGACCTCGGCATCACGGTCGCCCTGATCCCGACCCATCTGCCCGGCGTCGAGATCGGGCGGCGTCATCTGCCGGCGATGCAGGTGTTCCAGAACGGCCCGAACCGCGGCCGCGACGTCTTCATCCCGCTCGACTATGTCATCGGCGGCGAGAAGCGGCTGGGCGAGGGCTGGAAGATGCTGATGACGGCGCTCGCCGCCGGCCGCGGCATTTCGCTGCCGTCGCTCTCGGCGGCAGGCGCCGCCTACGCGGCGCGCGCCAGCGGCGCCTATGCCCGCATCCGCGAGCAGTTCGGCATTCCGATCGGCAGGTTCGAGGGCATCGAGGAGCCGCTGGCGCGCATCGCCGCGACCGCCTATCTGCTCGATGGCGCGCGACGCCTGACTTGCGCCGCCCTGAACGAGGGCCACCATCCTGCTGTGATCTCCGGCATCATGAAGCTGCAGGCGACCGAGCGGATGCGGACCGCCATCGACGATGCCATGGATATCCATGGCGGCAAGGCCGTGATCGACGGTCCGCAAAACTATCTCGGCAATCTCTACCGCTCGGTGCCAGTCGGCATCACGGTCGAAGGCGCCAATATCCTCACCCGCAATCTTATCGTGTTCGGGCAGGGCGCTATCCGCGCCCATCCCTTCCTGCTGGAGGAGATGACTGCGCTGGCCGAGGACGACCGCGAGCGCGGGCTGGATGCTTTCGATTATGTGTTCTGGAAGCATCTCGGCCACAGCTTCAAGACGCTGGCGCGCGCCTTCGGTCGCAGCTGGACCTTTGGCCTGTTCGCGCCGGCGCCCGATGCGGGCGACGCGACGCGCTTCTATCGCCAGCTGTCGCGCTATGCGGCGGCATTTGCATTTGTAGCCGACATGGCGCTGCTCACGCTGGGCGGCGCGTTGAAGCGGAAGGAGATGCTGTCGGCGCGGTTCGGCGATATTCTCTCCGAGCTGTATCTGCTCTCGGCCGCGCTGAAGCGCTGGCAGGACGAGGGCAGGCCAGTCCAGGATTTCGCACTGCTGCAATGGTGCATGGCGAGCGGCTTCAGAACAATCGAAAATCGACTGGCCGAAATTCTCGCCAATCTGCCCAACCGGTTTGTGGCGGTGATCCTGAAGCTTGTCGTGCAGCCGTTCGGCGCACGGGTCGTCGGTCCCTCGGACCGCGTCGTGCACGATTGCGCACAAATCGTGCTGGAGCCGTCGGCTGCGCGCGAACGGCTGACGCCCGATCTGTCGCATGTCGAGGACGATGGCCCGCAGGCGCGGCTTGAAAAGGCCTTCCTGCTCGTGACCGCGGCCGAAGATGCGCACAGGAAGATGCGCGCCGCACATTTGCACGACCCCAATGAGGCTCTCAAGCGCGGCGTGATCACGCAAGGCGAGGCTGATCAGCTCGCGGCGGCGCATGAGGCCGTAGCAAAGGTCATCGCGGTCGATGATTTCGCGCCCGAAGCGCTGTCGCCGATCTACAAAAAGAGCGCCGATGTGCACCAGTTCTTCCAGGAGCTGGGGGAGCAGAGGGCCGCGAGTTGATGGCACGACCGGTCTTCATCATCGACGGCAGCCGGACGCCGTTCCTGAAAGCGCGCACCGGGCCCGGGCCGTTCACGCCGGTCGATCTGGCCGTGCAATGCGGCCGGCCGCTGCTGGCGCGCCAGCCGTTTCCGGCTGACAGCTTCGACCAGGTCATTCTCGGCTGTGTCAACGTCATTGCCGACGAGATGAACCCGGCCAGGGTCGCGGCACTGCGGCTCGGCATGGGCGAGGACATGGTCGCCTTCACGGTCCAGATCAATTGCGGCTCCGGCATGCAGTCGATCGATACCGGCTACCGCTATATTCGCGAGGGCAACGCGAATTTGATTCTGGCTGGCGGCACCGAGGCGCTGAGCTACGCGCCCTTGGTCTGGCCGAACCAGGGCGTGCGCTGGTTTGCGGGACTTGCCACGGCCAAGAGCCTCGGTGCGAGGATCACGGCGGCGCTCAAGATCAAGCCGAGCTATCTGAAGCCGGTGATCGGGCTCGAGCGTGGCCTCACCGATCCCATCACCGACCTCAACATGGGCCAGACGGCGGAAGTCGTCGGCCATCTCTTCGGCATCACCCGCGCACAATCCGATGCCTACGCGGCCGAGAGCCATCGTCGGCTGGCGAACGCGCAAAAGGAAGGCTTTCTCAAAGGCGAGGTGGAGACGGCCTTTGCGCGCAATGGCAGTTTCTATGACCACGACGACGGCGTGCGTCCAGACTCGACGCCGGAGACACTGGCACAGCTGCGCCCCGTCTTCGAACGTCCGTGGGGGCAGGTGACCGCCGGCAACTCCTCGCAGATCACCGACGGAGCATCCTGGGTGATCCTCGCATCCGAAGAGGCAGTTGCGAAATATGGCCTGACACCGAAGGCCGCGATCATCGACAGCCAATGGTCGGCGCTCGATCCCTCCATCATGGGCCTCGGGCCCGTGCTGTGTTCAACCGCGCTTCTCAAGCGCAATGAGCTGACGCTGCAGGAGGTCGACACCTGGGAGCTGAACGAGGCGTTTGCGACCCAGGTGCTCGGCTGCCTCGCCGCCTGGAATGACGACAGATTCTGCCGTGATGTTTTGGGCCTCGATGGCGCAGCGGGCGAGCTTGATCGCGCAAAGCTCAATGTCGACGGCGGCGCGATCAGCCTCGGACACCCCGTCGGCACCTCCGGCAACCGCATCGTGCTGCATCTCGTCAATGCCATGAAGCGGCTGGGCACGCGTCGCGGCATCGCCACCGAGTGCATCGGCGGCGGCCTCGGCGGCGCGATGCTGATAGAGACGGTGTGACCATGCGCTCGAAGATCATGGACGTGCTCTCCGACCGCGTGCTGACCCTCGGGCCTGTCCCGGCCGCCGGCCCGTACCGTCATTTCAAGCTGACGCGTGACGCCGACGGCATTGCCTGGCTGCTGTTCGACCGCGACGGGGCAAGCGCCAACACGCTCTCGGCCGACGTCTTGGAAGAGTTTGATCAGCTGCTCAGCGTGCTCGAGACCGAGCGCCCCGCGGGCCTTGTCATTCGTTCCGCGAAAAGATCCGGCTTCATCGCCGGCGCCGATGTCAACGAATTCCGTGGCGCCAGCGATTCCGCGTTGGTGGAGACGGCGATCGGCCGCGCGCATGCGGTGATCGATCGGCTCGAGGCGTTGCGTGTTCCCACCGCCGCCGTGATCCACGGCTTCTGCCTGGGCGGCGGGCTGGAGGTTGCGCTGGCCTGCCAGTCGCGCATTGCGATCGACAATGCCCGCTTCGGCTTTCCCGAGGTGATGCTCGGCCTGCATCCAGGCCTCGGCGGCACCGCGCGCTTCACGCGCCTCGTCAACCCGATGCAGGCGATGACGCTGATGCTCACCGGCCGCACCATCGACGCGCGGCGCGCGAAAGCGTTGGGCCTCGTCGATGCCGTGACGCAGGAGCGCCATGTCGCGGGCGCGGTGAGGGACGCCGTGTTCGGCCGCCTGAAGCGCGCGCGGCCGGGCCCGCTGGTCGCGCTTCTGAACGCCGCGCCGGCGCGGAGCCTGCTCGCCGCGCGGATGCGGAAAGAGGCGGCGAAGGCCGCGGCACCTGCGCATTATCCCGCGCCCTACGGCCTGATCGATCTCTGGGAGAAGCATGGTGGCGACAAGGCCGCGATGCTCGCGGCGGAGAAGACGTCGTTCGCGCATCTGATGGTGACGCCGACGGCGCAGAACCTGATCCGGGTCTTCTTCCTGCGCGAGCAGATGAAGAAGAACGCCGGCGGCGGCAACAAGGTACAGCACGTCCATGTCATCGGCGCCGGCGCGATGGGCGGCGACATCGCCGCCTGGTGCGCCAACCAGGGTTTGCGCGTGTCGCTCGCCGACATGAAGCCGGAGCCGATCGCCGGTGCCATAAGGCGCGCAAGCGAACTGTTCGGCAAGATCATCAGGAAGCCCATCGAGGTGCGCGACGCGCTGGACCGCCTGATCCCCGACCTGGACGGCGAGGGCGTGCGCAACGCCGATCTGGTCATCGAGGCCGTGCCGGAGAAACTGGAGCTGAAAAAGAAGGTCTATGCCGGCCTCGAACCGCGCATGAAGCCGGGAGCGATCCTCGCAACGAACACCTCAAGCATCCCGCTGCAGGATCTGCGCAGCAGTTTGCAAAGGCCTGAGCGGCTGCTTGGCCTGCACTTCTTCAATCCGGTGTCGCGCCTGCAGCTGGTCGAAGTGGTCGGCCACGATGGAACTGAGGCTGCGCTGCTGAAGGATGCATTGGCCTTTGTCGGTGTCATCGATCGCCTGCCGCTCCAGGTGAAGAGCTCGCCCGGTTTCCTCGTCAACCGCGCGCTGACGCCCTACATGCTCGAAGCCATGCTGATGCTGGATCAGGACATGGACAAGCTCACCATTGATGCTGCCGCAGAAAAGTTCGGCATGCCGATCGGGCCGATCGAGCTCGCCGACCAGGTTGGCCTCGATATCTGTCTCGATGTCGGCGACATGCTGCGCGCGAAATTCGGCGCGGCCCTTCCCGATGCGCCACCCTGGCTGCGTGAAAAGGTCATCAGGGGCGAGCTCGGCAGGAAGAGTGGCAAGGGCTTTTACGACTGGCGCGACGGCAAGGCCGACAAGTTGCAAACCACCACTCAGCCGCAGCCGACCGACGAGATGACCGATCGCCTGATCCTGCCGATCTCGAATGTCTGCGTCGCAGCCTTGCGCGAAGGAATTGTTGATAATTCCGACATGGTTGACGGCGCCATGATCTTTGGCACGGGCTATGCACCATTCCGCGGCGGACCGCTGAATTATGCGCGCACGCGCGGTGTCGACAACATCGTCTCGACATTGCGTGCGCTTGCGCAGAAATTCGGCGATCGATTCGCCCCCGATGCGGGCTGGGAGAGCTTTAGATGACGGATACCAAAATGCAGACGCCACTGGAGACGACGGGCGAGCCGAGCGGCGATCTCTGCATCCGTACGCTGGCGATGCCGGCCGACACCAACGCCAATGGGGACATTTTCGGCGGCTGGCTCTTGAGCCAGATGGACGTCGGTGGCGGCGTGTTCGCCTCCAAGGTCGCGAAATCACGCACCGTGACCGTTGCGATCGAGGCGATGACCTTCAGGAAGCCGGTCTATGTCGGCGATCTCGTCTCGGTCCATGCGACCCTGGTGCGGCTGGGCCGTACGTCCATCACCGTGCACTTGGAAGCCTGGGTGCTGCGGCGCCGGGAGAGCCATTCGATCCTGGCGACCGAAGGCAATTTCACCTATGTCTCGATCGATGAGCACGGTCGCCCTCAACCAGTGCAGCGCAGCGACGCAGCGATTGCGACTTAAGTCGCGTTGATGGCAACGGCATGACTGATTGAAGAATGTAGCGACGTGAAAATGCCGCAGCCGCCCGTCATCGTACGGAGGAACGAAGCCGCCTCGAATCTGTTATAGCGGCCGTGGGGAATAGAGAGCGGGTGTAAATGTCCGATCGCTACATCATCGAGGTCGGATCGCAGCAGGCGGGTATCGTCGTTCGCGATTCGGAGGGTTATCGCTTCTTCGCAGCATCGCAGATCTTCTTCCAGCTCGAAGGCCGTGTGTTTCGCACCGTGCGCGATGCGGAGCGTGCTGCGGCGCGGCTGCTGCAGGCGGCGTGAGGAGGGTGCGCTGCGGGCGTTGCGGTGTTGCAGAGCACACCGACGTCAACCCTTCACGCCCCGTCATTCCGGGGCGATGCGCCAGCATCGAACCCGGAATCTCGAAATTCGGGGTTCGCCTCTTCGAGGCGCCGGGGAATGACCGAGACACAATGACCGAGACACATTGACCTCGCTCCCGAACCGCCGCTAACCTTGGCACCTTCGCTTCTCGCCAAGGCAACGCCGTGACCGGGCTTACCCACCGCCAATCCGAAATCCTCAATCTCGCCCGCGCCTCGGGCCGGGTGATGGTGGAGGATCTGGCGCGGCGCTTCGAGGTCTCGGCGCAGACCATCCGCAAGGATCTCAACGATCTCTGCGAGCAGCGCTCGCTGACCCGCATCCATGGCGGCGCGATCATCGCCTCGGGCGTGGAAAACCTCGCCTATGAAGCGCGCCGGTTTGTCGCCGCCGACGAGAAGAAGGCGATCGGCACCGCGGCCGCCGAGCTCATTCCGAACGGCTGCTCGCTCTTCATCAATATCGGCACCACGACCGAGGAGGTCGCGAGCGCGCTGACCTCGCATGAGGACCTGCTCGTCATCACCAATAATCTCAATGTCGCGATGCTGCTCTATCGCCATCCGCGCATCGAGGTGATCGTGGCGGGCGGCGCCGTGCGACGTGCGGACGGCGCCGTGGTCGGCTCGACCGCCACCCAGCTGATCGGCCAGTTCAAGGTCGATTACGCCATCATCGGTGCGTCCGCGATCGACGAGGAGGGTGCGCTGCTGGATTTCGACTATCGCGAGGTGCAGGTCGCGCAAGCCATCATCGCCAATGCCCGCACCGTCATCCTGGTCGCCGACTCCACCAAGTTCACCCGCAGCGCGCCGGTCCGCATCGCGCATATGAGCCAGATCCAGACCTTCGTCACCGACCAGCCGCTGCCGGCCGGCCTGCACAACATCTGCCATTCCCGCGGCATCCAGGTCATCGAGGCGATGCCGAAGCAGCCGCCGGAGACGGATGATGCGGGTGCGGGCGAGGCGGGTGCTGACGGCACGGTCACGCTCCGGCGGGCGTGAGGGACCCTGAAAGTCGCGCATTCCAAACCATCACCGTCACCCTGAGGTGCCCGCGCAGCGGGCCTCGAAGGGCGACGGCCCGGCTCTGGCAGCGGGGCCGTTCATCCTTCGAGGCTCGCTCCGCTCGCGCCTCAGGATGACGGGTTAACAGCACGTCCAGGCTTCCCAACTTTCGCCTTTCCCCCTTATTCTTTCGCATCTGCAGCATTTTATTTTCGGTTGCTTTCGTTTGTGTTGTGATTTACTGCAAATCGAAAGCTAAATCGCCAATCAACGGCGAGCTCCCTGGGGGAAGCGTCTTTGGATCGAATTTTTGACCTCGCAATCGTTGGCGGCGGGATCAATGGCTGCGGCATCGCGCGCGATGCCGCCGGGCGGGGCAATACCGTTTTCCTCTGCGAAATGAATGATCTGGCGAGCGGGACGTCGTCCTGGTCGACCAAGCTCGTGCATGGCGGCCTGCGCTATCTCGAGTACTACGAGTTTCGCCTGGTGCGCGAAGCGCTGATCGAGCGCGAGATTCTCTGGCAGATTGCGCCCCACATCATCCGCCCCCTGCGCTTCGTGCTGCCGCATCACGCCGGCCTGCGCCCGGCCTGGCTGTTGCGGCTCGGCCTCTTCCTCTACGACCATATCGGCGGGCGCGTGCTGCTGCCGCCGACCCGCTCGGTCGATCTCGCAAGCGACGTGGTGGGCCGTCCGCTGATCCCGGGCCGCTATGCACGCGGCTTCGAATATTCGGACTGCTTTGTCGATGATGCGCGCCTAGTCGTGCTCTCCGCGCGCGACGCCGCCGACCGCGGCGCCGACATCCGCACCCGCACCCGCGCCGTGGATATCCGCCAGCATGACGGCATCTGGCAAGTCACGGTGGAGCACACGCTGACCGGTGTTCGCGAGACCATCCGCTCCCGGGTGCTGGTCAATGCGGCCGGTCCCTGGGTGGAGAACGTGCTCGCCCACGGAGCCGGGGTGAATGCGAAAGCCAAGGTGCGGCTGGTGCAGGGCTCGCATATCGTCGTGAACAAGCTCTATGAGCACGACCGCGCCTACATCTTCCAGAACGCCGACGGTCGCATCGTCTTCACAATTCCCTATCAGGATGATTTCACGCTGATCGGCACCACCGACCGCGACTATGACGGCGATCCGGCCAAGGTGAAGGCGACGCAGGAAGAGATCAAATATCTCTGCGACGCGGTGAGCGAATATCTCGCAAAACCCGTGAAGCCGGAGGACGTGGTGTGGACCTATGCCGGCGTCCGCCCGCTCTATGATGACGGCGCGAGCGAGGCCAAGGCCGCGACCCGGGATTATGTGTTCGAGCTCGACACACCCGGCGGCGCGCCGCTGCTCTCGATCTATGGCGGCAAGATCACGACCTATCGGCGGCTGGCCGAAGAGGCGCTGGAGCGGTTGGATGCATATTTGCGCAGCTCCAAGTCGCGCCAAGGGTGGACGGCGAAATCGCCGCTGCCCGGCGGCGACATGGACGTGTCCGCCGTGCCGGCACTGACCGCCGAGCTGCTCCGCAATTATCCTTTCGTCACCCAGGAGCATGCGGCGCGCCTGGCCCACGCCTATGGCACGCGGGCGCCGCGGGTGCTGGGCAATGCAAAATCAGCCGCCGATCTCGGGATCTCCTTCGGCGCCACGCTGACGGAGAGCGAGGTCAAATATCTGATGGCATCGGAATGGGCGGTGACCGCCGACGACATCGTGTGGCGCCGTTCCAAGCTGGGCCTGCGCATGTCCACGGCGGAAATCAAGGCGCTCGACGACTGGATCGCGGGCTTCAATGCAAGCCGCGAGACGGCTCTCCTGGAAGCAGGAGGCCGCTCATGACCGTGACGCTCGAGCACGTGACCCGCGTCGTCGACGGCATGGAAACCATCCGCGACGTGTCAATCACATTGCAGAGCGGCACGCTCGCCGTGCTGCTGGGGCCGACGCTGTCAGGCAAGACCTCGATCATGCGGCTGCTCGCGGGCCTCGACAAGCCGACCGCGGGGCGCGTGCTGGTCGATGGCAAGGATGTCACCGGCGTCGACGTGCGTCAGCGCTCGGTTGCGATGGTCTATCAGCAGTTCATCAACTATCCGTCGCTTACGGTCTACGAGAATATCGCATCGCCCCTTCGCGTGCAGGGCAAGCCGCGCGAAGAGATCGAGCAGCGCGTTGCCGAGGCTGCGAAGCTGCTGCGGCTCGAGCCGTTCCTGAAGCGCACCCCGCTGCAGCTTTCCGGCGGCCAGCAGCAACGCACCGCGATCGCCCGCGCATTGGTGAAAGGCGCCGATCTCGTGCTGCTCGACGAGCCGCTCGCCAATCTCGATTACAAGCTGCGCGAGGAATTGCGCGCCGAGCTGCCGCGGATCTTCGAGGCATCCGGCGCGATCTTCGTCTATGCCACCACCGAGCCGTCGGAGGCACTCTTGCTCGGCGGCCGCACCATCTGCATGTGGGAAGGCAAGGCGCTGCAGAACGGCGACACCTCCAAGGTCTACCGCCATCCCGAGACGCTGCGCGTCGCGCAGGTGTTCTCCGATCCGCCATTGAACCTGGTCGGGATCGAAAAGAAGAACGGTGCGATCCGCTATGCCGGCGGCGTCGAGGCACCGGCGACAGGGCTTTATGAGAAGATCCAGGACGGCGCCTATCGCGTCGGTTTCCGCGCCCATCAGCTGGAGATCGGCAAGGGCGTTCCGGGGCGTCATGCTTTTCCCGCCACGGTGGCCGTCACCGAGATCACCGGCTCGGAGAGCTTTGTGCATCTGAAGCGCGATTCCGTGAACTGGGTCGCGGTGCTGCACGGCGTGCACGAGTTCGAGCCGGGCCAGGCGCTGGATGCCGTGCTCGATCCCGACAATATCTTCGTGTTCGATGCGGCCGATCGCCTCGTCGCCTCTCCTGGTTCGGCATGAGGGAGATGCAGCATGGCCCGCATTGACCTCGTCGATCTCGCGCATTCCTACAGCGGCAATTCCGCCGATGAATCCAGCTATGCGCTGAAGCCGATCTCGATGACCTGGCGGCAGGGCGGCGCCTATGCGCTGCTCGGCCCCTCCGGCTGCGGCAAGACGACGCTTCTCAACCTGATCTCCGGCATCATCACGCCCTCGCGCGGGAAGATCTTGTTCGACGGTGAGGACGTCACGCAGCTCTCGACCCAGAAGCGTAATATCGCGCAGGTGTTCCAGTTCCCGGTCATCTACGACACCATGACGGTGGGACAGAACCTCGCATTCCCGTTGAAGAATCGCGGCGTACCCAAGCCCGACATCGCGGTGCGGGTGAAGGAGATCGCGCATCTGTTGGACCTCACGCCCGATCTCAATCGCAAGGCGACGCGGCTCACGGCGGACGCCAAGCAGAAGATCTCGCTCGGCCGCGGCCTGGTCCGCTCCGACGTCGCCGCCGTGCTGTTCGATGAGCCGCTGACGGTGATCGATCCCGAGCTGAAATGGCAGCTGCGCTCGAAATTGAAGGCGCTGCACCGCGAGCTCGACCTCACCATGATCTACGTGACCCACGACCAAACGGAGGCTTTGACCTTCGCCGACACCGTGGTGGTCATGCATGACGGGCGGGTGGTGCAGAGCGGCACGCCGGCGGAATTGTTCGAAAAGCCCGCGCATACCTTTGTCGGCTATTTCATCGGCTCGCCCGGCATGAACATCATGCCCGCCGAGGTGAGGGGCCGCGAAGCTCGGATCGACGGCCATGTCATCTCGCTGAAGCGCAGCTACGATGCGCTGCCGGCCGGTGCGAAGATCGAGATCGGCGTGCGGCCCGAATTTGTCGACATTGCAAATCCCGCGCCGGATCTGCTCGCCGCCCAGATCGAGCGCATCGACGATCTCGGCCGCATGCGCTTTGCGCGCGTCCGCATCGGCGACCTCAAGTTTTCTGCCCGCGTGCGCGAGAGCTTTTCAAGCGCCGACGGCAAATGCGGCCTGATCTTCGATGCCGCCCATGTGCATGTCTATGCCGACAGCCGTCTGGTCGAGGGGACGCCGTAGATGGAAAAGACGGTCAACCAAAAAGCCTGGTTCCTGGTGCTGCCGGTGTTCCTGGTGGTGGCGTTCTCGGCGATCATCCCGATGATGACCGTGGTGAACTATTCGATGCAGGACACCTTCGGCAACAACCAGTTCTTCTGGAATGGCGTCGGCTGGTTCAAGGAGCTCTTGGATCCCTCGACCGATCTCGGTGGCCGCTTCCTAGCTTCGCTCGGGCGCAACCTGTTCTTCTCGGGCGTGATCCTCGCCATCGAGGTGCCGCTCGGCATCGTGATCGCGCTCTCGATGCCGCGCCAGGGCTGGCAGGTCGCGGCCTGCCTCGTGATTCTCGCGCTGCCGCTGCTCATTCCGTGGAACGTGGTCGGCACCATCTGGCAGATCTTCGGCCGGCCAGACATCGGCCTGCTCGGCTATGTGCTGAACAGCATCGGCATCGATTACAATTACGTCTCCAATGAGTTCGATGCCTGGGTGACCGTGATCGTCATGGACGTCTGGCACTGGACCAGCCTGGTCGCGCTGCTCTGCTATGCCGGGTTGAAGTCGATCCCCGACGCCTATTACCAGGCGGCGCAGATCGACGGCGCCTCGCGCTGGGCCGTGTTCACCGCGATCCAGCTGCCGAAGATGCACCGGGTGCTGCTGATCGCCGTGCTGCTCCGCTTCATGGATAGCTTCATGATCTACACCGAGCCGTTCGTGGTGACCGGCGGCGGGCCCGGCAACTCCACGACCTTCATCTCCATCGAGCTCGTCAAGATCGCGCTCGGCCAGTTCGACCTCGGCAAGGCCGCCGCGATGTCGCTGGTGTACAATCTGATCATCCTGATCGTGTGCTGGGTGTTCTACACCGTCATGACCAATGCCGGCGCTGCACGCCGCGTCAAAGAGGGGGCGAAGTGATGCATTCGATTCCCGGGCGGCGCATCATCATCTCGGTGTTCCTGATCTTCCTGTTGTTGCCGATCTACTGGCTCGTCAACATGAGCTTCAAGACCAACAACGAGATCGTCTCGACCATGACGCTGTGGCCGCATCATCCGACGCTGCAGCACTACATGCGCATCTTCACCGACGAGAGCTGGTATTCCGGCTACATCAACTCGCTGAAATACGTCGTCCTCAACACCATCATCTCGATCTCGGTGGCGCTGCCGGCGGCCTACGCCTTCTCGCGCTACCGCTTCCTCGGCGACAAGCACCTGTTCTTCTGGCTGCTGTCGAACCGCATGGCGCCGGCGGCGGTCTATGCGCTGCCGTTCTTCAACCTCTATTCGGCGATCGGGCTGTTCGATACGCCTTGGGCTGTCGCGCTGGCGCATTGCATCTTCAACGTTCCGCTGGCGGTCTGGATCCTCGAAGGGTTCGTCTCCGGCGTGCCGCGCGAGATCGACGAGACCGCCTTCCTCGACGGCTATTCCTTCCCGCGGTTTTTCGTGAAGATCCTGGTGCCTTTGATCGCGAGCGGCATCGGCGTTGCCGCGTTCTTCTGCTTCATGTTCTCCTGGGTCGAGCTGCTGCTTGCGCGGACGCTGACCTCGGTGGATGCCAAACCGATCTCGGCGGTGATGACGCGCACGGTCTCCGCTGCCGGCATGGATTGGGGCCTGTTGTCCGCCGCGGGCGTGCTCACCATCATTCCGGGCGCGCTCGTGATCTGGTTTGTCCGCAACTATATCGCGCGCGGCTTCGCGCTCGGCCGGGTCTGAGGGAGGCCTTCATGGACAGCATTGCATGGATGGCCTGGACGCTGCCGACCGCGATCTTCTTCGCGGCCATCGCGCTGATGTTGACGGTGATGACCTGGCTTGCGCTCGCCTATCCCGAGGTCGAGCGCTTCGGGGTGCTGCGCATTCCGACGACGCGCGGCGACCGCCTGTTCATTTCGCTGATCCTGGCCGCGGTGATCCATTTGTTGTGGATTGCCCTTGTCGGCACCGATACGATTGCGACGCTGCCGATCGGTGAGGAAGGATTTGAGATATCGAGCCTTTGGCTCGCCACGCTGATTTCGCTGGGGGTAGCCGTTGTGGTTTTCCGCACGGTGTAGCCAACGAAAAAGGAGCAGATCCGGGGTTCAACCCGGGCCTGAGGAGTAGTCTGTCGCTGCAACGGAGGAACAACATGCGACGCGTAGAACCAAGCAAGGGGACCTTGACCAGGACCCGGACGTTGATGATGACGAGCGTGTTTGCGCTGATGGCGGCCTCGGCCGCGGTCACAGCGCCGGCCTACGCTGACGAAGCTGCCGCCAAGAAGTGGATCGACGAGGAATTCCAGCCTTCGACGCTCTCGAAGGACGACCAGATGAAGGAGATGCAGTGGTTCATCAAGGCCGCTGAGCCCTTCAAGGGAATGGAGATCCACGTCGTCTCCGAAACCTTGACCGTGCACCAGTACGAATCCGAGAAGCTCGCAAAGGCTTTCGAGGAGATCACCGGCATCAAGGTCAAGCACGACATCATCCAGGAAGGTGACGTCGTCGAGAAGATCCAGACCCAGATGCAGTCCGGCAAGAACGTCTATGACGGCTGGATCAACGATTCCGACTTCATCGGCACCCACTTCCGCTACGGCCAGGCCGTCGACCTGACGGAGTGGATGAAGGGTGAAGGCAAGGACGTCACCGATCCGACGCTCGATGTCGATGACTTCATCGGCAAGTCGTTCACGACCGCGCCGAACGGGCATCTCTACCAGCTGCCCGACCAGCAGTTCGCGAACCTCTACTGGTTCCGCTACGACTGGTTCACCAATCCGGACTACAAGGCCAAGTTCAAGGCCAAGTACGGCTATGATCTCGGCGTGCCCGTGAACTGGTCGGCCTATGAGGACATCGCTGATTTCTTCACCAACGACGTCAAGGAAATCAACGGCGTCAAGGTCTATGGCCACATGGACTACGGCAAGAAGGATCCCTCGCTCGGCTGGCGCTTCACCGACGCCTGGCTGTCGATGGCCGGCAACGGCGACAAGGGCCTGCCGAACGGCCTGCCGGTCGACGAATGGGGCATCCGCATGGAAGGCTGCCGTCCCGTCGGCTCCTCGGTCGAGCGCGGCGGCGACGTCAACGGTCCCGCGGCGGTCTACTCGATCGTGAAGTATCTCGACTGGCTGAAGAAGTATGCCCCGCCGCAGGCGCAAGGCATGACCTTCTCGGAGTCGGGACCGGTGCCCTCGCAGGGCAACATCGCCCAGCAGATCTTCTGGTACACCGCCTTCACCGCCGACATGGTCAAGCCAGGCCTGCCGGTGATGAACGCCGACGGCACGCCGAAGTGGCGCATGGCACCGTCGCCGCATGGCGCGTACTGGAAGGAAGGCATGAAGCTCGGCTACCAGGACGTGGGCTCGGCGACGCTGCTCAAGTCCACGCCGCTTGATCGCCGCAAGGCGGCCTGGCTCTATCTGCAGTTCATCGTCTCCAAGACGGTGTCCCTGAAGAAGAGCCATGTCGGTCTCACCTTCATCCGTGAATCCGACATCTGGGACAAGTCGTTCACTGAGCGTGCGCCGAAGCTCGGCGGCCTGATCGAGTTCTACCGCTCGCCCGCGCGCGTGCAGTGGACCCCGACCGGCAACAACGTGCCTGACTATCCGAAGCTCGCGCAGCTGTGGTGGCAGAACATCGGCGATGCGTCGTCCGGTGCCAAAACGCCGCAGCAGGCGATGGATGCGCTTGCGGCCGCCCAGGACTCGGTGCTCGAACGTCTCGAGAAGTCGGGCGTGCAGGGTGCCTGCGGTCCGAAGCTCAACAAGAAGGAGACCGCCGAGTACTGGTTCGCCAAGTCGCCCAAGGACGGCAACATTGCGCCGCAGCGCAAGCTTGCCAACGAGAAGCCGAAGGGCGAGACCATCGACTACGACACCCTGATCAAGTCGTGGCCGGCGAGCCCGCCCAAGCGCGCCTCGGCGAACTGAGGTTCGCTCCGCTGCCCCGCGACTGCGGGGCATGAGGGAACGGAAACAAGCGAAGGCCGGGAGCAATCCCGGCCTTTTGCTTTTGGATGGTTGACTCAGCGCCGTGCAACGGGTTCGGTTTGCCTCACCCCGCTTGCGGGGAGAGGCCGGATCGCATCGTAAGATGCGGTCCGGGTGAGGGGGGAGCCTCCGCGCACTCCTCTGCCTCCGAATACGCGGAAGGAGCCCCTCACCCCGACCCTCTCCCCGTGAAGAACGGGGAGAGGGAGAACGACTGCCTGGGCTTTGGAGCCGATACATGCGCATGATCTTCCGCTGCGATCCGCGGCTTGCCGATCACCTGCCGCGCCCGGTGCCGGCGCGCACGGCGCTGCCCGACTGGCTGCGCGCGATGCCGGCGAACGCCCACTCGGAGATCCATCGCCGCGAGATCCGCACCGTCAAGCAATGCCCGCCCTTCGTCGACGCCATGGCCTATGGCGTGATGATTCTGCTGCCATGCGACATCACAGTCGATCGCGGCACGTTTGCGTGGGACTGGGATGTGCCGGCGCCCGCAACCGAAAACCATCCGCGCGCGCCGCTCAGCTTCCATGTCGCCGCGCAGTTCGCCGGCACGCCGTTTGCGCAAGGGCAGACGTCGGCGATCAAGTTCAACAGCTTCTGGACCATCGAGCTCGAGCCCGGCTGGTCGCTGTTTGCGACCCATCCGGTGAACCGCAGCGACCTGCCGTTCCGCCTGGTCTCGGGCCTGGTCGATGCCGATCTCTTCCACGACGGCGGCATCAATTTTCCGGCGCTGTGGACCGACCAGGATTTTTCCGGCGTGCTCAAGAAGGGCACGCCGGTCGCGCAATGCTTTGCCGTCCCGCGCGGCAATCCGGAGCTGGTGTTCGAAGCTTTCGACGAGGCTCACCAGGCGGCCTATTCGCACACGGTCGGCGAGGTGCTGGCCAAGCCCGGCGTCTACCGCAAGCAGTTTCGCGCGCGACGGGGGAAGCTGGGGCAAGCCCACGCAAAGACCTAAAGGATGATCCGGGAAACGTGTGAAGGGGTTTTCCGGAAAGATCATGCGCAAACGTTAAACCGAAGCGTGATGATGACCATTCATCCTGATCTCATCGCGCTTTAGCTATCAGCTTCCGATCGCCTGGTAACAGCGACAGCGCCATGCAAACCGCGGCGGGGCAGCCATCCCCAGGTTCAAGCCTCCAGTGCGGTTTCTCAGAAGAACGGCGAAACGAAGATCGGACCGTTAAATCGCGCGCGATGGTTGCGGCGAGATGTGCTTTCTACTTGCCTTTCTGGATCTTCGTGATGGTGAAGCCGCTGTCGCCGCTCTCCGCCTCGAACTTCACGGTGTCGCCGACCTTGACCTGCTTGAGCATCGCGCGATCCCGGACATCATAGACCAGGGTCATCTCGTCCTTGAAGCCGAGGCTAGGAGCCGGGCCCTGTTTCAGCGTGATGCTGCCGCTGCTCTCATCGATCTTCTTGACCTCGCCCAAGATCGTTGCGTCCTGCGCAACGGCACCACTTCCCAGCACGGCCATCAACAGCACCGCACCGGCCGACCGCTTGAAAACTTTCAAAATGGACTCCTGTTCGTACCATCAGTCTCGTCCCGATGACTCCAATAGGCCGATCGCGCTGCCGGGCCTGTCGATTGCGATGTCAGCTCGGCTGCGCTCATCCGGACGCATCGCCATCAGTGGCGGTCGCGGCGAAACTATGGCGGAGCAGCAGAATCGGATGTTTGGTTAATTGTTGGCTCGTTCATTGCGCATGCGTGCTGAAACAATGCGCAGCCTTGATAAGCGTGCCGGATCGCTCGATTAGTTTCATCAATCAATACCTGAATGCCGGTACACAAAGACTAGCATCGGGCCCGAGGCTGGTGCCGTTCGCGAGCGTAGCTTAACCACCTAACGCCCGCCGCAGCTCCTCTGCATCGAGCCACAGCCTGCCATGCGGCGCCGAGGTCAGCGCCATCGCGATGGCGCCGAACATCTCGGGGCGCAGGCGATAGGCGCTCGCATACGCTTCCAACGCGCGGTCGGGGTCGCCTTTTTCCTGCAGCACAATGCCGAGATTGAGCATGGCCTCGGCATGATCGGCCTTGATCTCGATCACCCTCCGATAGGCGATCTCGGCTGCGGGATAGTCGCGCAGGTCCTGGCGGACGACGCCGAGGTCGAACCAGACGGAGGCCGGCGCGTCGCTGGCGGTCGCGCGCTCCAGATAGGAGGCGGCCTCAGTGAGACTACCGTCCTCAAAGGCAAGCCGCCCGAGCCGGCCTGCCGCCTCCTGATGGTCGGGAACAACCTTCAGGATCGCGGCCCAGGCCTCGCGCGCCGGCGCGCGCAGGCCGGCCTGGTCGAGGGTGCGCGCCTTCTCCACAAAGGCATCACGCTGCGGCTTGAGCGCGATCGCGCGGTCGAGATGCGACAGGGCAGCCGTCAAATCGCCCGCCGTGCGCGCGATGCGGCCGGCGAGCAGCCGCGCCGGCGCATTGTCGGGACGGGCCTGGATGCTGTTCTCGATGTGGAATCGCGCGGTCGCGATGTCCCGCTGCGCAAACAGCATCGCCGCCAGCAGATGGCTCAGCATCGGCTCGCGCGGGCTGCGTGCCAGCCCCTGCTCGCACAGCTTGCGCGCCTCATCGGTCCGGCCTGCGTTGAATGCAGCGGCGGCGCGGCGAACAATGTCCTCGGCTTGGTCTTTCATCAGCCGAGAATAGTACAAGGGCGGGTATGGAATGAAGTGCAATCACCAGCGGTGAAGCCGGCGGGTCATGCCTGCTTCAGCAGCAGAGCTCGGACATCACCTCGTACAGATCGCTCTTGCCCTCGAAACCGATCCCGGGCAGCGGCGGCAAGGTGACGTGGCCGTTCTCCACCCGCACGCTGTCGGGGAAGCCGCCGAAGGGCTGGAACAGGTCGGGATAGGATTCATTGCCGCCGAGCCCAAGTCCCGCGGCGATCGCGAGCGACATCTGATGGCCGCCATGCGGGATGCAGCGCGAGGCTGACCAGCCGTAGGAGGCGAGCATCTCGAGCGTGCGGAGATATTCGACGAGGCCGTAGCTCAGCGCGCAGTCGAACTGCAGCCAGTCGATGTCCTTGCGCATGCCGCCGTAGCGGATAAGGTTACGCGCATCCTGATGGCTGAACAGGTTCTCGCCGGTCGCCATCGGCTTTGCATAGTGGTGCGCGAGCTCGGCCTGCAGCTCGTAATCGAGCGGATCGCCGGCCTCCTCATACCAGAACAGATCGTAGGCCGAGAGCGCCTTGGCATAGTCGATGGCGGTCTTCAGGTCGAACCGGCCGTTGGCGTCGACCGCGAGCCGGCAGCCGGCGGGCAGCATGCCGAGCACGGCTTCGATGCGGTCAAGATCCTCTTTCAGCGGCACGCCGCCGATCTTCATCTTCACCACCGTGTAGCCGCGGTCGAGATAGGACTTCATCTCGTCCTTGAGGCTGGAATTGTCCTTGCCGGGATAGTAGTAGCCGCCCGCGGCATAGACGAAAACCCTGGGATTGGCGGTCCGGCCGTGGGTCTCGGCGAGAAGCTGGAACAGCGGCTGGCCTGCGATCTTGGCGGTCGCATCCCACACCGCCATGTCGATCGTGCCGATCGCGACCGACCGCTCGCCATGGCCGCCCGGCTTCTCGTTGCGGAACATGGTGGCCCAGATCTTGTGCGGGTCGAGATTGTCGCCGGCTTCGTTGAGCAGGCTCGCAGGCTTCGCCTCCATCAGTCGCGGAATGAAGCGCTCGCGCATCAAGGCGCCTTGGCCGTAGCGGCCGTTGGAGTTGAAGCCATAGCCGACCACCGGCTTGCCATCCCGGATGACGTCAGTCTTGATGGCCACCAGACTGAGCGTCATCTTGCTGAAATCAATGTAGGCGTTGGCGATCGGCGAGGCGATGGGGTAGGTCCGTTCACGGATTTCGATGATGCGCAAGGTGATCCTCCAAAGTCGGGTCGAGGGATGTGGCACTCCATCCGCTGCTGGCGCCAATACCCATTCGGTATCGTCCAATGCGTAAACGGCATCGGCTTGGCAAGTTTCCAAGAATTGATAAAGGCCGGCCGGCATTGCGGTTTGCCAGCACATTCTGGTGCCGGTCTCAGTTCGGCTGTTCAGGCAAGACCGGGCCAAAAGCTCTTGCAAACATATGGCCCGGTCTTGCGCGCCCAACGCGCGGGGCGAATACTCGCGATGTCTAGGGGCAGTCGAAGGGGGCGCGCCATGAAGAAGCGAACTCGCCGCGGCGCTCGCCCCGTCACGGCTGCCGCCAGCGCCGAGGCGCCGACCCCGCTGATGCTCGACGACGCGCCCATGAGCGACATCATCGACGCTTTGGCGAGCGGACGTATCACCGCCACGGCCCTGACCAAAGGCTATCGCGCGCGCATCGAGGCCTACGACCGCGATGGGCCGATACTCAACGCGCTGCGCGAGCTCAACCCCGATGCGCTCGCGATCGCAGGCAAGCTCGACGCCACCAGGCCGTCGCCCAAACGGCCGCTGGCCGGCATCCCTGTCCTGCTGAAGGACAACATCGCGACAGGCGACAAACAGTCGACGACGGCGGGCTCGCTGGCGCTGGAGGGCGCCCGCGCGAGGCGCGACGCCACGCTCGTCAAGTTGCTGCGGCAGGCCGGCGCGGTGATCCTGGGCAAGGCGAACCTGACGGAGTTCGCCAACATGCTCGCGATCGACATGCCCTCGGGCTACTCGTCGCTCGGCGGACAGGTGAGAAACCCCTACGCGCCGGCGCTCATGGACGATCACGGCATCCCGGTGGTGAGCCCAGGCGGCTCGAGCTCGGGTTCGGCGGTTGCCGTGGCGGCCGGCCTGTGCGCGGCGTCGATCGGCAGCGAGACCTCGGGCTCGCTGCTGTACCCCGCCAGCCAGAACGGCCTCGTCACCGTCAAGCCGACCGTCGGACTGATCAGCCGTGCCGGCATCCTGCCGATCTCGCACAGCCAGGACACCGCAGGGCCGATGACGCGCACGGTGCGCGACGCGGCGATCCTTCTGAACGTGCTGGCAGCCAAGGACCCGCTGGATCCGGCAACGCAACGGCAGCGACGGCCGGCCGATTACACCGCCGGCCTCGATTATGATGCGATGAAGGGCGCACGCATCGGCGTGCCGAGCGACCCCGCCGATCCGCTGAACGATCGCTACTACGGCAAGCTGCCACCCAAATGGCTCAAGGTGATGGCGGATGCGATCAAGGTGCTGGAGGATCTGGGCGCCGTCGTCGTGCGCGCCAGCATGCCGACGGCGGGATGGATTGGCGGGCCGGGCACGACCATGGCCGTCCTCAACCGCAATCCGCTGAGCCGCAACAAGGGCAATCCTGCGATGCAGTGGATCGTTTTCCTCTACGAGCTGAAGCGCGACCTCAACCTCTACCTGAGGGATTGGGCGACCAACACACGGGTCAAGAGCATGGCCGACATCGTCGCCTTCAACGAGGCCAATGCGGACAAGGCGCTGCGTTTCGGCCAGGACCTGTTCCTCGCCGCGAACCTGACCAAGGGCGACCTGAGTGAGCGCGAGTACAAGTCGGCACGCGACATGGACCTGCTCTCCGCCAGGACGCGCGGCATGGACGCCTACATGAACCAGCACAAGCTCGATGCCGTGCTGTTCCCGGGCAGTACAGGCGCCGCGATCGCCGCCAAGGCCGGCTATCCCAGCGTCATGGTGCCGGGAGGCTTCATCTCGGGGATCGACGGCAAGGACACGCCCGACTATCCGCTTGGCGTCACCTTCACGGGCCGTGCCTGGAGCGAGCACAAGCTTCTGCGTCTGGCACACGCCTTCGAGCAGGCGGCGCATGTGCGCAAGCCGCCGAGTGGCTTGCCCGCGCTTAGATTGCGGCGCTCGCGATGATGAGAGTTGCCCGGCGAGGGGTCCTCTCACCCGGAATCTCGCGCCGCAACCCTCGCGCCACAATCTCGAGATTCCGGGTTCGCTCGCTGGCGCGAGCGCCCCGGAATGACAGTGTTGCTCGTATTACTGCGCCGGCTCGGTCTGCAGCGTCGGATAGTCGGTATAGCCCTTGGCACCGCCGCCGTAGAAGGTGGCCTTGTCCCAGTCGTTGAGCGGCGCACCGCGCTTGAGCCGCTCCACCAGATCGGGGTTGGAGATGAACGGCTTGCCAAACGCGATCAGGTCGGCTGCGCCTTCGGCGAGCACCTTGGTCGCCAGCGCGAAATCGTAGCCGTTGTTGGCGACATAGGCGCCGGAGAACCGCTTGCGCAGCGAGGCATAGTCGAACGGCGCAATGTCGCGCGGGCCGCCGGTCGCGCCCTCGATGACGTGGATGTAGACGAGCTTCAAGGCATTGAGCTGGTCGACGATATGGTCGAACAGGGCCTGCGGATTGGAATCGGAAATGTCGTTGGCCGGCGTCACCGGCGAGATGCGGATGCCGGTGCGCTCGGCGCCGATCTCGCCGACCACCGCTTTTGACACCTCCAGCATCAGCCGCGCGCGGTTCTCGATCGAGCCGCCGTAGGCATCGGTGCGCTTGTTGGCGCCGTCCTTGGCGAACTGGTCGAGCAGATAGCCGTTGGCGCCGTGAATCTCGACACCGTCAAAGCCGGCCGCGTGGGCATTGGCGGCGGCGCGCTTGAAGTCGTCGATGATCCCGGGGATTTCAGACAGCTCCAGCGCGCGCGGCTCGGAGACGTCGGCGAAGGTGCCGTTCACGAACGTCTTGGTCTTGGCGCGGATCGCGCTCGGCGCGACCGGGGCAGCGCCGCCCGCCTGCAGCGCGGTGTGCGAGATGCGGCCGACATGCCAGAGCTGGATGAAGATGCGCCCGCCGCGCTCATGCACGCGGTCGGTGACCTTGCGCCAAGCCGCGACCTGCTCGGGGGAATAGATGCCGGGCGTGTCCTGGTAGCCCTGCCCCTGCTGCGAGACCTGGCTCGCTTCGGTGACCAGAAGGCCTGCGGAGGCGCGCTGGCCATAATAGTCGATCGCAAGCGGGCTCGGCACCATGCCGGGCGGCACCGCGCGGTTGCGGGTCAGGGGTGCCATCACCAGGCGATTATCGAGGGTGATCGGGCCGAGCTTGAAGGGCTCGAATAATTTGGTCGGCGTGCTCATTCAGGGCGTTCCGATTGCGGTTACTGATGGGGAACAGTTGGGCATTGCAGCAATTCATGCAATAGGCGCCAGCCATACGCTCTGCGCAGACGAGCCGCGCGGGACGCAGAAAAGCAAAACTGGATCGTTTTTGACGATACGGTGAAATACGAGCGCTGCTTCGGCAACAATGCCGAATGTTTTTTCATCGTCATTCCGGGGCTATGCGAAGCGTCGACGGAATCCCGCGCCACAACGTCTGGATTCCGGGTCTGCGCTGCCAGGCAGCGCATCCCGGAATGACGGGAGCGAGTGGGCCGTCAAGCGATGCCGAGAAAATCCCGCTTGCCTATTTCGACGCCATTGTGGCGCAGGATGCCGTGCGCGATCGAGGTGTGGAAGAAGAAGTTCGGCAGCGCATAGCGATTGACGAATTGCTGACCCTTGAGGGTCAAATTGGTGTTCGGTCCGGCCGGGAAGGTGATGTCCTTCACGTCCGCGCCCTCGAACTGCGCCGGCTTGAAGGTCTTGAGATACTCGATGGTCCGCGCCAGCCGCTGGCGCAATTCATCGAAGCTCTTTTCGGTGTCGGCCGTGGCGGGCACCTCGACATCCGCAAGCCGCGCCGCGCTTTTTCCGGCGAAGTCGCAGGCGAGCTGGACCTGCTTGGTGAAGGGCAGCATGTCCGGATAAAGCCGCGCCGAGAGCAGCACCTCGGGCGCAATGCCCTTCCGCTCGCAATGCGCCTCGGCCTTGTTGAGAATGCCGGTGAGCGCAGTCAGCATCTGGATGAAAAGCGGGACGGTCGCGTCGTAAAAGGACATTGCGGTTCTCTCCTTTGATAAGCCTTTATAGCCTTTCAACGCGTCATTGCGAGCGTAAGCGAAGCGATCCGGGCCACGCCCACCGCTCTGGATTGCTTCCACCTTCGCGCAAGCGCTTCGGCGGACGCGGTCGTCGCTTGCGCTCCTCGCAATGACGACCTATCGCACCACGGGCGGCAGCGCCGCCGCCGCGGGCTGCGCGCGCGGCGTGCCACGCATGCGCGCGACGAGCTCCGCGGTCGGCCAGGAATCCGCGGGCAGACCATATTTGACCTGCATCGCCTTGATCGCGGTGCGGCTCTGCTGGCCGAGCACGCCGTCGACCTTGCCGACGTCGAAGCCTGCGCGGACCAAAAGCTGCTGCAGCTCCTTGATCTCGTTGAACGGCAATTGTGCGACGGGGCCGGTCGGCCGTCGCATCGGCGGCGCGCCGGCGATGCGCGTGGCGAGGTAGCCGGCCGTCGTCGAATAGATCAGCGAGTTATTCCACTCCGTATAGGCCGAAAAATTCGCATAAGCCAGGAACGCCGGACCCATCCGGCCCATCGGCAGCAGCACGGAGGCCGGCAGATCGTCGTTCGGCAGCGGCCGCCCGTCCGGATAGCTCACGCCGAGCGTGGTCCATTTCGAGCGCGGCTCTTGGATGGTGAGGTCGGCCTGCTCCCACGGAAAATTCGCCGGCAGGCGGACCTCCTCCAGCCACGGCTCGCCGCGCCGCCAATGCAGGCCGCTGGCAATGTAGTTCGCGGTCGAGCCGATCACGTCGGGCGCGCTGCGCAGGAGATTGCGCCGGCCGTCGCCGTCATAGTCGACGGCATAGGTGACGTAATGCGTCGGCAGGAATTGCGTCTGGCCAAGTTCGCCCGCCCAGGAGCCGACCATCTCCTCCGGCGACAGATCGCCGCGATCGATGATCTTCAAGGCCGCGATGGTCTCGTTCTGGAAGCGCTCGGAGCGGCGGCAATCATAGGCGAGCGACACCAGCGAGGGCAGCACCGGCAGATTGCCCATATTGGCGCCGAAGTCGCTCTCCAGGCCCCAGAACGCGGCGATCACCGCCGGTGGGACGCCATACTCCTTCTCCGCGCGGGCAAAGGCCGCGGCATAGGTCCTGATGTGCTGCTGGCCCTGCTGCATGCGGTAGGGTGCGGCCATGCGGCCGGCGAACTCGGTGAAGAGCTGGCCGAACACGCGCTGGCCGCGGTCGCGGTTGACGATGCCCTGTTCGTAGGTCAGGTAGGGCGAGGCCTCTTCGATGGCGCGCGGCGACACGCCCTCGGCGATCGCCCGCTGCTTCAGCTCGCTTAGGAATTTCTCGAAGCTCGCGCCATTGTGGCAGGAGGCGGCGCGAGTCGAGGGCGCAGCGCGTTGCGGTGCTGGAGCTTGGCGTGGCGCCGGCGCGAATTGCGCAAAGGCCGGAATCGAAAGCACCAGCGTCGCCAGCGCGGCGATCGCCATCGGGGCAGGACAGGAACGAGGCATTGTGTTACCGGCTCGGGTGGAAGCGTCGCTGTTTCGGAGTTATCCGAATCGCAACAAAAAGGAAATCGTCTTCAGGCGCGACCGCACAGGCCGGTGCCGCCAGCGGAGATGCGGCCTTGACTAAGCGCGTTCATTTTTGAGTGGTTAACCACTGCTCGATATCGTGGTGGCTCTTCACGATTTCGCCTTCTAGTAGTGTGCAGTATTCCCGCAAATTATGCGGCCAATGGTTTTTTGAACATGTTGAGAGACGGCACCTACACTGCATGGTTTCGCACCCTCCGTGGTCAGGGCACGGCCACCGTGCATCTTGCCGAGGGCCGGATTTCCGGCGGCGACAGCTTCTTCAATTATCACGGGGTGTATGAAATCGAGGGCGACCAATTCACCGCGACGCTCTCGACCGAACGCATAGCCGACGGTCCGACCACCGTGTTCGGCCTCGATGAGGTCGAGCTGAAGCTGAATGGCATGTTCCGCGGCGTGATCGCCCACTGTAGCGGCAGGTCGGTCCAGGTCCCTGATCTCGAATTCGAGGCGCTGCTGTTTCTCGGTGAACAGCAGCCGGAGCCGGTCCGACCTCCGCGCCCCGTGTCACACGCGAACATCGCGCGGCTGCCGAAGGCGCCAAGCGACCGCTCCCGCGGCCGCAACCCGTTTTCACCTGGACCCTCGCGCTGAGAAGGGCACAGAAGCTGTTCGAACCGTCATCCTGAGGCGCGAGCCACCGGGTCCGCGCAAAGCGCGGCTCGATGACAGGCTCCGCGAGCCTCGAAGGATGAACGGCCCCGCTGCAACAGCAGGGCCGTCGCCCTTCGAGGCTCGCTCCGCGAGCGCCTCAGGGTGACGGTTCTACATTGGAGGCTACGAGCGCAGCGCGCCCCGCTTACGGCGCGGCCGCGGCGCTGTCTGCGCTGTTCGGTGCGGTTTCGACTGAGGCCACCGGCGGTTCATTCGGCTTGTCTGGATCGAAACCAAACACGCCGACCAGGTATTTGTAGTATTCCGGCATCTTCTCTTTCAGCGCCGCGCGGGTGAAGGGCTCGTGCACGCTGTCCTTGCCGGCGAGGAAGATGCTGCCGGTGACGGCGAAGAATTCCTGGTGATTGAAGATCGTGTAGGATTTCTTCGGGAACAGGTTCTTCGATTTCGCCTCGGCGTAGTATGCCTTGACGCCGAGATTATCGTAGCCCTGCGACATCAGGCGGCCGTGAAAGACGTGCAGAAACTCGTGCAGCAGCACCGGCTCGTCATTGTAGGTCGACATATACGGACGCACGACAATGACGCCGGGGCCGGCATCCACCGCGAGTTCGACCGGATCGGGGTTGACCCATTTCCGCTGCTCGTGATCCCAGGTGGTGATGTTGAACGAGCCGTGCCGTCCGCGGTTCGGCATCATGAGGCCATAGCAGGCCCAGCCGGCGCCGATCTCCAGACAATCGGTCTCGCTCGCAATGATCGGAACGGTGTGGAAGTACTTCATGACATGCGGCGAAAAGCCGGCCTTGTCGACGATGTCGAGCTGATGCTTGAGATTGGCGAGCAGCGCATCGCTGTCCTTGCGGTCGGCGTTTTCAGAGAGGTCGTAGATGTAGCCGTTGTAGCTCTGAAAGCCGTTCGGCACCGCGGGCGCGTCGGCGTTATCGATCGGCGGAATCTGGATCACGCGCGACGCAGCCTGCGCGCCCGTCGCGAACGCCACGGCAAGAAAGGCTGAAACGGCCAATGCAGCACGCATGATTGTCCCCCGCTGTCGAACTGGCCGGCCAAGGTGATTGATGGTGATGTTTGGTAGGGCCGGCTCGTAGAGCAGACGCACCTTAACCGGCCGGCGTTGCAACCCAGTTAATCGGCGCCGACAACGTGCTGCGAAGCATTATGCGGCGGTTAACCAAACCAGTGCCGCTCACATCGGTGCAAGACGCTATGGATCGAGCCGGTCGCCCGGGGTTCACTCTCCCTTCGGGAGAGGTGAAGTGGCGGATGCGGCTCGATCGCGCTCATCTCACCGCGTTCGCTTACTTCCTCGCCCATTCGCCGACCACGCGGTTGAGGTCGGTGAGGTGCTCGCGCAGCTGCTCGAGCGCAAAGCCGAGCGCGAAGAAGCGCTCCACCACGTCGCTCGGCATGTCGCGGGTCAGCCCCTCGCGGCGCACGGCCTCGAAGGCGAGGGTATAGGCCGCGAAGGCTTCGCCGACCGCATCGATCGACGGCGGCGGCTTGAGGTCGCGCAGGGCCGCGCCGCTTGCGCGCAGGAAGTCGGTCGTGACGTGGGCGATGTCGGTGGTCGCAGGCACCAGACGCTGGCTGACCGGCTCGGGCAGCTCGCAGCCGACCGCCCGTCCCAGCATCACCATATCGTGGCGCAGCCGAAGCAGCGTGCGCAGCAGCGGGCCGGTGTCCGGCGCCGAGGTGAGGCGGGCGCTCCGCTCATGCTCGGCCTCGGCGCCGATGGCGGTGAGCCGTGTCAGCGCCGCGCCGATGCCGTCATTGATGCGGCGCAGGCGCTGCCCCTCGGGCGGACGTCCGATCTCCTGCAAAAGATCGCCGAGCGCGTTGGCGATCAGGCCGAGCATGCTCGCCGCGGCATCCGTCGTCATGTCATGGCCGCGCGCGGGAAACACCAGCACCGAGACCACGAAGCCGACGGCGCCCCCGACCACGACCTCGAGCACGCGGTCGAGCGCGGAGGCGGTCGGGCTGACATGCTGCATGGCCGGCACCAGCAGCACGATGACCGCGGTGACCGGGAGTACGTTGAAATTGGTCCGGAAGGAGGCGATCAGGGCCAGCGGCGCGATCGCCAGCGCGAGCACGCCGAGCAGCGCCCATTCGCTGTCATGGGGAATGAGGATCGCAAGCGCCCCGCCCCAGGCGACGCCGAGAAAGGTGCCCGTGAGATAGTCGCTCGCCACCTTCAGCGAGCGGCCAAGGCTCATTTGGGTCACGATCAGCGACGTCAGGACCGCCCACAGCGGCAACCTCAAATGCAGCACCTGCGCCAGCACGAAGGCACTCAGCGCCGCCACCGTCACCCGCACCGCCAGGATCAGCTGCAGCCGATGACGATGCGCCAGCGCCCGAAAATGCCTCCAGGTTCTTTCAAGGCGCTTTGTCTTGTCGGGCATCGTTGGGCGTCACTCATAACGTCAAGGCGCCGGTTTAGCCCGGCCTTTGGGGAAACACAATTTACTGCTGACAGCAGGTTGGCAGCAGCCTTAGTCTAGCTTTCCGGCGCGACATCAACGGAGTTGTGTCATGCTGAAAACCTATCACGGCAGCTGCCATTGCGGCGCCGTCCGCTATGAAGCGGACCTCGACCTCTCACAGGGCACGGGGAAGTGCAATTGCTCGATCTGCACCAAGACGCGCAATTGGGGCATCACCATCAAGCCCGACGCGTTCCGCTTGCTGCAAGGCGCGGACGACCTGGGCGATTATCAGTTCGGCAGCCGTAGCGGCCATCACCGGTTCTGCCGGCACTGCGGCGTGCGTCCGTTCGGGCACGGCCACATCCCGGAAATCGGCGGCGATTTCGTCTCCATCCAGCTGGCGACGCTCGACGATGCAACGCCGGCCGAATTGATCGCCGCGCCCGTGAAATATTTCAACGGCCGCGACAATGACTGGTGGCACGAGCCGGCGGAGACCAGGCATCTTTGATCCAGAGCTCGGCTGACGGAGTGCTGGCCGGATGAAACGTGAACGCCCCTCGGTTCTGGCGCATGAACGATTTATGGCAGACCGCGACAGCTTTGTCGGCCTCGGCATGGCCGCGCGTTTCGAGCGGATTGCTCGGACCAATCTCTGGGGGGCGGCAACATCTGCATCAGGCCTCGGTTCCGAGTTCGCGGCGACTGCGGCGGTCAGGGAAGCGCTGCCCGATCTGCTGAAGCGGCTGGAGGCGCGCTCCTTGCTCGACGCCCCATGTGGCGATGCGATCTGGATCAAGGATTGCATTCATGAGCTCGACTACACGGGTGTCGATATCGTGGCGTCGTTGATATCCGCGAACTCACGGCGCGTGGAACGAGGTGACATGACCGGACGCTTTCTGCTGGCCGACATTACGAACGATGCGTTACCTCGCGCCGATGTCATTCTCTGTCGCGACTGCCTTGTCCATCTCAGCTTTGCCAACATTTATCGCGCCGTTGCCCAGTTCCGTGCAAGTGGAGCACGCTGGCTCTTGACGACAACTTTTCCCGAATGTGAGGTTAATGTCGACTGCGAGGACGGTGACTGGCGCGCATTGAACCTGCAAAGGCCTCCTTTTGGCTGGCCAGTGCCGACCGAGCTGATCAATGAGCGATGCGGCGAAGGCGAGGGTGGCTGGGATGACAAGAGCCTCGGCCTTTGGAGCCTCGCTGACCTTCAGGATCATTGCGGCTAGACGCCGGAATTTAGATTGCTCCGGCCCGATCCGGGAAGCAGCCCACGCACGATCTGTTCAATCTCACCATAGTCCGCTGCGATATGGTGTGCGCCGGCGCGCTTCAGCGTCTCGGCGTGGCCGTCGCGGATATGTCCTGCCGCGAGCAGCCCAATCACCGTAGCGCCTGCCGCACGTCCCGCAAGGACCCCGCTCGCACTGTCTTCGATCACAATGCATTCGCAAGCAGGCACGCCGATTTGCGACGCCGCGTGCAGAAAAATATCGGGATGAGGCTTGCCGCGCGCCACGTTGGACGCGCTGAACACCCGGTCCTCGAACAGGTCGGTCATTTGCAGGACTTCAAGACAGAGGGCGAGCCGGTCCGGTGAGGAGGACGATGCAATGCAACGCGGCAGTTCGACGAATTTGACGATGAAGTCGCGTGCGCCGGCAATGGGCGTCAGCTCCCGCCTGAAGCGCTGGAGGGTGCGGTCCTGATACTGCGCAGCGAACGATGGCGGCAGGGCGCGGCCGATCGACTTCTCGATTGCGTCGATAACGTCGTTAAATCGCTTGCCCATGTAATCGCGATAGGCGTCTTCGATGGTTGTCGGTACGCCCAATTCGCTCACGATTTCTGCAAGCACCGTATTGGACAGCACTTCGCTGTCTGCGATGACGCCGTCAAAATCGAAAATGATCGCGCTGGCCATTCGTTCCGCCCACCCCACGATCATTTTAGGAAGCGGAATGAGTGTCTCAAATCAAGTTCGGCTACCGAATGTTACCGAACCGCCGGCGACAGCTGGATGCTATGCCGGCGGCGAAATCGTTCGCACGCTCGCTGCCGGACGCCCGCCCGGCGGGCAAATCACTTTGACTTCCAGCCGGCCCCGTTTCACCCCGGCATGGGCGTGTCCCGCAACATCAGGCACGCATCATCGCGTGCGCGCAAATCGACATTTGCCGAGCGGAATCATGCGGGTCGGCGGTTTCAAGATCTGCGGCGAAAAATATATCGCTTGTCATTTTCTGAAAAACGGCATTTGATTGCGGCCATCCCGCCTCGATGAGAGGGGCGTACGCGTCGTCACGAACGTGAGGTGGGACTGCGGTGGACGCGAAGGTGCTGTCAGACGTGCAGCATCGATGCGGACGGCGAAATCGTGTGGTCCTGGCGCCCCAAAGGCTCGGCGCTATCCCCACGATGCGCAAGCGCATCGTGGGCTGTGACGGTGGCAATCGGCAAGGTTCACCGGGGAGCAACTGTGTTGAAGTAGACCGCCGAGCGGCCGGCCTCAAGGCTGGCGCTGGACGCGCCACCGCCTTCGGCGGCTGACGGCCTTGAC